>JADMIO011718039.1_pt1 | contig 20020 bp, 13 predicted proteins | sample 8958161 | NCBI WGS metagenome assembly JADMIO01 (sample SAMN16585339, study PRJNA669376) | soil metagenome | isolation source: Crop rotation soil | place: USA: Cullars Rotation, Alabama | collected 2011 | reverse complement strand
TATTCCATCTGCATCTGAAGCGCTGCCTGACAGCAACACACTATCACGCGGCAATGTAATTGCCTGGTCATTTCCTGCATTGGTAACGGGTGGCTGATTAGGAGGAGGAAGTACGGTAACAATTAAAGTATCTGCTGCAGTACCACCAGCATTATCAGTAGCTTTTAATTCAAACTGGTAAGTGCCTTGTATAAGATTGGTTACAGCCGTCTGTGCATTGTTTACCGTAGCGATATTAGATTGTGCAGGCCCGCTTATTTTGGTCCACAAATAAGATGTAATTATTCCATCTGCATCTGAAGCGCTGCCTGACAGCAACACACTATCACGCGGCAATATAGTTGTTTGATCATTCCCTGCGTTGGCAATAGGTAGTTGATTAGGAGGAGGAAGCACGGTAACCATTACAGTATCTGTTGCTATGCCACCTGCGTTATCCGTCACCTTCAGTTCAAACTGGTAAGTACCTTCTACAAGGCCGTTTACAACAGCCTGTTTTTGACCCGGTGAAATAATTGAAAACTGTTCAGGCCCGGTTATCTTAGTCCATAAATAAGTTTTAATTGTCCCGTCTGCATCCGAAGCACCACCTGACAGCAACACACTATCTATTGGTAATGTAATGAACTGATCGCCTCCCGCGTTAACAACCGGCGGCTGGTTAGGTGGAAGCACTGTTACAACAACTGTATCTTTTGATACGGCTTCGTCATTATCAGTCACTATTAATTCGAATTGATAATTTCCCTCTGTGAGACCTGTTATCACTGTTTGCGCATCATGTTCCTGCATTATCAGGAATTGATCCGGCCCTTCAATCTTTTTCCAGCTATAACCAGTTATTATTCCGTCGGTATCTGAGCCAGAACCGCTTAGGATAACGCTGTCAACAGGTAAGTAGATAACCTGGTCATTACCGGCATTTGCCACAGGAACCATATTAGGAGGCGGCGCCATTACCGATACCATGATCGTGTCAGCCGCTGAAAAGTCGTCATTATCTGTTGCAGTCAACTCAAATTGATAGATTCCGGCATTAAGATTACTCACCACTGTTTCCGGTTGATCAGGAGAAGCTATGCTGTATGAATCAGGCCCGGCAATTTTTTTCCATTGATAAGCGGCTATTGCTCCATCAGGATCCTGTGCGACACCTTGAAGTGTTACAGAATCTGACGGCAAAATAATCGCCTGGTCATCACCGGCATTTACAACAGGCGGTTGGTTTGGTTGCGGCAGCACTGTAACGGTTACAGTATCTGCATCCGAGTCGTTATGGTCGTCGGTAACAGTTAATTCGAATTTATATACACCTTCCTTAAGATCGTCAACCGATGTTTGCAATTGATTTGCTGATAGGATATTAAATTGTCCCGGCCCATCGACTTTGCTCCATAAATAAGAAGCTATCTTTCCTTCCGGATCTAAAGCTGCTCCGGCTAGTATTACGTTATTAACAGGAAGAGTTATTATCTGGTCTGATCCCGCATCTGCAACAGGTGGTTTATTGGGAGCAGGTAACACGGTTACCGTCACCGTATCTTTAGCTATACCACCCGAATTATCGGCCACTTTAAATTCAAACTGGTAAATGCCTTCAGTAAGACCAGCGACAACCGTCTGTTGCTGGTTAGGTATAATGATGGATGACGAGGATGGCCCGCTTATTTTACGCCATAAATAAGAGGTAATGGTGCCATCCTGGTCCGTAGCACTACCGGAAAGTAATACACTATCCAATGGTAAAGTAATCAACTGATCGGTTCCCGCATTAACAACAGGTGGTTTATTAGGAGCCGGTAATACGATTATGGTTAAAGTATCCTTTGCTACAGCACCTGAGTTATCCGTCGCCTGAAATTCAAACTGATAAGTGCCTTGTACAAGTTTGGTTAAAAAACTCTGTGCCTGATTGGGTGTCGCAATAAAAGACTGTGAGGGACCACTGATTTTACGCCATGAATAAGAGCTAATGGTACCATCCTGATCTGTTGCAGTACCTGAAACCTGTACACTGTCCACTGGCAAAGTAATTGACTGATCAGTTCCTGCATTAACAACAGGTGGTTTATTGGGTGCTGGTAATACAGTTATTACCACAGTGTCTTTGGCGGTGGCGCCTATATTATCAGTTACTTTTAACTCAAACTTGTAAACTCCTTCCGCAAGAGTTTTGATCATTGTTTCAGCCATTGTTGGCGATTGAATTGCAAAGTTGGACGGCCCTGAAATTTTTGTCCAGAGATAGGATGCAATGGTGCCGTCAATGTCTGATCCGGTACCTGTTAATTTAATACTATCCTGTGGCAGCGTCGTACTTCTGTCTTGTCCTGCATTGGCAACAGGTAATAGATTAGGCGGTGGCGGTGGTTGTACTGCGTCAGTACGTTGGTACTGCAACATCCATTCATAAAAATTGAGGTTGATGGAATTATTTCTCCAGGAAGCATCAAATACCATTGTCCAGAGTGCTGTATCATGGGCATATTTTGGAACGCCGGTAAGCAATGCCGGTACTGTTGGCCTGGGGGTTGCTGTATTAATCGTATTAACATAACTGGATGCAAGGCTATATAACCCGTCCTGCGTGCCACATACCGTCCAAACCTTAACACCATATTTCCCGCTTATATATTTTATGTTGGGCGATTCTATATTTGGGTTATTCACACCAACGCTGCTTACAGGAAGTACGGCAGCAAATTTTTTGGTAAAGTTACTGTCGTTGGTCACGGATGACCATGTGCCCCCGCCACCCGAAGAGATACCCATTATGTATATTCTTTTCGCGTCAACCCTGTACCGGCTCATAACATCTGGCAATATATTTTTTACGTGCGTATAGCTGTATGACCAACCGCTGCTGGTTGGGGCCTGAGGAGTAACCACTATGAACTTATAGTTTTTGCCATCTGCCGGGTTAATTGCCTGCGGATCCCACCCTTCTGCTATTTTCCTGGGTAGGCCAACATTGAGCAGCTTGGATAATCCCTGTATCCCATCGCCTACTTCTCCTGCCGCATGGAGAAATATGATCAATGGATAATAAGTGTTGGTGGTTTTATAATCTGCAGGCAGCCAGGTGAGGCCATAGGTTTTGGAATTACCGCCAATAGGATACTGATCTGCCAATTGTCTACCGATAATTGTTTGACCGGTTGCAGTAAATCCAAAATAAAACAACAACACCAAGAGTAAAGGTGATCTCATAACGTATTTTTTAAGGTAAGAAATCTACTTTCAGGCTAACTACAGGTAACGGTTGTTATTTCGGGAATCACGGGTACTGAGTCGGATTACACAATAGTTGTACTTCTCATAACTTCACTGAATGAAGATATAAAATATTCTTATAAGCAGCGAGTTTGGAAAAATTATAATTTGATTGGAAGACTAAAGCTGAAGTTAATGTGAATAAATCGCCGATAGTTTGTGAATAAATCGCCAATAGTTAATATTTGTCCATTGCCGCAAGGGGTTTTTATATAAAGTACGCGGTTAGCGTCAATAATCCTAAAACCTGATTCTCATTATTAATTTGAAAAGTTTTGCTACCGTTCGCAATGAAGCTACAAGACAAATCTCATTGCTCAGAATTTGTAAATATTCTCTTCCACTATATTATCGTCAGCATTTTTCATATACGCTATCTTTTTTACTGGCCCAACAAAAGTGTTACCTGTTACGGAATTATTAGCTAATATTGAACCTGTCGCTTCGTTATCTAATTTTATGTATGCAGAGGCTGAACCCACCGTGAATGTGTTATCATAGGTTTGATTTCCAGTTATTACAGAAAGAGAATCAGAAGTAGTATGTTCCACCACAGAGCCGAGTATTGAACCACATTCAAAATTGCTTCTAAATACTTTATTATTAAAAGCATGCTCGTAGCGTATTACCATCCCGATTTCTCTTTCATCCCCTGATTTAATATTCATATTGGAATACGAACAATCCCGGATATTCTCTCCCATTTTTATAAGAGGTTTCATTTTGATATCATAACGACCTGTAGTCCATGTTGCATCTAAGCCATTAACAAAAGTATCATGACTGTACATGGCCATTTCAATTATTTTCTGGCAATATTCTGCCCGTATATTTTTGAATTTACAATGCGAAAAACCGTTGCCAGACAAAACATCAGTGGTTTTCAGTGATATATTGTCAAACACACCTTTATAAACGCCAAACCTCATTGTCCAGTCACCCAGGCTCTCAAACCTGATATTTTTTATGACTGGGTTCTGGCAGATATATATTTTATTGGTATCGTTGTGCGTACCGGCTATGAATTTTATAGTTGAACCCACCTGAGCACGATGAACATCTACCGAAACAGGGTCTTCAACCGTCATAAGACCGTTTGCAGTATCTACCGATACTATCCTGTTAATGAAGGCCTGGTAAGGTTTGAATTTGTTATCGTCAGACCAAAATCCCTGGTCTGTATCTATCAAAACTACCTGCCCGGGTGCGAAAGCCGCCGCGTCAGATACTTTCTTGAAACTTATTACATTGGAACCGGCCATTATATCATTTACCTTGTAATGTTCGCACTGGGAATAGTTGCTTGGTGAGAAATTCCCGATATGTATGCAAAACTGGCCATCCCCGGTTCCCTTTTTACCCCTGGTATTCTTAATAACACTTGCGTCTCCATCTCCTCTTAATGTAACAAAACTTCTATGGTAAAAAGGCTCGGAAACCAGGTATATTCCGGCGGGAACATATACTACACCTCCTCCCTTGCCAAACACATAGTCTTCTGCTGCCTGGATGGCCTTCCAGTCGTCACTCACGCCGTCGCCTTTGGCGCCAAAATCTTTCACATTCACTCTTATGCGCGTTGAATCAGCCGACACCAATTGGTCAGTTTGCTGGGCAGATATTTTAGGTTCCAGCCTTTTTTCACAGGCAATAAGACATAAGATTGCAATGATGCAAGTGGGAGTCAATTTTTTCATAAGTTGCTTGGTTTGTGCACGAATAGAAAAAAACGTGCCAGTTTCCTAGAAACGAAACCTGGGTAATTTTTTTTACAAACTAGTGTAGTGACAAATTAATTTAGAAACATTTTATATTTTTGTACTATCAAAAAATAGTACAATTGGCTACAACTATTAAGTTAAACAAGAAAGAAATAGCTTTTTTGGAGGCGCAAAAAAGGGGTAAGAATTTGAGTTTAAGGAAGTATAATCGCGTCAATATTTTGCTATTGCTGCATAAAGGCAAAAGAACTTCTGAGATAGAAGATTTTTTGCAAGTAGACCGGATAACTGTTTGGCGTACCAAAAACCGATATTTGGAACAGGGTGTCGAATCCGCCATTGAGGAAGAACCCAGGCCGGGACAGCCAGTAAAATATACACGCGACCATGAAACCGAACTGGCGGCATTGGCTTGCGGCCCCAGCCCGGAAGGGAGAAGGCGCTGGACTGTGCGACTACTGACAGAAACATTGAAATCAAAACCAGGATTTGAAACCATCAGTCGCGAAAGTGTTCGCCTGGTTTTAAAAAAAATGAATGTAAACCTTGGTTAAAGAAGATGTGGTGTGTTCAGGAAATAACTCGCGAATATCGTGAACGCATGTACCGGCTTCTTGATTTGTATAAACAACCATTCAATCCAAAGCAACCGGTAATTTGCATGGATGAAAAGAGTAAACAATTATTAGTAGATAGCCGCACTCCAATACCTGCAAAACCGGGTAGCCTCGAAAAATATGATTATGAGTATAAGAGAAAAGGTACTTGCAATATATTTGTTGCCGTAGCACCCAAGGCAGCAATGAGAGTGGTTAAAGTAACAGACACAAGGACAAAGAAGGATTTTACCAGTTTTGTGGAGGATTTAGCAACAATATATTTTTCACGTGCAGACTACATACAATTAGTGGTGGATAATTTGAATACACATTTTGAAAGCTCCTTTTACGAAACAATGGATAAGCGTAAAGCAGAAAGCATATTGAAGAAGATAAAATTCATTTATACCCCTAAACACGCCAGTTGGCTGAATATGGCAGAAATAGAAATAAATATTATGGACAGACAGTGTACTGGTGGTCGTGTTGAATCAAAGGAGAAATTGAATACTGAGGTTCAGTACTGGTGTAAAAAACGCAACCAGGACAAATGTGATATAGAATGGAAGTTTACAAGACAGCAGGCCGTCAAAAAATTATCAAAACATTATGTTTCATAATTAATTTGTCAATACACTAGTGTTATGTAAGGCAGGAATTGTCATTTTATTTGCCACGGATGACACAGAAACGCGGAAGAGCTTATTGGGACATTATTATTTACCTACTAACAGTCAGGTTCTGAGGAAGGTCAATTAGGCTTTGAGTTGAGTGAGTTACTTTTTTTGTCTAACTAATTGGGCTCTGAGTGGAGTGAGTTACTCTTTTTGCCTAATTAGAGTTTGTCTATAAATAATAAAATGTTGGTTATCAATAAGTTATGGCATAAATTTTGCTATTCTCTTTGGCATGAAACCGAAATTATTTGAAACGCTTCGCCTAAAATTTGAAAAGGCTGACTGGACCCGTAATCCTGAATTTGGTTTATTAGATACCATTTTAGAACAGCATCCTGAATTGATAAAACTTGTCGAAGCTGATATTATTAATGGTTGTAAGATAAGTGATTTCGGGCGGCAGGATATGCCCAGCGTTGAGCAGATTGTACGGGCTGGTATTTATAAGGAAATTAAAGCGCTTGATTATCGGGAATTGGAATACCATCAAACAGATTCAAGAATATGCGAGCAGTTCGTTAAGATAGATAATCTGAGACCGTACAGCTTTCAGGTGTTTCAAAAATACATTTCGAAAATAAGCGAATCAAATCTTCAAAAGCTCTTAGTAGCATTAAATAAGATTGCTATTGGAGAAGGATTGGAAGATATTGAAAAACTGCGTCAGGACAGCACTGTAGTGGAAACGAATATTCATTATCCCACCAATAATGCTCTGGTGTGGGATTGCATTAAAGAAAGCCATCGGCTGTTAACGCATTTGGCAGAAGAAGTAAATGCACTGGATTATCGTGATTATACAAAAAGCGCCAAAAAAACTTTTTACAAAATCAACAACACCAAAAGCGGAGATAAGCGCATTGATTTATTCGCAAAGCAATTAATCACTTTCACCAAATGCATCAACCAGGTGTCGAACATAATAAAAAAAAAGCCCGGCTGTAGTATAGCAGCAATGGCATTGATTAACTCTCTGGAAGCGTTATTACCGTTGATGAATCAGGTGTATGATATAACAGAACGCAGAGAAATAAAAGGCGAAACAGTACCCAATGACGATAAGATATTTTCCATTTATGAATTGCATACAGACATTATTGTAAAAGGAAGTCGTGAAGTGCAGTTCGGTCACAAAATAAATTTTTCAAGCGGCAAAAGCAATTTGATATTAACGTGTGCAATACTAAAAGGAAATCCGGCCGACAGCACCCTATATCAAAGTACGCTCGATAAGGTAATAGCCGATTATAAAATTGTACCTCGTGACAGCACCACTGATGGGAGCTATGCTTCCAAACTTAATGCAGAATATGCTCAAAGCAAAGGCATCGTAAACATTGTGTTCAATAAGATAAAAGGCAGTTTAAAAAATATCGCCAGTAGCAAAAACATTGAGACACGATTGAAAAAATGGCGCAGCGGAATAGAAGCCGTTATATCGAACTTCAAGAGAGGTTATAATATGTTTCGATGCAATTGGAAAGGAGAAGCACATTTTAAACAAAAGGTATTGTGGAGCACTATTGCCTACAATATACGGGTAATGACAGCGGCAGTGCTGGAACAACTATAAAAAGAGTATAAAAACTATCATTATGAAATGATTAAAGCACAGGCATGCCTTCTTAAATCTAAAAAAGAAAAAAAATGACACAACGAACACTTATTAAGCCTTCGTAAAGCCCTCTAACGGAAAACTACAGCATAAAAAGCTAATACGATAAACTGAAATTTTATTTTACTCGAAAAAAAATCTGAATTTGAGACTGTATAGACAGACTCTAATTAGGGTCTGCTGAAAAAGTCAATGCGGGCTAAAACATATATAAAAATATATTATGTTACTTAGCGTTTTTTTGACTTATAAAAATTGGTTGCAAAAGCGAATTGATATTTTGCGCCTCTATTGCTCTTGCTATGCTTATTTTTCTAATAGTGTACTTAATGGATAGTGTCATGCAATAAAAAAAAGACAAAAAAGAACTTCCTGCAAACACCAGGATGTTCATTACAAAATATACGGCTGCTATCCAACTGGCGGATGTATTAGCATATTTCGCTTTAATTTCATTTAACTCGTATCCATTTTTTCCCTGACCAAATTTACCCTCTACGTGGTTGCGGCTGTTATGAAGCTTTTGATGGCCTTTTTTTTCTTTGTAACTCATCTTTGACAGTGCTCTTTTGGATAATTTTTTTCCAATCAGTTTTATGTGATTATTCTCACAAAATTCTTTGTTACCTTTTGTGTGATAAATACTATCGGCTATGATCCACTCCGGGTAATAACCATGCCTTCTTTTGTAATTGCTTGCTGCCGCTTGTAAATCGTTGCATTCATTGTATGCATCCCAGCTTAACTTCTCCAACAGTACATATCCCTGTTGTAAACTAATGCCATTCTTGCTGCCAAATTCTACTTTGTGTTTGGCTTTTCCTCTCATAATGGGGCGCACATAGGGTTGATAAATGCTTACTATTCTGTTATCAATGCGGTTAGTATTTGCATTATGCATTTGCAACTGTTGATCATACATTAATCTTGTTGCCCACAGTATTCTTAAATCTCTGTGTTCAAAGGGTAAACGTACAGTACCGCTTTGCTGCTGCACTTGTTCTATTATTTCATCCAATCTTTTCAAATTTCTTTTTAAAAATTGCAATTGCTGTTTTCTTGCTCTCCTTATTGCCTTGGCTGCTTTATTTTTTTTCTTTGCAAAATTCAGGTATCGCATTCTTGCCACTTTACGATAAGTACGCGGCCGTTTTAACCCATACTGCTCACATAGAATATCTATCAATCTGTCTGTTTCCTGTCTGCCGGTGTTAAGAAGATCTACATCATTGGGATATTTTATTTTCTGATCCGCTACTGTTGCGTCTAATTGCATTACACCTCCATTATCCGATTGCTTTTCATCGGAATTTTCTTCACTGCATTGTTGTTGTTCACCTGGTGCTGTGGCCTGTTCATTTTGTTGCGTTTTTGTTGGCTCCTCTTCTGTTGTGTTTGTTTGTTCAGACACATTAGGTGAATCATCTTTATCCGGCCTCTTTAAACTCTCATTGTCATTTTGGTCTGTCTGTCGCAAAGATGGCAAGATACCTGCTTCACGCATCAACTCTTCTGTCATCTCATTAAAATCCGCTACCTGCAAGCGTTTCCTTATGTGAACAAATTCTGTGTGATGAAATATTTCTTTTGTTGTAAAAGATGACAAGCCTACAAAATACTGCAGGTAAATATTTTCTTTAATCATCTCGATTACTTCACGATCACTCAGGTTAAGCTTATGTTTTATGATAAGGGTTGCAATCACCAGGCGTCCATCGAGTGAGGGTGCTCCAAAATCAAGTCGCAGTTTTTTATTGTAAATTTTCACAAGGTCATCCCAGGGAAGTTTATCGGCAAGTTGTACCCAGCGATTGCTTTTATCAAGATGCTGTTCAAAGGGTGTTTCGAATAAACGCTGTTGCTTTTGTGATTGATAATTTATCATACTGGTGCAAGGCTTTGAAACGGTTTTTGCAGAAAAGATTGCACCTATGCTGCAACAACTATGCCATAAATGATTGAAAATCAAAAAGTTATGAAATATTCAGCAAGCCCTAATTAATTGGGCTCTGAGCGGAGTGAGTTACTCTTTTTGCCTAACTAATTGGGCTCTGAGCGGAGTGAGTTACTCTTTTTGCCTAACTAATTGGGCTCTGAGCGGAGTGAGTTACTCTTTTTGCCTAACTAATTGGGCTCTGAGCGGAGTGAGTTACTCTTTTTGCCTAACTAATTGGGCTCTGAAGAGTTGGGGCTTGTGGAAGACGCGATAATTTTAAATTGACACTAGGTTGATCGTAATGTCTATTTAGACCCAATATTGCATTAGTCTGTTACCGGTGGCAGATAACAACTCAAGTGACATATACTAAACGATTACTCGATAACATACCACATATAGCTTTCTGCATCGATTGTAAAACTTAGCTCAACCTCATGATCACGATTAATCAAGTAAGTTTTTGCCACACCTTCCTGTTCCCTGATTATCGCTTTGCCGGTGAGCCCGGTATAATAAACAGGCATCTTTATTGTTCGTGTGATTTTCTCTTTTAACGGGTTAAACAACATAAGTAATCCCTTTATCTTCAATTGAGGATTTACATGCAGGATGCCATCCCAATCCCGGCCGTCCGCCCGGCGCAGGTGTATAATATCTGAGTTAAGAATCTCCCTGTATTTTTTATACCAGGCGATAGTATTTATTACGGTTTGTTTCGTGGAATCGGTATCATACAAACGAGGCCCGCGATAGCATGCCTGCACACCGGCTCCATAATATTGCATCATCAATTGACTATAATCTTTAAGATGCTCTGAAAGCGGCTCCAGCACAGCTTCAGGACCGCCACCCTGGTATTTGGTGAGTGGCACAAAACCCCAGCTCATGGACGGTGTTTTTTCCCACAGGCCATCGTAAATATTTTGCCGGTTCAGTATTTTTTGATTTTCGCGTGGCAAAGAAAAATTCACTTCGCGGTAACCAATGGCGATCTTGTTCGTGCCGTCTAAAAAATACCAGTCAGGTGCGTTTACATAAACGCCATGTTCATTGCACCAATGATATAAACTTTTCTGCAGTTCCATTTGCTTCCATTGACTGTCATCAACGTTTTTGTGGCCGGGATGTTTTGTAGAAGCGCATACATCGCCGGGGTAAGGGCCATCATTTTCGAAAATGTCAAAGCCCGTTTCGCCGAGAAAATATTTTAGTTTATTTAAATAAGCCAAACCCCAAATACTTCCCATGCATGGGGCATGGCCAAAGAAAGCGCCAACATCGGGTTTGCCTGTTACGGGATCGATCACATCATCTTCATCGCTTATTCTTCGGGAGCTGAATAAAGAATAACTACCGATTTTTATGCCTCTGCTATGCGCATGGTCCGCAAGCGCTTTCCATTTTTGTATGTTTTGAAGCGATGTGTCCTCCATATTACAATGGCTGCCAAAACTTAATATCAATGCCTCGTACCCCGTGACAGCACATTGGTCTATTGCAATTCTCACTTCCCCATCATTCCTGCTGACAAGATGCATGAAGATGGGGTTTTCCGTTGTCCACGGCGCAACAGTTCTGTACATTTTACGAATAGCTAATCCCCTCCGCTCGCGGTCATAACTATCCATTAATAATTCATGTGTGCGGACAGATTTAAAAATTTCGCCGGGTTGTAATTCAACCCCGGTAACTTTTTCAGGATATATCTTTAATAAACATGGGGTTTGATAATTATAGTTCACCTGCGACGTATAAACGCTATCTGCCAGCCAATGTGTGGTTTGATCACTGATATCATAACGCATGGCATTGTTGAAAGCATAGTTTGTTTCCAGGTAAATACCATGTTGCTTTTTCATTTGTTCTGGTGTGCCCACCACGGCACTTTCTTCTTCCACAATAGCCAGCTCTTCATTCACAGGTTTGGCAATTGTTATCGGATTCGCGGTTTTATTTTCAACAGACATCCATTTTACGATCAGTGGAATGCCGTCATATAATTCATAATGAACTTTTATGACAACACCTTTTACCGCGCTAACAGTTGATGTGTACATAAATGAAATTGTTTTTCCTGTAGGCTGCTGTTTATTCATGGCCCACCCTTTTGGCTGCCAGTTAAGGGGAGGTTTCAGATCATTTATTTCATACGAAACAAAATGAAAATCGCTGTCGTGTGCGGTGAATGAATCAAGCCATACAGGCAATATATATGCGTTTTCCGTTTGCCCGTATAAACCACCAACATTATAGAAAATGCCATTAATCGTTATTTCTGCCTCTGGTTTTACTGCCCGTAACAACTGTTGACCGTTGCTCATATTTTTATAATCAACGCAGGCAACATTTGGTTGCAGTCGAAAGCTTCTTTTCATAAGACTATTATAAAGAATGATATCCTTTCCGTCACTGCTTTTATATACAATTGCTTTTTCTGCTGCAGGCGTAACAAGCCAGTCCTTACTGTAATTCGTTTCCGTAGCATTGCTGTAAACAGGCAACCTGTTTTGCGCATTGATTTGAGTAAATAAAAAACCGGCAATAATTATAAATAGTAGTCGCATGCAAAAGTTTATTTGTAATATTTAAGCAGCGAAAGATAGAAGAATTAATGCAATTACGATATGTTGCATCCATTGGCTATAAACCATATTAACTACGGTTTCTTACGCTCTCAGGTATTAAAGTATTGGGAAACTTATGTGTCTTGGCGGTATAGTATAGACTCAAGATTTATAGTGTTCTTTAAATAAAGCATGTTTCGGATTGATAATTCTTAGACGAAGCAGAAATTTTGTATCAGTAAAGCAAAAACTTAAAACGTATATCATGCATAAAATTGCTGAGCCCGCCATTTTATATTTCGGAACACCGGTTGTTTTAATAGGCACAACAAATGAAAACGATACCTACAATCTCGCACCCATGTCATCTGTTTTCTGGTTAGGCTGGCGTTGCATTATAGGAATGGCAGCATCTTCCCAAACAACAAAAAATATTTTGCGCACCGGGGAATGTGTGCTTAATCTGCCATCAGCAAACCAGGCAGCAGCAGTGAATAAACTGGCGCGCACTACAGGCGTCAACCCGGTTCCTGAAAGTAAACTAAGAAAAGGATATTATTATGAACCTGATAAGTTTGAAAAAGCAGGGCTTACTTATATGCAGGCAGACCTGCTGAAAGCGCCTTTGGCAACTGAATGCCATGTACAGTTGGAAGCGGTTGTGGCCGCAATACATTCATTAGCCGAAGAAGATGCGGCGATGCGCGGGCGCATTATGATAATAGAATTGAGAATTGTACGGATCCACATAGAAGAGTCAATATTGATGAAAGAAAATCCAAACAGGGTTGATCCGGATAAGTGGCGTCCATTGATCATGAGTTTTCAAAAATTTTATGGGCTTGGATCTGAGCTGCATCATTCAATATTATCAGAAATACCGGAAGCGCTATATAAAACACCTGATATTGAAAAAGCAAAAATTCGTGTATGCAAAAATTGAATTATCAAAGGCCTGCCAATGCGCTTTTATAAACTCATACGAGGCCTTTCCCCCCTGCGGTTTTAGAGATGTAAGATGAGCGATCATTACCGGCATACCACTGTCAATACTCTTATATGCAACGATACTGATCAAAAAAGCCGCAGCGCCGGATGCCTGTCTGTATATCCCATTTTCGTCGGGATGGGATGCCTGTTTCCACAAACGGCGTATCAAGTGATTGCCTAACGGGGCACCGGAAGTAAATAAAAATTTAAAAGTTTTTGCGATATCGCTATACAATTGGAACTAACTACTAATAAACATGAGAGCCCTTACATAATTAAAACAGGCCGCTGGTTAAACGGCCTGTTTGGTATTTTTTAGGTGCAGAAATTAATTCCAGGTTTTATCTCCATTTTTTATTTTTTTCAATGTTTCTTCGTAAGCGGGTTTATCATTATCCCGCGCTGCAGTTAAAGCTTTGGTTTCCCATTCAAGGGCTTCATCTTTCCGGCCTAATTTGTACAAAAGATTTGCATAAGTATCCATAAAAGCAGGATCTTGTGTTTTGGCTAGTGAACGCTGACTCCATTCGAGTGCCTTTTGAAGATAAGCTGTGTCATCACAATTTAAAAAAACAGCCCATGCAAAATTGTTTAGCTGATAACCTGATACATTGCTTCCATAATCTTTTATATAGCTGGCAACCGCAGGATTAAAGTTGGTCCAATCTCCTTTATTCATATAAAAAGTCGCTTGAGCATAACTTATAATTTCCCTGCTGTATGCAGGATATTTTTGTTGAAGATCTGACTGCAGTTTATTCCAATCGGGTTCAGGTAAATCTTTGGGATCGGATACAGCTCTGGGAAAAATCAAAGGGGAAACGTTTTCATTTAAAATAATATTTCTAACAATATCGCCACTAATGTTTTGACCGGAAACAGAGTCAATTAATGCACCGTGATTCAGCAATATTTCAAAGCCTTTGTCTTTACTGCTGCGCGTGAAAAACAATATAAACTGAATGTTATCTTTAGTGTATGGATTTTGTTGTGTCGCGAGGTAGGCGTTGGCCAATTCTGATGATCGTTCCAGGTCACCTGCCTCCTGTGCCGCGTGTGCAATAGTGCGGATAAATTCAGGGTCTTTATTGCCGGCATTATATTTTTCCAGCAAAACATAATATTGTTTATCAGGATTTAGCCCATCGTTTATTCTTTTTACAAAATCATCACCGGTTTGTGATGCGCCTGAAAAGCGATGTATGATTTTTCCATTTTCATCAAAAATTAAATAGGTAGGCAAAAATTTCACATGATATTTTTCAGCAAAATCGTGCCCGGTTTGATACCAGCTTTTAACCTGTCCATTATCCGCATTTGTTGTATCCAGTTGCACCGCAACATTTATGAACTTCGCATTCATTATATCGGCTACCGCTGCCTGCGGAAATATCGTTCTGCTCATGTACCTGCAAGGTCCGCACCAGGTAGCGTAGCAATCCACAAAAATATATTTATGCTCAGCATTGGCTTTTGCCTGTACTTGTTGCCAGTTCAGGGTATGTTCAAACTTTACGCCCTCCTGTGCTTTCAGTAACGAAGGTATAAGCAGTGAAATCAATAGGATTTTTTTCATTGTTTTTATTTTTAATATTTAAATAATCACTACAATTATTGAATCTTACGGCCGGTCAAATGATATTAAACATGCATGTTTCTTCCTGATGAGAATACGATCAATTACTGTTGTGATCTTTATCTTTTTTAAATGGTGTCTCACTTCAGTGTGAGTTCTTAGCCCATCTACTAATTGACGTAAAAATGTGAAGAGGAGAAACATACAATAGTTTTCACCGCATACAGCATGGCCGTTTTAAAAGATCTCAAAACAGCGTAAACCGGTAATTGGAACGTGCTGAAAAAAATTTGTTTTGAAATAACGGGATTTCCGGGTTGACAGGGAAGAAGGACTACGGGCAATGATTTGTTTTCTACAAATGCCGAAACTTACAACTCATAAGTCACACTATGAGCTGCCTTATTTCTCTACATCACAAGTTCTGCCACTAAAGGGATATAGTGCTATGCCACAATCTCTTCAATCACTTTTCCTGAAACGTCTGTTAACCTGAATGGTCGTCCCTGGAATTGGTAAGTAAATTTTTCGTGATTGAAACCGAGTTGGTTTAATATGGTTGCCTGTACATCAAATGCAGTTACTTTGCCGCTAACCGGGTAATAACCGATCTCATCTGTTTCGCCGTAACTAAAACCTTTGCGTATGCCACCACCGGCCATCCATATAGTGAAAGCATCCACATGATGATCGCGGCCTTTGAACGGGTTTTGTTTGCCTTCGCGGTTTTCCATCATAGGTGTTCGGCCAAACTCTCCGCCCCATATAACCAACGTTTCTTCAAGCAAACCACGTTGTTTAAGATCAAGTATCAAGGCAGTAACGCATTTGTCTATCTGCCTGCATTTGTTTATGAAGCCGATGTCAATGGCAAGATTGGCATCAGTGCCATGGCTATCCCATCCCCAATCAAACAACTGCACAAATCGAACACCCTTTTCCACCAGTTTGCGGGCTAACAGAATATTGTTGGCAAAACAGGCTTCGCCGGGTTTGGTGCCATACATCTCATGAATATATTGTGGCTCATCATTGATGTTCATGATATCCGGTGCCGCTATCTGCATGCGATATGCCATTTCATATTGCGAGATGCGGGAAAGAATCTCGGGATCGTTGTATTCTTTATATTCCTGTTCATTAACCTGGTTAATGGCATCAATAGAAGCTTTACGAAGATCGCGGTTCATGCCCTGCGGATCGTTGATGAACAATACCGGATCGCCAACACTTCTGCATTGTACACCTTGGTAAACGCTGGGCAAAAATCCGCTGCCCCAAACGCTTTTACCCGCATCAGGAAATTTGCCACCGCTGGTTAATACCACAAACCCCGGCAGGTTTTGATTCTCCGTTCCCAAACCATAGGTAACCCAACTGCCCAGACTTGGCCTTCCCAGGCGTGGTGCGCCGGTGTGCACGAGCAATTGTGCCGGTGCATGATTGAACTGGTCAGTAGTGCAGGCTTTTAAAAAACTTATCTCATCAACTATAGAGGCCAGGTGCGGCATGTTCTCGCTCACCCAGGCGCCGCTTTGACCGCGTTGTTGAAATTTTGCCTGTGGACCTAACATCTTCGGTATGCCGCGGATAAATGCAAATCGTTTTCCTTCTACTAATGATGGTGGACATAATTGCCCATCTAATTTCAACAACTCAGGTTTGTAATCAAACAACTCAAGCTGTGATGGAGCGCCTGCCATGTGGAGGTAAATCACGTTCTTAGCTTTCGCCGGGAACATGGGCAGTTTAGGTGCTAAAGGATGTGCCGGATCATAAGCAATATTATAATTATTGGTAAATGAACCGCAGGCCTGTAATAAGGAGCCCAATGCCAGGCCGCCAAAACCCATAGCACATTCTTTTAGAAAATGGCGGCGTGTATTATAACGGATATTTACTTCGTTGGCTTCTTCTATTAAACGTTGATTATGTAATTCTTTTTGTGTCATACGGCCTCGTCCTCAGTTCCTCTCCAATTCAAAAGGAGATTTAATATCACCAGAGCATTTTTTATTTGTGGCAGGATTGTGATTTCGATTTCAAAAATAGGTTTTTTTGGCGGACCAGTTACTGCGTTTGTGATCTTACATAGTGAGGCTGCACAAGTTCATTATTCATCCGTTGCCTTAAACCCGATCATTCTTCTTTTTTCCACAGGCTTGCTTAACAATTGTTTAGCGCCTGGAATACCAGCACTATATCACGTTTGTTTTTTGCAACCTCTTTTTCTAATTGTTGAAGTTTAAGCAGCACATCTTTATTTGTAAACATTATTGCACGCATTTTAGTAAATACACGTATTATCTGGATGTTTACATTATTGGCAATATTATTATTTAAAACACTTGACAACATTGCTACGCCCTGTTCCGTAAACAGGAATGGCAGTTTACGCCTTCCCCAGCTTGAAGTCGCAAATTGCGACTTCAAGTTTTCATATTCATCCGCTGTTAGCTGAAACATAAAGTCTTCAGGAAAACGTTCTGTGTTCCTTTTCACCCGCTCATTTAATCTTTTGTTTCCACCTGGTATAAATCAGCCAGGTCTTCATCCAACATTACCTTCTGTGGTCTTATGATTAGATCTTGTTTACAATGAACTGTTCTGTTATTACAGATGTTATTTTCTTTTCAGCAGTAGCCATATGGGGTTAGGTTAAAGGTTCGAAATTGTAGTTTCGAATCCCATTAATTTTTTTATCAATTACCGCGGTAATCAACTTTACAATTTAATAGTATCAACTTAAGGCCTTGCAGAAGAAATAACGCAATGCGATCAATCCGGCCTTATCACGGGAGGACCGGGAGGCAACATCGCTTTCCAGGCTTCATTTCCTTTTTTCGTAATGAATTCATCTTTTAAGGCAGTGATTGTTTCCGGGCTCTGATATAAATCGATCATAGTAAAAGCCAAAGCTTTGCTGGCGTACAACATTCCTTTATGACCGATGCTCATTCCGCCACAAGCCACAACCGCCCATGAATGCCACGGTGTTTCGTACGGCGCCGTGGTAACAAGCAGGGATATTTCAGGTACGATCCAGCTGATATCGCCTACATCGGTAGAACCTCCAACAGGGTCTGCAGGCGTTGGCTTAAGCGGTTTTACATTCCCGTCAATTCCTTTTGAAGGCACACCAAAATTTTTCATCAGGTCATCTGCAAATTTTATTTCGTCAGGCGTGTACGATATGCCGCCGAGCATATCCAGGTTCTTCTGCAGTAATTCAGCGCCTTTGTCAATTACAAGCTCTTCATATAATCCATTATTTAACTTCAGGTCATAACTTACGCCGGCCATTAGGGCCGCTCCTGCCGCAATACGTTTCATGCCCTCTTCCAGCACCGCCACACCGGTTCTTTTTGAATCCCGCAGCCATATCCAAACACTTGCTTTTTCAGGGATCACATTAGGAATTTTGCCCGCTTCAAGATATACATAATGCATCCGTACGGAAGGCTTCACATGTTCCCGGTAAAAATTTATACCGGTAGTAAACAATTCAGCGGCATCAAGCGCGCTTCTGCCATTCCAGGGATCAGATGCAGCATGCGCACTTTTTCCATTAAATGTAACCGTGTAATCCACTACAGCCTGCGAACTTTGGTTATTTACTTTTATTTCATAATCCGGATGCCAGTCAAGGCAAACATCAACGTCATTAAAAACGCCCGCCCTTGCCATATAAACTTTCCCGGCATAATCTTCTTCTGCGGGTGTTCCGTAAAACCTTATCGTGCCTTTGATAATATTTTTTTCCATGAGTTCTTTTACGGCAAGCGCTGCACCTAATCCGCCAACTCCAAGGAGGTTGTGCCCGCATCCGTGGCCCGCAGCATCCGTTTTTAAAGCTTCCTGTTTGGCTTCCGCCTTTTGTGATAACCCCTGTAATGCATCGAATTCACCGAGCACTCCAATTACTGGTTTGCCGCTGCCATATTCAGCAATGAAGGCTGTTTGTAACCCGGCTACATTTCTTGTTACTTTGAAACCCTGCTTTTCAGCATAATCTGAAAGAATCTTAGACGATTGATATTCTTTCAGCGCAGTTTCCGCATAACTCCATACACTATCACTTAATGCAGTTAACTCTGCCCGGTGGTTATCAACAGACTCGATCGCGGTTTTTTTGGCAGGAGGTAAATTTGTCTTTTGAGAAAACAACTGCTGATGCATAAGCAATAGCAACAGTAAAGCAGGTAGATGTTTCATGAATTAAAATGAACGATAAAAATAAAGACAATTTGAATTGACTGTAAGTTGCTATGAAAAGCTTCCATTAATAAGATTAATTTCCGATAATGCTAAATCTTAATCGGAACGCTTATCGCCAATATCAAACCTGGTTATGTTATCATTGCGCAAGTGAAAGTAATGCTCCATCATCTCATCGGCCAGGAGATTACCATTCAAATCATGAACCACCTGGTGTACTTTAACCTTTATGGCATTTCCATCATCTTCAATCTGCAATGGCGTAACCTTTGAATTGATCAAAGCGAATTGCCTTATCCAATATTCACGCACTGCATCACGACCGTTTACATAACCACCTTCCATCCCGTTTGCCCATTGCACATCGGCACTCATGTTATCGATCACTGATTCGATATTGCGTTCATTAAAATCACGGTAAATATTTTTGAAGAATGATTTGATATCTTCCATGTCATTCATTTAACAACTGTAATGTTCTTTCATCTTTTTTGCCATTAAAGAATTTATCCAGCACTTCCTGGAAAACTTTATCAGCCCCGGGCACCAATGAAAACAATGTCATACTTGATCTTAATTTCATGTTATCCGGGTTGCCGAAAACTTTATGAGCATCGTCCGTTTCCAGTGTAAGCAACGCATTGGAAATCTCAACTAACCGTTTACCTAACACTTCATGATTTAAATAAGCGGCAGCCTCATCAAGGTTACTTATTCCATATGTTATAGAAGTGCTGGTGTAGCCCAATCCCAATACCTGGGGAAATACATACCACATCCAATGGCTTTGTTTCTTTCCAGCACAGTGGGATCCGAAGCTTGGAATTCACGTGACTTGAAGTCGCGGC
>JADMIO011606049.1_pt1 | contig 20020 bp, 9 predicted proteins | sample 8958161 | NCBI WGS metagenome assembly JADMIO01 (sample SAMN16585339, study PRJNA669376) | soil metagenome | isolation source: Crop rotation soil | place: USA: Cullars Rotation, Alabama | collected 2011 | reverse complement strand
GCGACTTCAAGTCACGTGAATTCCAAGCTTCGGATCCCACTGTGCTGGAAAGCAGTTCGGCTTCAAGGCCTACTACGGCGACGCGACGCGCATGGACCTGCTGGAAGCGGCCGGCGCCGAGCGCGCGCGGCTGCTGTTCATCGCCATCGACGACGCGGCCGCCGCGATGCAGACCGTCAAGCGCGTACGGCAGCGCTTTCCCGATCTGCAGCTGGTGGTGCGGGCGCGCAGCCGCACCGACGCCTACGAGTACGCCGAGATGGGTATCACCGCGGTGCGTGAGATGTTCGCCTCGGCGCTCGACGCCACCGGGCGCGGCCTCGGCGTGCTGGGCTACGCGGACGAGGAGATCGGCCGCATCCTGCGGCGCTTCCGCGAGTACGATGAGGCGCAGATCCCGCAGCAGGCGCCGCACCGCAACGACCTCAAGGCGCTGATCGAGATCCAGCAGCGCGGCCGGCGCGACATCCAGCGCCTGCTAGCGGCGGAGGTTAACCAGGGCAATGCCGCCGGCGATGAGCAGCGCGGCGGCCGCGAAGTACGCGCTGAGGGGCTCTGAGAGGAACAGCACGCCGGACAGCATGCCGAACAGGGGCGTGAGGAACGAAAGCACGCTCAGCCGCGCCGCAAGGTAACGCGTCAGCAGCCAGAACCAGGCGAGGTAGCTGGCGAAGGCCACGATGACGCCCTGGTAAGCCAGGCTCGCCAGCACGAGCGGCGTGATCGCCGTAACGCCTCTTTCGCCTAACAGGAAAGAGGCGATGGGCAAAACAGCGGCCGACACCGCGAGTTGATAGAACAGCGTCTTGGCGGCGCTGACGCGCGCGAGGCCGGTGGCGCGGATCAGCACCGTAGTCGCGGCCCACAGGATGGCGGCCACCAGGCCGCACAGATCCCCTACCCAGGTATTGCGCCCGGTCGAAAAGCCCTCGGCGAAGGCAAGGACAAGCCCTGTAAAAGCGAGGCCCACGCCGAGCCACTGGCGCAGCCCGAGGCGTTCGCCGGCCACGGCGAAGTGCAGTCCCAGCGCGGTGAGCGGCGGCGCCAGATACACGAACACCGACATGCGCGAGGCGTTGGTGTGGCCGAGGCCGCCGTAGATGAACACGAATTCGAAGGCAAACAGCAGGCCGGCCGCGATGCCGGAGAAGAATGTGCCGTCCCTTTGAAAAAGTTTCTGTCCTTTGAGTCCGCACCAGACGAGAAGCAAAGCAGTCGCCACGATCGAGCGAATCGCCGCCTGCGTGACAAGCGACACATCCGCCGCGATCCACTTGATCGTGACCTGCTGAAAACCCCACAGCGCAGTGAGCAGCAGCATCACCGAGATCGCGGTGGTGTCGAGGGCGCGGCGCTCTTGACTCATCGCGCTGATTTTGGCGTACCATGGGTTCATGCCGCGGGGGAAAGGCAAAGGGGTTTCGAAAGCGAAGGTGTCCGACGCCAAGCTGTCGGACGCCGACGTCGCGCCGGTGGAACCGAACGCCGAGGCGCAGCCGGGCCCGCAGTCCGGCCGGGTTCTCGATCGACCCGACGGCTACTACTGGGAAGCGAAGGCGACCAAGGAGCTGCGCGGTCCCTTCGCCACGCGCGCCGAGGCCGAAGCCGACCTGCTGGCCGGCGGCGGCACCGACAGCGAGTTCGACCCCGAAGCCGAGACGTTGCAGGAAGCCGAGTCCGAGCTCGGCATCTCCGAGTGGATCGACCCCGACACGGGCGGTCCGGCGGAGGACAACGTTCCGCGCCTCGAAGACCACTGAGCGCCCGTTTCGCCATCGCGTGTCTCGCAGGCTGGCTCGGCTGCGGGGCCGCATTCGCGCAAGGCCAGGCCAAGGAATACGACTGCCTCATCGAGGCGCGCCAGACCGTCGAGGTGCGCTCGCCGGTGGAAGGCGTGATCCAGACCGTGCATCTCAAGCGCGGCGCCGACGTGAAGCGCGGCCAGCTGATCGCCAGCCTGTTCTCCGGCCCCGAGCGCGCCTCGCTGGATCTCGCGCGCTCGCGCGCGGTGATGGAAGGCGAGATCAAGTCGGCCGAGGCGCGTCTCGAGCTGGCGCGCAAGAAGTTCGAGCGCACCGACGAGCTGCAGAAGAAGAACTTCATCTCCGCCAGCGCGCGCGACGAGGCCGAGGCCGAGCTGCGCCTCGCCACCGAGCAGCTGCGCGCCGCGCAGGAGAACCGCCGCCTCGCCGAGCTGGAGGTGAAGCGCGCCGAGGAGGTCCTGGCGCAGCGCGAGATCCGCAGCCCGGTGAACGGCATCGTGGTCGACGTGATCCTGCGCCCCGGCGAGCTGACCAGCTCCAACCAGAAAGACCCGATCGCGCGCCTGATGGAAGTCGATCCGCTGCACGTCGAGCTGATCCTGCCGATGGCCGAGTACGGCAATATCAAGGCCGGGCGGCGCGCCACCGTGATGCCCGAGCGCCCGGTGGGCGGCACCTACCAGGCGCGCGTGGAAGTGGTGGACCAGATGTTCGACGCCGCGAGCGGCACCTTCGGCGTGCGGCTTACGCTGCCCAACCCCGGGAGAAAGATCCCCGCGGGGTTGAAGTGCAAGGCGCGCTTCTAGTCTCGTCGCCTACTTCTTGCCGTTTTTGGCGGATATCGCGCAATGCTGAAAAGACTCGCGCTCGCCGCCGCTCTCGTTGTTCTACCATTCGCCGCATGGGCGTTCGTCAAGCCCCTGCGGGCGCTCGCGCCGCAGCTTGAAGGGCTGACATGTCGAGGCAGCGTCTGCGTCGACGACCCGTCGCGCGGCGCCGAAGCGCTGGCTCTATATCGTGACGCCGTTCAGCAGGTACAGGCCTCGGTAGGAACGCTCGACACGATGCCGCGCGCGGTGTTCTGTTCTACGGCGGCGTGTTCCGAGAAGTTCGGCTTTACCGCCGTGCTCGCGTACACCGTCGGCACATCCGCCATCGTGATCAGCCATCGTGCGTGGCGCCCCTATCTGATCCGCCACGAGCTCATTCACTATCTTCAGAACGAGCGCCTGGGCAGCATACGGGCGTGGCTATTCAAGCCGGTCTGGTTCCGCGAGGGCATGGCGTACGCGATGAGCGGAGATCCGCGTGTGCCTCTGCCGGAGCCGCTCGAGGGATATCGCTCCCAGTTCGAGATCTGGCTCGAGCAGGTCGGCCGCGCCAGACTCTGGGTGGAGGCGGAGCGCTTGTGACGATCAGGTAGCGTCTTTGTTCTGAATGGTTACTCGCCGCGGCCCGAGAAGGCGAGCAGATCCCCGAGAGATTCATCCATGGTCAGCAGCGAGCGGCGCGCGCGAGAGTGCGCGGCCTCGGCGCGGCGCTGGGCGAGCCAGTAGAGCAGCCGGCCGGCGCGCTGCGGCAGGAGGGTCATGTGCGTGAACCAGCCGGCCGCCAGCGTGGCGTGCTCGGCGGCGAGGTCGTCGTCGGCGGCAAGGATCGCCTCGCAGCAGCCCGGGTCGCCCTGGCGGCCGCTGCGGCCGAAGAGTTGCCGGTCGATGCGCCCCGAATCGTGGCGCTCGGTGCAGATCACGTGCAGCCCGCCCAGCTCCTTCACGCCCGGCGCAAGCTTGATGTCGGTGCCGCGTCCCGCCATGTTGGTCGCCACGGTGATGCGGCCCGGCTCGCCGGCGTGCGAGACGATTTCGGCTTCGTCGGCATCCTGGCGGGCATTCAGCAGGCGGAAGGGCAGTTTCGCTTCTTCCAGCAATTTCGATAAATGCTCGGAAGCTGCAACGGACCGAGTGCCCACCAGCACCGGCTGGCGGGCGGCGTGGCGCTCGCGGATCGACTCGATCACCGCGGCCCACTTGTCCTCCGCACGGCCGTACACGCGGTCGGGTAGATAGACGCGCCGCACCGGCTGGTTGGTCGGGATCTTCGCCACGCGCAGGCGGTAGACGGCCCACAGCTCGAAGGCCACCTCGGAGGCGGTGCCGGTCATGCCGCCGACATGCAGGTAGCGGCGGAAGAAGCGCTGGTAGCTGATGCGCGCCAGGGTCTCGCGCCGCCCGGTCAGCTCGACCTCCTCCTTCAGCTCGATCAGCTGGTGCAGGCCCTGTTCCCACGAGCGGTCGGGCATCAGCCGGCCGGTGTTCTCGTCGATGATCTGCACCTTGCCGTCGCGCACCAGGTAGTGCTTGTCGCGCTGGAAGTTATGCAGCGCGGTGAGGGCCTGCAGGACGAAGCGCTCGGAGCGCCGCGGCCCGCTCCAGACGCCACCGAGCGGCGCCGCCAGCTCGCGCACGCGCTCGCCGCCGGCCTCGGTGAGCATCGGCTGGTTGTCCTCGAAAAAGTAGTGCTCGTCCTCGGTCAGCGCCGTGGCGATGCGCAGCGCGTCGCGGTAGACCTGCTCTTCCTTCGCCGCATCGACCGGCGCCGAGAGGATGAGCGGCGTGCGCGCCTCGTCGATCAGCACGCTGTCGGCTTCGTCGACGATGGCGAACTGCAGGCCGCGCAGCAGCACCTTGCCGCTGCGCTGGTCGCCGGCCAGCGCGCCGAGGCGCTGCGCGATCGGCCGCGGCCGGCCGCCGAGCGTCATGCGGTCCTTCAGGTAGTCGAAGGTGATTTCCTTGTTGCTGCAGTAGACGATGTCGCTGCGATAGATGGCGCGCCGCTCGTCGGGCTTCATGCCGGCCTTGATGCAGCCGACGCTGAGCCCGAGCGCTTCGTAGACCGGCCGCATGGTCTCCGCGTCACGCTCGGCGAGATAGTCGTTGACCGTGATGACGTGCACGGCGCGCCCGGCCAGCGCCGCGGTGGCGGCCGGCAAGGTGCAAGTGAGCGTCTTGCCCTCGCCGGTCTCCATCTCGGCGAGCATGCCCTGCAGGATCGCCCAGCCGCCGACCAGCTGCACGTCGTGGTGGCGCATGCCTTTCGTCTTCTCGGCCGCGGCGCGGATCAGCGCGAAGGCGGCACCCGCGAGTTCCAGGGAAAAGCCTTCGCGACGCAGGCGGATTCGCACTTCCTCGAGGGGTAGCGTCGAGCGCGTGGCGCCCACGATTCGCCATAACTGCTTGGAAGAAACCCTGCCAGTGAGATATTGAGCCGCGACCAGCAGCCGGTCGAGCGTGCCTTCGCGCGGCAGGTCGCGCTCGGGGTATTGCATCAGACCACGAAGCGCTTCATGAACACCTGGCGCACCGAGCGGAACATGCGCCACGCCACCGGTTCCCAGCCATGCTCGAAGCGCACGTACACGCGCTCGCCGAGCGCGCGGCTGCGCTCCGCGGGCAGCTCGAGCTCGAATTCGAACCAGCGCGTGATGGCGGTCGGCGTGTCGGGCTGGCGCGGGTCGGTGGCCACCAGGCCGCCGCCGGAAATGGCGAGCGCCGGGTTCGGCAGGCGCGCGCTCGCCGCCGGCACCTCACGGTGCAGCCTCGCCACCAGGGTCTCGTTGACGCGGCCGGCCATCTTCACTTCCACGCGCGCGGTGCGGCCGCGCACCAGGTCCACGTCATCCTGCGAGACCAGCACGCGCACCGTGGCGACCTTGGGACTGACCACGTAGCCGACCGTCTGGCCCTTCTTCAGGTAGCGGTCCGGCAGGTCCTGCGCGCCGTCCATGACGAACACGCCCTCGGCCGGGCTTGCGATGGTCAGCTCGGCGAAGCGCTCGCGCGCCACGCCCAGCTCGGCGCGCACCGATTTCATTTCCTCCTGCGTGATCTCGCGCTTCACGCGGTCGATGGCGAGCTCGGCCTGCGCGCGCACTTCCAGGGCGCGCAGCTGCGCCTCCAGGGTGCGGATGCGCGGCGCGAGCTGCGGATCCTCGGTCTCGATCAGCGGCCGGCCCTTGTGCACCGCCGAGCCGGGCGCGGTCGCCACGCGGCGCACGAAACCGTCGGTGCCGACGATCACCATCGCGTCGTCGGGCGCCCAGGTCACGCCCTGCGCGCTGGTCCACAGCGGCAGCGGCACCGCGAACAGCAGCAGCAGCACGGTGCACACCGTGCCGGCAGTCACCGCCATGGCGCGGTTGCGGCGGCGCTGCAGCTTGGGCGCGCTCATCACGTACTTGATGCCCTTGTAGGCCGGCAGCACGATCGAGCCGAACACCACCCAGAGCGCCAGCGCCGCGCCGATGAAGAAGTACTGCGTGCCGATGAACAGCGCGATGCCGACCATCACCGCCATGCGGTAGATGAACGACAGGACGGTGAACGCGGCCAGCCACCAGCGCTCGCGCGCGCCGGCGTCGTAGCCGGTGTCGCGCACGCCGAAGGCCTTGGTGTCCACGACGTGCGTCAGGTACTGCACGCCGCGCTGGCGCAGGTTGGGCATCTGCAGCACGTCGGCCAGAATGTAATAGCCGTCGAAGCGCAACAATGGATTTCCGTTGAACACCACCGTCGACACGCCGGCGATCAGGATCACGTCGTACAGCATGGCGCGCAGCGTGCCCGGCTCGGCTTCCAGCCAGACGAACAGCGCGAGCGAGGCGACGAAGGTCTCGACCATCACGCCGGCTGCGCCGACCACCACGCGCCGGCGCGCCTCGCGGAACGCGCTCGAGGCGGTGGCATCCACGTACGGCACCGGCATCATCACCAGCAGCATCACGCCCATCTCGTGCACTTCGCCGCCCCACGCGCGCGTCGCGCACGCGTGGCCCATCTCGTGCAGCAGCTTGACCAACGGAAAGGTGAGCGCGAGCAGGAACAGGTTGTGCGGCGCCAGCACCCGGTCGCTGAAGCTCTCGGTCAGCTCTTTCCAGTGCGTCGCCGCCAGCACCGCGCCGGTGCCGACCACCAGCGCCCACAGCAGCGCGCCCCACGGCCCGAACAGCCAGCGGTAATACGGCAGCCAGCGCTCGAGGAAGCGGTCGGGATCGACCAGCGGGATGCGCAGCGCGAGCGGCGAGAGCTTCTGCATCAGGTTGCGCGTGCGGGTCTTCTGCGCGCGGCGCAGGATCTCGTCCACGTCGGGCGCCATCTCGGTCTGCAGCACGTCGGCGCCGTGCAGCTGGCCGAGCAGGCGGATCAGCTCATCCTGGGTCGGCGCCTCGTCGCCGAAGCGCGCCATCGCCGCGTCCCACAGCTCCTGCACGGTGCGCCGGCCGTCCATCAGGCCGATCACGTAGTGCGCCTGCGGGTTGAAGCGGTGCATGCGGCGCGACACGCGGTCCTCGAGCACGTACCAGCGCTCGCCGCGGTAGTGATGGCGGTGGATCTTGACGTGGCCGCGCAGCCGCGGCCGGAGGTTTGCTACCCGATACCAGGAAGGGCTATATAAGTCTTCGCTCACGGCAAGGAGGACCACAGCCAAAGGCGTACGCGATCCACCAGGCTGTGGGTCCAGATCCAGATCAGCCGGCGCTCGTCGACCTCGACCTTGCCCACGCCCTCCATGCCGGGACGCAGGCGCTCGGGCTTGGCATCGAGGCGCGCCTCGACGCGGAAGCGGTTGGCGCCGTCCTTGGCGTTGTTCACCGCGGTGATCTTGGTCACGGTGAAGCCGAAGCTCTGGTAGGGCATCGACGCCACCACCAGGCTGCCCTTCTGGCCGGGCAGCACCTGCGCGAAGTCGTGCTCGTTGACCTGCAGCGCGATGCGGAAATCATCCAGCGGCGCGACCTCGAACAGCACCTGGCCGCGCTCGACCGGCGCGCCGAGGCGCTGCGACAGGTCGCCGCTCACGATCACGCCGTCGAACGGCGCCACCATCTCGATGCGCGCCAGCTGCTCGTCGATCAGCGCGAGCTGCGCCTCGACCTGCTCGAGCTGCGCGGTGACGATCGCGGCCTGCGGCCGGTCGTGCTTGGCCATCGCCTCGCGATACTGCTTGGCGTACTGGCCCTGCTGGCTGCCGAGGCGCACTCGCTCCAGGCGCAGCTCGCGGTCGTCGAAGCGCCCGATCACCTCGCCCTTCTTCACCGTGTCGCCGGCGCGCCGCGACGCTTCCTTGACGAAGCCGGCGATCGGCGCGGTGATGGCGCGCTGCGTCTCGCCCTCGACCGTGGCGTCGGCCGACACCCGGTAAGTGCCATCGACGAACAGGAAGAACAGCACGACTAGCGCGGTCGAGGCGGCGATCAGCTTGTAGAGCGCGTGGCGCGGGCCGACGATTTTTTCCCAGAATCCCCTGAGAACATCCAGAAGATGAATTGCTAAGTTTCTTTCCGCTGTCAGCTTCAATCCGACGATCGGCCCGCACACGGCGGCCACGGCATCGGCCAGCTCGAGGGTGGGCGCGTCCATCTGGAAACCAGCCGGCCGCTCGAGCGTCAGCGCGCCGATTACCTTGCCGCCGCTCTCGAGCGGGAAGGTCGCCACCGCGCCGGCGCCGGCATCGCGCAGCAGACTCTCGTGCGCTCGCGACACCAGGCGGGAGCCCTGTTCCGTCGCCGGGAAGCTGACCGCGGACTTCTGGTCGATCGCCTCCTCCATCGCGTCGGCGGCGGCCTGCATCAGGTTGGCGCGCCGGTCGAACTGGCCGGAGTGCGACACTGCGCGGATGCGGATGCGCCCGCGCTCGAGCACGCCGAGCGAGGCACGGTCGCAGCCGGTGCGCGCGGCGAGCTCGGTGACGAAGGCGGACCCGCCGTCGTTCAGGCCTTCGTGCTCGAGCAGCGCCGAGACCAGGTCGAGGGCCAGCTTGAGGCGCAGCCGCGCGGCGTCCTGCGGGTCGGCGTGCCGGCGCAGCAGCACTTCGAGCCATCCCGAGCCCCACTGCAGCTCGCGCATCGCCAGGCGCACCTGCGCATCCGGCCGCGCGTCGAGCTCGAGACCAACTACCCCGCGCAGCTCGCCGTCCAGCTGCACCGGGCTGGCGAGCTGGCAGCGCTGCGCGTCGTCGCTGGCGGCCGGGCCGCCCAGGCGCAGCACCACGGCCTGGCGCTCCTTCAGCGCGCGCTCGGTGACCTCGGCCAGCCGGCCGCGGTCGGTCGGATTCTCCGGATGGAACGCCACCGGCACGAAGCCGCGCTCGCCGGGCTTCTGCAGCACCACCACCCCGTCGCTCACGCCGCCGACCAGCTGGCACTGGATGCCGAGCCAGCTCGAGCAGAACTCCTCGGCGCTGCGCGCCTGCGAGAACTGGCGCCAGGCCTGCTCGCGCGCGCGCCTCGCCGACAGGTCGGCGACCGCGCGGATCTCGTGCTCAGCGGAGCTCATGCCCCGCGCCGGGCCTTACTTGCGCGTACTGGCCACGGCGCCGCCTTGCACGGTGCCGGGCTCGACGTTCAGCGTGCCGAAGCGGCTTTCATACTCCTTCACCACGCTGCCGAGCAGCAGGCTCAGGCGCTTGGCCGCGAACGGGCTGATGATGATGCGGTCGGTGAGCTGGATGGTCACTTCCTTCTGACCGCGGTTCCAGGCCTGGTTGACGCCGAACAGCAGGACCACCTCTTCGCGCGTGCTGCTGACGTTGCACACGTTGGCGTAGGCGCTCTTCATGTTCGAGTCGTCCCACTTGATCTTGGTGCCCTCGATGGTCGCTTCCGCGCCCTCGGCGGCGGCTTTGGTCGCCATGCTTCCCCCCTACTTTGTTGGTGCTGCTGAAAACCCCTGGAAACAGCTTAACCCAATTACCTAGTCGTTGCGGCTGTCGCGCGTGTCGAAGGTGAGGAAGTCGAAGCTGCCGTCGTTAGATTTGCCCTTGCCAAGGTTCAATCCGCCGAACGGGTTGTAGCTCAGGCCGAAGCTCTTGAAGGAATCCTTCCAGTTCACCAGGCGCGCCGCCACCGCGCTGCGCAGGCTGCTCGAGCTGTCGTTGCCCGAGCTCACCTTGTCCGAGCCGTAGCCGCCGTCCACGTAGTCCTGGCCGTCGCCGCCGATCACCCAGTCGTTGCCGTTCTCGCCGCGCACCTTGTCGTCGCCGGCCTGGCCGAACAGGATGTCGTCGCCGTCCGCGCCGTAAATATCATCTTCATTTCGACAATCTTTTCCTTGCAGGGCCAGCCAGTAGTCGGCGCTGTCGGTCAGCGTGGCGAAGCGCTCGATCGCGTCCTCGGCATCGTCGTGCGAGTAGCTCCAGTCGCTCGAGCTGACGCCGACGCCGCGCGTGATGGTGGTGCTGATCAGCGCCAGGCTGTCGCCCCACACCAGGTCGCTGCCGGTGCCGGCGTTGATCGCATCCGACCCGGTGCGCACGCCCGGCACCTGCCACTGGTGGTGGTCGTGCCAGTCGTAGCGGTGCCAGTGGTCGTGGTCGAACCAGTCATTCGTGGTGCAGTCGCTCCAGTCCGAGTCCTTCCACGCGTCGTCGTTGCTGTTCTTGTTCGGCAGGCCGCCCGGCACCACGGTGACCGCCACGGTGCGCAGCTCGAAGCGATCGCCGATCGCGAGGTCGTTGCCCGCCCCGCCGGTGATGGTGTCGTTGCCCATCTGCACCACGTCGGTGTGGTGCTCGACGTGGTCATGCCAGTGGTTGTTGTGCCGCACGCTCACCACCCTGTCGCGCAGGTGGTAGTCGAGGTGCTCGAGGTCGAAGATCGCGTCGGCCAGCTCGTCGCCGGCGTCGGCCACGCCCTCGACGAAGCGCTCGAAGTCGTCGGTGTGCTCGACCCGCACGGTGAAGCTCGGCTCGACGATCACGCTGTCGTCGCCGATCAGCACATCGTTGCCGTCCGCGCCGTCCAGCGCGTCGGCGCCGATGGTCCAGGTGTTGTCGACCACCAGCGTGTCGTCGTGGTCGAAGTCCTCGCAGTCGTCGAGCACCCAGTACTGGCGGCGGATCAGGTCGTTGAAGTCGTCCGAGACATCGAGCAGGCCGCGCGTCAGCGCCTCGGCCTTCGCCATCGTCGTCGAGTCGAAGGTGTAGCTGCGCGCCAGCGCGATCTGGTCGTCGCCCACCAGGCGGTCGTCGCCCGCCCCGCCGAAGATCTGGTCGTTACCGCGGATCAGGTTGGTGTGGCGGAAGTCGGTGACGATTGAGGCGAAGACCTGGCGGTCGCCCAGCAGGTTGGTGCCCGGGCCTGTAGCGAACACCTGCGACAGCGTCGAGACCATCGCGTTCGGCGTGCCGCCGGGGACGATGCTCACCTGCGGCACGATGTTCTGGCCGCCGATGTTAAGGCCGAGCGTCACGTTCGGGCCGGTGGCGTTGGCCGAGTCGATCATCGCGTCGTCGCCGACCAGCGTGTCGAGGCCGTCCTCGCCGTAGATCCTGTCGTTGCCGGTCCCGCCGACCACGAAGTCGTCGCCGGCGTTGCCGTTCAGCGTGTCGTCGCCGCGCTGGCCGAAGATCGAGTCGTTGCCGGTGCCGCCGCTGATCGCGTCGTTGCCGTCGCGCGCCAGGGAAACCAGAAGCGCCTTGGCCTCCGCGCTGGTGCGGCCGGCGAGCAGCACGAGGTCAGTATTCAAGACCTTCTGGATCAGGGTTTCGCTGGCAGCGCTGCCGAGCGCGACCTCCTCGACGATGGTCGCCACGTCGGTCAGGAACACGTCCTTGCCGATCTTCAGGCCGACGTCGCCGATGATGGTGTCGTTGCCGCCCTGGCCGTAGATCGTGTCGTCGCCCAGGTCGCCGTGCAGCTCGTCGTCGCCGCCACCGCCCCAGATCACGTCGTTGCCGGCGTTGCCGTGGATCACGTCGCCGCTGTCGCAGACGTCGTCGCCGCTGACGACCGTGATCGGGTTGGTCCTCAGGTCGACCGTGCCGGCGCCGCCGACCATGATCTCGTTGCCCGAGCCGCCGTCGATCAGGTCGACGCCCGCACCGCCGATCAGGATGTTGTCGCCGCCGCCGCCGGTGATGGTGTCGTTGCCGCCGATGCAGATATCGGTGCTGGCGATGAAGATCGGCGTGTGGCTGCCGTTGCGCTGCACGATGCCGTTGTCGCCGAGCACGATGTCGCGCCCGTCGCCGCCGCTGATGCTGTCGTTGCCGGCGCCGCCGAGGATGATGTTCTGCCCGGCGCCGCCGAAGATCTGGTCGTCGCCCGCCAGCGTGTCGCTGGTGTAGACGTCGTTGGCGCCGGCGTTGTTCAGGTTCACCACGCCGTTGTCGCCCAGCATGATGTTGGTGCCGAGCGGGGCGCGCAGCACGTCGGCGCGCACGCCGCCGACGATCACGTTGGTGCCGCCCTGGCTGGTGATGGTGTCGACGCCGCCGGTGGCATCGCTGCTGTCGGTGGTGGCGACCTGCGTCACCACGCCGCCGGTGGTGCGCCTGATGTAGGCGTTGTCGCCCACCACCGTATTAGTGCCCGCGCCCAGCGTGACGGTGTCGGCGCCGTAGCCGCCGGCGATCACGTTGTCCGCCCCGCCGGTGATGATGTCGTCGCCGCCGTAGGTGGTGTCGGTGGTCTCGATGTCCCAGGAGCCGGCGAAGCCGAAGTTGGCCCGGCCGAAGTCGCCGAGCACCACGTTGCTGCCGAACGCCGCGTCGATCGTGTCGTTGCCCGCTCCGCCAAGCACGATGTTCGTGCTCACGCCGGTGACTTTGATGAAGTCAGCCGCGCCGCTCGTGCCGACCGTTTCGACGCGCCGGATATCGGTCGGCTGGGGACCCACGCGGCGCACCGCGCCTTCGTCGCCCAGCACGGTGTTGGTGCCGCCCTTGAGCGTGATGGTGTCGGTGCCGAAACCGCCGAGGATCACGTTGTTGGCGCCGCCGCTGATGATGTCGTCGCCGCCGGTGGCCGGGTCGCCGGTCACGATGTCCCAGCCGTCGAAGCCGAAGTTGGCCACGCCGTTGTCGCCCAGGATCACGTTGTCGCTCTGACCCTGGTCGGCCTGGATGTCGTCGCCGCCCGCGCCGCCGAGGATCACGTTGGTGCCGCCGGTGCTCTTGATGGTGTCCTTCGCGCCGAGCGTGCCCTGGGTGATGACCTGGGTGACCGCGTTTGCGGCGGCATCGCGCCGCACGGTGCCGTTGTCGCCGAGCACCGTGTTGATGCCGGCGCCGAGGTTGATGGTGTCGCCGCCGAGGCCGCCGACGATCACGTTGGTGCCGCCGCCGGTGGTGATCGTGTCGCCGGCCGCGCTGCCGTCGTCCAGGTCGCTGGTGGTCACGCGCGTGACGCGGTCGAGCGCGTCGCGCTCGATCACGCCGTTGTCGCCGAGCACGGTGTTGATGCCGAGCGTGAGCGTGATCTTGTCCGCGCCCGAGCCGCCGGCGATGGTGTTCACCGCGCCGCTCACGCCGATGGTGTCGGTGCCGCCCAGCAGGTCGAGGCTGCTTTCCACCGTGCCGCCGACCGTGATGGTGCCGTTATCGCCGAGCACGATGTTAGTGCCGTTGCTGGCGGTGATGGTGATGGTGTCTTCGCCAACGCCGCCGGCCACGATGTTGTCGCCGCCGTCGATGTCGATCAGGTCGTTGCCGCCCGAAGCGGCGGACACGTCGCTCGTGACCACGGACAGGACGGTTTCGGCAGAATCCCTGGCAACCACGCCGTTGTCGCCGAGCACGGTATTGAAGCCGGCGCCGAGGAAGATTTCGTCCGCGCCGTAGCCGCCCAGGATGATGTTGTCGTCGCCGCCGTCGATCTCGTCGGCGCCGCCGATGCCGTCGAGGTAGCTGGCGATGTCCCAGCGGCCCTGGTAGCCGAAGTTGGCCACGCCGTTGTCGCCCAGCACCTTGTTCGAGCCGCCGCTGCCGTCGATCAGGTCGGCGCCGACGCCGCCGATCACGATGTTGGTGCCGCCGTTCATCGTGATGGTGTCGGCGCCGCCTTCGGCCGGCGCGGTCTCCGAGGTCGCGACCTGCAGCACGTTGCTGCCGGCGCGGCGCACGATGCCGTTGTCGCCCAGCACGGTGTTCTTGCCGCCGTTCAGCGTGATCTTGTCGGCGCCGTAGCCGCCGAGGATGGTGTTGTCGGCGCCGCTCAGGATCTCGTCGTCGCCGCCGAGGCTCTCCTGCGCGGTGAACACGTTGCCGCCCACCACCACGCGGCCGGCGTCGCCGAGCACGATGCTCGAGCCGACCGCGGCGTCGATGAAGTCCGCGCCCAGCCCGCCGAGAATGATGTTTTCGCCGCCGTCGCTGACGATCTCGTCGTCGCCCGCATTCGACGGGTCGAGCTCGCTCGACTCGACTGCGGTCACCGTGCCGTTCACGCGCTCGACGAAGCCGTTGTCGCCGACCACGGTGTTGAAGCCCTGGCCGAGCGTGATGCGGTCGGCGCCGTGGCCGCCGAGGATGGTGTTGCCGCCGTGCTCATCGCCGCCGGCGTCGATCTGGTCGTCGCCGCCGTGGCCGTCGTCGGTGCTGCGCACCTTTCCGCCGACGATGACCTCGCCGTTGTCGCCGAGGATGATGTTGTTTGCGCCGCCGCCCGCCTTGATCAGGTCGCCGCGCAGGCCGCCGAGGATCACGTTGGTGCCGGCGTTGCTGGTGATGTCGTCGATGCCGGCCACCTGTTCGTCGGTGCCGGTCGCCGCCACGCGCGCGACCTTGCCGTCGGCGCCGAAGTCGATCGTGCCGTCGTCGCCGACGATGATGGCGTTGCCGCTGCCGGTCTCGATCTTGTCGTCGCCCGCGCCGCCGACGATGTAAGTGAACGAGCCGGTGCCGCTGCCGCCCTTGATGATGTCCTTCGCGCCGGTGCCCGGTGCAGTGCTGCGCACGCCGGCCAGCGGACCGCGCAGGATGTATTCGCCGTTGTCGCCGACGATGACATCGCTGCCTTGGCTCGCCTCGATGTCGTCGCTGCCGGCGCCGCCGATGATGATGTCGTCGCCGGTGCCGCTGCGAATGTAATCGTCGTCGCCGCTATCCACGTCCTTGCTCAGGACGTGCGTCACTTCGCTGTTGCCGTTCAGCCCGCCGCGCAGCACGGTGGCGCCGTCGCCGACGATCACGTTGCCGACCCCGGACCCGCCGAAGATGCGGTCCTTGCCCTCGCCGCCGATCAGGATGCTGCGGTCGTCGAGCGCGGTGCCGTCGCCGCCGAGGATCTCGTCGTCGCCGCCGGCCGCGGTGGTGGTCTCGACCGCGCCGAACAGGTTGGCCGTACCGCTGTCGCCGAGGATGATGTCGCCGCCCAGGCTGGCGGTGATCCTGTCGCCGGCGGCGCCGCCCATGATCACGTCTTTGCCGTCGCCGCCGGTGATGTCGTCCACGCCGCCGAGCCCGTCGAGGATCGTCTTGACGGTCTGGTTCACGCCGCCGGAGAACGTCACTTCGCCGTTGTCGCCGACGATCACGTCGTCGCCGCCGGTGCCGGTGATGTGGTCGTCTCCGCCGCCGCCCACCAGGATGCTGCCCAGCGTGCCGGCGCCGCCACCCTCGATGCCGAGAATCCGGTCGTTGCCCGCCGTACCGGTGCCCGAGTCGAAGCTCTTCGCCAGCGTCGGCGTGAGCGAGCCGTCGTCGCCGAAGATGACGTCGCCGCCCAGGCCGGCGGTGATCCTGTCGTTGCCGACGCCGCCGAAGATCACGTCGGCGCCGTCGCCGCCCTCGATCTGGTCGTCGCCGCCCGGCTTGAATTCGCCGGTGATCAGCAGCTCGATGACGCCGCCGTTGCGGCGCAGCGTCTCGACGCCGTCGCCGACGATCACGTCGTTGTTGGCAGTGCCAGTGAGGAAGTCGCGGCCGGCACCCCCGATAAGGATGCTTCCCTCAGTGCTACCGGTGCCTTCGCCAGTGATGCAGTCGTCGCCGCCGGCCTCGAGATCGGTGGTGCTGATGATCGTCAGGTCGCCCAGGCGGGTCAGCTCGCCGGCGTCGCCGAGCACGATGTCGCCGCCCAGACTGACCTTGATCTTGTCGCCTGCGGCGCCGCCCATGATGACGTCGCTGCCGCCGCCGCCGGTGATGTCGTCCACGTCGCCGCTGGCATCGTCCAGCGTGCGCACCGCGGTCATGACGTTGGCGGCGTCGCGCGTCACGTAGCCGCCGTCGCCGACGATCACGTCGTTGCCGTCGCCGCCGCTGATCTGGTCGTCGCCGGCGCCGCCGATGATGACGTTGGCGCCGTTGCCGCCGGTGATGATGTCGCGGGCACCGAAGCCCGGCGTGGTGCTGAACACGTCGTTCGCCTGCTCGCTACCGTCGTCGAACACCACCTCGCCGGCGTCGCCGAGGATGATCGAGTTGCCGAGCAGCGCCTCGATGGTGTCGCTGCCAGCGCCGCCGATCACCACGTCGTTACCCTGGCTCGAGTACAGGAAGTCGCCGCTGCCGTCGGAGTCGTTGCGCGTCGAGATGCGCTGCACGACATAGGCCGCATCGCGGCGGATGGCCGCCAGGTCGCCGATCACTACGTCGTTCGCGTCGCCGCCGCGGATCGTGTCCACGCCCAGGCCGCCGACCAGGATGTCCTCGCCGCCGGCGCCGGTAATGGTGTCATCGCCCTCGTCGCCGAATGCCGTCAGGCCGCTCTGCGCGGGCGCGTCGCCAACCGCGATCACCTGGCCGTCGGGCAACTCGTAGCTGTTCGCCTGCGGAGCCCCGATGGTGTCGTTGCCCGCCTGGCCGTGAACCACCAGGTAGAGCGCATCGGGATCGCTCACGGTCACATCGTCGTCGCCGTCGCCGGCATAGACGCCGGTGACCTCGACCACCGGGCTGTTGCGCCGGGTGCTGGTGATGGCGATCGCGTCCGCGGCCAGACCGGCGCGGATCGCGATGCCGTCGCTGAACGTGCCGGTGATCGGGTCGAAGTGGCTGCCGTAGTAGCCACCGCTGGCGAAATAATCGATTTGACCTTGGGCCATGCCCACGATCGAGGAGCCGCTGACCACCGCGCTGTCGGCATCGAGGTCGGCTGAATCGTCGACGGTGAGAACGTTGAACTCGCCCGCCTCGGCGTCGATGTTCAGGTCGCCAAGGATGAAGTCCAGCGAGCTGGCGCGCCCGACCTCGATCGCGTCGTCGTCGTCGCCGGTGCGTACGTTGGTGGTCGTGCCGGCGCCGGTGCCGGTCACGCGCACCGTGTCCATGCCGACGTTGGCGTAGAGGTTGGTGAGCGTGGTGGTGTCGGCGATTTCGAACAGGTCGGCGCCGCTGCCGAGGCGGATGTTCAGCGCGTCAACTGCCCCGTAGAAGATCTCCTGGCCGAGGCCCAGGCCGGTCAGCGTGGCGCCGTTCAGCAGGCCGCTGTTGGCGGCGGTATCGGCGGTGTCGAGCACGTTCAGCACGTCGCCGCCGTCGGCGCCCATGTCGATCGCCAGGCGCGCACCGATGTAGTTCAGCGAGTGGCCGCCGGTGACCGGCCGGCCGACCGTGACCGTGTCGTTGCCGCGGCCGGTGTTGAGGTTCACCTGGTGGACGTCGCCGGTGAAGTTCTCGATCTTCACGTCCTCGGCGAACTCGCCGAGGTTGAGCGTGACGTTCTCGAAGTTGCGGTAGTAGATGGCCTGCAGCGCCAGGTCGGCGTTCGGGTTCAGGCCGAAGCCCTGGATCGCGTCGTAGGTGGTGGTGGTGCCTTCCAGCAGGCGCTTCACGAACGCGCCGGGCACTTCGAGGTTGAGCTCGCCGAGCGCGAACACCTGCACCGCGTTGAGCGTGCCCTGGAAGCCGGTCGAGGCGCCGACGTAGCTCTTCACCACCTCGATCTTGTGCACCGTGCCGTCGTTGCGCGTGCTGGTGTAGATCGCCTTCTCGATGCCCGGCGTGAAGGGCTTGAGCACCGTGTCCTTCAGGCCGTACTTCTGCTTCACGTACGCGTCGACCGCTGTGTCGGTGGCCGGCACGTCGGTTCCGAGCAGCGTCTCGACCAGCGTGCCGGCGTCCTGGTCGCCGTCGGCGCGGTAGATCATCACCTTGTACGGCACCTGCTCGCCCGCTGCGTTGCGGGTGTGCTGGGTGTAGGTGAAGTAGTAGCCGTAGTCGATGCCGAGCTCGCCCAGGCGTGTCTTCAGGGCCTCTTTGCTGGTGAAGGTCTGATGGAAGTTATTCGGACCGGTGAGCTCGATCGACTGCAGGGCGCCGGCCTGGAAGTTGGCCAGCGTGCCGTAGCTGTAGGTGGTCGTGTACCCGGTCGGATTCGCCGACAGCAGCTTCTCGTACACGCGCAGCCCGTCCTGGCTCCAGTCGAGCTTCGACTGGTCGGTGAACACCTTCTCCAGGGTCTTGTTCAGGCCGAAGAAGTTGTTGAGCAGGATGCGCGCGTTGTCGACCGTGAAGCCCTGGTTGCCGACCGCGGTCCAGCCGAACCACGAGGCGTAGATGTTGTTGATCTGCGCGTAGAGGCTGTAGTTCTGCGCGGTGAGCGTGAGGTACGGGTGCTCCGGGCTGCTGCCGTAGAAGTCGACCTTCTGCAGCACGTGCGTGGTGCCGTCCTCGAGCCAGGTCGAGCTGTACAGGCCGCCGAAGTTCGACTGGTGCTGGCGGTACGTGACGGTGATGTTCTGGTCCTGCACGTAGCCGAACGCGGCGAGGTAGGCGTCGAACGCGGCGTTGACCTGGTCGGCCTGCCACTGGCGCAGGTCGATGGTCGAGCCGGCGAAGATTTCGGCGTCCACGTCGGCGCGGAAGTTCTTGATCTGCTGGCCGGCGGTGAGCGTGACGGCGACCAGCGCGTCGGGGTCGGCGAGCAGCGCCTCCAGCAGGCCGGGCTCGGTCTGGGCGCGCAGCTTGATCGCGTTGGCGACCGATTCGGCGATCGCGTCGGCGTCGATGTTGAACTGGCCGTTCGCGCCGCTCGCGACCAGCGACTGCAGCACGTCCTCGTCGAACTCGAAGTCGGCGCTCTCGATGTTCAGGGTGCGCAGCGCGCCCGCCGCGTCGACCGCGTTGTTGGCGCGGTGGTTGACCACCAGGTGGTCGTCGCCGCCGGCGCCGAACAGGCGCACATGGCCGCGGATGGCGGACAGGTCGTAGCTCGCCGCCATGGTGTACGGCATGTTGACCAGCTCCGGCACCGCGGCGCTGAAGCCCGCCGTCACCTCGCCCGCCACCGGCGCGCTGACCACGTCGTACTGGTTGGTCTCGACCTGTCGGCGGTCGTAGAGCAGCGCGAGCAGGTCGTGGGTGAAGTTGGCGACCGCGTTGTTGTCGGAGCGGAAATTGTTGATGCGGAAGAAGCCGTCCCACACGCCGCTGATGCTCCAGCCGTAGAAGCTCGGGCCGGGCAGCGTGTTGAGGAAGTTGCTCAGGCGGCCGCGCACGAAGGCCGGATCGGCGAGCTGGTCGAAGTACGGGCCCGACTCGGTGAAGTTGTTCGCCCACAGCTGCATGAAGTCGAAGTAGCGGCCGTAATCCGCGCTCGACGGGTAGTAGCCGAAGTGCTGCTGCATCAGGAAGCGCCAGGTGCTGAAGGTGCGCGAGTCGTAGAGCTGGCGGATCTGGTAGTTGAAGTCGACCTGGGTGCCGGCGTCGACGGTGACGTGCTGCACCAGGCCGTCGCCCTTGTACACCTCGGTGACGTTGGCGGCCGGCTGGGTGATGAAGAAGGTCTGCGCCTCGCCGCCGAACTGCACCGTGTCTTCGCCGCTGCCGGTGTTGACGAACAGCTGCGCGCCCTCCAGCAGGCCGTAGATGTAGACCGTGTCGTTGCCCGCGCCGGTGAGGAGCAGGAAGCGCTCCACGCCGCGCACGTCCTGCAGCTTGAGGCCGGCGCCGTAGATGCGCTGCACCTTCTCGCCGCGCGCGTTCTCGTCGACGAAGATGTAGAACGTGTCGTCGCCCGGCGTGCCGGCCAGGATCACGGTGTCGAAGCCGCCGCCGCCGTCGATCGCCGCCTCGTTGTTCTCCACGTAGCCGCCGACGTCGACCAGCGTGTCCTTCTCGTCGGCCGCCTTGGCGCCGCTCTTGGTGCCGGCGCCGAGCTTGATGTTGTCGGCCTTGCCTGCCTTCGTGAGACCGCCGCCGGAAGCGCGGTAGGCCTTGAGGAAGAACACGTCGTCGCCGTAGTCGCCGAACATCTCGATCTTGCCGACGTTGCGGTTCACCTCGAAGTAGTCGTCGCCGATGCCGCCGAAGAAGCGGCTGTTGAAGCTCACGCCGTTGGTGATGTCGCCCGCCGCGACGTTCACCGTCTCGTCGGCCTGGATGTGGGTGACGCGGCCGATGATGAACGCGTCGCTGCCGGCGTCGCCGTAGACGTCCACCGACTGGGTGGTGTCGTCCATGATGAACATGTCGTCGCCGTCGCCGGCGCGCAGCTCGACGGTGTCGACGCGCGAGTACCAGATGCGCTGGCGGCCGAC
>JADMIO011426237.1_pt1 | contig 20026 bp, 18 predicted proteins | sample 8958161 | NCBI WGS metagenome assembly JADMIO01 (sample SAMN16585339, study PRJNA669376) | soil metagenome | isolation source: Crop rotation soil | place: USA: Cullars Rotation, Alabama | collected 2011 | reverse complement strand
AATCCGCGATCCACACTTGCGATCCGCCTTCTTTCCCCGACATAAATGCAAAGCGCTTCCCATCCGGCGCCCAGCGCGGCCGGTCGGAATCCTGATCGGCAATAATCTTGTGTTCCTGCCCGCCAGCCGTCGGCACAACCCAGATGTGAGGCGTCTTCGTATTGGCCGCGAGATCGACATCGACCACGCTGAAGATCACCCACTTGCCGTCGGGCGACACCTGGGGCTCGCCCACACGTTTGAGGCTCATCAGGTCTTCAAATGTGAAGGGATGCCTGGTTTGAGCAAAAAGCGGAACCGCCAGACAGGCGGCAAGAAGTAAACAGAAGAGACGGCGCATGAGTGCCTCCAGGAAAAGAACGGGTAAGTGTAACGCAAGCTGACGTTTGGTGTCCGTGACACCCTACACCACTGTCATCCTGAGCGAAGTGGGACGCCAGCCTTGCGGGCGTCCCAAGTAGTCGAAGGACCCCTGCCCCCTTCCTTGTTCCATTGCGGTACCAAGGTGCTCTGCGTGAAAACCGCGTTCTTGTAGCTACATCGCGCTGACGGCGCGATACGGGACTTCCACTGGCGATCGTGAGACTTCCTTGAGTCTCCAAGAGCGTTGCGGAGGTAGGGATCCTTCGACTCCGCCGATCGATTCGCGCGCGAATCGATCCGCTCCGCTCAGGATGACAAAAGTAAGGCAGGGATGAAAGAATCTCAGTGCGCTTTCGCGCTTTCCACGCACTCCAGAATTTCGGCTTCGCTCAGGGTATGATCGGACGCCTTGGCGCGTCCATAAATGCGTTCCACAACATCGTCAGACGCCGGAATCCCACGGCGCTCCAGCCAGTAGAGAATGTTCGACTTGCCGCTCATAGGGCCAACATCAATGACCTGTTCCAACCCGAAAACATGCGAGGGCACGCCGGAATAGACCGTGTTCGCCAGTTCGATGTCGTCTTTCTTGTAAGCTTTGATGACGGCAGCGGCGTGTACGCCGGTCGCGGTGCGAAACGCATCTTCGCCGACCACGGGATAATTCACCGGAATGGGTACGCCCGTCGCCCGCGAGACCACCTGGCAGTAATCTTTCAGTCTGGTGAGGTCCTGCTCGCCCCAGGGCGGAATGCCCATCAGCTTCAGGTTCACCAGCATCTGGTCCATCTGGGTGTTGCCGACGCGCTCCCCGATTCCCAAAGCCGTTGCGTGCACACAGCCCGCTCCGGCCACCAGGGCGGCGATGGAATTGGCAACCGCCAGGCCGCGATCGCTGTGCCCATGCCAGTCCACGCGCACGTTTTCGCCGGATGGTTTGACGACTTCTTCCATTACGAATTTCACCAACGCAAAAGTGCCCATCGGAGTGGCGTGTCCGGCCGTATCGCAGAGAACAATTGCCCGCGCGCCAAAGTTGATGGCCGTGGAATACAGGCGACGCACCATGTCTGGATCGCAGCGAGTGGTGTCCTCGGTGACGTACATGACATCGAGCCCCAGTGACACTGCGTACTTCACCGCATTCTCGGTCGTCTGCAGCAGGAAATCGTCGGTCCAGTTTTCGGTGTAGCGGCGGATAGGGCTGGAGCCCAGAAAGGTCGCAGCTTCAATCTTCAGGCCAGTGCGCTGGACGATCTCAGCAATCGGGCGAATGTCATTCTGATGGGTACGCGCCGCACAATTGGCCTTGATCTTCATCTTGTGCCGCACAATCTCGCGCGCCAGCGCCTCGACGGCCTCGACGGCACGTGGCCCCGCCCCGGGCAATCCCAGATCGAGTGAGTTGATTCCCAGGTCCTCCATCAGGTGAAGGATGGAAAGTTTTTCTTCAATCGAAGGATCGTGGACGGAAGGGGACTGCAAACCGTCACGCAAAGTTTCATCGTTGAGCAATACCGGCCCCATGGGCCGCAGCGATGCCGGGTGCACGCGGTTCCAGTCGTAGATGAGTTCAGATGATTTCACGGTTGCAATGGCAGCGGGGCCTTCTCCCATTCGCGCCGGGCAGCTTAGTTATTTCTCTTTACCAGGGATGGTCAGTCCGAACACCGACGTCTGTCCTTGTCCAGCCACGTTGAGGCCGCTCGAGGCCTCCGGGTTCGGCAGGTAGAGAGTTTTGCAATGCTCGCAGCGGTAAACTTCGGCATCTTTTCCCCAGGCTTTTTCAGCGTCGCCGCAGGCCTGCTCCACCACGTCGGTGGAATAAAACCAGCGCTTGAGGTGGCCGCCGCAAAACTTGCCCTTTGCATCCTTTTCGTTGCAGGAGCGCTGCCCCGGTTTCTTGATCTTTACCTTGTGATGCGGAAGCTGCGGAGCTGCCTGGGTCGCGGAAGTTACGGTTGTGGCCAAGAATTTACCCTCATCGAAACGGCCAATGGCCGCCGGATTCGCACTTCGTATTTTACTTGAATTGCCACACGGCTAGCCGAAAGGCTTTCGCGGAGCCGCCTGTTCCGCTCCTACGCGGCCGGTGGCGATGTCGGCTGCGAAGTAGTTTTCCCCGATAATCGGCGCCCCGGCAAGCCGGCGCAACATGGCCAGTTGGCCGACATGCGTCAGAGCATCGGCCACCGGTCCCTGAAACAATTTTTCCACTGGGGCTTGCAGGGGCTGCTCGGAGGCCAGGAAGTCGTCAAATTTCTTGAGCGCTGCGAAGAACCTTGCGCCCTCCTGGTCCCAGGGAAGGGGCTTCGAGTCGTTCCACTTGCGGCTTCCATCGGCCATGGAAAGGGCCCAGTCCAGCAGATCGCCCAGGTGGGCCAGGATCTTGCCCGGAGGCCGGCCACCACCCTCGAATTCGGCAAAACCTGCGGGTGCGCCGCGCACCGTTTTTCCGCCGCGATAGGCCAACGTCGCAAGAGTATGACGCAGAAATTCGCGTCCCGGATCGGCATTCGACATTCTAGATCTTGTCCTTTCTGAACAGTGCGCCGGCCGAGCGCCAGGCGCCGCGCACCCGCCGCGTCCAGCTTCCGGCGAACATCAGGTCCGTGAAGCCTTCCATTTGCGATTTGAACCTTGCTCCATAACCATACCACCAGATTTTTTTCATGCTGGGCAGGCGATCGACATCCACATACTTCAGGCGCACCATCTCCTCCAACCCAAAGCGGCCGTGCGTCTGCCCGATCCCGCTTGCTTTCACCCCGCCATGCGGGGCTTCGCTGATACCGAAGCACGAAACCGCATCATTCAGCATCACGGTGCCGGCACGAATGCGCCGCGCCAGCGCCTCACCACGCACGCGATCCCGGGTCCACACACTCGCCGCCAGGCCGTAATCAGAATCATTGGCCAGGCGAACGGCTTCGTCGTCGTTATCGAACGGCATCACCGGCAGTACCGGCCCGAACGTCTCTTCCCGCATGACGCGCATTTCGTGAGTCACACCCGACAGAACGGTAGGCTCGTAGAAGTTCGGGCCCAGCTCTGTGAGGCGGCGGCCACCCGTGAGCAGCGAGGCTCCTCGCGCAACCGCGTCTTCCACATGCGACTCGACGATCTGCAATTGCCGCTGCTGAATCAAAGGTCCCACATCGCTGTCGCTGTCCAGCCCGCTCCCTACTCGTAATCTCTCAGTCTTGGCCACGCATGCCTGGAGGAAAGCCGGGTACAAACTGCGGTGGACGTAGCAGCGCTCAACCGAGAGGCAGGTTTGTCCGGCGTTCATGAAAGCGCCCCAGACCGCTCCGCTCGAGGCCGTGTCGAGATCGGCGTCGTCGAGCACGAGCATGGGGTCTTTTCCTCCCAGTTCGAGCACAACCGGAAGCAGGCGCGCCGCCGCGGCCTGGGCGATTCGTTTGCCTGTCGCTACACTTCCGGTAAATATGAGCTTGTCGATACTGGAGTTCAACAGGGCCGCACCAACTCCGCCGTCGCCGACGATAACTTGAAAGACATCCTCAGGGACGCCCGCTTCGTGCAGCAGTGACGCGAGTTCCAGGGCGCAAAGGGACGTCAGCTCCGAGGGCTTGAGCACAACCGCATTCCCGGTGACGAGCGCAGCCAGGGTTTCGGTGGCCGGAATCGAGAAGGGATAATTCCAGGGCGAAATGATGCCGGTGACGCCGTGGGGCTCGCGCAAAATTCGCCCTGACTTGGTTTTCATGGCGAGATTTCCGTGGGTCACCGGTTGCTCGCGCAGGAAGGCGAAGGCGTTGTCGATGCAGAAGCGGGCGGCATCGAGCACTACCAGCACTTCGGTCAACAACGCTTCTACCTGGGGCTTGCCGGCCTCTTGCGAAATAACTCCTGCCACCCTCGATTTTCTGTCGTTCAACAGGCGCCGGAATCTGCCCAGGATCTCAACCCGGCGGCCGACTCCGAGAGTATCCCACGCCGGTTGTGCGCTGGCAGCGCGGGCGACGGCCGCATGGACTTCATCGTTTGAAACGGGGTCGAATTCGCGGAGGACCTCGTTGCTGGCGGGATTGACCGAGACCACTTTACGGACCGCGATTTGAACGTCCGTGGCCATGAGGAAAGTTTACGCGGGCGAAGGCCTCCGCGCCACACGGATCAATACTCCACGCTGACCAGATACAGCCCGCTGGCGGGAGCGGTGGCGCCTGCCGCCGACCGGTTCCGGGCCGCAAGAATCTCGCGAATATCCGCCGGCTTCAGCGTTCCTTTTCCGGCCAGCAGGAAAGTTCCCACCAGGTTCCTCACCATGTGGTGTAAGAACCCCGTGCCCCGGACCTCATACACAAATTCATCTTCCACCCGCGACCACGTCGAATGGAAAATCTTTCTTGTGTTTGAGCCAGCTTCTTCCCGCCCGCGCTCCGGATCGACGGCGGCGAAAGAAGTGAAATCGTGCTCGCCGGTCACCAATCCTGCAGCTTCGCGCATTGCACCCTCGTCCAGAGGATAGGGGTAGTGCCATGTGTAGCGCGCGAGAAACGGCGAGCAAATCGCAGCGCGCAACATGCGGTACCGGTAGGTCTTCGCCCGAGCAGATCTACGCGCATGAAACTCCGGGGCCACATCGCCGGCCTCGAGTACACGAATGGATGGCGGCAACACATCGTTCAGAGCCTTCGTCAGGTTGGTTGCCGGGATGGAGCACTCCGTCACGAAAGATGCAACCTGGGCGAGCGCGTGCACGCCCGCGTCGGTCCGGCCCGAGCCCTGGGGCAACACCTTTTCTCCGGTCACGCGTCCAATGACAGAGGCCAGGGTCCCCTGCACGGTGACCGAGTCGGGTTGAATCTGCCAACCGGCGAAGTCGAAGCCGTCGTAAGCGAGAACGAGCTTGATATTGCGCATGACCGGGCCTTGGATGTGTGGCTCGCAGGAAAGCGGAGGATAATAAACTCCTGCCGATTTCGGTTAAACCTTGGAACGAGAAGAGCTTGCTCTTCCTTGTCGGCTATAATATTGCATTCCACTGAGCGGTTCACGATGAGGCCAACCTGGAGCCGGGAAGCACAAATTTGAAACCCGGAAGGGTGATTTTACGTAAATAAACCTTGACCTTAGAAGAGCCATCGTCATCTTTACCAAAAGTCTTAATTTCTGGAGATAAACGAATGCATTTGCCACGTCTGGATTTGACCCCCCGGCCGGTCGCATGGGTGTTACTCGCCATTGCGCTTTCGATGGGTTCCGCGGCCCAGGATTCCAGCCAGAATCCGCCGCCGTCGCCCGGATCGCAGGCTGCGCCGGTTCCTGCTCCCAAAGCGCAGGAGTTCGTGATGAAGGACTATTCCAAGCCGCAGTCCCACTTTCCCAACCCGATCGGACCTTACATGCCGCGGCACGTGGCTCCTCCAAACCTGAGCAACACACCACGGATCAGCGATCTGATGAAGGATGGCAAACTGGTGCTGTCGATCGACGATGCCGTTGCCTTGGCCCTGGAAAATAATCTCGACATCGCCATCGCTCGCTACAACTTGAATATCGCCGACACCGACGTACTCAGAGCGAAGGCGGGTTCGACAATCCTGGGTGTGAATGCGGGCGTGGTCCAGGGTACACCGGGCGGCAGTGCCAGCGGCCTGGTAGGACAGCAGGTTGGCTCCGGTACCGGCGGAACCAGCGCCGGACTGGGCGGCGCGGGCGCGGGCTCGGGTGGTCTGGTCGGATCCACCCTCGGACTCGGGCCACAGATCACCAGTTTCGACCCCTTCGTTTCGGGGACCCTGCAGTGGGACCATTCGAATACCATCGCCAGCAACTCGTTTGTCGGCGTGCCCGTGCTGGCGCAAAACCTGCAAACTTACAACTTCTCCTATAACCAGGGTTTCCAGTGGGGAACCAACCTGTCGGTAGGATTCAGCAACTCGCGCACCACGACCAATAGCCCGTTCACCAGCCTGAGTCCATTGTTGAATTCGGGCTTCCGCTTTCAAGCCACGCAGCATTTGCTGCAGGGTCTGGGTTTCGCGCCCAATACGCGGTTTATCCGCATCGCCAAGAATAACCGCGAAATTACCGACGTCGCTTTCCGCCTGCAGGTGATTTCGACTGTGAACCAGATCGAGAGCATTTACTGGGATCTGGTTTCGGCCTACGAAAACGTGCGCGTGCAGAAAGAATCGCTCGCGTTCGCCCAGAAGACGCTTTCCGACAATCAGAAGCAAGTGCAGATCGGGAGCCTGGCCCCGATCGAAGTGGTGCGGGCGCAGAGTACGGTGGCCAGCGATCAGCAACTGCTGACCGTGGCGGAAACCAATCTGCAACTGCAGCAACTGCTCATGAAAAATGCGCTCAGCCGCACCCTGGTCGATCCCAAGCTGGCCGATGCGGAAGTGATCCCCACATCGACGGTCCGGCTGCCGGAGCAGGAGGAGGTTGTTCCCACCCAGGATCTGGTGAACGATGCCCTGATTCACCGCGCGGAACTGGCGGAAGCACGCATCAATCTGGCCAATACGGAAATCAACATTAAGGCCATCAAGAGCTCGTTGCTTCCCAGCCTGGATTTGTTTGCCTATTACGGCGGGTCCGGTCTGGGAGGCGCGCAAAATCCGGCGAACCTGTGCTCGAATGTGCCGCCCGAGCTGCAGGCTTCCGGTTTTTGTACGCCCAACAATCAGGCTGTCGGTGCGGTTGGCTACGGCAGTACGTTAAATCAGCTGGTGGATTCTACAGCGCCGGACAAGGGTCTGGGAGTTACTCTGAACATTCCCATCCGCAACCGGTCTGCGCAGGCCACTCAGGTGCGATCTGAATTGGAGTATCGCCAGGCACAGATGCGGCTGCAACAGATCGAGAACCAGGTCCGCATCGAGGTCCGCAACGCCCAGTTTTCAGTACAGCAGAACCGTGCGAGCGTCGAATCCGCGCAGGCAGCGGTCCGGCTCGCGCACGAGTCGTTAGATGCGGAACAGAAGAAGTTTGCGCTGGGCGCCTCCACCAGCACCCTGGTGCTGCAGAACCAGTCGGCTCTGGCCACAGCGGAGTCGACTCTGGTTTCAGCCATGGCTGCGTACGAAAAAGCCCGGCTGGAAATGGATCGTGCCATCGGGCTTCTGTTGGATCGCTCGGGCATCATCATGGCGGACGCCGAGCGCGGTCAGGTAACCCACATGCCTAACGTGCCCTATGTTCGCCCACAGGACAACTCGCAGACGGTGATGCCGGCTACCCAGCCGCAACCACCTGCGCAGCCACCGCAGTAAATCATCTGAATTCAAGGCGGTCCCTGTGTTCGCAGGGACCGCCTTTTTGTTTGCCGGTTGGTTTATCCTTGCCGCGTGACCCTCTCGGTCGTTCTGATCACCCACAACGAAGAAGCAAATTTGCCGCACACGCTCCAAAGCGTGCTGCCCCTGGTGCGAGATGGCCGGGGCGAGGTCATTGTGGTGGACTCCGGATCGACCGATCGCACTCTTGAGATTGCGCGCAACTTTGGAGCCAGGACTTTTTTCGAGCCTTGGAAGGGATTCGCCGCACAGAAAAATTCGGCCATCGACAAAGCATCGGGAGACTGGGTACTCCAACTCGATGCCGATGAACCGCTTGAGCAGGAGTTGGCCGCCGAAATCGCCGGCGCCCTGAAATCTGATCCACAGGTCAAAGGATTTTGGATTCCCCGCAAGAATTTTTTCCTCGGCCGGTGGATTCGTCATGGCGGCTTTTACCCAGATCCGAAGCTGCGCCTGATCCGCCGCGGTGCCGGACGATTCGAAGAGTACGGGGCGCATCCCACCATCAAGATTGACGGGGCGACCGCCCAGTTCAAACATGCTCTGGTGCACAACGCCTATCCGACGCTGCGCGGCTATATCGATCATATGAATAGCTATTCCTCATCGGGGGCGGAAGTGGCGGTGGCGAAGGGCCACCGGCGGTTTAGCCTGGCCGCCATTGTTCTGCGCCCCTGGCTGACCTTTGTGTACAACTACGTAGTGCGGCTGGGCTTTCTCGATGGCAGGGAAGGGTTTCTCCTGCATCTGTACCATGCGGTTTACGTCTCATGGAAATACGCGAAAGCCTGGGAGTTGGCGCGGCGAAGTTCCTCCAATGGAGGCGCCCAATGACTTCCGATACCCGCCCTTGATCTTGCCCATCGCCCGAACTCGCCCTATCATCTAAACAGTAGGGGTGAGCATGGCTGATAAGAAACCGCAAGTTGCCGAGAGTCCGATTGCTGATGTCTTTGAAGGGCGAAATCCGTCCGCTTCCGAAAAGCAATGGGCGGAAAAGACCCTTGCCCCGACGGTGGAGAAGTCTCCAGAGCGTCCAATCGGCGCACCCACGGGCACTAATCTCGAAGAGAACGGCCATGCCCGCTTTACGACGATTTCGGGCGTCCCCATCCGCCGCCTCTACAGCCAGGCCGATCTCCCCGCGGAGTGGAACTACGACCAACACCTCGGCTACCCCGGCCAGGCCCCGTTCACGCGGGGTATTCACGCCACGGGATATCGCGGCAAGCTTTTTACCATGCGGCAATTCTCGGGCTTCGCCTCGCCCGAGGAGACCAACCAGCGCTATAAGTACCTGCTGGAACACGGTGGGGGCGGGCTTTCCGTAGCCTTCGACCTTCCCACGTTAATGGGCTACGACTCCGACCACGCGGCCAGCGAAGGCGAAGTAGGCAAGTGCGGGGTCGCGATCGATTCTCTCGAAGACATGGAAATCCTGTTTAACGGAATCGATCTGGAGAAGACCACGGTCTCGATGACCATCAACTCCCCGGCGTCGGTACTGTGGGCGATGTATCTGGTGGTCGCGGAGAAGCAAGGCGCCGACTGGCAGAAAATTTCCGGGACGATCCAGAACGATATTCTGAAGGAATACATTGCGCAGAAGGAATACATTTATCCGCCAGCCCCTTCCATGCGGCTGGTGATCGACACGTTTGAGTTTGGGTCGAAGTTCACCCCACGTTTCAACACCATTTCGATCAGCGGGTACCACATCCGCGAAGCTGGTTCGACGGCCCTGCAGGAGTTGGCGTTTACCCTGTACGACGGCGTGGAGTATGTCGAGTGGGCGCGGCGTCGCGGACTGGATGTGGATGAATTTGGTCCGCGGCTCAGCTTCTTCTTCAACGCCCACAACGATTTCTTTGAGGAAATCGCCAAGTACCGCGCCGCCCGCAAAATCTGGTACCAGGTGATGAAAGACCGCTTTAAGGCGAAGAACCAGCGCACCTGGCTGCTGCGTTTCCACTCGCAGACGGCAGGCGTTTCGCTGACCGCCCAGCAACCGCTCAATAACATCGCGCGCGCCGCATTGCAGGCCCTGGCCGCCGTGCTCGGGGGAACTCAATCACTGCACATAGATGGATACGACGAAGCCCTGGCGCTTCCTACCGAGGAAGCAGCCCGCATCGCGCTTCGCACCCAGCAGATCATTGGCTATGAATCGGGAGTGGTCAACACGGTCGATCCCCTGGGCGGGTCGTACTTCCTTGAGAATCTGACGCTGCAAATGGAAAAGGGCGCATTTGATTACTTCGGAAAACTCGACGCCATGGGCGGAATGGTCAAGGCGATTGAGCGCGGGTACCCGCAAAAAGAAATTGCCGAGGCTTCCTATCAGTTCCAGCGGGCGGCCGAAGCCCGGGAAAAGATCATTGTCGGCGCCAACGATTTCGTCATCGAAGAAGAACCACCCAATATCCTATACATTGACGAAAGCGTAGCGAAGCACCAGAGCGCCAAGCTGAGCAAGTTGCGCAGCCACCGTTCGAATGACGAAGTCCGCCGGCGTCTCGACGCATTGAAGAAAGCTGCGGCTCGGGAGCCGGAAGGCAACTCGAATGGCAACGTCTCTTCCGCGAACACCATGCCTTACATCGTGGATGCGGTGCGAGCCTACGCCACCGTGGGCGAGATCTGTGACGCGCTGCGCGAGGTGTATGGAACCTACACGGAAGCGAGCTTCACCTAGATCGAGGTATCCACTTTCCCACAATGGTCTTTCCGTTCTTTGAGGTCGCAATTTGCGACCTCAAACAATGCACGCCAGAAGTAAAATGTATTCATCATGCGCACGCGCCGAAGAGCACTCGTAATCCCGATCGAATCAAGGATCTTGATTTTGCGCCATCAGAAAGTCATTCTCGATACGGATTTGGCTGAGCTTTACTGCGTTCCGGTCAAACGATTCAACGAGCAGGTGAAACGAAATCGAGATCGCTTTCCGCCTGATTTTATGTTCCAACTGAATAGCAAAGAATATGATTCTTTGAGGTCGCAAATTGCGACCTCAAAGGCAGGGCGAGGCGGCAGAAGATACTTGCCCCAGGCCTTTACCGAGCATGGGGCAATCATGGCGGCGACCGTACTTAAGTCAGAGCGAGCCGTCGAGATGAGCGTTTTCGTGGTGCGGGCTTTCGTTCGACTGCGCGAAATGTTGGCCACGAACCGGCAAGTCGCTATCAAAATCACCGAACGGGAGCGTCGACTGGAAACCCACGATGCGACCATTCAGGAGCTGATCGATGCTATCCGGCAGTTGATGGCGCCTTCCAGGGTACGGCGTCGCAAAATCGGTTTTGTGCTCCCGCCTGCGAAAGGGATCGCGTAGGTCCTGCAGTGCGCAGGCTCATGCAAGCTGCACTCTGCTATCCTCTTTTTCTCCAGTCCGTCAAATTTTAGGCCATGCGCAAAGCCATCAATCACCTTAGAAGCGCCGATCCCGTGATGGCCGCCATCATTGAACGGGTCGGTCCCTGTCGCATGGAATACGGCCCGCCCGAGTTTCACAGCCTGGCTGAAGCCATCGTGTACCAGCAGTTGAACGGCAAGGCGGCGGTCACCATCTTCAACCGCTTTGCAGCCTTGGCGGGTAATCCAGTCACGCCCAAAGGCATCATAAAGTTAAGCGACGCGCAGTTGCGCTCGGTGGGCCTTTCAAAACAGAAATCATCGTACTTGCGCGACATGGCGGCCCGCGCCATAAAGGGCGAACTCGATTTTTCAAAACTCGACGGCTTGGACGATGGCGAGGTCATCAAGCACCTGACCCAGGTCAAGGGCGTAGGTGTGTGGACGGCGCAGATGTTCCTGATGTTCACCCTCAAGCGGCCCAACGTCCTGCCTACGGGCGATTTCGGGGTTCAGATGGCCATCAAGAAATTCTACAAAAAGCGCAAGCTGCCTACGCCGCTCCAGATGGAGAAGCTTGGGCAAGCCTGGGAACCCTACCGCAGCATCGCCTGCTGGTATTTGTGGCGGGGCCTGGATATCAAGACCGTCTGAAGGCGGTCACCGAGCCAGGTGTCCAGCGCACTGTTCTACAACACAGTTCCTGTGGTTAAATGAAAGCCATGGCTGAGGAGAAAATCCGCGTCCTGGTGGCCAAGCCCGGCCTGGACGGCCACGACCGCGGGGCCAAGGTCATCGCCCGCGCGCTTCGCGATGCCGGCATGGAGGTCATCTATACCGGCTTGCGTCAGACTCCGGAAATGATCGTCAGCGCCGCGGTGCAGGAAGACGTCAATGTAATTGGCTTGTCGATCCTCTCCGGAGCGCACAACGCCATCGTTCCGCGCATCATGGATATGCTCAAGCAAAACAAGGTGGATGACGTCATCGTGATTGTGGGCGGCATCATTCCCGACCAGGATGTCGAGAACCTGAAGAAGATGGGAGTTGCGGCCATCTTCCAGCCCGGGACCGCGATGGATGCGATCGTGCAGTTCATAAAAGCGAACGTGAAGCCCCGCACCGTACCCACGTAGACCGCTCTCACCTCTGTAGCCACCCTCGGTTTTCGAGATTTTGCCGTGGGAAAACTCTTTCCCTTCGTTGCCGTACCAATCCAGTAACCATACCGGGAGTTACGAAAGGCAGATGACCCGCTTGCAATCGGCGCAACTTCAGTGGATTGAGGCGTTTAACAAGAACAGGACGATTGATCCGGAGGTTAAGTTTTCCGTTGCGCAGAAGCGTGAACTTCCATAACATCAGGAATAGCAGGAACTTAGCTGATGATTACCGTCATTGGCAGCCTCCGTGCAGTGTAATAAGCGTGAAATCCAGGACAGGTACAGGGGAAGTGATTAAGGGAAGAGTTTTTTCGCGCCTAGTTTCCTTCGTTTTTGTCGCAATTTTGCTATGCGGAGTGACTTTCGCCGCCACGGTTAACACCCGTTCTCTCAGTTCGAGGAAGGCGAAATCCCAGAAGATCAGCGAAGGCCAGCATGCGCGGAAGCGTATGACCCGGCTCGCGCGCAGCCGTGCGACTCGTCCAGCCCAGTTGCGGCGCACCAGCGCGCATCGCCGCCGTCGCTACTATGAGCGCTTCTCTACCAGTTCGTTCGCACAAGATATTACCGAAGGGGACATCACCGTCGGCGAGGACCCGATTGTCCGGCAGGCAGCCATCGACGCTCTCGGCAATATGAACGGCACGGTGGTCGCGATTGAACCCACCAGCGGACGCATCCTGGCCATGGTGAACCAGCGGCTGGCGCTTTCGAGCGGCGCGCAGCCCTGCTCTACGATCAAACTTTCCGTCGCCCTGGCGGCGCTAAGCGAGGGGTTGATCACCAAGGACACGGAGATCCGGCTCGGCCGGCGCTCCACCATGAATCTGACGACTGCGCTGGCCCACTCTAATAACGCGTACTTTGAAGCCGTGGGGCGCCAGTTGGGCTTTGAGAAGGTCAGCTACTACGCGCACCAGTTCGGCCTCGGAGAAATGGCCGGCTACAACATCTCGGGCGAACAGGTGGGCACGTATCCGGAGACCGAGATTTCCTCCAAGCTGGGCGGCGTCGGCAAGATGTGTTCCTTCGGTGAAGGTATTTCGATGACCCCGCTGCAGTTAGGCGGGCTGGTTTCGGCCATCGCCAATGGCGGGACCCTCTATTACCTGCAGCATCCGACGACATCTGAAGAAGTCGCCAACTTCGAGCCGCGGGTGAAACGGCGTTTGGATATCGCGCCCTTGATCCCGGAGATGTCGGATGGCATGGCGGGAGCGGTCAGCTACGGAACGGCGCGCAGCGTGCGCGTGAACTTCAACGAAGAAGAGATCCTGGGCAAGACCGGCACCTGTTCCCATGCAGGCACGCGCTTTGGCTGGTTCGCCTCATACGCCAACACTGAAGTTGGTCGGGTGGTGGTAGTGGTGTTTCTCGAAGGCGGACGCCCCACCTTCGGACCGAAAGCCGCGCAGATTGCAGGCGTGATGTACCGGAACCTTTACGATCACAGCTTCTTTATGGCCAGGCCGACTTTGCCGGCAGACGCCGCCACAGCGAAGCCAGCTGTGAGTTCGAACTAATTCTCAACCCAACTCTTCGATTACGCCCTCTCGCATGAGAGGGCGTTTGTGCTAACCTGCTGGCCAACAACAAAACTCATCCCCCGGAGGTTCGCAATGACTCTGAAGAAGCGTGCGCTCGCGGAGTTCTTTGGCACTTTCTGGCTGGTATTTGGCGGATGTGGCGCCGCAGTTCTGGCCGCCGGGTTCCCCACTGTGGGCATCGGCTTCGCGGGAGTGGCCCTGGCATTCGGCCTGACCGTGCTCACCATGGCCTTTGCCATTGGACACATTTCCGGCTGCCACTTGAATCCCGCTGTGAGCATCGGGCTGGTCGCTGGAAAACGCTTTCCGGCTTCCGAGCTTGGCCCGTATATCGTCGCTCAAGTCGTCGGGGCGATTGCAGCTTCCGGTGTGCTGTACCTCATTGCCAGCGGTTTCGCGAACTTTGACGTCAGCCAGGGTTTCGCCGCCAACGGATACGGTGTCCACTCCCCCGGCGGTTATTCGCTGCTGGCGGGCGCGGTCGCAGAAATCGTTCTGACCATGTTCTTCCTGCTGGTCATCATGGGTTCGACCGAGAACCGAGCGCCCAAAGGATTTGCCCCGATCGCGATCGGCTTGTGTTTGACGCTCATCCACCTCATTGGTATTCCGGTGACCAATGTTTCAGTGAATCCCGCGCGAAGCACGGGGCCAGCGTTGTTCGTGGGTGGCTGGGCGCTGGCGCAACTCTGGCTGTTCTGGGTGGCGCCGATTGTGGGGGGAGTACTGGGAGGGTGGACCTATCGGGCGCTGTTCAGTGAGCCCTAGCACCTCGAGCGCTGAGAGCCGGCATCCGGATACTGTCCCCTGACACCTGGGTGTATGTTCAGCTGGCGTGATGGCCAGGGTCTCACCACTTCGTGGTATGCTGGACGCCGCTTTTGCGAGTTTCCGCGATGAAGACCATTCTGCTAGCCATTGTTGCGTTCTCTCTCCAGCCTTTGAATTTGGCCGCGGCCCAAACCACCCAAACGGTGCTGCACAGTTTTGGTGCATTTCCCGAGGATGGAACGTCCCCGGATGGTGGGCTCACCCTAGACGCTGCAGGGAATATCTATGGAGTTACTGGCTCCGGCGGAAAGTACTGCACGGATAAAGGTGGTTGCGGCACTGTTTATGAACTGAGCCCGGCGGAGAATGGCACTTACACAGAAACTATCCTCTATAACTTTTGCTCCACCGGCAATCCTTCTACTTGCCCTGACGGTTCTGGGCCGATAGGTGGATTAATTATGGACGGATCAGGGAAGTTTTACGGAGCTACCTTCGCGGGTGGGGCAGGACGCCTGGGGGTTGTGTATCGACTGAGTCCGCCTTCAAAGGAAGGCGGCAGTTGGACGGAAACCGTCTTGTGGAACTTTGCTGCGAACGACAAGAACAATGGATGGTTTCCCGGATTTGGAAAGTTGAACATGGATCCAGCCGGAAGCCTCTACGGGACTACAGTTCAAGGTGGAAAGAAGAACCTAGGAATTGTTTATCAGCTTAAACCGGTCGGCGATGGCACATACTCGTTCTCGATCATACATAGTTTTTCCGGACCCGATGGCGCTCTGCCGCAGTACGGCGTCGCCATTGACAATGCTGGCAATCTTTACGGAACAACCCAACTCGGCGGAACGTTGAGCCCCAATTGCCCGAGTCAGGTTGGCGGCTGTGGACTGGTCTATAAGCTAGTGCAGTCTAACGACACGTGGACCGGGTCCATACTGTACAAGTTTAACGGCATCACCGGGTCACAACCGTTCACGCCGATTTCGATTGATCAGCAAGGAAATCTATACGGAACGTTCAAGTCGGGCGGGGGAGGGAACTGCTCTGGGGGTTGCGGGGGCATATTCAAGCTCATTCCGAGTCTAGGTCAGAAACAGTTGTTCTATTTTAGCGACGGTCCCGGCGAGGGGTCGCCGGTAGGCGGCGTGCTCGTGGCGAAGGATGGATCTGTGCTTGGGACAGCGAGCGATGGGTTGCAGCATCCGGGCGATGTTTTTAGAGTCAAAGGGAAAACCGAAACCGTGCAGTACAGCTTCTGTTCGCTTCCGCGCTGCACCGATGGAAGAACCCCTGCTTATGGAACTCTAAGCGAACGCTCAGGAACCCTGTACGGCACTACTGCCGTGGGAGGAGACAATAACTTTGGGGTGGTTTACAGCCTTACGAGTGAAAGCCGATTCTCGTTCTAACCACTTCCACAATCTAACCGGCGCTGGAGTCAGTAATTCGAATTACAAGCCGCTTGCCAAGGGCGTTGGCGGCGCGTGTAATTGTGTCCAGGGAAACGGCTATGTTTTGGGGGTCCAGCAATCGGTCAAGTTGAGAGCGGCTAGTATGGAGTTCTTTGGCTAAGGCCTGCTTGGTTTTCTTTTTTTTGCGCATAGCATCCGCAAGTTGCCACGCAATGACCCGCTTCACCGCAACCGCTTCAACCTCTTCTCGGATGCCCTCTTCTTCCAAGAAACTGTCGAAAGTCGACCCCACGTGCCCAGTTGCTCCATTCTTCTTTCTCGCTTTCATTGTGCCCTCTCATATTTCATCTTGTTCCGTCGCGCCAACTCCAAGTCCTCTTCAGGAGTCTTCTGAGTCTTTTTTATGAAACCATGCAGGAGCACCATTTGGCCGTTTCTAACGAAGCAAAACAGTACTCGTGCAATCCGGTTTCGGCTCAGGTTTGATCGTACTTCGTAAATACCGCCACCCATGGCTCTGCAAACGGGCATTCCCACTGGCCAGCCGAACTCAACCGTCTTGATGTCTTCGCCGATACGCTTGCGATCTTCCCGCGAGGGCAAGCCCTTCAGCCAATCCCGAACAGGCTCCCCGCCGGCCTCAGTCCGGTAAAACACGGCTTGAACACGTTTGCCTTGCCGAAGCGTTTCTTCGCTTTCGTCGGCATGTGGCTTGCGCCTGTTTTTCATGGATTGTACCACATAAGGTACATTGAATACAGTAGAAAACGTAGGCTAGCGAGGTTGAGGGCGGGCCGTCACAAACCCGCTAGTACTCCGCCAGTTCCTTCATCCCCCGGAACAGATCGTCCGCCTGCGGCAGGATTGCATCTTCCAGCACTGGCTGATAGGCGACAAACGTATCTTTGGCCGCCACTCGCCGCACCGGCGCATCCAGGTGGTCGAATAGCTGATCGGCAATACGGGCCGCGATTTCAGCGCCGTAGCCCCAACTCAGCATGTCTTCGTAAGCCACTAGCACGCGATTGGTCTTGCTGACCGATTCTGCAATCGCGTCCCAGTCGAACGGATTCAGGCAGCGCAGATCGATCAGTTCGACTTTCACGCCGTGCTCGCGTTCGAGCTTCTGGGCGGCCTGCAAAGCTCGTGGAACCACCGCGCCGTATGTGACTACCGTCAAATCCGTTCCCGGCTGCACGATTTTCGCCTTGCCGAACGGAATCATGTAATCCGGCCCCGGATAGGGCGCGCGGCCAAAAGTCTCGCGGTACAGGCGCTTGTGTTCCAGAAACAGCACGGGATCGTCGCAGCGAATCGCTGTGCGCAGCAGGCCCGCTGCATCCAGCGCATTCGACGGAAAGACCACGTGCATGCCCGGCGTGTGGGTAAAAATGCTCTCGCCGCACTGCGAATGGTAGATTGCGCCGCCGGTCAGGTAGCCTCCGATCGCCACCCTCACAACTGCCGGCGACGAGAATCCATTATTCGAGCGCCAGCGGATCAGCGGCAGCTCGTCGCGCAGCTGCATCATCGCCGGCCAGATGTAGTCGAAGAACTGGATTTCCACCACCGGCTTCAGGCCACGTGTAGCCATGCCCGTCGCGCGCCCGACGATATTGGCTTCCGCCAGCGGCGAATTGAAGACGCGGTCAGAGCCGAAGTCGCACTGCAGGCCGGCCGTCAGCTTGAAGACACCGCCTTTCCCCTTGATCAGCTTTTCCTGCAGGTACTGTTCGCGGCTGCAGTCGGCCACGTCTTCTCCGAACATCACGATGCGTTCGTCGCGCTTCATCTCGTCGCGCAACGTGGAGTTGATGAGGTCAGCCATGGTCTTCGGCGCAACCTTCTTGCCGTCGCCGGCTTCCGCTGCCAGTGGTTCGGTGGAAAACTCCGGCGAGGTTGGATCGAGCACCGGCGAGTACACATATTGCGTCACCGAATCCGGCGCGGCGAAGGGCGCTTCGAGAGCACGGTCAACCGCGATCTGCAGGTCGTCTTCCACCTCTTTTTCCAGCTGATTGATTGCTTTCTCATCCAGGATGCCTTCGCGGATCAGGAACATCTGCAGGCGTGAAATCGGATCGCGCGAAGCCTCGTTCTGCCTCTCAGTCTCGGGACGGTAAAGCCGCTCGTCATCCGACAGCGAGTGCGAGTAAGGACGGATGACATGGGCATGAATAAATGACGGCCCGCTTCCAGCGCGACAATAATCCACTGACCGGCGGAAAGCGGCATAAGTGGCCACCGTATCGGTGCCATCGATCTCTTCGAAGTGGAAGTTGGGAAAGCCTGCGACCAGCTTCGAGATATTTCCACCCGCCGTCTGCACTTCCACCGGGACCGAAATCGCGTACTCGTTGTCCTGAATCACAAAGAGCACCGGCAGCTTTCGGTTCGAGGCCGTGTTCAGGCCCTCCCAGAACTCGCCTTCGCTGGTGGTCCCATCGCCCAGCGAAACATAAGTGACTTCATCACCGTGAAACATGACATCTTTGAAATTTCGGTAGTCGCCATTCGCCTTCTTCGCCGAATCTGGATGCGCCGCAAAATAGCGCCCGGCTTCGGCGCAGCCCACGGCCTGAAGAACTTGCGAGCCGGTCGGCGACGACTGGGTCACTACATTTAGCTTCGGAAACCCCCAATGCGACGGCATTTGGCGGCCTCCCGAACCCGGATCGTCCGCCGCGCCCACGGCGGTTAGAAACATTTCGTAGGGAGTGGCTCCCAAACCCAGGCACAACGCCCGATCGCGGTAGTAGGGATAAAACCAGTCATAGGCAGGCTTCAGGGTGTAGGCAGCGGCAAGTCCGACTGCTTCGTGCCCGGCCCCGGAGATCTGAAAAAAGATTTTCTGCTGCCGCTTGAGAAGAATCTCGCGGTCATCCACCCGCCGCGAGGTGTACATAATGCGATAGGCTTCGATCAATTGCTGGCGGGACAGGCCTTCATAACTCTTGCCCGCCTTCAGTTCAGCCACACCACCCGACTTTGATTGCGTATTCGTTACCATCCTTCACCTTGCCCCACAAGGCTTATTGTAAAGCCTGACGCCGATTTTCGTGAGCCGCGCCTGGCAAGGGCGACTGAGTGCCGATTTTCAAGTGCTATGCTGAAGAAAAGGCATGATCCACTTTCACCGCCAATTCGACCCTCATAGCATCCGGCTGCTCATCTTCGATCTCGATGGCACCCTGATCGATTCCCGGCTGGACCTGATCCACTCGGTCAACGCCATGCTCCGCCACCTCAAGCGGCCGGAGTTGCCAGGCGACGTAATTGCTTCCTATGTCGGCGACGGCGCCCCCATGCTCGTCCGCCGGGCGTTGGGCGATCCCAAGCACGACGACGTGGTGAAGGAAGCGTTGGAGTACTTTCTCGGCTACTATCGCGTGCACAAGCTTGATTACACTCACGTCTACGATGGGGTGAAGGAGATGCTGGCTACGGTCCAGAATTCCAATGGTCTACGCCGGCAGATGGCTGTGCTTTCCAATAAACCGGTGGTTCCCTCGCGCGCCATCGTCGAGGCGTTGGGGATGGCCGAGTTCTTTGTGCATGTGTACGGAGGTAACAGCTTTCCGACGAAGAAACCCGATCCTCAGGGTGTAAATAGCCTGTTACGAGAAACCAGGTGCCGTCCCGAAGAGACCTTGATCGTCGGCGACTCTTCGATTGATGTGATTACGGGCCGCAATGCCGGTTTGTGGACCTGCGGCGTGACCTACGGATTTGCCCCACACACCCTCAGTCTGGCTCCGCCGGATGTGGTGGTTGACACTCCGCAGGAACTGGCACAACTGTTCTGCTAGCCACGGCGGCATGCCCCACTGGAGTCCTCCTTCTCTCTTGCTCTGTTGGCAAGCAGCGCATAGCATGGCCGGGCATCGCTGGCCGAAGCGGAAACACGAAGAGACAATTCCAAGGAGCAGCCTATGAAGAAACTGACTGCGGTACTTGCCAACATTTTGCTGGTAGCCCTGCTGAACTCGATGAGCTTCGCCGCAAAATCCTATGTGGTCACGAACAACGACAACCCGAGCGGAAACAGTGTGACGATCTATTCTCTGGACAGTGCCAGCGGAAAGCTTAACCATCTCCTCGACCTGCCTACCGGCGGGCTGGGCTCCAGCGGAGGC
>JADMIO010830234.1_pt1 | contig 20029 bp, 22 predicted proteins | sample 8958161 | NCBI WGS metagenome assembly JADMIO01 (sample SAMN16585339, study PRJNA669376) | soil metagenome | isolation source: Crop rotation soil | place: USA: Cullars Rotation, Alabama | collected 2011 | reverse complement strand
CTTTCCCCGCCGCCCGCGCCGGCGCGCGATGCGCTGGCCATCAGGGAGCCGGCGACGCGCGAGTCCGCCATGCCGGCGAAGGCGGAGACCCCGAACGTCCCGCCCGCGCAACCGGCCGCGACCACGCGCGCCCTGCGCAACACCGACGACTGGATGGCGCTCATCGCCGATTCCGGGCTCAAGGGACCGGCGCGCGACCTCGCCGCGCAGGCCAGCTTCGTTTCCCATGGCGACGGCGTGCTGACGCTCGCGCTGCCCGACGGTTTCGACCACATGCGCAGCGACAGCCTCGTCGGCAAGCTCGCCGACGCCTTCGCGGTCGCGCTGGGCGGGGCGCCGAGGATCGTCTTCGCCAGGGCGGCCGGCGAGGGCGAGGACACCCTGCGCGCGCGCAATGCCAGGGCGCGCGACGAGCGCCAGGCCAAGGCCGAGCGCGACTTCACCGAGAACCCCACCGTCCGGCGCTACATGCAGCAGTTCGGCGCGAAACTCGTGCCCGACTCGATCCGCCCCGCCGACGAACAAAACTGACCAAAGGATCTGCACCATGCGTGGAAACATCGCCCAGTTGATGCAGCAGGCGCAGCGCGTCCAGGACAACCTCAAGCGCGTCCAGGAGGAACTGGCGACGCTCGAGGTCAGCGGCCAGTCCGGCGGCGGCATGGTGTCGGTGACGATCACCGGCAAGTTCGACTGCCGCCGCGTGCGGATCGACCCGTCGCTGATGGACGACGCCGACATGCTCGAGGACCTGGTCGCCGCCGCGTTCAACGACGCCGTCGCCAATGCCAACGCCGAGTCGGCGAAGCGCACGTCGGCCGCGACCGCAGGCTTGCAGCTGCCACCCGGGATGGGCTTCTGAATCCCGTCGTCGTCCCGGCGAACGCCGGGATCCATCGTGATCCTGCCTTTGCGGGCAGGCTCGATGGATCGGCCGGCTTCGCGCTTGCAACCCGGGTTTTCATCACCGGGATCACGACAATGAGCCATGTCTGATTCCCTGCTCGAACAGCTGATCGAGGCGCTGCGCTGCCTGCCTGGCGTCGGCCAGAAGTCGGCGCAGCGGATGGCGTACCACCTGATCGAGCGCGATCGCGACGGCGGCCGCCGGCTGGCGTCGCGGCTCGGCCAGGCGATGGATGGCATCCGCAATTGCGCGCGCTGCCGCGACTTCAGCGAATCGGAACTGTGCGCGATCTGCGCCAGCGGTTCGCGCGATGCCGGCCTGCTGTGCGCGGTCGAGTCGCCCGCCGACCGCCTGGCGATCGAGCAGGCGACCGGCTACCGCGGCCTGTACTTCGTCCTCCAGGGCCGGCTGTCGCCGCTGGACGGCATCGGCCCGCGCGAACTGGGACTCGACCGGCTCGCCACGCGCCTGGCCGAGGGCGAGGCGCGCGAGCTGATCATCGCCACCAACCCCACGGTGGAAGGCGAGGCGACCGCGCACTACCTCGCCCAGCTCGCCAGGCAGCACAAGGTCCGCCCCAGCCGGATCGCCCACGGCGTTCCGCTCGGGGGCGAGCTTGAATACATCGATCGCGGTACCCTATCGCATGCCTTCGGATCGCGCAGCGAGGTCACCGACTGACATGGCCGCACCTTCCTCCGACATCGTCGCCGCATGGCGCGGCGGCAAGCCCGTGGCGGGCGTGAGCTTCGCCCTCGACGACCTGGTGACGATCCTCGCCGGCGAGCACACCGGCAACGTCGGCTCGCTGGTCGCGATAACGCAGGTGGAACCGGACGTGGTCTACGACGTCGAGATCGACACCAACTTCATCGTCCCGGCGAAGCAGTCCGAAATCCAGCTGGCGGACTGACCATGGCATCGAACACCGACACGATCTTCGCCAGGATCATTCGCCGCGAGATCCCCGCCGACATCGTCTACGAGGACGCGGACGTCGTTGCGTTCCGCGACATCCAGCCGCAGGCGCCGGTGCACGTGCTGTTCGTGCCGCGCAAGCAGGTGGCGACCCTCAACGACCTCGGGCCGGACGACGCCGCCCTGGTCGGCAAACTCGTGCTCGCCGCCGCCGCCTATGCGAAACGCGAGGGCTTTGCCGAGAGCGGCTACCGGACGGTGTTCAATTGCAACCGCGACGGCGGCCAGACCGTGTACCAGGTGCACCTGCACCTGCTCGGCGGCGGTTCGCTGCGCGGCGGATTCGGCTAGCCCGACAAAGTCGATTGGATACGGGAGGGCCTTCCAGGCCCGATCTGGCGCCCGGGAACCTGGAAACTAGTTCGCGGCTGGAAGCCGCTCCCACCAAAGCCGACCCGCAGGGTACAGACGCACTCACCAGCCGCGCCACCACCACGGGCCCGGCCATGGATACGGCGGCGGGAAGAACGGGTCGTAGCCATACGCCACGCGGGCGTGCTGGACCTTTGGCCAGAGGTAGATCACGTCGGCGGCCACGCGCGGCTGGCGGTAGTCGTATTCGCCCACGCGCCGGGTCTCGTAGCCGACGACGTGGCCGGTGACGGTGAGGCTGCGCCCGGCCGTGAACACCTGCGGCTCGTAGAAGCCCTGCCGGCAGGCGATGAAACGGCCGTCGGAACGATCGGCGCCGAGGATCGGCCGGGTTTCGTCGTTCAACGGCCGCGCGACGAGCTGGAAGCAGGTCTGGTCAGGACCGGTCTCGACGACGGCAATCGTGCCGCCCCAGCGCACGTTCTGGCCCGTCGCGTCCTGCCTGGTCGCGGATCCCGGATCGACGGCGGCGAAGTTGCCCTGCAAGGGCTGCGGGACGGTCGCGCAACCGCTGGCCGCCACGGCAAGGGCGAGCAGGGCGGTCCGCATCATGAACCGGGGAGCGCGGGCTTGGTCACGGCCCGGACGGTCCGGGATGGGACCACCCTGGAGAAGGACGAAGGCTTGCATGGCGAACTCCTGCGGCGCGTGCCGCTTCAGGATCGCGAGGCCGGCTTCACCCGGAAGGCCAGCAGTTCGCGGATAAGGACATGGCGTCCAGCCTCGTCAGTATCCGGAGCGTAGCGCGCCAAGGCGAAACGCTCGCTGAGCAGGAGTACCTGCGGCCCCTGGTCCGGCAGGAGGGGCGCGATCCGGCGCGACCAGGCCAGCGCAGGCTCGTGCGTGCGCTTGCCCAGGTGGGCGCGGGCGAGCCGCCGGGTGAAGCGCTCCCAGGCCCGCAGCAGGGGATCGCGGCGCGGTCCGCGATCGCGCAACTGGAATGCCCCCAGTCCGACCAGCAGCAGCACGGTCACGGTCGCGAACGCCATCGCGAGGGTGCGGCTGTCGGCATTGCGAAGGCCCACGGCGTTGAACAGCGACAGCTGGCGCGCGGCATCGAAGCCGAGCACGAACTGGTTCCAGCCATTGCGCAGCCAGTCGCCGACATCGAACAGCTGGCCGATAGCGGAGGGGCCGCCGTTGTCGCCGCCGGTATCGCCCGCGGCATGGCGGAACACGCGTTCGGGCGCGACCGCCGCGGTCGGATCCACGCGCGTCCAGCCACGGCCCTGCAGCCAGACTTCCGACCAGGCGTGGGCGTCGGACTGGCGCACGAGCAGGAAGTCGCCGATCCGGTTCTGGTAGCCGCCGACGTAGCCGGTCACCACCCGCGCCGGGATCCCGGCCGCGCGCATCAGGACGGTGAACGACGAACTGAAATGCTCGCAGAAACCGATCTTCGTGTTGAACAGGAAGTCGTCCACGCTGTCGCGCCCGAGCGGCGGCGCGGCCAGCGAATAGCTGAAGCTGGCGTGGTACATCGCCAGGGCGCGCGCAACGATCTGCGCGTCGTCGCGGGTCTCGCTGCGCCACTGTTGCGCCAGCGCCAGCGTACGCGGGTTGTAGCCGGCCGGAAGGCGCAGCGCCTGCGTGCGGATCTGGGCGGGCAGTTCGGTCTCGAAGCCTGCCGATTGCCCCGACGTGACCCGGTACGCGCGCAGGCTGTCGACCGGCAGGTCGAAGCTCAGGCTGCGGTCCTCGGCCATGGTCGAACCTGGAGGAGCGGACTGCGGCAGGTCGAGGGCGAACAGGTAGTCCTTGTTGGTCGGCTCGAGGTTGACCTGGTAGAAGACCGGCGGCCCGGACACGTGCATCGTGGCCGGGCTCATTTTATGCGGCCATCGCGACCTTGGCGGAGTCCACGCGCGGCCGTCGAAATTCCACATGACCAGGCCGCGCCAGTACAGCGACTCCTGCGGCGGGGAACGGGTGAAGAAATGGACGCGGAAGGCCGGCGTGTCGTCCACCAGCAGGTCGAGCCAGTCGCCCGGCGCCATGTTGTCGGCGATCCCGACCTTGGCCCTGGCCACGTTGGGCAGGCCCCAGAGAGGGCTGCCCAGGCGCGGGAACAGCCAGAATCCCGCCAGCGCCACCGGGGTGGCCATCGCGAACAGGCCGAGGATCACCAGCACCCGTTTCCAGTCCATCCGCCCGCTCACCAGCCCGACTTCGGCATCGGCCATGCGCGCGCAGGCGCCGAAGGCCAGCCCGGCCCCGGGAACGGACAGGGCCAGGGTGAGCGGACCCTGGTCGAGCAGCAGCGCGGCGAACAGGGCGAACAGGCCGAAACCGACCATGCTGCGCGCGTCGCGCAGGGTATTCAGCTCGATCGGCTTGATCATCAGCATCGCCAGCAGGATGGCGCTGGCGGTATCGCGGCCGATGCCGAAACCATAGCTGTACATCACCATCACGATGAACGTGCCGGTCAGCAGCAGCCGCAGCACGGCCGGCAGCCGCCTGCGCCAGCCGAAGGCGACGATCATCCCGCTCAGCACGAAAAGGCCTGCTGCCAGTCCGACAGGCACCAGCCGCAGCATGGGTATCGCGCAGGCCAGCGCGGCGGCCAGGCTCCAGGTCTTGCTGCGGGTGTCGAGCGCGGGCGAGGGTTTCCTAGCCATGCGGCACCAGCGCGAGAGCCTGCAGGCAGGCATGGCGTTGCGCATGGCCCAGGGCCGGCCCGAAGGACTGCTGCGGCAGGACGAGAAGGTAGCGCGCGTTGAGCTTGTCGGCTTCGACGACCCAGCGCGCGAGGCGGCTGACCCGGGCTTCCAGCGGCAGTTCGTGGAGGGCGTGCCAGTCCAGCCGCAGGTCGAGGTCGGTGCGGGATTCGTACTCGCGCACCATCAGCTTGCCCAGGCGCGCCGACGCCTTCCAGGCCACCTGTCGCGGCGGATCGCCGACGCGGTAGTCGCGCAGGTGGTGCGGTTCTTCGCCCTGAACGCGCACCCGGCTGCGCGAACCCATGCCCTCGTGGATCGGCAGCGACGGCGCGTGCGCTTCCAGCGCGGGATACACCAGCAGCCTCTGCTCGGGCCAGAAATACGACCAGGCGCGCGCCATCCCCAGCGGCTGCGTGGTGGAGAGCTTGAGCCGGCCGGTCTGCAGCCAGCCGCGCTTGTGCGTTGGCAGGTGCAATTCGACCTGCACCGGATCGGCGCCCGGCAGGTTGAAGACCGTGCGCACGCCATCGAGCTCCAGCACGAGTCCCGCGCGCGGACGTGCGCGCAAGGCGTCGAAGCGCAGTTCGAGGACCAGCGGATCGCCGACATGCACCGGCAGGCCGCGCACCTCGCGCAGGCGGATGCCGCTGAGCGCCAGGTGGGTCGCGTGCAGGCTCAGCTGCGCGGTCGCCGCCAGCAGGAAGCCGAGCAGCAGCGCCGGGTTGTTGTTGTAGTTCAGCGCTCCCAGCAGCATGGTGCCGAGCAGGACGCCGACGAACAGGCCGAAGCCCGTGGGCAGGATGTAGATGCGGCGACGGTCGAGCGTGGCCGGCAGCGTCTCGCTGCGGCGAGGCTTGGTCAGGTTGGACGCCGACCAGGCCGATACCCGCGTGCGCAGCGCCGCCAGCATCGCTAGTCCACCGGCACCGCTTGGAGGATCGTCTTCGCGAGGCGGTCGCGGCTGTCGTCGTCGCCGTCCGGAACGAGCCGGTGCGAGGCGATCTCGATGAACAGCGATTGCACGTCGTCGGGGACGACATGGGCGCGACCGTGGATCATCGCCTGGGCCCGCGCGGCGCGCAGCAGCGCGAGTCCCGCGCGTGGCGAAAGGCCGACCTTGACCCCCGGCTGGCGGCGGCTCTGGGCGAGCAGCTGCTGCACGTAATCGATCAGCGCCTCGCTGGCATGGACGCGCAGGGTCGCCTCGCGCATCGCCAGCACGTCGGCGGCCGTCAGCTGGGGCTTGGCCTGCGCGATCAGGTCGCGGCGATCCTGGGTGGACAACATCTCGCGCTCGGCGCGGCTGTCGGGATAGCCCAGGGTCAGGCGCAGCAGGAAGCGGTCGAGCTGCGAATCGGGCAGCGGGAACGTGCCGGCGAGGTCGACCGGATTCTGGGTGGCGATCACCAGGAAGGGCTGCGGCAGCGAATGGGTGATCCCGTCTACGGTCACCGTCTGCTCGGCCATCGCCTCGAGCAGTGCGCTCTGCGTGCGTGGCGGCGCGCGGTTGATCTCGTCGGCAAGCAGCAGCTGGGTGAACACCGGCCCGGCGTGGAACCGGAACAGCTGCTGCGACTGGTCGTACACCGACACCCCGAGGATGTCCGACGGCAGCAGGTCGGAGGTGAACTGGGTGCGCTGGAAATCCAGCCCCACCGTGGCCGCCAGCGCATGCGCCAGGGTCGTCTTGCCGAGTCCCGGCAGGTCCTCGATCAGCAGGTGGCCGCCGGCCAGCAGGCAGGCGAAGGCCAGTCGCACCTCGCGCTGCTTGCCGAGCACCAGCTGGTTGACCTGGGCGATGGCGGAGGCGAGGGACGCGCCCGCCGCGTCGGTTAAGATGCCGCTTCCCTTGCTCAGGTCGTTCATGCGCGTGAAGTCCGGATGGCTGATGCGAGTCTATCCCGGACGGCCCGTTCCCGGCGGGTGTCGCCATGGACGATCCGGTCCGCAACGATCCGGTCCGGGACGATCGTGACGACGATGAAGTCCAGGCGCGTTTTCGTCGGGCTGTGGACCGCCACGCTCCTGCTCAAGCTGTGGCTCGCCGCGGCGATCCCGCCGTACGCGGATGAAGTGTTCTACTGGCTCGAAGGCCGGCAGCTGGCGTGGGCGTATTCCGACCTGCCGGGCCTGGCGGCATGGCTGACGCGGGTCGGCACGATGATCGCGGGCGACACGCCCTTCGGGCTGCGCTGGCCATTCCTGCTGCTCGCCGCGGGCCTTCCCTGGCTGGCGGTCCGGATCGCGCGCCGCTGGTTCGGCGAAGAGGCCGGATGGCAGGCCGGCTGCTACGCGATGGTCCTGCCGCTGGCGACCATCGCCGGCGTGCTCGCGGTTCCCGACGTGCCCTTGCTGTTCGCGACCCTGCTCGCGTTCGACGCCTGCGCGGCGCTGCTCGAACGCGTCGACAAGTCCGCGAGCATGGAACTCGCATTGGCCCTGGCCATCGGGGCGCTGAGCCACTACCGTTTCGCGATCGCGCTGTTTGCCGGCGCGGTCGCGATGCTGGCGTCGGCGCCCGGACGCGCCGCCTTGCGCAAGCCCGCCGTCCTTGCCGCGCTCGCCTTCGGTGCGCTGGCCTGGCTGCCCCTGGCCTGGTTCAACTGGACCCAGCAGGGCGCCGGCCTGCGCTTCCAGGTCGTCGATCGCAACCCGTGGGCATTCCACCTGCGCGGCCTGGAATTGCAGCTGGCGCAGCCGGTGTTCACCGGACCGTTGCTGTACGCCGCGCTGCTGTGGACCCTGTGGCAGGCGTGGCGGCGCCGCGCCGATCCGCGCTGGCGCCTGCTGCTGTGCGCGTCCGGGCTGCCGATCGCGATCTTCATCGGCTTCTCGCCCTTCGTCGACGTCGAACGCGTGTCCTTCCACTGGCCGCTGTCGGCCTACCTGCCGCTGCTGGCCTGCCTGCCATGGCTGCTGCACGAGGGCGGGCACGCGCGCGCGCGGACGTGGATCGTCGCGACCAACGCAGCGCTGTGCCTGGCGCTGTTCGCGTACACCGGCGCGCTGGCTTCGTCGTCGTCGCAGCAACTGCTCGCCCGGATGGGCCTGTTCACGAGGCCCTTCGCCGGCTGGAATGAGGTTGCCGCCGCCACCAGGCAGCGGCTTGCGGCGATGCCTGCTGGCACGGTCGTGGTCGCGGACAATTTCATCCTCGCCGCCGAGCTCGAATTCGCGATGGAAGGCCGCCGTCGCGTGCCGACGTTCGACCATCCGGTCAACGCAAAACACGGACGCGCCGTCCAGCTGGCGTTGTGGCAGCGCGACGAGGGCGGCTTCGCCGCGCTCGCGGGGCATCCGGTGCTCGTGGTCGTGGCCGACAACGAGACCAAGGAAGAACATCGCGACGCATGGCTGCAGCACCTGTGCGACGTGCTCCCGGGGCTGCGCGACGACGGCCGGATCGACGTCGACGGCCGGCGCCTTGGATTCACGTTCTACCGCCGCGATCCCGATGCCGCGCAAGGTTGCGTGATGCATCCGGCCCAGGGCCCGGCGCCTTGATCGGGTCGCCGCGTCGCGGTCAGGGCAGGGCGAATCCCGCGTCGCGCAGCATCCGCGACAGCGCGATCATCGGCAGCCCGACCAGTGCGGTGGGGTCCTCGCTGCGGATCGCATCGAACAGGGCGATGCCCAGGCCCTCGGACTTGAAACTGCCGGCGCAGTCGTAGGGCCGCTCGGCGAGCAGGTAGCGCTCGACCGTCGCCGCATCGAGGTCGCGGAAGCGCACTTCGGTGAGGTCGCGGTGCGCCATCGACGCCTCCGGTTCGCCCCGCCACAGGCAGACCGCGGTATGGAAGCGCACCGGGCGTCCCGACGCGGCGAGCAGTTGCGCGGTGGCGCGTGCATGGTCGCCCGGCTTGCCCAGCGCTTCGCCCTCGCGTTCGGCGACCTGGTCGGAGCCGATCACCCACGCCCGCGGATGGCGCCGGGCGACGGCAACGGCTTTTGCGCGGGCCAGGCGCGTGGAAAGGTCGGCGGGCGATTCGCCGGGAAGGCGCGTTTCGTCGACGCCCGGGGCCTCGACGGTGTAGGCGAGCCCGAGCCGATCCAGCAACTGGCGCCGGTAGATCGATGTCGACGCGAGGATCAGTATCGGTGCGGGCATCAGCGGCTGTCGCGGCGCAGGGCCGAAGGCTCGCGTTCGGCCGCCTCGATCGCCGGGCCGGTCGCGGAATCGAGCTCGGCGCCGGCATTGTCGAGCCGTTCGAGTTCGGACGCGAGTCGCTCGCGCGCTCTCCCGAGCGCCGCGGCGGCTTCGTCGAGCGATGCCTGGCTGGCCGTGCCCACGTTCTGCTGCAGCCACATCCGGTGCTGGAGCAGGTCGCGGAAACCGGCCTGCACGCGCTCTTCGCTGTCGAGCGAGGCGCGCGCCTCGGCGGAGATGTCGGCCGGGACGCGGCCGACCACGTTCTGCATCGCGCCCATGCGGTCGCGGGTGCGCCGGAGCAGGCTCTCCACCGCGTCCGCGTCGTCCATGATCCGGGTGAGGGTGCGCTGGCGCCGACGGCCGCGTCCGATCGTCCACAGCGCCACGAGGGCGGCGAGGGCGAGGACGATCGAGGCCACGACGATGATCAGCACGGCAGGTCTCCGGCAATCGTGGCAGTCTGCACCAGCCCTTGGAGGGGCTGCAAACCACGGTGTCCGGAAGCGCGACGTAATTGACAGAAAGTGGCGTAAACCCGTAAGCTGTAACGCTTATGTCCGCAGGCCTGCCCGAGACACTGGATGCCTGGCGCATGCTGGCCGCGAGGCGTTCGTTCGAAGGCTCGGTTCCGTTGAAGTCCATGCCCCGCCTGTGCGAGGCGCTGGAAGAACCGGACGGCGATTGCAGCTATGCGCTGGCGTTCGATCGTGGCAGCCTCGGCGTGCCGCATGTCGAGGTCAGGGCGCGGGCGCAGTTGCCGCTGGTCTGCCAGCGCACCCTGCGACGCTTCCTGTTGCCGGTCGAGATCGTGCAGCGGCTCGCGCTGGTGGAAGGCGAGGACCATGAGGCCGAGTTGCCGGAAGGCTACGAGGCGCTGGTCGTCGGCGCCGACGGCACGATCCACCCGCTGGACCTGATCGAGGACGAGTTCATCCTCGCCCTGCCGGTGGTTCCGGTGGACCCGTCCAGCGAGCCGGTCGAGGCGAGCTGGCCGGCAACGCCGCAGGGCGGTGCCGAAGCGACAACGACACAAGACAACCCGTTCGCCGTCCTGGCGGACTTCAGGCGCAGCAAGCAACGCGACCTGTCCTGACGGACCGGTCGGAACAAGCGATCGGAACCATTCGGAGATCCACCATGGCAGTCCAGAAATCCCGCGTTTCCCCGTCCCGCAAGGGCAGGCGCCAGGCGCACGACGCCCTCAGCGCGAAGCAGTTGTCGACCGACAAGACCAGCGGCGAGACGCACATCCGCCACCACATCACCAAGGACGGCTACTACCGCGGCCGCCAGGTGATCGAGCCGAAGAACGCCGTCGACACGGAAGATTGAAGCCGATTGGCGTCCAGGACGCCTTGGCTCGTCGTCCCGGCGAACGCCGGGACCCATTTTGATCTTCGATGAAGCACAATGGATCCCGGCGTTCGCCGGGATGACGGTCATGGCGGCTCAACGGCGAACGGCAGATTCGACCTTGTCCTTGATCGACTGTCGGCATCGCCCGGTTTCGTCCGGTGCGCGCCAGTTGCACCGGTTCCTTGCTCGAAACGCCAGGAGAACGTGGTGACGCAATCCGCGCAGCGCGTGTACTCGCGCATTGCCGGCACCGGCAGCTATCTGCCCGAGAAGGTGCTGACCAACCAGGACCTGGCGCAATTCGTCGAGACCAGCGACGAATGGATCCGTGAACGCACGGGCATCCGCCAGCGCCATGTCGCCGCCGAAGGCCAGACCACCAGCGACCTCGCGTTCGAGGCCGGGCGCCGCGCGCTCGAAGCCGCCGGCGTCGCCGCCTCCGAGATCGAACTGCTCGTGGTCGGCACCACCACGCCCGACCTCATCTTCCCGTCGACCGCCTGCCTCGTGCAGCACAAGATCGGCGCGAACGGCTGCATGGCCTTCGACGTCAACGCCGCGTGCTCGGGCTTCCTCTACGCGCTGTCGATCGCCGACCAGTTCATCCGCGCCGGCACGGTGAAGACCGCGCTGGTGATCGGCGCCGAGACGCTCACCCGCATGCTCGACTGGTCCGACCGCGCGACCTGCGTGCTGTTCGCCGACGGTGCCGGCGCGGTCGTCCTCAAGGCCGACGCCGAGACCGGCATCATCTCCACCCACATGCACGCCGACGGCGCCTACAAGACGCTGCTGTGGAACCCGGTCGGCGTGTCCGCGGGCTTCAAGCTCGACGAGAAGAACGCCGGCGTGCGGGTGATGATGACCGGCAACGAAGTCTTCAAGGTCGCGGTGAAGACCCTCGACGCCGTCGTCGAGGAGACGCTGGCCGCCAACGACATCGACCGCCACGCGATCGACTGGCTGATCCCGCACCAGGCCAACCTGCGCATCATCCAGGCCACCGCCAAGCGCCTGGACATGCCGATGGAACGGGTGATCGTCACCGTGGACCGCCACGGCAACACGTCGTCGGGTTCGGTGCCGCTCGCCCTCGACGAGGCCGTTCGCTCGGGCAAGGTGCAACGCGGCCAGTTGCTGCTGCTGGAAGCCTTCGGCGGCGGCTTCACCTGGGGCTCGGCGCTGCTGCGCTACTGAGCGTACGCACCGGTACAGGCGCCCGGGCGTTCGCGCCGATCAGTTCGCGCCGATTAGAATGGCGGACTTTCCCGTTCCGCAGGTCCGCACGATGTCGCCATCTTCCGTTGCTTCCTCGCTCGCCTTCGTCTTTCCCGGCCAGGGATCGCAGGCCGTCGGCATGATGGCCGAACTCGCGACCGCGCATCCTCAGGTGCGCGAGGCCTTCGCCGAGGCTTCGGAAGGAGCTGGCGTCGACCTCTGGACGCTTTCGCAGGAAGGACCCGACAGCGAGCTCAACCGCACCGAGTTCACCCAGCCGGCATTGCTTGCCGCCGGCATCGCCGCGTGGCGCGCCTGGCATGCGGCCGGTGGCGCGCGGCCGGCCCTGTTGGCTGGCCACAGCCTCGGCGAATACACCGCGCTGGTCGCGGCCGAAGCGCTGTCGCTGCAGGACGCCGCGGCGCTCGTGCGCGAGCGCGGCCGGTTGATGCAGGACGCGGTGCCCGCCGGCGTCGGCGCGATGGCGGCCGTGCTGGGCGCGGAAGATGAGCTGATTGCCCTGGTCTGCGAGCAGGTTGCCGGCGACGAGATCGTCGCGCCCGCGAACTACAACAGCCCGGGCCAGACCGTGATCGCCGGCCACGCGGCTGCCGTGGACCGCGCCCTGGCCATGCTCGCCGAGCGCGGCGTGCGCAAGGCCGTCAAGCTGCCGGTATCGGTGCCTTCGCACACGGCGCTGATGCGCGGCGCCGCAGACCGGCTTGCAGAACGCATGGCCACGATCGCATGGCGCGCGCCGTCGATCCCCGTCGTGCAGAACGCCGACGTGCGCAGCTTCGACGACGTCGCCGACATCCGCGACGCGCTCGCGCGCCAGCTCCACCAGCCGGTGCAGTGGACCGGCTGCGTGCAGGAGCTGCGCGACCGCGGCATCACGCGCGTGGTCGAATGCGGCCCGGGCAAGGTGCTCGCCGGCCTGATCAAGCGCATCGACCGTTCGCTCGACGCCCGCGCGATCGGCACGCCTTCCGACTTCGACACCGTCCTCAGGGAATTCAGCGCATGAACAACCAGCAACCGCTCGCGGGCGAAGTAGCCCTCGTCACCGGCGCCAGCCGCGGCATCGGCGCGGCGATCGCCGACGAACTCGCGGCCCAGGGCGCGAAGGTCATCGGCACGGCGACCACCGAAGTCGGGGCCGCGGCGATCGCCGAGCGCCTCTCCGCGCACGGCGGCGCCGGCCGCGCGCTCGACGTCACCGAGGCCGGCGCGATCGACGCCCTCATCGATGCGGTGGCGAAGGAATTCGGCCCCGTCTCCATCCTCGTCAACAACGCCGGCATCACCCGCGACAACCTGCTGATGCGGATGAAGGAGGAGGACTGGCAGGCGATCATCGACACCAACCTCACCTCCGTCTTCCGCACGTCGAAGGCGGTGATGCGCGCGATGATGAAGGCGCGCAAGGGCCGCATCATCAACATCGCCTCGGTGATCGGACTGACCGGCAACCCGGGGCAGGCGAACTACGCGGCGGCGAAGGCGGGGATCATCGCGTTCTCGAAGTCGCTGGCGCGCGAAATCGGCTCGCGGGGCATCACCGTGAATGTCGTGGCGCCCGGTTTCATCGACACCGACATGACCCGCGCGCTGCCCGAGGAAGGCAAGCAGGCGATGCTGTCGCAGATCGCGCTGGGCCGCTTCGGCGACGCCGGCGACATCGCCCGCGCGGTGGCATTCCTCGCCGGCCCGTCGGCGGCGTACATCACCGGCGAGACGCTGCACGTCAACGGCGGCATGTACATGGCCTGACCGATGGCCCGTCCGCCGGCGATGGCCGGACGGGCTTCCGGCACGCCTGTTAACGCATTCCACACATACGCACGCGTATACCGCTCCGGGTGTTGCGCGCGCGGGTTTCCACTACAATGTCCCGCTACGACCGGCCCGGAACCGCCGGCCGGCATCCAGGACCAACCGAGGGTTACACATGAGCACCATCGAAGAGCGCGTCAAGAAGATCGTCGTCGAACAGCTGGGCGTCAAGGAAGAGGACGTCACCAACAACGCCTCGTTCGTGGACGATCTCGGCGCGGATTCGCTCGATACCGTCGAGCTGGTGATGGCGCTGGAAGAGGAGTTCGAGTGCGAGATCCCGGACGAGGAAGCCGAGAAGATCACCAGCGTGCAGCAGGCGATCGACTACGTGAAAGGCCACGTCAAGTCCTGACGGCCGTCCTTGCCAGGAACCCGGCCACCCATGGCCGGACTTTCAAATGACTACGATTCATTTGATCGGATGAACCCCGCCGGGGCCGCGCATCGCGGCCCTGAGCTTTTGTGCGGCGCCGTCGCCGACGGCCGCCGCAGGCACGAGGAGCGCGCCGCGGCGCGCCGTGGAGCATGAGATGAGCGAGCGTCATACGAGCCAGCGTCGCGTCGTGGTCACGGGCATGGGCATCGTTTCGCCGGTCGGCAACGACCTGGCGGGCGCCTGGGACAGCATCGCCAACGGTCGTTCCGGCATCGGTCCGATCACCCACTTCGACACCACCGGTTTCGCGACCACGATCGCCGGCGAGGTGCGCGGCTTCGAGCCGACGAAGTACGTCTCGACCAAGGACGTGAAGAAGATGGACCCGTTCATCCACTACGGCGTCGCCGCCGGGCTGGATGCGATGGCCGACGCCGGGCTGGAAGTCACCGAGGCGAACGCCGAGCGGATCGGCGTGATCATCGGCTCGGGCATCGGCGGCATCGCCGGCATCGAGAAGACGACCGTCGCCTGGCACGAGGGTGGACCGCGCAAGATCTCGCCGTTCTACGTGCCCTCGACGATCATCAACATGGTCTCGGGCCAGCTGTGCATCATCAAGGGCCTGAAGGGTCCGAACTTCTCCGCGGTCTCCGCCTGCGCGACCTCGAACCACAGCATCGGCACCGCGATGCGGATGATCCAGTACGGCGACGCCGACATCATGGTCGCCGGCGGCGCCGAGTACGGCGCGTCGCCGACGTCGGTTGGCGGCTTCTGCGCGATGAAGGCGATGTCCACCCGCAATGACGACCCGACCCGCGCCAGCCGCCCCTGGGACCGCGACCGCGACGGTTTCGTCCTCGGCGACGGCGCCGGCGTGCTCGTGCTCGAGGAATACGAATCGGCGAAGGCACGCGGCGCGCGCATCTACTGCGAGCTCGCCGGCTACGGCGCGACGTCCGACGCCTTCCACATGACCGCGCCGAGCGAGAACGGCGAAGGTCCGGCGCGCTGCATGGGCATCGCGATGCGCGACGCCGGCATCGCCGCGACCGACGTCGAGTACGTCAATGCGCACGGCACGTCCACGCCGCTGGGCGACGTCGCCGAAACCCTGGCGCTCAAGCGCGCGCTCGGCGACCACGCCTACAGGACCATGGTCAGCTCGACCAAGTCGATGACCGGCCACCTGCTTGGCGCCGCCGGCGGCGTCGAGGCGATCTTCAGCGTGCTCGCGATCCACCACGGCATCGTTCCTCCGACGATCAACCTCGACAACCCGGGCGAGGGCTGCGACCTCGATTACGTGCCGAACGTGGCGCGCGAGAAGAAGATCAAGGTCGCGGTCTCGAACGGCTTCGGTTTCGGCGGCACCAACGGGACCCTGGTGTTCCGGGCGATCTGACGACGTGCGCATCCGCGCACGTTCGCGGATGCGGGATTCCCTCGAGGACGGGCGGGACGTGCGAACGATGGGCAACACGTCACGCACGTCGCGATACGCCATGCGCCTCCTCCCTGGCGAAACCGACCTGCTGGCGTTGCATCGCGCCTCGCCGTCGCGCTATCCGCTGCTGCTCGAAAGCGTCGCCGACGGCACGCCGCGTTCGCGCTGGGACATGCTGCTGGTGGCGAACGGGGAGGGCATCGTAGGCACCCGCGATGGCGTGCGGACGCTTGATGGCCGCCCCATCGAAGGCGGATTTCTTCAGGCCCTCGACCAAGCCTGGCATGGCGGGACGGACGGATTTCGTAGCCCGGATGCAATCCGGGAACATGTCGGGATTTCCCCGGATTCCATCCGGGCTACCACGGAAGCCGCTAGCTCGCCCGTTGGCGATGCACCCTTCGGTGGCGGCTGGGCGCTCTACCTGGGCTACGAACTCGTCGGCGAGATCGAACCGACGCTCGACCTGCCGTCGCCTGAAGCGAGCGTGCTTCCCGTTGCGCTCGCGTTGCGCTGTCCCGCCGCGCTGCTGCGCGACCGCGCGCGCGGTGTCCTCATCGCGGTCGCCGAGCCTGGCCACGAATCGCTGCTGGATGCGATCGCCGCGGATGTCGCGAGGCAAGGTTTGCGTGACATGCTGGCATCGCCGCCTTGGACCGTCCCCGACGCCATCGCCGAGGACGATCCGCAGCATTTCCTCGACGGCGTCGCCCGCGTCCACGACCACGTGATCGCCGGCGATACCTTCCAGGTGAACCTCTCGCGCGCGTGGCGCGCGCGTTTCGCGCAGGCGCCCGCGCCGGGCGCGATCTACGAGCGCCTGCGCGCGGCCAATCCCGCGCCGTTCGCTGCTTCCTTCATCCAGCCCGGCTGGTCGCTCGCCAGTTCATCGCCCGAGCGGCTGGTGTCGGTGCGCGGCGGCGTGATCGAGACCCGGCCGATCGCCGGCACTCGCCCGCGCCACGAGGGCGACGACGAGGCCGCGCGTGTGCGCGAGCTCGTCGACCATCCGAAGGAACGCGCCGAGCACGTCATGCTGATCGACCTCGAGCGCAACGACCTCGGCCGCGTCTGCGTGCCCGGCAGCGTCGAGGTGGACGAGATGATGGTCGTGGAGAGCTACGCCCACGTCCACCACATCGTCTCCAACGTGCGCGGCCGGTTGCGCGACGACGTGACGCCCGCGGACGCGATCCGCGCGGTGTTCCCCGGCGGCACCATCACCGGTTGCCCGAAGGTGCGCTGCATGGAGATCATCGCCGCGCTCGAAGGTGTCGGTCGCGGCGAATACACCGGCGCGATCGGCTACCTCGACCGCAACGGCGACATGGACCTCAACATCCTGATCCGCACCCTGCGCCAGGTGGGCGACACCGTTTCCTTCCGTGCCGGCGCCGGCATCGTCGCCGACTCGGTCGCAGCACTCGAACTCGATGAGACACGGGCCAAGGCGCGCGGGCTCCTGCGCGCGCTCGGTGTCGACGCATGAACAGGCGCGAACTCCTGCGTGCGCGCGGCTCGCGCGCATGAGCACGCGCCTGTACCGCGGCGAGGAGCGCATCGACGCGCTCGATCCGCGCGATCGCGGCCTGGCCTACGGCGACGGCCTGTTCGAGACGATCCTGGTCCATCGCGGTCGACCGGTGTGGTGGAGCGAGCACCTGCACCGGCTGGCGCGAGGGTGCGATGTGCTTGGCTTGTCACTGCCGGATCGAACCTTCTTGCGCGCGGAAGCCGATGCGCTCGCGTCCGGCTGCTCGCGTGGAGTTCTGAAGATGGTGCTTACCCGCGGAGTCGGCGAACGTGGCTATATGCCCGCAGCCGGTGCCGTTCCCACCCTGTTGCTCGCGCTGTCCACGCCGCCGCCGGCGCCGCCGTCCTCGGGCCTGGCGCTGCGCTGGTGCACGACGCCGCTGGCGATCCAGCCGCGCTTGGCCGGGATCAAGCACCTCAACCGCCTCGAGCAGGTGCTGGCGCGTGGCGAGTGGAGCGACCCGGCGATCGACGAAGGCCTGCTCCGCGACAGCGTCGGGCGCGTGGTGTCGGCCACCTCGGCCAACCTGTTCATCCACCGCGACGGCCAATGGCTCACGCCGCCGGTCGCCGACTGCGGCATCGCCGGCACCTGCCGCGACTGGCTGCTGCGGCACGTTCCCGGAGCGGCCGAAGCGGTGCTTTCGCCGGCCGACGTCGAATCCGCCGAAGCGGTCGTCCTGTGCAACGCCGTGCGCGGTATTCTTCCGGTGGCGGCGCTCGGAGAGCGGCGCTGGGAAATGCCCGAGGCGGCGCGGCGACTGGCCGGCGCGCTGGCGACGGCCGAGCCGGCCTTCGCCGCGATGTCCTGATGCGGCGCGATCCGCGTTCAATCCTGAAACCGGCAGCTGACACGATGGAGTCGAAGTGAGCGAGAAACCCCAGCGCGGCCTGTTCGGCCGCATCGTCTCCACCCTGTTCAAGCTCGGCCTGCTGGCCGCCCTCGTCGCCGCCGGCATCGGTTGGTGGCATTTCGACCGCTTCACGAAGACGCCGATCGGCGGCGAGGACACGAAGCTGGTCATCCATTCCGGCGAGGCGCTCGCCGGCGTGGTCAAGGGCTTGCGCGAAGCCGGCGTGACCGCCGGCAACGATGTCGAATGGCAACTGCTCGCCGCGAAGATGGGCGTGCGCTCGAAGATGCAGGTCGGCGAATACGCGGTCTCGAAAGGGATGACGCCCGAGGAGGTCCTGCACGACATCGCCAGCGGCAAGGTGATCCAGTACAAGTTCACCATCGTCGAGGGCTGGAACATGCGCGAACTGCGCGCCGCCCTGAAGAACGCGCCGCACATGCAGCACCTGCTGACGATGACCAGCGACCGGGCGCTGATGCAGCAGCTCGGCCGCCCGCGCCAGCAGCCGGAAGGAAGGTTCCTGCCGGAGACGTACGCCTACACCAACGACACGACCGACATCGAGCTGCTCGCGCGCGCCGCCAAGGCGATGGACCGCAGCCTGGGCGAAGCCTGGGACCATCGCGATCCCTCGCTGACCCTGCACACGCCCGACGATGCACTGACGCTCGCGTCGATCGTGGAGAAGGAAACCGCGGTGCAGGACGAGCGGCCGAAGATCGCCGGGGTGTTCATCCGCCGCCTCCAGAGCGGGATGAAGCTGGAGACCGATCCGAGCGTGATCTACGGCCTCGGTGGCAGCTACAACGGCAACATCACCCGCCACGACCTGATCGTCGACACGCCCTACAACACCTACACGCGCATGGGCCTGCCGCCGACCCCGATCGCGATGCCGGGCCGCGCCGCGCTGCAGGCGGCCACCCATCCCGAGCCCGGCAATGCGATGTTCTTCGTCGCCAGCGGCACCGGCGGCCACGTGTTCTCGGCGACGCTCGCCGAGCACAACGCCGCGGTGGCGCGCTACGTGAAGCTGCAGCGCGAGAAGAACCAGCAGCAGCCACGATGACGTGCGCGCAATGAAGGGCAGGCTGATCACGATCGAGGGCGGCGAGGGCGCGGGCAAGTCGAGCGCGATGTCCGCCATCCGCGCGGCGATCGAGGCGCGCGGCATCGAGGTCGTGCAGACCCGTGAACCCGGAGGCACCGCCGTCGGGGAGGCCATCCGCGCGGTGCTCCTCGATCCCGCGCACACGGTCTGCGCGGAATCCGAACTCCTGTTGATGTTCGCCACGCGCGCGCAACTCGTGCGCGAACTCGTGCTGCCGGCGCTGGAACGCGGCGCCTGGGTGTTGTCCGACCGCTTCACCGACGCCAGCTTCGCCTACCAAGGTGGAGGTCGCGGCATCGACGGCTCGCTCATCGCCGAACTCGAGCGCTGGGCGGCCGCGATCAAGCCCGACCTGACCTTCCTGCTCGACGTCGACGTGCGCCAGGGCCACGCCCGCCTGGCCGGGCGCGGCGGCGGCCGCGACCGGATCGAACGCGAACGCGAGGATTTCTTCGAACGCGTGCGCGCGGTCTACCTGCAGCGTGCGGCCGCCGAGCCGCGGCGCATCCGGGTGATCGACGCCGGCCAGGCGCAGGACGTCGTGGTCGCCGCCGTGGTCGCCGCGCTCGACGCGGCGATCGCCGGATGGTCGTGAACGACCTCGCGCCCTGGCTGTGGGCGCCGATGCGTCGCGCGCTCGAAGCGCTGGCTTCGGATCGCCTCGCGCACGCGCTGCTGGTCTGTGGTCCGGCGCACATCGGCAAGCGCACTTTCGCCGACGTCCTGGCGCGCAGCCTCCTGTGCCGCGAGCGCGTGGACGGCATGGCTTGCGGGCGCTGCCGCGATTGCGTGCTGTTCGCGGCCGGCACCCATCCCGACCTGCGTGCGATCGGGCTGGCCGAGAACGAAAAGACCGGCACGATGCGCAAGGAAATCGTGGTCGAGCAGGTGCGCGACCTCGGCGCCTGGTTCGCGCTCACGTCGCAACGCGGCGGCGCGCAGGTGGCGACGATCGAGCCGGCCTCGGCGATGAACGCCAATGCCGCCAATGCCCTGCTGAAGACGCTCGAAGAACCGATGCCCGGCCGCTACCTGCTGTTGCTCTGCGACTCGCCGATGCAGCTGGTCGCGACGATCCGCAGCCGCTGCCAGCGCATCGTGCTGCAACCGCCGGAGGGTGCGGTCGCGCTCGACTGGCTGCGCGCGCGCGGCCATGCCGACGAGCTCGCGCGATCCGCGCTGGCCGCCGCGCGCGGCCATCCCGGGCTGGCCGGGAAAG
>JADMIO010803706.1_pt1 | contig 20029 bp, 20 predicted proteins | sample 8958161 | NCBI WGS metagenome assembly JADMIO01 (sample SAMN16585339, study PRJNA669376) | soil metagenome | isolation source: Crop rotation soil | place: USA: Cullars Rotation, Alabama | collected 2011 | reverse complement strand
GCCGCGACTTCAAGTCACGTGAATTCCAAGCTTCGGATCCCACTGTGCTGGAAAGGGCGATCGCAATTAGGGGCTCATCTTGCAAGTCATCTGCCCATGCATCGACAAATGCCACGGGATGCTCTCTTGCCAATTGCTCCGCTAGGCGACGAAGGAAGAACGTCTTACCGTGTCCATATGAGGCATCGACCGAGATAACATGGCCATGTCGACTAGTCCGCATCACCTCGTTCGAATCGATACTCTCCAAGTAGCCGATCAGGTCGATCGCTTCCTGCTCTCGACCAAAAAGGTCGTCAGCCCATATCTGAGATGTCGCAGTGCTCAATTGCTACCTCACGGTCTTCGACAACAACGTAGTATGTCATTCATAATCCGCCTTGCACAGACTGGCCGTCTGTCGATATAGTCACCAACCTAGTCACGAACTCCGCGAGCCCCCAACATGGAACGCATCAACCTCGCCGACGCCAAGGCCCGTCTCAGCGAGATCGTCGATCGCGTCGAGGCTGGCGAGAGCATCGAGATCACCCGGCGCGGCAAAACGGCCGCCCGCCTCCTGCCCCCAGAGAAGAAGCGCGAGCTGAAGCCCATCGATTTCGAGGGGCTGCGCAAACTGCGTGAGACTATTCCCTATCAGCAGGAGTCCGGGGCCGAGGTCATCCGACGGATGCGCGACTCCGGCTATTGATTTACCTCGACGCCTCGCTCGTCGTCGCGCTCCTCACCCCTGAAGTTCACAGCGAACGGGCGGAAGCATGGTTTGCGCGCCAGCCGCTCGGATCGCTCTATATCAGCGGATGGGTGGTCACGGAAGTATCGAGCACACTGTCAATCAAGGTACGTAGCGAGCAGCTCACGCTGGACCGGCGCGCCGCCGCGCTCAGCGCGTGGCAGGCGATGCGTGAGTCCAGCCTTCTCACGCTCGGGATCACCGACGACCATCTCGAAATCGCGGCAGGCTATGCCGACCACTACCAGCTGGGCCTCCGTGCCGGCGATGCGCTGCATCTGGCGATCGCTAATGACAGCGCACACACGCTCGCCACCCTTGACGTCCGCATGGCCGAAGCCGCCCTCCAACTCGGCATCCCCGTCGAGCCGCTCTAAAACCCCTTCCAATGTAGGATTTCATCTGCTCCAAACTGGCAGATGACCGACACTCCCACACCAAAACCCCGCACCCGCCGCCTAAAGGCCGCCGGGATCGCCTTCACCCCCGTCCGCACCCTGCGCAAACGCCACGACGGCTGGACCCCGGCACGCCAGCGCGATTTCCTCGCCGCGCTTTATGCCTGCGGGATCGTCGTCACCGCCGCGCGGTCGGTCGGCATGAGCGCCAAGTCCGCCTATCGCCTCCGCGCCCGCCCCGGTGCGGAGAGCTTCGCCGCCGCCTGGGACAGGCTGCTCCGCGAAGCCACCGCCCGCGCGCTCGATATGGCGACGGAGGCGGCGCTCACCGAAAGCTTCGTCCCTCGCAGCCATCGCGGGCTCGTCACCGGCTTCGTCGGCACGAGCAACGATCGCATGCTCCTCGCCGTGCTCCGCGCCACCGGCCGCTGCCGCCCGCCCGACGCCCGCGATTCCCAACTTCTCGTCGATTTCCTCTCGGGCAAAGGTCACCCATGAACGCGATGTGCGGGACCTTTCACCGCACCATCCGAAACACCCGCCCGCCCTCGCCGGTATCGTCCTCGATCAGCCAGATCGTCCCGTCCGGCGCCTCGGCCACGTCGCGGATGCGGGTCTGGAGCGGCCATTCGTCGCCCTTGCTCGCCCCCGCGCCGCTGATCGAGACCCGCGCCACACCCTGTCCGGAGAGCAGCCCCATGAACCCCGAACCCTTCCATTCGGGATAGAGCTTGCCCGAATAGAGGAAGAAGCCCGCCGGAGAGATGGACGGGTTCCAGAACAGCACCGGCGGCTGAAACCCATCGCCCGGCTTGTGATCGGGGATCAGCGTCCCGTCATAATTGTCGCCGTTCGAAACCTTGGGCCAGCCATAATCCTTGCCCCGCTCGATCAGATTGAGTTCGTCGCCGCCCTTGGGCCCCATCTCGTGCTCCCACAGCCGCCCGTCGGTGGCGATGGCGAGCCCCAGCGGGTTGCGATGCCCCGTGGTGAAGATCGTCGCGCGGCGCGTGGTCAGGTCAATCTTCACGATGCTGCCATAGGCCACGATCGGCCGGCGATACCCCTTGGGCCGCTGGCCGCGCGGCACCGGCGGCGCGCCCCAGCGCTGGCGGGCGCCCGAGATATAGGCGGTCTTCTGGTCCGCCGAGACCGCGATCGCGCCGCCCAGCGATCCATCCATCCGGTCCGCCTTGCCGCGCCACAGGATCTTGACCCCGGTCAGCCTGCCGCCCGCGAACACCGCCCGCGCCAGCGCCAGGCACCCACCCGCCGCCTTGGGCTCCGAATAGCCGATATAGAGCGTGTTCCCCGCCAGCCACAGATCGCGCACCGCCTCGGCCGCGGGCATCCCCGCGACCGGGCTGACTGCCCCATTGGCGGCACGCAGCTTAAGCTTCCCGTCCTTCAGCCCGACCAGCATTCGCCCATCGGGCAGGAACGCCATTGCCATCGGCCCGTCGAACTTGCCCGGCTGCACCGCGAAGCTGACCGTCCTGGGCGGCGTAGCGGCATTGGCCGCGCTCTCGCCCGTCACCGCCTGTTTCAAGGCCTCGGGCGCGCCCGAACAGGCGGCCAGCATCACGCTCAGCAAACAGGCAAACCGGCGCACCGCACTCTCCCCAGCAGACTCAAGGATCATGCCCGGAATCGCACGGCGCGCCAGTGGGTGTCAGAAGAAAAACAGCCCCTCGATCGGTACCGGCAATATCCCGCCCAGCACCCCGGCCAGCCCGCCATCGTCGGCCGCAAACACGAAGTCCGCCGCGGTCAGATGATGGATCCCGTCGATCCGTATCATGAAGTCGGCGGCGTTATCGCCATCCACATTCCCTGCCACCCAGGTGTTGCCGCCCGAGATCCACGTCCGCACCTGTCCCGGCGCGGTAAAGCTGCTCCCGGAAATCAGCGTGAAGTCCTGATCGCCCCAAAGCGCAAGGTTCGCGTCGATCGCCGACAGGTCGATCCGGTCGCCGCTCTGCCAGTCCATGATCCGGTCGGCGGTGGCGGTGGTCGCGCCGGTGTCGGTAAAGGCCTCGAACCGGAAGATGTCGTGTCCGCCGCCGCCAAAGAGCTGGTCGATCCCGCCGCCACCGATCAGCACGTCGTCGCCGCCCATCCCGCGCAGCGTATCCGCACCCGCCGTGCCGTCGACCACCATCGGTGTATAGCCGGGATTGCCGTAATCGGGATCGATCGACTGGTCGGGGATCACGAAGTCATGGCTCAGCGCGGCGGAAATGCCCGCCTGCTCCCCGCTCGTGAGCCACGCCGGCAGCCCCAGCGCGCTGATATAGGTCGTCGGCCAATGCGCCGCGACGAGGTTGAACGGCGAAAGCACGCCCTCCAGCCCGGTAAAGGCCGGCAGGATATAGGCCGTCCCCAGATGCGTCGTGCCCTTGCTGATCGTCGGGTCGTTATACGCCGAATAGCCGGTGAACAGCGGGTCCATATCGGCCACGCTGACGCCGTAATAAGCCGCGGCATTGTCATACCCGCCCGGCACCCCAAAGCCGGTAAAGTCCGCTCGCGCCGCCGTCGCCGCTGCGCCGTGCACCGCGATCGATTCCGCCAGGATGAACTCGGTATATTCCGCCCCCAGCGAGTGCCCGGTCACATGGATGGTGGCATTGGCATAGCGCGGATCGCTCCACAGGCTCTCATAGAGCGCGGCGGCGCGCAGCGGCTCGTCGAGCACCACGCCATTGTCGAGCAGGATGCCCTGCGCGGCATCGGCCCCATTTGCCCCGGCAAAGGCGACCACCACATCGGTGACGCGCCCGAAGATATCGCGTTTCTCGACGATCCCGGCGAAGAACTTATGGTCGTCGTCGCTCCGCTCGATGCGGACCAGCGACCAGCCCCCGCGCAAGGTGATCGGCGCATCGCCCTGATCCTCCTCGAGCAATTGCCACGCGGCGCCGAAATAGACGAGCTCCTGCAAGCTGATGGTCATATCCCTCTCCTCGTTCGTCCCGCCGGTTTTTCCGGGCCACGGGATCGACGAAGAGACTGACGCAGTGTTCCGGGGGTGCGAGGGTCGATCGGGTGCCGATCGGCTGGCAGGCTTTGCCTATCGGACAGGTTGGCAGCGAACCGCCGGGCGCTCAGGCCGCCTTGGCGCCCTCGATCGCCGCTTTCCACTCGGTCAGCGTGTGGAACGCCGGCAAGGTCAGCGCGCCTTCCTCGGTCTTGGCGACCAGGGTGCTGTTCGGATTGTTCGGATCGCCCGTCAGCCCCGCCGCGGCGAGGATCGCGGGGGAGACGCGGTGCCGCGTGCACAGCCCGCCATCGCCGTCATCCACCAGATGCTGCTCGAACTCGACACCCTGCTGGCTGTTCAGCGCGCGCCGCACCGTCGCCACGACGAGCTGGCCGTCGCCCAGATCGATCACGAACTGCGTGCCCTGCGGCACATCGACCAGCCCGTCGATCAGCGCGCCCGAAGCCGAGAAATTGCGCAGCACCGCGGCGTAATAATGATTGTCGTGGATCACGCCCACTTTGCGGAAGGTCGCGTGGCGGCTGTGGCGCTGCTTGGCCGGGCCGTTGGGCTTGATCACCCAGCGACCGTCCTCGACATAATTGCTCAGCTCGTCGAGCGACACCGGACGGCTATAGAGATAGCCCTGGATGTGGCTGACGCCGAGCTTGTGCATCGTCTCGAGCTGATCGAAGCTCTCGATGCCCTCGGCGGTGGTCTCCATCCCCATCGCGCCGGCAAGCGCGACGATCGCGGCGATGATCGCCTGGTTGCGCGCGCCTTCCTCGGTGGTACCGCGCACGAAGCTCTGGTCGATCTTGATCTTGTCGAACGGCGCGGTCTTCAGATAGCCGAGCGACGAATAGCCGGTGCCGAAATCGTCGAGCGCCAGCCGCACGCCGAGCCGCTTGAGCGCCGCGAAGCGCGCATCGGTCTCGCTGGTATCGCCCAGGAAGACGCTCTCGGTGATCTCCAGCTCCAGCCGCTCGGGGGGCAGCCCCGAATTGGCGAGCGCACTCATCACGATGCCGGGCAGGCTGTCGCTGGCGAACTGGATCGGCGAGACATTGACTGCGACCCGCAATTCGCCCGGCCATCCGGCGGCGTCGAGGCACGCCTGGCGCAGCGTCCATTCGCCCAGCTGCGGGATCAGATTGGCTTCCTCGGCGATCGGAATGAAGATCGACGGGCTGATCCGTCCGCGCTTCGGGTGGTTCCAGCGCATCAGCGCTTCGAACCCGCTCACCTCATTGGTCTTCGCGCTGACCACGGGCTGGTAGTGAACCGCCATCTCGCCCTTGGCGAGCGCGTCCATCAGATCATGTTCGAGGACGCGGCGATCCTCAGCGGCCTTGAGCAATTCTGTCGCGAAGAAGCGGAAGCGCCCGCGCCCGCTGCCCTTGGCGGCATGCAGCGCCAGATCGGCGTTGCGCAGCAATTCCTCGCTGGTCGTCCCGTCATACGGGTTGACCGCAATCCCGACTGAGGCGCCAACGATGCAGCGGCTGCCGTTGATCGAATAAGGATGGCTGATCGATTCGATCAGCTGCGTCGCCAGATCGCCCAATGCGCCGCGATCATGCGTATCCTGCAGCACGATCAGGAACTCGTCGCCGCCCAGCCGCCCGATCTTCTCGGCATCGCCGATGATCTTCGCCAGCCGCTCGGCCGCCTGCTTGAGCAGCGCATCGCCGACCGGATGGCCCATCGTGTCGTTGATCTGCTTGAACCGGTCGAGATTGATCGCCAGCACCGAACAGGGCCGCTTCTTGCCCTTGAACGCGCGCAGCGTGTCGTCGAGCAATTCGGTCACCTTACGCCGGTTCGATAGCCCGGTGAGCGTGTCGTACGCCGCGGCGCGGTTGCTCTGCGCAGCGGAGAGCTGCTGCTCGGTCACGTCGATGCCGTGGCCCAGATAGCCGATGAAATTGCCGCGCGCGTCGGTCTGCGGCTGGCCGGAAAGCGACCAGACATGCTCCTCGCCTTCCAGATCGAGCTGCGCCTGGGCATGCTCGAACCGGGCATGGCGGATCAGGTGGAAGGGCAAGGTCCGCTTGCGTTCGACTTCGGAATTGACCGATTTGAACAGCGAGAGCAGGTCGCGCCCGTTCAGCGCGCCGGGTTCGCCTTCGATCGCGATGCTGACGCTGTCGCTGATATAGGTGATCCGGCCCTCGGCATCGGTCGCCCAGAACCAGCCAAGGTCCATGTCCTCGTAATTGCGCAGCAGGCGCGAATGCTCGTCGCGGTCGGCGGTATCGCGTGCGCTGGCGGAACGGCGGCCAAGTCCGAAAGACAGCGATCCGCGGCCCGCGACCTTTGCCGCGGCGGACGCTCTTCCGGAGGTGGAGTCTTGACCCATGACTCTCGTTTGCCTGCCCCCCGCGAACCTGCGGGATTCAGGTGTCTGTTACGCAGCCTGCCGTTTAGGATTGATGAAGATCAGGTCAGAGATTTTGCCGGTTCGGCGGGCGGTTCGGGCGGAGTCAGCCACAGCTTTCCGGCGCCCAGATCGATCACGATCACAAACTTGCCGAGCACCGCCATCCCGATGATCCCGTCGCCCAGGCCCGGGCGCGGTTCCTCCAGCGCCACATTGACGCGCGGCACGGTGTGGCGGCCGATCCGCATGTCGTTCACTTCCAGGACTTCGACGTCATAGCGCTGGCCCGTCGCGCCGGTCGCGGTGCCGGTGCCCAGATGCTTGCCGCTCGCGCCCGTCCGGCCCCATGCCGCCTCGCTCAACGAGACGCCGCCATTCGATCCCAGATCGATCCCCACCGTCACCGGCTTGCCGGCGAAGCGCACCTCGATCAGCGCGCGCTTGGTGCGCATCGGGATCGCTTCGCTGGCGAGCACCCCGTCCATCTTGCCCGTCGGGGTGAGGTGAAAGCTGTGCGCGAACGGGTCGATCCGCAGCGCCATGTGCATCAGTGCGTCGGCGCCCAGCACCAGCTCGATCCGGTAGCCGAGGATCTTCGACGCCGCGCTCATGTCGAGCCCCAGCATCGGCATGTGCGTCTGAAACTGGCCGGCGATCGCCAGCGGCACGTCCGCCACCCATTGCGAGGGCAAGGCGCCGCCGCCCGCGCCGAACACCGGCGTCTTCTGTGCCCCCAGCTTCAGCCCGAAGCCGCGCGCGGTCTGCAGGTCGATAAAGGTCCGGTCAGCACCATTGTCGAGCAACGCCCAGACCTCGCGCCCGGCGAGCTGGGCGCGAAAGATCACGCGTCCCTTGACGGTCTCGTAATGCACCGGCGCGCGCTGCGCCTCGGGCACGAAGACGAAGCCGCTCGCGGTAAGCGCCTGGGTTTCGCGGGCACGCTGTGCCGCTGCGGGCATCGGCGCGGCCAGCACCAGCATCAAGGCAATCGCCAGCCACCGCATCATCACGCCCTCCACCCGGCTCAACAAGCCCCGCCCGATGCTATCGCGCCGCCCCGGCGCTGACAATCGCCACGCCCGGAACGAAGCCCCAACTCAACCGTAGTCTCACCGCATCCCGATTTCCGGGAGGAGGAAATCCATGAAGACCTTGATCAGCATTAGCGCGGTCGCCGCTTCCCTTCTCGTCGCCACCCCCGCTTTGGCCCAGCGCGGCCCCGGCTATGGCTCGCAGCAGCAGTCCGCAGACGACGCCCGGTTCGACGCCGCGGAGCAGCGCTTCGACCGCGAATATCAACTCTATCAGCAGGAGGTTGAGCGTTACCGCCAGAGCCGCCGCAACGGTCCGGGCTGGCGCGATCAGGGCTATAACGATCCCCGTAACGATCCCCGCTACAATGGCGGCCGCTGGGACGATCGCGACGAGGGCGGTTACGATCCCGCCCAATATTACCGCACCGGCCCGCGCTATCAGGAGCGCGTGCTCGCGCAGGACGAGCGCATCTATCGCGGCCGTGACGGTCAATATTATTGCAAGCGCAGCGACGGCACGACCGGCCTGATCGTGGGCGCAGTCGCCGGCGGCGTGCTCGGCAATGTCATCGATGGCGGCCATTCGCGCTCGGTCGGCACGATCCTCGGCGCGCTGGTCGGCGGCGTCGTCGGTCAGCAGGTCGATGCGAACAACCAGCAGGTCCGCTGCCGCTGAGGCAGACAAGGGGCGGCGCCTTCCGGTGCCGCCCCATTGCCACTTGAGGGTCACGCGGCCATGCTGCCTCCAGCGCATGGAGGACCCGATGGCCAACGTCTTGCTTCACTACACGCTCAAGCCCGGCACCAGCCCCGAGGACTATGAGGAGTGGGTCCGCTCGACCGACTATCCAACGATGCGCGGCATCGCCCGCGTCGCGAACTTCTCGAACCACCGCGTGCGCGGGCTGCTGATGGGCGAAGGCGAGCCGGGGATGCACTATGTCGAGATCTTCGACATCCCCGATCTCGACGGTTTCGTCGGCGAGGACATGCCCGGGCCGGTGATTCAGGGAATCATGGGCGATTTCATGAGCCGGGTGGAAAACCCGGTGTTCATCGTCCTCGACGAGATCGTTTAGGCGGCCGCGGCCTGCTCGCCCGGCTCGACCAGAAGGATCGTCTCGCCGGCATATTTCTCGGCTTCGGGCTCGAACAGGTCGCGGTTCACGTCGAACTCGCGCTCGAGCACGCGCAATTCGCTCAGCCCGTCGAGCTTGAAGGTGCCGAGCTTGATCTCGCGCGGGATCATGTTCTCGCGGCTCACCGTGACGGCGTCGATGTGGAGCGCACCGTGGCGCGTGTAGAGGATGTGCGGTGCCAGGACCATGCGGCTGCGATTATAGGTCGCAGAGATGCAGCGGCGGCGAATGATCGCCTCGAACAGCATCATCGTCGCGGTCGGGGCTTCGGGGGCCTCGCGGTCCTGGTCCGTGGTCAGCTTCATACGCCCAATATAGGGATTATGTTGCGGCGCAGCAAGAACCGCTGAACGCTAAAATCTCTCGCCCGGGGATGTTGCGTCCCCGGGCCAAAGACCCTTCCGGCTCAGTGCCAGAAAATCAGAAGAAGAACGATGATCGGAAGCGGGATGCCGATCAGCCAAAGCAGAATACCCTTGCCCATACGCCATACTCCATCATGTTGATTTCGTTGGCGTAAGAACCCGCGGGTCGCCCCGCGGGTTCCAAGAGCGCAATGATATTCAGAACACCGCCTTGGGCTTGTCCTCGCCCATCATCCGCTGGCGGACCAGCGGGATCGGCGGGCCGCCGAAGCTCAGGAACTGATCGTGGAAGTCCTTCCACGCCTTGCGCCCCCCATGCTTGGCGGTCCAGTCGTCGCGCAGCTTGCGGATCATCAACTTGCCCAGCGTATAGTTGAGATACGCCGGATCATAGGTGCCGCGCGCCGCCTGCTGCCGGGCATTGCCCGCGTCCTGATAGCATTGCTCGCGGAACATCGTCTCGGACTGGTCCTGCGTCATCCCGCGCGCATGCAGCCCGATCGCCGACAGGAAGCGGCAATTGCGCAGCAGTGCGTTCGAAAGCTGGCCGATATGCGTCGCGCTGTCGCCCGCGTGCAGGCCCGCATCCCACATCATCTCCTCGCTGTAATGCGCCCAGCCCTCGGCGAACGCATAGCCGACGAAGAGCTGGCCGAACTTGTACTTCGACCGGTTCGAATGGAGGAACTGGAGGAAGTGCCCCGGCATCACCTCGTGCACCGTGGTGAACAGCAGATCGTCCTGCCCGGGAATATAGGCGGCCTGCTCCTCCGCGCTCCACGCTGGATCGGGCGGCGAGATGTAATAGATCGAGGCCACCCCGGTCTCGAGCGGCCCCGCCGGATCGATATAAGCCGAATTCTGCCGGTTATAGGGCGGGCTCTCGCGCACCAGCGCCTGCTCGGTGCCGGGGATCGTCACGATATCGTTCTTGACGATGAAGGCGCGCAGCTCGGGGATCTGGTCGGTCGCGGCCTTGACCGGGCCGCCCTTGGGCTTCTCCGAGTTCATCTTGGCCATGCAGTCCTGCACGGTCGCGCCCGGCGCATATTTCGCGCATTCGGCGATCAGCGCGTCCTGGTTGCGCTTGAGGTCGGCCCGGCCCACCGCTTCGAGCTGGTCGAGCGGGATATCGACCGCCTCGGTCGCCATCAGCATGTGCGAGAAGCGGTCTGCGCCCAGCGCGAAGCCCTGAGTCGCGTCCTTCTGATGCTCCTTCAGCCACGCCGCTAGGTCCGCCATCGCCTTGCTCGCCGCGTCGCCCGCATCCTTCAGCGCCTTTTGAAGCGCCGGATCCTTGACCGTGGCGAACGCCGCAACCGCGTCGCCCTTGTAATAGCCGGCAAAGCCCTCGAACCCGGCAATGCCGTACTTCACGAAGCTGGCGGGCATCGGCACCTTTAGGTTCGCCTTGATGTTCGCCGCGGCCGCCGGGACCTGCTGGAGGAACGCGGTCATCGCCTTGATGCGAACCTCGGGCGCGGCATATTCGCGCGAGACATAGACGTTCGGATCGAGCCCGCCGCCCACATAGAAAGCTGGATTGGTGTGCGGCGAATCCGCCTCTTCGAGCCAGAAGAGCTGCCCCTTGGCGACCTGCACCATATAATCGCGCTCGAAGGTCTCGTCGGGGTTCAGCCCGGTCATCGCGCCGGCCTTCTCGATCGTCGCGCGCAGGAAATCGCCGCGCGCCTTCAGCCCCGCCGCGCTCCAATCGGGCAGCTTGCCATCATAATCATGCTTGCCTTCATACACCGCGAAGCTGGGATCGACTTTGTACCAGGTGTCGATCGTCGCATCGCGGAACGCCGCCCAGCCCTTGCCCGTGGGCGCTTCGGCCGTGGTCGTGTTGCTGGTGCCGCCGCCCGATGAACAGGCCGCGAGCGCAAGGCAGGCAGCACCCAGAAGTAAACCGACACGCATGAGTCTCTCCGATTCGTATATGATGAATCGCATCATGCTCCCGGGCGCTGCGTGCGGCAACTTTAGCGCGGGCAAGCGAAACGAACATTGCCTGCGCCCCATTCCCCCGCCTACAGGCTCCGGCATGGCCGAACACCCGTTTCGTATCGCCAGTTTCCGAGCCTATTGGAGCGCGCGTCTGGCGATGACGATCGCCCAGAACGCGATGATCATCGTCATCGGCTGGCAGACCTACACCATCGCCCGCCAGACGATGAGCCCGCACGCCGCCGCCGCCCAGCTCGGGCTGATCGGGCTGCTCCAGTTCCTGCCGCTCTTCTTCACCACCCCCATCACCGGCTATGTCGCCGACCGGTTCGATCGCCGCTGGATCGCGCGAACCACAGTCACGCTGCAATTCTTCTGCGCGCTGCTGCTCGCGCTCGCCACCTATGAGGGATGGATGTCGCTGCCGGTGCTGTTCACCGTCGCGGTGCTGCTCGGCATCGCCCGCGCCTTTGCCGGGCCGGCGTTCAGCGCGCTCGCGCCGAACCTCGTCCCGCGCGAAGTGCTCCCCACCGCGATCGCGCTCAGCTCGACCTCGTGGCAAGTCGGCACGATCATCGGCCCCGCGATCGGCGGCTTCGCTTATGCCCATGCCCCCTCGGGCGCCTATTGGCTGGCGACCGCGCTCTACGCGGTCGCCCTTTTCTGCCTGATGCTCATCCGCAAGGTCGCCCAGCCCCCGCGGTCGAGCGCGCATCCGATCCGCCAGATCATCGACGGCATGGCCTATGTCGGGAAGAACAAGCTGGTGCTGGGCGCGATCACGCTCGATCTGTTCGCCGTCTTCCTCGCGGGCACCAGCGCGCTGCTGCCGATCTACGCGCACGATATCTTCAAGGTCGGGCCCCAGGGTCTCAGCGCGCTCGCCGCCGCCCCCGCGGTCGGCGCGACGCTTGTCGCGATCTTCTTCTCGTTCCGCCCGCTCAAGACCAATGTCGGGCCCAAGATGCTCGGCTCGGTGCTGATCTACGGCGCCTCGACGGTGATCTTCGGCATCGCCCATCTCATCGTCCCGGCCTACGCCTTCGAAGTCGCGGTGCTGATGCTCGCGATCGCCGGCGCGTCGGACATGTTCTCGGTCTATATCCGCTCGTCGCTGATCCAGCTCTACACGCCCGATGAAATGCGCGGCCGGGTCGGCGCGGTCTCGCAACTGACCATTTCGGCGTCCAATGAGCTGGGCGAGGCCGAATCGGGGTTCCTCGCCTCGGTCCTCGGGCCTGTCGGCGCGGTGCTGGTGGGCGGCGGCGGGGCGATTGTCGTGACGATCTTGTGGACCTATCTCTTCCCTGCAATCCGCAATGCGCGGACCTTCGATCCTCCGCCTGAGGTGCTGAAGGCCGCCACAGCTTCGGAGACCTGACGTGAAAGCCAATTCGATCCTCGAAACCATCGGCAATACGCCGCACATCCGCGTGTCGAAGCTGTTCCCGGGCGCCGAAGTCTGGATCAAGTCCGAACGCTCGAACCCCGGCGGGTCGATCAAGGATCGCATCGCGCTGTCGATGGTCGAAGCCGCCGAGAAGGATGGCAGCCTCAAGCCCGGCGGCACGATCGTCGAGCCGACCAGCGGCAATACCGGCGTCGGCCTCGCGATGGTCGCCGCGGTCAAGGGCTATAAGCTCATCCTCGTCATGCCCGAGAGCATGAGCCTTGAGCGCCGCCGCCTGATGCTCGCTTATGGCGCCAGCTTCGATCTCACCCCGCGCGAAAAGGGGATGAAGGGCTCGATCGAACGCGCGATGGAAATCGTCGCCTCGACCGAGGGCGCCTGGATGCCGCAGCAGTTCGAGAACCCGGCGAATATCGACGTCCACAACCGCACCACCGCGCAGGAGATCCTGAAGGATTTCGCGGACTCGCCGATCGATGTCGTGATCACCGGGGTCGGCACCGGCGGCCACATCACCGGCGTCGCCGAGACGCTCAAAAAGACCTGGCCCAACGTCAAGGTTTACGCGGTCGAGCCCGAACTCTCGCCGGTCATCTCGGGCGGCCAGCCGGGTCCGCACCCGATCCAGGGTATCGGCGCGGGCTTCGTACCGCGTAACCTCCATACCGACGCGATCGACGGCGTGATCAAGGTCGATGCCGGCGCCGCGAAAGACTTTGCCCGCCGCGCCGCGACTCAGGAAGGGCTGCTCGTCGGCATCTCTTCGGGCGCGACTCTGGCCGCGATTTCGCAGAAGCTGGCGGACCTTCCGGCCGGAACCCGCGTGCTAGGGTTCAATTATGATACAGGTGAGCGTTATTTGAGCGTTCCGGACTTCCTTCCGGAGAGCTGAAAGACTCGCATGAACGCCGAATTAACGGTAGGATTACCGAGTCGGGGTTAAGTCGATGGTTCCGGGGGGAATTCGACCGTGCGTAACATGATGATCTGCGTCAGCGTGATGCTGGCAGTGTTTCTGGGCTGGCCACTCGCGTTCGGCGGGGGCGAAGCGACCGTTTTGCAACCTACGCGAGCCGAGGCGCGCACCGTGGCGGTCGCCGCCGTGGCCTCGCCTGCGGTGAGCGCAGCGGTCGCCGAGGCCAAGCCCGCCACGCCCAAGGCCGAGAGCTGCTACAAGCGCTATCAGCGCGAAGTGCGCATGTGCACCGGCGGCACCAGCGCGGCGTGCCGCCTGGGCGCGGCCGATCATTGGGACATGTGCGAAGCCACGGGATTCTGGCCCGAATAAGCCACGTCCGGCACCTTAACTGCGTTTTGTCGCAGGCGTAATGGTTCCAACTTGACCGCTTCTGCGTTATGGGCGGCGGCCCCCGCCCGCATGGAGCAGTGCTTGACCCCCCGCATCACCGCCTTCGCGTCTGAAACGCCGCGCCCGATCCTCGCCCTGCTGGCGGCGATCGCGCTGGTGGCCGTCGCGATTCCAGCGTTGCTCGTCGCGACCACGCCGCGCGTCGTGGTCCACAAGACGCCCAAGGTCGTGCTCGCCACCCGCGTGGTGCCCAAGACCGAGCTGCCCAAGGTCGATGTCGTCCAGCTCCAGCAGGTCGCGCCGACCGACGCCAAGTCGATCAACGACGCGATCCCCTTCTCGACCGCCGCCAACCCCGCCGCGCGCGGCTTCACGATCACCGGCGGCAGCGAGAGCCAGCTCCGCGCCGTCGATTGCCTCGCCGCCGCGGTCTATTACGAGGCCGGCGATGACAGCATCGGCGAAAAGGCAGTCGCGCAGGTCGTCATCAACCGGATGCGCCACCCCGCTTTCCCCAAGACGATCTGCGGCGTGGTCTTCCAGGGGCAGGAGCGCACCACCGGCTGCCAGTTCAGCTTCACCTGCGACGGCTCGATGATTCGCCGCACGCCCTCAGCCGCGGCATGGGCCAATGCCCGTTTCATCGCCCGGCTGGCGCTCAACGGCTCGGTCTACGCGCCCGTCGGTCACGCGACGCATTACCACACCGATTGGGTGGTCCCCTATTGGAGCTCGCGGCTCGAGAAGATCACCGAGGTGCATACGCATCTCTTCTTCCGCTGGGCCGGCTGGTGGGGCACCCCGCCTGCGTTCCGCGGCGGCTATGCGGGCAACGAGCCCAACGTCCCCAAGATGTCGCATCTCTCGCCCGTCCACTACGGCGATCCGAACGCACCGGTCGTGCCGGGCACCGCGCCGGGCGACGCCGTCGCGGTCGATCCCGCCTCGATCCCCGAAAGCGCCGTCCCGCCCGCGACTCCGGTCGACGCCAACAGCTTCCTCGTCACCTTGCCCAAGGGGATGAACGCCAACGACTTCGCCAGCCTCGCGATCCGCACCTGCGGCGAGCGCACCTATTGCAAGTTCATGGCGTGGACCGACGGCGCCAAGACTCCCGCCAAGCTCCCGCTCAGCAGCGCGCAGGTCGCGTCGATGTCGTTCAGCTATCTGCGCGACGAGCGTCAGGGCTTCGCCAAGGCGCTGTGGAATTGCGGCCAGTTCATGCGCCCCAGCCCAGTCCAGTGCATGCGCGCCCAGCCGCTCGCGGCCCCGCCCGCGCCGCCCAAGACCGATGCGACGACGCCCGCCTCCGCGACCGTCCAGCCCGCAGGCGTCGCAGGCCCCGCCGCACTCACCGGCGTCCGCCGCAAGGGCGACTCCGCCGCCGCCTCCCCCATGGGCGGCACCGGCCCGCGCCAGACAATGACGCTCCCCGTGGTCCGCGCCACCCCGGCGCCCAGCCCTAAGCCGACGCCGACGCCGGTTCGTTAGGCGGCCCGGAACATCTCCGGGTCTAGCGCCATGATGCTGTCGCCACCGGCCTCGACCTTCCGCCGCAGCGCGCCCGCATCGGGCATGATCCGCTCGGCATAGAAGCGCGCCGTCACCAGCTTGGCCTCGTAGAATTTCGCATCCTCGGCCCCCTTGGCCAGCGCCTCCGCCGCCGCCTTCGCCATGCGCAGCCACATCAGCCCCAGCGCGACCGTCCCGGTCAGCTGCATGTACGGGTAGGCCGCCGCGCCCGCATCGTTGGGGTTCTTGAAGCCATGCGTCGCGATCCACAGCGTCGCCGCCTGCATCTGCCCCAGCGCCTTCTCCAGCGCCTCGGCAAAGGATGCGGTCTTCTCGTCGCCCTTCGCCGCCGCCACTTCCTCGGTAACCACCTTGAACAGCGCCTGCACCGCGCGCCCGCCATTCTGGCCGAGCTTGCGCCCGACCAGATCCATCGCCTGCACCCCGTTGGTACCTTCGTAGATCATCGAGATGCGCGCATCGCGAACGTATTGCTCCATCCCCCATTCGGCGATGTAGCCATGCCCGCCATAAACCTGCTGCGCATCGGTCGCGACCTTGTAGCCGATATCGGTGCCCACGCCCTTGATGACCGGAGTCAGCAGCCCGACCAGATCGCCCGCCAGCTCCCGCTCCTCCTCGCTCGGCGCGCCATGCTCAAGATCGACCTGAAGCGCCCCCCACAGGCACAGCGCCCGCATCCCCTCGGTCAGCGCCTTGGCCTCCATCAGCATCCGGCGCACGTCCGGGTGGACGAACAGCGTATCGGCCTTCTCGCCCGGCTCCTGCGCACCCGTCAGCGCGCGCCCCTGCCGCCGGTCCTCGGCGTACTGGACGGCGTTCTGCAGCGCCGTCTCGCCCACCGCGAGCCCCTGAAGCCCCACGCCGAGCCGCGCGACGTTCATCATGATGAACATCGCCGCGAGGCCCTTCATCTCCTCGCCGACCAGCCAGCCCTTGGCGCCGTCATAATTCATCACGCAGGTCGAATTTGCGTGGATGCCCATCTTGTGCTCGATCGACCCGCACGAGACCGCATTGCGCTCGCCCAGCGATCCGTCGTCATTGACGAGGAACTTGGGTACCACGAACAGCGAAATGCCCTTGGTGCTGTCGGGCGCGCCCGGCGTCTTGGCGAGGACGAGGTGGATGATGTTGCTCGTCAGGTCATGCTCGCCCGACGAGATGAAGATCTTGGTGCCGGTGATCGCATAGCTGCCGTCCGCCTGCGGCTCGGCCTTGGTCTTGATCAGGCCGAGGTCGGTGCCGCATTGGGGCTCGGTCAGGTTCATCGTCCCACCCCATTCGCCCGAAACCATCTTCGGGACGTATTTCGCCTGCTGCTCGGGCGATCCCTTCACCAGCAGCGACGCGATCGCGCCGTGCGTCAGGCCGGGGTACATCGCGAAGGCCATGTTCGAGGAGATCATATATTCCTCGAACGCGGTCGAGATCACATGCGGCATCCCCTGCCCGCCAACCGCCTCGGGCGCGCCCAGCGTGCCCCAGCCGCTCTCGACATATTGCGCATAGGCTTGCTTGAACCCCTTGGGCGTCGTGACGCTACCGTCCTCGTGGCGCGTGCAGCCTTCCTGGTCGCCCGAATGGTTGATCGGGAACAGCACTTCGGAAACGAAGCGCCCGCCCTCTTCGAGCACCGCGGTCACCACATCGGGCGAGACATTCTCGAACCCCGGCAAATTGGCGTAGCGATCGAGCCCGATCACGCGGTCGAGGATGAAGCGCGTATCGCGCACCGGCGGCGTGTACTTCGGCATTGCGGGTTCCTCAGTGTTCGGAGTCGTTCTTCATCATCGCGACGAACTGGTTCAGCTCGGCGATGTGCGCGTCGATATCGTGCTTCTGCGCCTCCAGCGTGCGGATGCGCTCAAGGCAGCGCTCCAGCGTTACTTGCTGCTGCGTTCTGCGGCCGTCGCCGACATCGTAAAGGTCGATCATCTCGCGGATCTCGCCCAGCGAAAAGCCGACGCGCTTGCCGCGCAGGATCCAGGCGAGCCGCGCGCGGTCGCGGTGCGAATAGATGCGCGCCGTGCCGCGCCGCTCGGGGGCAATCAGCCCCTCATCCTCGTAAAAGCGCAGTGCGCGCGCCGTGACGGCGAATTCGGCGCACAGGTCCGAGATCGAGAAATGCTCTCGGTCGGTACGCGGCTCGATCGGGGCGAGCGCTTCGACGGGAAACATCGCGGCTGGCATGATCCGCACCTACCTTCCCTTTACGTTAACGTCAAGTCGTTCACTTCCCCCCGCCGCACAGCTGGCGCCCCTGCGAATCGCGCATCGCCGCGGCCTCGGCGACCGATTCGCTCATCCGCGACACTTCGAGCCCTGCGTACGATGCTCGCCGCGCACACAATTTGGTGCACGCATCCGGAACGTTGCCCGGGAAATAGATTTTGTCCCCGTCGAACTTGGCATCGAACCCGCAGCGCTCGTCGCCTTCCCCGCCCAGATCGATATGGAGCACTTCGCCCGCACGGCTCACGGTCCCGCGCCCGCTACAGGTGATCTTGTCGCCATAGTCGACGAACGCGCCGATCCTGTATCCCTGCCCCTCGGGCACGATGCAGACGCGATCGGTGTCGCGCGCATAAAGCCCGGCAATCTCGGTGTCCTTGGGATCGCGCACCATCCCGCGATCAATCGCAGCGCTCTCCAGATCCTGCGGCGTCGCGGCATTCTCGGGCGGCGCGCCGATGCGGTTGCAGGCGGAGAGCAACAGCAGCAGCGCGATCGCGGCCCGCCTCATACGCGCACCAGCGCCCCATCTTCGGCGCGGCGATAGAAGCAGCTCGGCTCGCCCGTGTGGCACGCCGGCCCCGCGGGATCGACGATCAGCCACACCGCGTCCTGGTCGCAGTCGACGCGCAGCTCGCGCACCTTGAGCACATGCCCGCTGGTCTCGCCCTTCTTCCAGAGCTTCCCCCGGCTGCGCGACCAGAAGGTCGCCTCCCCGCTCGCCAGCGTCGCCGCCAGTGCCTCGGCGTTCATATGCGCGACCATCAGCACCGAATCGCCATGCGTCGCGACCGCGGTGATCAGCCCGTTGGCGTCATATTTCGGATCGAGCGTGAGCCCCGTTTCGCGGTCATCGGCCATGATTTCCCCTCTACCGCCCCTCCTGCGCACACGCGAACAAAAGATTTGTGACGAGCGGGCGACAAACCGGATCGCAGCCCCTATAGGGCCTCATCTGTAACCCGAACCCGTAGGGGCCCGGATGATTACCACGCACCCATATGATGACGACAAGCTCCGCGAGGAGTGTGGAATCTTTGGTGTAGCAGGCTCCGACGGGGCCGCCGCTCTGGTCGCGCTGGGGCTCCACGCGCTCCAGCATCGCGGGCAGGAAGCCGCCGGCATCACCAGTTACGATGGCCAGCATTTCCACACCAAGCACGCGATGGGGCTGGTCGGGGAAACCTTCAACGAAAAGAACGACGCGGTGATGCGCGCGCTGCCCGGGCTCACTGCCTGCGGGCATGTCCGCTATGCCACCACCGGCGAAACCTCGCTGCGCAACGTCCAGCCGCTTTATGCCGAGCTCGCCGAGGGTGGCTTCGCGGTCGCGCATAACGGCAACATCTCGAACGCGATGCGGCTGCGGACCGATCTCATCAAGAACGGCTCGATCTTCCAGTCGACGTCGGACACCGAGACGATCATCCATCTCGTCGCCATGTCGACCTATCACGGGCTGCTCGAAAAGATCATCGATGCGCTGCGCCGGGTCGAGGGCGCCTATTCGCTGATCTGCATGACGCCCGAGGGGCTGATCGCCTGCCGCGATCCGCTCGGCGTCCGCCCGCTCGTGATGGGCCGGCGCGGTGATGCGATCCTCTTCGCCAGCGAAACGGTGGCGTTCGACGTGGTCGGCGCCGAATTCGTCCGCACCGTCGATCCGGGCGAGCTGATCGTCGTGCGGGGCGGCCAGATCGAATCGCACCGCCCCTTCCCGCAACGTGCCGCGCGGCCGTGCATCTTCGAATATGTCTATTTCTCGCGCCCCGATTCGATCGCCGAGGACCGCTCAGTCTATTCGGTGCGCAAGGCGATCGGCGCCCAGCTGGCGATGGAGGCTGGCGTCGAGGCGGACATCGTCGTCCCCGTCCCCGATTCGGGCGTCCCTGCCGCGATCGGCTATGCTCAGGAATCGAAGCTGCCCTTCGAGCTCGGCATCATCCGCTCACATTATATGGGCCGCACCTTCATCCAGCCGACCGACGCGGTCCGCCACCTCGGCGTGAAGCTCAAGCACAACGCCAATCGTGAAGTCGTGCAGGGCAAGCGCGTCGTGCTGATCGACGATTCGATCGTGCGCGGCACCACCAGCCTCAAGATCGTGAAGATGATGCGCGAGGCGGGTGCGACCGAGGTCCATATGCGGATCGCCAGTCCGCCCACCGCGCACCCCTGCTTCTACGGGGTCGACACGCCCGAGCATTCGGGGCTGATCGCCGCGAACAAGACGCTCGAGGAAATGCGCGCGTTCATCGGCGCGGACAGCCTCGCCTTCATCTCGATCGATGGCCTGTATCGCGCGCTGGGCGAAGCGTCGCGCGCCGACGACCGCCCCAAATATTGCGACGCCTGCTTCACCGGCGCCTACCCCACCACCCTCACCGACCGCGATGAACGCAACACCGGCGAACAATTCTCGCTGCTCGAACGCGCGGTAGGCTGACCGGGTCCTACGTCACCCCTGCCTTGAGCCGGGGTCCCGCTTCTTCTTCACCACCTTTCCAGCACATTGGGATCCTAAGCTTAGAATTCCACGTGGACAAGTTGTCGCGG
>JADMIO010001278.1_pt1 | contig 20031 bp, 18 predicted proteins | sample 8958161 | NCBI WGS metagenome assembly JADMIO01 (sample SAMN16585339, study PRJNA669376) | soil metagenome | isolation source: Crop rotation soil | place: USA: Cullars Rotation, Alabama | collected 2011 | reverse complement strand
CCACCACTTCCTGCGCCACCTGTAACGCCGCCTCGATCACCCGCCCAATCAGCCGCTCCTCGTTCTTGGCGCGGATATAGCAGGAGATGGCCGGATTAGTGGGCGCGGGGCGTGTTGGCGCCGGGGCGGTTTCGGTGGTGCTCACGGCTTGGAAGAAAGCAGGCTCAGCGCGGAAGGCAAGGGTAAGCGCGCCAGCGGTCGCGCAAAAGCGGCAAAGGCGCCTCAGTTCGCCGTCGTGGTTGGGATGGCTGGCCCGCTCGCCGCGTTCGCGTGCGCCGTCATGGCGTCCTCGAAATTATTGGCTTGTGCGCTATCGAACGTGCTCCATTCGGGATTGGCGACGCGGCCGATATATTGGCCGCTGCATGGAATTCGAAAGCCGTTCTGATAGCCAACGCGCGCGAGGCGCGCCTTGGCCGCATCGTCTGCCTGCAATGCCGCGCGAGCGGCTTCGAGATCATCGCCAATCGCGGCACGGAGATCGGATTTGATCTTGTTATCCATACCGGTGTTGATGTTGCCGATCGGATTGAGGATGGAGCCGATAGGAATTCCGACTGGTTGCAGCACCCAATCGCCGAGATAAGCCACATCACCGGACGCCACTTCGAACGTTGGCGTACCGAGGCAGGTATTTACGCTTCCCACATCGCTCAACACGTACCGACCCGCGGGAATGACGTAGGTGCTGTAGCGGGGCGCGACAACATCGCCGTCCATGCTGGGGTCGCGGCGGCGCTCATTGCGATGGAAAGCGCGCGCTTCAAATGACGGGCGAGATTGAAGCAAATCGAGAAATTGGCCGTCTTGCGTGACGCGGGTGAAGCGGAATTCCGTTCCCATGTATTGACCGCCCATGGACGACTTTTGCCGCGCTGAAATCACCACGATCGCCATACCATCACTTGGCGTTGCGATCTGACCAGGTTCAACGCGGTTGAGCTGCGTAATCGTTTTGGGCGCCGTCGCTTGCGTTTCGCTAGGGGTCGCGGAAGCTGGCGCGGCGATTGCTTGCGTCAATGTGGCGTTTTGGTAGGGGCGCTCGACTAACGCGGCGCTGAAATAATTATCGCGCGGCTCCGCATTGGCGGACCGGCCTTCCGATGGCGTCGATGCGCTGACGAGCGCGGCGAAACCGTGATCGGGCGTCGCATCGAGTTCGGTGCGGCGGTTTTCGCTGAGAATGAAGCGCCGATAGCCAAGGGATTGGGCGCAATCACGAAATTCTACGCGCTCTATGCCGCCATTATAGCGGGCGTCCTGCAACGCGAATAAGATCGATGCGATGCCGGTAGCCGCACCGGAAACGACTGGATTGTAAGAGCCGTCAGGATTGAACGACATGGCCTGGCCGACTTGGGTATGGGTGTTGCGCACCTGCTTCAGCCGCAACGCTTCGAGACGGCACGCCGAGAGATCGTTGGTCGCGCGCGTGATATCGACATCGGGCTTGTTGTAGTACCCGTCAGAATCGAACCAAGCCGCCAATGGCGCGGCGGGTTGCGCCGATGCGTTTGGCGCCAACACCAAGGCGATGACGAGACTGCTGATTGCAGTTGAGATGCGCACGATGAACTCCCCCCGAAGCCGGCGGCAGATAACCCCAGATTGCGGGCGCAAGCAATCGCGACGCGCATCTGTGCTTCCACAAAAGCGTGGTGGAGGGCGGGGACGCGATATCTTCGCGCCGTGTTGTCTTTCGCAACTCTTGCGAGTTACGTGAGCAAAGTGACGCGTAAAAATCGCGTCCCCGCGATCGGGATCATCGGCTCGCACGGCGAAGGTTTTTCACTCCGCCAAGACCTAACGCCGATGGCGTGCAGGCTGATGTGTTCGCACCAGGCCCCGGAATCTCCGCGCTTTATGGCTCACGCGGACTTCTCACGCTCGACCGCATCGTCTCTCGCGTAGTCTGAACAGTGGCCACTGCCCTCCAGCGGAAACGATGGGCGTACGATACGGCTGGTTCAGGGGTGTAGGATAGATTTATTTTCGGACAAGCCACGTGCACAGACCATATGCCGCGAGAGCCCCAGTGATTTGCCCGAAAATAAAGGGAATTACGTCGGCGGGCCGAATGCCCGCGAAGGTATCGCTCAACGCTCGCGCCATCGTTATCGCGGGATTGGCGAAGGAAGTGGATGCGGTCCACCAATAGCCAGCGGTAATTGTGAGCGCGACAGCCGTCGGGATAGCTGCCGGGCGCGCACACGATACCAGAAGTATCGTCGTCACGAGCGAAAATGTCGCGACGCCCTCCGACAACACTTGAGAAAAACCGCTTCGCGCGTGCGTGGCGATTTGCACCAGGGGCAGGGCGAACATGGCATGCGCCAATATCGCACCCGCGAGACATCCAGCTATTTGCATAAGCACGAAGGCTACGGCTTCCGGCGCCGTCAGTTCACGACGAAGGGCCATAACCAGCGTGACAGCTGGATTGAAGTGAGCGCCTGAAATCGGACCCAGCGCTGTTATGAGAACAAAAAGAATGGCGCCAGTCGCGGCTGTATTCCCAAGCAGCGCGATCGCATCATTGCCGCCGGCGAGACGAAGAGCCAGGACGCCAGATCCAATGACCGTACCGGACAGGATAAGCGATCCTAGAAACTCGGCGACGCCGCGGCGCGAAAAATCTGGTTTCAAACGCCGCGCACCATTAACATGGATGAGCTCGGGCAAGGCCCTTGAATTGCACCGAGTTGGCGATGACCGAGGAGGTCTTTTCGCGATCGACTAGCTGCCACCAATAAGCCGCCTCGCCGGCTGCGAACTCACGCAACATCGTCGTTTGACTCCGCCGCTCCAATCGCATTCAGACGGCGCTGCAGCGACAGGCGGTCCAGGCTTTCGAACGGTAGATTGACGAAAATCGCTATTCTGTTCTGCAAACGGCCGTAAGCATCCGCGAAGGCAGCCGCGATCTCCGCTGGCGGGCCATCGATCACCGCCCCAGGATCGGGAACGCCCCAATGCGCCGTCATCGGCTGTCCGGGCCATATCGGGCATACTTCGCCGGCGGCGTTGTCGCAGACCGTGAAGACGAAATCGAGCGGCGGTGCATCTGGGGCCGCGAATTCGTCCCAGCTTTTCGAGCGGAAACCGTCAGTTTTGTAGTTGAAGCGCCTGAGCAAAGCGATCGCGTGTGGATTAACCTCTCCTTTTGGGTGCGAGCCCGCTGAGAACGCATGGAATTTATCGCCGCTCATCCGCTGCAAGATGGCTTCGGACATGATCGAGCGCGCCGAGTTTCCGGTACACAGGAACAGCACATTGTAGGGACGATGCGTCATGAGGCTTTCCGCGCTTTGGAGACGGGCAGACAGCTTTTTCCGCCGCAGCAATTCTCGGTCAGAAACGCGATCAGAGCGTTCATCGACGCGAAGTTCGCCGAATAGATCAGCGACCGGCTTTCACGGCGCTGCTCGATCAGGCCGGCGCGCGTGAGATGAGCCAAATGAAACGAAAGCGATGAAGCAGGAATCGCCAGCTTGTCTGCAATGGCGCCAGCCGGCTCGCCTCCCGGTCCTGCTTGCACGAGGAAACGAAACACCGCGAGCCGGTGTTCGTTGGCGAGCGCGCCAAAGGCATCGAGAGCATCCGTTTTGGTCAGCCGGGAACGCATTTCGAGATTTCCAGTATCATCGAAATATAAAACGCACAATCGATATTCGGAAATTCACCCGCGATAGGACGGCGTCTCTCAACTCGCCGACCGCACTTTTACATAATCTCCCGGTGCGTCCGCGATGGGTTTGAGCTTGTGATCGCCGGGGGTGCGCGCGGGCACGTCGGGGCCGGATTTGGGCGCGAGCCATTCGTTCCAATGCGGCCACCATGAGCCTGGATGTTCGTGCGCAAAGGCCTGCCAATCTTCGAGCGCGCCTTTGAGATTGGTGTTGGTCCAATACTGATATTTGTTGGCGGCGGGATGGTTGATCACGCCTGCGATATGGCCTGAGCCGGCGACGATGAATTCCACTGGCCCGCCGAAGAAGGTCGCGCTTCGATAGACGCTGCTGCAGGGCGCGATGTGATCTTCCTTCGAGCTTTGCATGAAGATCGGAATTTTCACGTCGCCGAGGGAGAGCTTTTCACCGAGCAGCGTCAGCGTGCCTTTAGTGAGGGCGTTGTCGCGGTAGAAATTGCGCAGATAGAAGAGATGCAGCGCCTTTGGCATGCGCGTCTGATCGGCGTTCCAATAAAGGAGATCGAAGGGTGGCGGATTCTTGCCCATGTAATAATTGTCGACGACGTAGTTCCAGATCAGGTCGTTGGCGCGAAGCGCGTTGAACGTGTCGGCCATGGTCTGCGCATCGAGGACGCCGCCGGCCTCTTCCATCTTGCCTTCAAGATACTGAATGCCGGCATTGTCGGCGAAGACGAGAAGATCGCCGGCGTTTTTGAAATCGCTTTGCGCGGCGAAGAAGGTGGCGCTGGCGATGCGCTCGTCATGCTTCTTGGCCATGTGCGCGAGCGTGGCCGCCAGCAAAGTGCCGCCGACGCAATAGCCGACCGCGTGCATGCGATCCACGCCGGTTGCGTCTTCCACGGCTTGCACCGCGGCATAGACGCCGTCGCGCATATAATCCTCGAACGACGTTTCAGCCATGTCCTCGCCGGGATTGACCCATGACACGAGGAATACCGTGTAACCCTGGCCGGTGAGCCAGCGGATCATGGAATTCTTCGGCTGCAGATCGAGGATGTAGAATTTGTTGATCCAGGGCGGGAAGATCAGCAGCGGACGTTCATGCACGTGCTCGGTGGTGGCGTCATATTGGATCAGTTCGAACACGTGATTGCGGAAGACGACCTTGCCCGGCGCGGTCGCGACATCCACGCCGACTTTGTAGGCGTTGAGATCGGTCTGTGAGATGGCGAGCATGCCTTGGCCGCGTTTCAGATCAGCCTGGAAATTCTCGATGCCTTTCTTCACGCTTTCGCCATGCGTTTGCAGCATGGTGCGCAGGGCAGCGGGATTGGTCATCAGGAAATTGGAGGGCGAGGCGGCGTCAACGGCTTGCTTGATGAAGAACGAGGCTTTGCGTTTGGCGGCGTCGTCCACGCCCTCGGCCTTGTTGACGAGATCGGTGATGAAATCGGCGGTGGCGAGATAGCTTTCACGCAACATCGAGAAAGCGGGATTGGAGCGCCACTCGGGATCCTTGAAGCGCTTGTCGCGCGCGGGCTCGGGATCGGGCGAGCGGCCGGTCAGCATGTAAGCGGTGTGGCGCTCCCAGATGTCGGCATAACGCTGCCAGAGTTTGGCGTGCGCATCGCGCAGCGTCTCGGGTTGTTGCGCGAGGCTGGACCACACCGCGTTCAAGGCCGGCTGCACTTCGAGTGGATCGGGGTTCCAATTCGAGCCGGGCTTGGCCTGGTCGAGGAAGGCAGTGGAGAACACCTGGTTCGCGCGCGTCATCGCTTCGGTGAGATTGACCGAGAGCGCGGCCAGACCTTCCGCCGTCTGCTCCATCATGGCTTGCGGCAGCGAGCTCGGCGCAGGCGCGACGGGCTTTGGCGCTGTGGCAGCCGGTGCTTCCGGCTTGGGCGCTTTGGGCTCGACCTTCGCCTCAGCTTTGGGTTTGGGCGCCGCGCGCTTGCGGGCGCGCTTGGGCTTGGGCGCGCTCGGTGTCTCGGCCTTGGTTTCGGCGCCGGAAGGCTCGCTTTTGGGGTCGGCCATCAACAGTCTCCAGCAGCTTTGCCGCTCTTTTCAGTAATGTAGGGCGGACTCGGGCGGTGGCGCAAAGGACCGGCCTGGTATAGGACCGAGAGAGACGCCCCAATCGTCGAAACCGGGGCAAAGGAGAGACGCGTGGCGCGACTTGGCCGGAGCGTGGTTGGTGCATTGGGGTTGGCGCTCGCGATCGCGGGCTGCGCCTCGGCGCGCCCAGCCAACACGCCCGACTGGTTCCGCCAGGCCGAGGCGCACGAGCAGCACGGCTATCCGAGCCTTCGCGACGTGCCGCGCACCAGCGACGCCAACACCAATGCGGCGCACTGGGCGGAGGTGCAGGCCAATATCGACGCCGCCAAGCGTCAGATGGCCGCCAGTCCGCGCAACCAGCCGGCGCCGCCACAAGATCCGAACGGCTTCATCACTGACGCGCAAGCCGCGATCGAAGCCACCCGCGCCTCCCATCCCGACAAATAAGACCTGACGCTCTTCCCGATGAGCAGTGCCGATTTCTACAAGATCCGCCGCCTCCCGCCTTATGTGTTCGAGGAGGTCAACCGCCTGAAAGCGCGTATGCGCGCCAAGGGCGTGGACATTATCGATTTCGGCATGGGCAATCCCGATCTGCCCGTGCCCGAGCATATCATCGATAAGCTCTGCGAAACGGCGAAGAAGCCGCGCACCAATCGCTATTCGGCGTCCCGCGGCATTCCGGGAATCCGCAAAGCGATCGCCGGTTATTATGACCGCCGTTTCGGGGTGAAGCTCAATCCCGACACGCAAGTGATCACGACGCTCGGGTCGAAAGAGGGTTTCGCGAACTTGGCGCAAGCAATCACAGCGCCGGGCGATACGGTGATTGCGCCGAGCCCGTCCTATCCGATCCACGCGTTCGGCTTCATCATGGCAGGCGGGGTGGTGCGTTCGGTCGAAGCGCATTCGCCGGAGCAATATCTCTCGGGGCTTGGACGCGCCGTGCGTCACTCGACGCCGCCGCCGATTGCGATGGTGGTGTGCTATCCGGCAAACCCGACGGCGCAGGTCGCGGACCTAGATTTCTACAAAGAGGCCATCGCGTTCGCGAGGAAGCACGACATGTTCGTGTTGTCCGACATGGCCTATTCGGAAGTGTATTTCGACGGCGTGCCGCCGCCCTCCGCGCTGCAAGTGCCGGGCGCGACAGATGTCTGCGTGGAAGTGAACACGCTCTCGAAGACCTATTCGATGGCCGGTTTTCGCGTTGGCTTCGCGCTCGGCAATGAGCGGTTGATCGCGGCTTTGGGGCGGGTGAAATCCTATCTCGATTACGGCGCCTATACGCCGATCCAGGTCGCCGCCGCTGCGGCGCTAAACGGCCCGCAGGACTGCGTCGAAGAAATGCGCCAGACCTACAAATCGCGCCGCGACGTGCTGGTGGAAAGCTTCACCAAGGCGGGCTGGGCCATCCCAAGCCCGAGCGCGTCGATGTTTGCGTGGGCGCCGTTGCCGGAAAAATTCAAGCACTTGGGTTCGGTCGAATTTTCCAAGCGCCTGATGGAAGAGGCCGAGATCGCGGTGGCGCCAGGCTTGGGCTTTGGCGAGTACGGCGACGGCTTCATCCGCATCGGCCTCGTTGAAAACGAACAGCGCATTCGCCAAGCCGCGCGCAATCTGAAGCGCTTCCTGTCGAGCAATGTCGCGCCCGCGTCGGCGGAGTAGATGCAAATGACCGGGGGCGAAAAATTGCGTGTAGGCGTCGCCGGCATCGGCACCGTCGGCGGCGGGCTGATCAAGCTCTTCGGCGACGAGCAATCGCGGCTCAAGCAGCGCATGGAGCTGGTTGCGGTGTCCGCGCGCAATCGCACGCGCAAACGCGATTTCGATATTTCTAGTTACAAATGGTTCGACGATCCGGTTGAGCTGGCCGCCAGCCCCGACATTGATGTGTTCGTTGAATTGATCGGCGGCTCCGATGGTCCGGCGAAACGCGCGGTGGAAACCGCGCTCGGGCGCGGCGCGCATGTGGTGACAGCGAACAAAGCGCTGCTCGCCGTGCATGGCGAGGCGCTCGCGGCGCTTTCGGAAAAAACCGGCGGCAAACTGATGTTCGAAGCCGCGGTTGGCGGCGGCGTGCCGATGATCAAGGCGATGAAGGAAAGCCTCGCCGGCTGCCGCGTGCGGTCGGTGTCGGGCATTCTCAATGGCACCTGCAATTATCTGCTGACGGAAATGGAAGGATCGGGCCGCGCTTTTGGCGACGTGCTCGCCGACGCACAACGGCTTGGCTATGCGGAGGCCGATCCGACCATGGATGTGGGCGGCTTTGACGCGGCCCACAAGCTCACCATTCTCGCGGCGATCGCGTTTGGTGCAAAGCCGGACTACGAGCACGTGCGCATTGAAGGCGTCGATGGCGTGACGCTGCATGACATCCGCCTCGGCGGGAAGCTTGGCTATCGCTTCAAGCTGATTGCCAAAGCTGAACTGATCAATGGCGCAGTCTCGATGCATGTGAGCCCGACCTTGCTCGCGTTCGATCATCCGCTGGCGAATGTTGGCGGGTCGTTGAACGCGCTGGTGATTGACGCCGACCCCGTTGGGCAACTTACCTTCATCGGACGCGGCGCGGGCGAGGGGCCCACCGCGGCTTCGGTTGCGTCCGATCTGCTTGATTTGGCGGACGGGCGCGCCGGCTATGCTTTTGGAAAGCCACTGAGCGCACTCGCCGCCGCCCAGCGCGGCGCGCCGCCGGAGCGCGGGCGTTTCTATATGCGGCTTCTGGTGGAAGACCGGCCGGGCGTGGTCGCGGCGGTCTCCGATCGCTTGGCGCACGAGAACGTGTCGATCGAAAGCTTCTTGCAGATGCCGTCCTATGACGCGCCGGTGGTCCCGATCGTGTTGACAACGCAAGCCTGCGCCCGCTCCGCGCTTGACCGCGCCGCGTCAGCGAACCGCCGCGGGTTTGGCCGATCGAGGAATCCGGCGGACGGTCGCGCTTCTGGAGCTGAGTTTATGGCGAATATCATGACCGACGAATTCGCCTATGCCGCCGCGCGCGCCGCGATCGCTGCTGCAATCGGCGCGCAGAAGCTGGTAGGGCGGGGCGATGAGAAGGCCGCCGACCAAGCTGCGGTCGATGCGATGCGCACGGCGCTGAATGTGCTCGCGATCCGGGGCCGTATCGTCATTGGCGAAGGCGAACGCGACGAAGCGCCCATGCTCTATATCGGCGAAGAAGTCGGATCGGGCTCAGGGCCGGAGATCGACATCGCGCTCGATCCGCTCGAAGGCACGACGCTGACGGCGAAAGCGATGGCCAACGCGCTCGCAGTGATCGCGTTCGCGCCGCGCGGTGGGTTACTGCATGCGCCCGACACCTACATGGACAAGATCGCGGTCGGCCCGGGCTATGCGGATGGCGTGGTCGATCTTGACGCGCCGGCGGATGCGAACGTCGAAATGCTGGCCAAGGCCAAGGGCGTGAAGCCGGCGGATATTGGCGTCTGCGTGCTCGACCGGCCGCGTCACGCGCCGATCATGGAGCAGCTCCGCAAGGTCGGCGCGCGCGTTCAGCTGATCACGGACGGGGACGTCGCCGGCGTAATCAACACCACCAAGCGCGAAACCGGCGTGGACCTTTATGTCGGCCAAGGCGGCGCGCCGGAAGGCGTGTTGGCGGCTGCAGCGCTCAAATGCGTGGGCGGCCAATTCCAGGGCCGGCTGGTTTTCCGCAATGATCACGAGCGCCATCGCGCCGAGCGCACCGGCGTCACGGATTTCAAGCGCCGCTATTTGTTGAACGATCTCGTCTCCAAGGACGCCGTGTTTGTCGCCACCGGCGTCACCGACGGCTCCATGCTTTCGGGCGTCCACGTGAAGAAGGGCTGCGCCTATACCCATACGTTGGTGATGAATTCCGCGACCAAGACCGTCACTGAATTGCGTGTGAAGCAGCCCGTCTGATGCCGCCCTCGCTGCACGTGACCAGCGAGAACGTTGGCGCGGTCTATGCGGAGATTTTCGCGCCTTGGGTGCGGGATTTAGGGCTTTGCGATTTCGAAGCCGGTGAGGGCCGCGTGGCGGCGCGATTACCGGCCAAGCCTGACTTGCAATTTGCGGGCGCGGTGGTGTGCGGGCAGGCGCTGATGTCGGCGATCGATACCGTGGCCGCGCTCGCGATGATGACGATCGACCGCCCGACCAAGGGCACGGTCTATCAGCATACGCATTTCCTGCGGCCCGCGCTTGGGGAGGATTTCCGCATCGAAGTGAACGTGCTGCGGTTTGGGAAAGCGACCGCGTTCGCGGAAGCGCGCGTCACCAATGCCGCGGGAGATCTGGTGGCGCACGCAACGACGGAATACGCGTTTTAATTAGGACGCGAGCTTCCGCTCCTTGGCGAACGGCGAAAGCCCGAGCCATGTCTGCATCTTCGACGCCAATTCCTTTTCGCCGGTGAGCACCAGATCGCGCCGCGCGACAGCCGCGCGCACCGTGTCGATGCCCATCCAGATCGAGGTCATGGCGCGCAAATCGGCGGAGACGTAGAGATCGACGTCGAAGCCGGGATCGACCCAACACAGATTGGTGTCGCCGTCGGGATGGACGATCAGCCACCAGGAGCGCTTGTTGGCGGGAAGCTCTGGATAGACGAACTGGATCACGCTGCGCTTCTTGGGCAGAGGCGATGGATCGATGCTGCGGCGCATGTCCCACATCAGCAGCGACGCATCGAGGTTCTCAAGCGACAGCTCGGATTCGACCCAACGCTGACCCCAGACGCCGAACGCCATCACGATCGGCTTCAATTCCTCGCCAGATTTGGTGAGGTGATAGTCAAAAACGCCAGGCTCTCCTTTCACCGCCTTGCGTGCGAGAATGCCGGCGGCTTCCAGTTCTTTCAGGCGTTGAGACAGCAGCGCCGGCGACATGCGCGGCACGCCGCGGCGCAGGTCGTTGAAGCGCGTCGAGCCGGCCATGAATTCCCGCAGCACGACGATGGTCCAGCGCGTGCACAACACTTCCGCCGCCATCGCGACGGGGCAAAACTGCTTATACGAACCCGTGGTCATGAAACCCTCGCTTCACGTGGAGATGGGTTTACGCCGGTCCAGAAAAAGCTCCTAGTTCAGTTTCTGTATCTGCGCAGGTTCATTTCCTGAACTGGCGGGAAAAGCGCGCTCTTCCCACTCTCCTGGTCATGGACGGCGCGCATGTGGCGGGCCGCGAAGTGTAAGGAGGGCTTCAATGCCGCTCGTTGATATCCAATTGATCAAAGGCGTTTTCACCGACGACCAGAAGAAGGCCATGATCGGCAAGGTCACCGATGCTATGGTGTCGGTGGAAGGCGAGAAGATGCGCGGTGTGACCTGGGTCCGCGTGCAGGAAGTCGAAAGCGGGCAATGGGCCATCGGTGGAAATCCGCTCACCGCGGAAGCCGTCCGGAACATGGCAAAGTCCTGACCGGACCAGCGCTGTTTCCGGAAAAATGGAGGGTGTCCTCATGATCAACAAAGACAAAGCGGCTGCGTTCAAAGCGGCGTTTCGCGGCGACGTGATCGAGAAGGGCGACCCGCGCTACGACGACGCGCGCGCGCTCTATAACGGGATGATCGACAAGAAGCCGCTGATCATCGCGCGCGTCGCCGATGCCGCCGACGTGATCGCGGCGGTGAAGTTCGCGCGCGAAAGCGATTTGCTCGTCGCTATTCGCGGGGGCGGACATAACGGGCCGGGCTTCGGCTCGTGCGATGACGGACTTGTGATCGACTTCGCGCGCATGAAAGGCGTGCGCGTCGATCCAGCGGCGAAGACTGTACGCGTCGAGCCTGGCTGCACGCAAGCGGAAGTGGATCACGCCGGCCAGGCGTTTGGACTTGCGGTGCCGGCGGGCATTGTGGGTTCAACCGGCATTGCGGGCCTGACGCTCGGCGGCGGACACGGCTATCTGTCGCGCGCGCATGGGCTGACGATCGACAATCTCATCGAAGCCGATGTCGTGCTGGCGGACGGGCTTTTCGTCACCGCGAGCGAAAAAGAAAACGCGGATTTGTTTTGGGCGTTGCGCGGGGGCGGCGGCAATTTCGGCGTCGTCACCAGCTTTCTCTTCCGCGCCGTGCCGGTGAGTATGGTGTTTGCTGGGCCGATCTTCTTCGACATGAAGGACGCCAAGCAGGTTATGCGCGCCTATCGCGACTTCATCGGCAAGGCGCCGGAAACGTTGGGGCTGTTTGTCGGCTTGAAGACGGTGCCGCCGACAGCGCCGTTCCCGGAAGAGCATTGGGGCAAGAAAGCCTGCGCGCTGATCGGCAGCTTTAATGGCAGCGCGGCGGAGGGCGCCAAAATTATGCAGCCGCTTCTGGCTCAATGTCCGACGCCGTTGTTCAATTGGATGGGCGAAATGCCCTTCACGGCGATCCAGACCTTGTTCGACCCGTTCTTCCCCAAGGGTCTGCAATGGTATTGGAAGGGCGATTTCGTGAAAGACCTGCCGGACGCAGCGATCGATGCGCATATCGAACATGCGTCGAACTCGCCGAGCGGCATGTGCTTGACGCACCTCTATCCGATCGACGGCGCGGTCCATCGCGTCGGCGCTGACGCAACGCCATGGGGCGCGCGAGAGGCCAATTTCTCCATGGTCATCGCCGCGGTCGATGTCGATCCGAAGAATGCGGCGGCGCTGAAAAAATGGGGCCGCGCTTATTGGGAGGCTGTGCATCCGTACAACCTGGGCGGCGCCTATGTGAACTTCATGGATGCTGACGAGAACGACGGCCGCATTCAGGCGACCTATGGCGCGAACTATCAGCGCCTCGCCGCGATCAAGAAGAAATATGACCCGACCAATTTCTTCCGGGTCAACCAAAACATCAAACCCGCCTGATCAGAGGCCCGTGAATATGGAAGGCCGCGACGGATCACCGTCGCGGCCTCTCTTTTCGGAGCTAGCGCCGGTAATAGCGGCAATAGCCGTTATAATCGCAGCGGCGGACATAATCGTTGTTGTTGTAGCGGTCGTCGCGATCATAGTTGTAGCGGTTGTAGTCGTTGTAGCGGCTGCGATATCTCAGGTGAGAGCGCGCATAAAAGCCGCTGATGCGCCGGCAATCGTCGCCGTCGCGATCGCAACGATAGGTCGCGCAGCGATCACCGTCGCTGTCGCAACGGGTGACGTCGTGGCTGTAGCCGGAATAATTGTCGCGATAGCCCCCGTAATATTGCGCTTGCGCCGGTGTGGAAAACGTCGCGATCGAAAGCATCGCGGCCGCGGCGCCCAAAATGGCGAGTTTCATGGGAACTTCTCCTGGTCTTGTTTGCCTTCGCGCTAGGAAAAACTCGGCCTAGACTTGCGCCGTTCCGGGCGTGTGCTGCGATCGGCGCCCTGCCGACCGCCACAAGGGGCGCGGCGAATCGTCTTATGCGGGTGGAATGGGCGAGGCAGCGGTCAAAGTGGCAACAGCGGGAGCGTTCCTGGGCGTGGAACGCTCGCTCACGGGGCGGCGCTGGCGCCAGCGCGATGGCGATGCCGGCATTGCGGAAGCTTTGCGAAGGCGGTTTCAACTCCCGGAGATCGCCGCGCGGCTGCTCGCGGCGCGCGGCGTGTCGCTCAGTGATGCGGAGAATTTTCTCGCGCCGACTTTGAAAGCGCTCTTTCCCGATCCATCCAGCTTCAAGGACATGGATGTCGCCTGCGCGCTAATCGAGGACGCAATTGTCAGCGGCAAGCCGGCAGCGGTGCTCGCGGATTACGACGTCGATGGGGGCACCTCGGCGGCGCAACTCGTGCGCTATTTTCGCGCGCGTGGACGTGAGCTGAAAATCTACGTCCCGGACCGGATGAAGGAAGGCTACGGGCCCTCCGCGCTGGCGTTCGAGCGCTTGAAGGCGGACGGCGTTCAGCTCGTCATCACCGTCGATTGCGGCGCGGCAGCGGAAGAGCCGCTCAATGCCGCCGCAGCGCTTGGCCTCGATGTCATCGTGCTCGACCATCATCTGATGATGCACGCGCCGCCGAAAGCGGCGGCCGTCGTCAATCCGAACCGCATGGACGATACGTCCGGACAGGGGCATTTGACGGCCGCGGGCGTGGTGCTGGTGGCGCTCGCCGGCGTGAACCGCGAAGCGCGCAAGCGCGGCTCGATCGGATCCAACAATCTGCCGGATCTGAAAACCTATCTCGATCTCGCTGCGCTCGGCACGGTGTGCGATGTGGCGCCGCTGACCGGCTTCAACCGCGCCATCGTCAGCCAAGGTCTGCGCGTGCTTTCCTCGCGCAAGAATATTGGCCTGCTCGCGCTTGCCGAAGGCGCCGGCCGCAAAGCGCAAGAGGCGGCGAGCGTCTACGACATTGGCTTCGTATTGGGGCCGCGCATCAATGCGGGCGGACGCGTGGGCGATGCGTCGCTGGCCACGCGGCTCCTATCGACGGAAGACGAAGCCGAAGCGCGCGAGCTCGCTTCCACGCTGGAGGCGTTGAACGCCGAACGCCGCCAGCGCGAAGCCGAAATGCTGGCGGAAGCAGAAGCCGCTGCGATCGAGGAGGCGGATCGGCGCGCGGTGGTGATCGTCGGCGCGCCGCACTGGCATCCGGGCGTGATCGGCATTGCGGCGGGACGGCTGAAAGATCGGCTGATGAAGCCGACCATCGTTTTGGGCGGCGTCTCGCCCGACGAACCCGCGAAAGGCTCGGGCCGATCGACGCCGGGCGTCAATCTGGGCGCTGCAATCGCGGCGGCAAAGGAAGCCGGCATTCTGATTGCGGGCGGCGGACATGCGGCGGCGGCCGGCTTGACGGTCGAGTGGGATAAGGTCGGGGCGCTCAAAGACTTCCTCTCGGAAAAACTCGATCCGGAATTGCTTGCCTCCGCCGGCGAAGCGCGCGCGCTTTCCATTGATGCCTCAGGTGGCGTCGGTGCTCTCAATCTGGATTTGCTCGATGCGCTCGACCGGATCGGACCGTACGGCCAGGGCCATCCCGAGCCGGTGTTCGCGTTGGCTGAAGTCCGCGTCTCGTTTTCGAAGCTGGTGAAAGACGAGCACGTGCGCTTTACGCTCGAAGACGCGCGCGGCGCCCGCATTGGCGGCATCGCATTTCGTGCCATGAAGAGCGCCATTGGCGAAGCTCTGATGAAGAAAGAAGGCGTCTTCCATGCCGCCGTGCGCTTAAAGAAGAACGATTGGAACGGGCAATCCACGGCGGAAATCGAAATCGTAGACTTGGCGCCGGCAAGTTAACGTGGATTGACCGTGTTGTCTGGGTAGGGCGCTAACGCTGTTCCGTTAGCGTGGCCCGATGGCGCGCATCCTCAAATTTAGACGCCATCGGCGGGCAAACCGTGTTGCCGTCGTGTTGGGCGTCGCGCTGGGGATTTCTTTATTCGGCTTGCTGGTCGGTCAAAGGGATGCTACCTCGAGCCCGTCGAGCGCCGTCGAGGCTCACGGCTTTAGCGGCGCGGATTTTCGCGTCATCGATGGCGATACGATCCAAAACTGGGCCAGCGGCGAACGCATCCGCATCTCCAATATTGACGCTGCCGAGACGGGAGACCGCGCGCGCTGCTCCGCGGAACGTCGGCATGGCGAAGCCGCGAAGTCCGAGGCGCGCAGATTGTTCTCATCGGCGCGTAGCGTCGTGGTGAGGAACGAAGGATTTGACATTTACGGACGCACACTCGCGCACGTCATGCTGGATGGTCACGATTTCGGTGAAACGATTATCGGCGAGAACCTTGCTCGTCCTTGGCGCGGCCACCGCGAGCCATGGTGCGGGCCGGGCGGGTCGCTTCTGCCCTGAGACCTAAGTCACAGCGCACGGCGGCGGGCGCGGGCAGGATGAGCGGGCTTCGAGGGGGGCCCGTCCATGTGGTCCAAGATCATCGCGTTTCTGATCGAGAGTTTCGCCGCCGCCGCTATGGCGGAGTGCGTGTGGCCGGTTGCGCAGGATTGAACACGCGCAAGTGGCAGGCCCTAGGGGAGTCGAACCCCTCTTTTCAGGTTGAAAACCTGACGTCCTAACCGATAGACGAAGGGCCCCCGAACGCGCCGGCCGAACAGCCGGTTCGGGCGCGAAGGCGAGGCATATAGAGGCGCCCGCCCGCAGAGGCAAGCTGGCCGGGCCGCCCGGTTTCTTCCCCACGCCGTCTTAGCGCCTTGATCTCGCCCCGGCGCTTGTCCAGACAGTCCCCGCGAGGGACGCCGAAGACGGCAGGAGTTTGGGGCGATGGCAGTGAAGCTCGACCGGCGCGCAATGGCGGCCGGCCTTCTCGCGGCTTTAGGGGCAGGCGTTGCGCCAGCCTTCGCCCAACAAAACGTGGTGGGGCGGATCGCACGGCGCGAAAGCCAATACAACACCATCTTCATTGACCCCGAAGGTCCTTACATCTCGATGCGGTTCGGGGTGAACGAACACATCTTCACCGAAAGCCTCTACAACCCGCACGACCAGACCGAACTTCCCGTCACCTACACGCGCTTCATGACGGTGGCGCTCGCTTACGCGACAGCGAACCGCAAGATCCTCGAGATTGGCTTGGGCGGGGGGCGGACCGCGTCCTACCTGCACGATTTCGTGCGCGACAGCACCGTCACTGTGGCCGAACTCGATCCGGAAGTGATCGCGTTGGCCGGGCAGTATTTCAACGTCCGTCCCGATGCGCGTTTGCACGTGGTGGAGCGTGATGGGCGCATTTTTGCGCGCACAACGCCGGACCATTATGACGCGATCCTGGTCGATGCTTATCGCGGCACCTTCGTGCCGTTCCACCTCACCACGCGCGAATTCTACGGCATCATCAAATCGAAGCTCGCGCCGGGCGGAGCGATGGCCCAGAACATTGATCCGGAAACGCTGAGCGAAAATGACATCACTGCGACGATGAAAGCGGTGTTCGCCCATGTCGATCGTTACGCCGCGGATGGGAATGTCGTGCTCGTCGGCTATGACGGGCCGCCGAAAACCAATGTCCAGCTTAACGCGCGCGCGACGGCTTTGCAGAACGCCTATCATTTGCGCTATCCGCTCGCCGCGATGATCGCTCAGCGCCGCGCCGACGTACATCCGCCGGGGCGCGTGCTCACCGACGATTTCGCGCCGGTCGAATACGAGCAGGGCATCAACCGTGATAACCGGCGGCGTTAGGAGCGAAGGTGAAGTCGTCGCAGATCGCAATTCTGTTTATCGGCTTCACGCTGGGCGTGACGTTGATGGGCGTCGAGATGGCGGCGATGCGCATGCTGACGCCGTATTTCGGCTCATCCATCGACATTTGGGCCTGCATGATTTCGACGGTGATGCTGTCGCTGATGGCCGGCTATTATCTGGGCGGCCTAGTCGCTGACCGCGCGCCGCGCACGCAGGTGCTGGGAACGGTCGTTGTTGTAGCGGGGCTATTTCTCTGCGCTGTGCCGCCGCTGGCGACGCCTGTCCTGGATCAAATGAGCCTCGTGTTCGGGCAAGGCGATCACAACCAGCTCATCGTCGGCGCGCTCTTGTCGGCGATCCTGATGATGTTCGTGCCGATGACGATGCTGTCGTTCTTCTCGCCTTACGCGGTGCGCCTTCTGCTGCAGGATACGGCCCATGGCGGACGCGTCGCGGGCTCGGTCTATTCCATCACCACGATCGGCAACATTGTCGGCACACTCGGCACCGCGCTTGGCTTGATGCGCTACATGGGCAGCCGCGACATCATGTTCTCTTTCGCCGGCGTGATCATCGTGTGCGGAGTGGCGCTTATTGGCTTGCGGTCGAAAGCGCGCGCGGATGCGGTTTGAACGAGTTTTGATAAACTTGATGTCGTTGGCGCTCGCCGCGTGCGCCACGATGGGACCGGGCCAACAAGAAGTGGGCGTCATCCCAGCATCGTATCCGGAGGGACCGCTCTGGGTCGGCAATGCGCTTTACTACACCGAGATGGGCGCCGATCGCGTGACCGTTTGGGAAAATGGACAGACGCGTCCGTTCTTCGTGCAGGAGGGCTGTGGTCCAACGGCGATCGCGCCTTATGGTCAAGGATTTCTGGTACTCTGCCATTTGGGTTCGCATCTCGCGGCGGTGGATGCGAACGGACATTTGCTGCGAGAGTGGCGCGCGGATGACCAGGGCCATCCGCTGCGCGATCCGAATGATGGATATTCGGATGGGCATGGCGGGGTGTTCTTTTCCGATCCGGGGCTCTTCTCGCGCCTTTCCAATCCCGAAGGCTATGTGATGCACTTGAGCGCGGACGGCGCGCTGACGCGTGCGACCGGCGTGCTCTGGTATCCGAACGGGGTTTTCACTGACATCGCGCATAACGTCGTGTACGTCGACGAACACATGGCGGGACGTGTGCTGCAATACGATCTCACGCCGGATGGCCGTCTCACCAATCAGCGCACGTTCGTAGACATCAACCAGGTACGCCGGCGCGGGCGTTACGCCACGGACTATCCCGAAACCGGGCCGGACGGTTTGGAGATGGGACCGGACGGCGATCTCTGGGTCTCGATCTATGGCGAGGGCCGCATCCTTCGTTTTTCACCGCGAGGCGAATTGGTCGGTATGATCGAGGAGACGACGCGCTATCTGACCAATATCGCGTTCAACGCGAATGGCGACGCCGCGACCACCGGCTCGTTCGACAACGAAAACCCGCCTTTCCCAGGGCGCGTGCATTTTCATCCAGCCGCCACCTTGACGCGGCGCGCGCACTAGCTTTCAGAAGCGGTCAGTCGGGGTGTAGCTCAGCCTGGTAGAGCATTAGCTTTGGGAGCTAAGGGTCGCGAGTTCGAATCCCGCCGCCCCGACCATCGTTCACGCAAACAAAACGCCGCGCTCGATCAACGAGCGCGGCGTTTGCTGTTAAGCGTTCAGTTCAAGCTCACGGATAAGGCGAGCCGTCCTCGTAATAATATTGGCCGGATTGCGCATCGCGGAAATAGTAACGGCCGGTGCGTTCATCACGATATTGGTGCGGGTCGTGGTTGGAGCCGCAGCGTCCGTCGCGCACGCAGCCTGCATAGGCGCCAGCAGCCGCACCGACCGCCGCGCCGGCGATTGCGCCAGCAGCGCCATTGCCGTGGCCGTGGCCGACATTGTTCCCGATAATCGCGCCGGCGCCGGCGCCAAGCAGCGCGCCTCCAACGCCGCCGCTTGTTTCATTTGCCGTGCACGCCGTTGCAAACAGCAGGGCGGTCGCGGCCAAAAGCGCTTTGCGCATACGTGATCTCCATTCGCTGACGATGGAGGCCAACGCGGTATGGGAAGGGGGGTTCCGGGAACTCCTGCGTCAAGAAATCGCGCCCGCCGCGCGCCAGCGCGCCAGATCTGCATCGCTTGCGCCCAGCACGTCGCGCAAGGCGCCTTCGGTATCTGCACCAAGGCGCGGCGGCGCTGCGCGCGTTGTCGGCGGCGTCACGTTCATGTGAATAGGGCTGGCCACCAGCTTCACCGAAGCGCCATCGCTGCGCGCAACTGTTTCGACATCGCCTCGTGCCTGCACCTGGGGATCGGCGAACACTTGTTCCAGAGAATTGATTGGCCCGCAGGGAACGTTCGCGGCTTCGAGCGCGGCGATCCAATCGGCTGAGGTGCGGGCGATCATTGTCGCGTTGATGGCGGCGGTCAGCGCCGCGCGATTGGCGACGCGAGCGGCATTGTGTTCGAAGCGCGCGTCGCTCGCGAGCGGCAGTCCCGCGACGCGGCAGAACGAGGCAAATTGCGCATCGTTGCCGACGGCGATGATGATGTGGCCGTCCTTAGTGGGCACGACCTGATAGGGCGCGATCGAGGCGTGCTGATTGCCCATGCGTTCGGGATGCGCGCCGGTGGTCAGATAATTGAGCCCGAGATTGGCGAGCATCGCGACCTGGCAATCCAACAGCGCGACATCGATGTGCTGGCCGTCACCGGTGCGCTCAGCGTGTCGAAGCGCGGCCAGAATGCCCGTCACTGCGTACATTCCGGTGAAGAGGTCCGCGACCGCGACGGCGGACTTCATTGGCTCGCCGCCGATCTCGCCGGTCAGGCTCATCAGCCCGCCCATGCCTTGGATCAGATAATCGTAGCCCGGAAAACGCGCGTAAGGGCCGGTCTGGCCAAAGCCGGTGATCGAACAATAGACCAAAGCGGGATTGAGCTTTCGCACGCTTTCATAGTCGAGACCGTATTTGGCGAGCCCGCCGGTCTTGAAATTCTCCACGAGGATTTGGCAGCGCGGAACGAGCGCGCGGACGATGTCGGCGCCCTCGGTTTTTGCAATGTCGATGGCGAGTGAACGCTTGTTGCGATTGGCGGCGAGATAATAAGCGGCGTCGCTGTCGTTGCCGTCGGCATTCTTGGCGAAGGGCGGTCCCCAGGCGCGCGTGTCGTCGCCGTCGCCCGGCTTTTC
>JADMIO011227289.1_pt1 | contig 20032 bp, 3 predicted proteins | sample 8958161 | NCBI WGS metagenome assembly JADMIO01 (sample SAMN16585339, study PRJNA669376) | soil metagenome | isolation source: Crop rotation soil | place: USA: Cullars Rotation, Alabama | collected 2011 | reverse complement strand
TGTGCCAGCTTGAAACTGATTCCACGTTCCGAATCTTGGCGCACTACTTGGAGCAGCGACGCCGGGCGCAAAGCCAGAAACCCCGGTGCCAAACAAAAACGATGTACTAGTTGCACCTATAAATTTGCTCGCATCATGCCACGCTTGGTCTTCGTGCATTGAGATGCCAAAGGACCAATCTGGTTTAGGAATTTGCGGAACAACTCGCATTACATATGGAGCGAAAGACGGCCCGAAGAATACGGATGCTGCTTGTAGGTTCAGTTGACCTATTGCCATATCTGTTAGGCCATTGGCGGTATTTGCCGCACCCTGCAGCAGTCCTTTTGGGCCCATGCCTTCCAACATCGCTTCCTGCGGTGTTGCGCCAGTGTAGTCAGGCCCGGCATTCATAAATGCCGTGATCCGATTCATCAACGCTGCACCTTCGGGCTTAGTGCTGGCGGGCGAACCGATTCCGGCCGCCAAAACCGGCGGCGGCGGCGGAGATGGCGTTTGGGCGGCCGGCTGTCCAGTCGCCTTTGAAGGGATCAATTGATCCATGTGCTGCGAAGTCCAATCGTTGATTGCCTGCTGCGTCTCTGGACTTGTCATCATACTTAGCAGAATTGGCTGAGCGCCCGAAAATCCCTTCTGATTGAGCAGGTCCATAACTTGGGACGTTTGTTGCTGGGAGTCCCAATTTGGCTGCGGCGCGGGAGGCAAGAATAATAAATTGCTTCCGTCCATCTCTCGGGCGTTTTCGGCCATCATCTCATTGAGTGCTTGGGTCACTGCAAAATTCGACGCCTGCCAATCCAGCGCAGCCTGCGTGCCAGCAAACAAACCGGCGGAGCCACCCGAGGTTGTTGCACCCGCAATTGAGCCGAATCCTCCAACAAACTGGACTCCGCTTGGGAATAACACTCCGTCTGCTTCCGACGATGAGTAATTACTCGGCATATCCGAAAGAAAGATGCTGCCTCCCATTCCCGACGGATCGGTCGCTAGCAGCGGACTGTTGCCGACATAGCGGTACTGGTTGGTGTCCCCGCTCGCGATTCCTAGGGGATCCGCAGAGATGAACCGTCCTGTAGCCGGATCGTAATAACGGGCACGGTCATAGCTCAGACCGAGCTCGCTGTCCGTCTGCATGCCGGTATAGCCAAAGATCGTGTCATTGGCAGTGATTTGGCTAATAAGCAGATTCCCGAACGAGTCGTAGCTCCTATGGACACCGGTGTAGCCGTCGCCGGTCACCACGTCTCGAATGGAGCCCTCGTGATCGGGCAGCAGCCAGCCGCTGTTGTAGTCATAGAAAACCTGATCAATACTCGGGGCACTCAGGTACTCGTCCTGAAGCACGGTCGAATTGCTGCTTGAGCTGGCGACGCTTATTAATGGGTTGTCACCGTCATAAACAAACTTCAAAGCGCTTTGACTGACGGTTGCGATGCCGGCGGCATCGTATGAGAAAGTCTTATCAGTTTTTGCGATACGCCGATCAAAGGCGTCATAGGTGAAATCGGATTCGCGATCGATGCGAGCGTTGGCGGCGCCACTGAACTTCACGCTTGTCAGCCGATTGCGATTGTCGTAAGCATAAACGACGTACTCACCGGACTTGGAACGGCTCGTTAGATTGCCTTCAGCGTCATAGCCGTAGGAGTAGGTTCCGTCGGCCGTCAGTCGGTTCTCAGCGTCGTATGTGTAGCCTGCGTTGCTTCCCGACTGCGTGCGGTTGCCGCTGCTGTCGTAGGTATAGTCTTCACTTTGGCCTGACACAGACCGTGCCGCACCAGTGAGCTGGCCGTCCTTGTCATAGTTATAAGCGGTGTTGCCGTCATGCAGCGTGTTCCAGCTCGTGAGCCGATCGGCTGCGTCGTAGGCATAATTAAAGACGTCGACCACGGAGTTCCACTTCGAGGCACTGCCTGAGGCAGCTGAAGGCGGCGCTTGCGTATGCTCGAGGGAAGACAGGCGTCCGGTAGCGGGTTCATACTGATACGCAGTGGTTGGACCGGGCGTCGTGGCGTTGTACTGCCTGGTGATCTGCGTCAGCTGGTCGGCGGAGTTGTAGTTAAAGTGAACGCGTTCGAACCCGCTGTCGAGGATGCCCTGAAGACGGCCGCCATTATCGTAGCTGTACGTGAAGGGCCGCCCCGTGGAATGGGTAGGATCGATTTGAATAAGACCCGTCAGCGACGCGCGCTGGCCGTCTGGCCGATAAGCGTAAGTCAAAATCGCGCCGGGGGCGCCGCCTGTACCCATTGGGCTTGTAACCGGATCGGCGATATTACTTTCTGACAAGATCCGGCCAGCAAAGTCGTAGGAATAGGCGTAATACGAGTAGCTGTCTTGAGTGGTCGTCAGCTCCCCTGCGGCGTCGTAGTGCGACGTGATTATGTTGCCAGCGCTCGCGGCCGAATCGAACCAGGACTCTTTCGTGAGCCGGTTTAGCAGATCGTACTTGTAGCTCGTGACGCGGTTATTCCGGTCGGTAAGCTGTGTAACATTGCCGTCCACATCGTAAGTCGACGTTCGATAAACGAAGTCGTTATATTGCGCGAACGCAGTAGCCGAGGTGAGGGCTGTGTTATTGATGCCTTCCTCCGTAAGCCGGCCCAACAGATCGTAGTGATAAGCTGTAGTGAACGGAAAAGCTTCGGCCGCACTTGAGGTTGGTGGCGTGGGCTCAGTAACGCTGACCACTTGACCGGCCACGTCGTAGGAGGTGTGTGTGGTAAGACCTTTCGGATCAGTGACCGCCGTCTGCCGATTTAGTTTGTCATAAGCATATGTGGTGACTAGTCCAACCGGATCAATAGTACGGGTTACGTTTCCATTTACATCGTAAACGGAAACGGCTTTGCTCAGTTGGCCATCAAGTGACGGTGCAATCGTAGCTGCAAGCTGACCAAGGGCGTCGTATTGATACGTGGTCGTCCGGCCCATCTCATCCGTGGCGCCAATCACCTCGTTAGCAAGGTCATACGAAACACTGCTTACACGGGTCACTGGTGAATTGTTACCCCCGGTGAACGTGCGGTCCACGCTCACCTGCCTGTCGAGCAGATCGTAGTTGTAGACCGTGGGCACTCCACTTGGATCGACTACCTTTTTCAGATTATTGCGGCTATCGTAGAAATAGGATTCCGTTGCCTTGGCTGCCACGCTATTGCTTACGTCGGTTGAATTGTTGAACCACGCCTCAGACGTACGCAAGTTGAGCTGGTTGTAACCAAATACTTGCATGCGGTTGATCGGGTTGGTCATCGTTCCGACATTCGGCCCAATGACTTGCCGCAAATTTCCATCTACATCGCAGGAATAGTTCCAAACAACCGGAGCGCTTCCCGAGCCGGTGGAGCCGGTGTTCGGATCATAATTGCTGTCCGGCTCGGTTACCTGCTTTAACTGATTAATGGCGTCATATTGATAGTCGGTCTCGAACCGAGTGTTGCGAGTCTGCCACAGATAATCAGGCGTTGCATTCGCAGGTGCCCCAGGCGAGACGCCGCGAGGGTCGAGCGATGCCTGCAAGTTTCCCAGAGCGTCATAGCGGTACAGGTGGATTGGCGCGGCACCCGGCCCATTCGAGACGACGGTGACATCATTCAGGTCATCCGCTACCGTTGCTTTGACGTCAGGATCGGGATCAATTTGTTCCACCAGCCTTCCCAGGCGATCATAAACATACTTCGTAATGGCGTACGTATCTGTTAAGACCGGCGTGCCGCCGGAGGTTGCGGCCAGCCAAATTTGGCCCGACACCGCTTCTTGAACGACATCGCCTGCGGGATCATACCAATAAATGTGCCTGCCGGACGCCACAATGCCGTCCGCACTGGGGTCGATCTCCTCCTTAACTCGACCGAGCAGATCGTACTTAAACTCTGTTACGGTTCCTTTGGCGTCGACTGACCGGAACACCTGACCATCGCTCGTATACTGAAGACTAGCCCTTTCGCCGAGCGGATCGATGGTCAGCGACGGCCGACTCATCAGGTCATAAATCGTCTCGAACGTTCGGCCCAGCGGGTCTGAGGCAGCAATCACATTCCCATTATCGTCGTACTGCGTCTGGCTCGTCTGAACGATGTCATTGCCTGCCGTGTCTTTGCCAACAAAGCTGCTCACAACGGTCGGGCGATTCATTTCGTCATATTGGTAATCGGTATGAGCCAGTTGGCCAGTCGCGTCGGCGGTACCTGTTTCGGCATGGACCAAATTTCCGAACTGGTCATACCGCATGGTGGCAACATGCGGGAGCGAAAGGTTATTAACACCCTTCGTGGTCGGCAGCGTGACGGTCGTTATCTGGTTGCGGGTGTCATATGCGTACACGGTGGTCGAAAGCGCTGGGTCTGTCCCTTCGGCATAGGCTCGCGCATCGACGGACGACTTTAAGTTGTCAGCTCCGTCGTACGTAAACGTCTGCTTCCTCTTCGTGCTACTCTGGCCATCCAGGGTGGCTTGTGCAATTAACCGCCCTCTCGAATCGAAGTCCGCTTGTTGCGTGAGGCCGCCGGCGTCCTTCACGGTATCCCGATGCCCCAACTGCACGGTGACACCGGTGCCGTTGTTCGTAAAGGCAATCGCCATGTCATATTGGAAAGTCGATAAATGCGGAATACCCTTTAGTGTGGGATCGGGCGCCTGACCAAAGGCGTTCGGCGACAATTGTGCCGTTACTCTGCCGAGCCCGTCATACTTATAGACGGTTCCGTTAACCACATCGGCGACCAGATGTGTGTTAATTGCATTGATAACCTCCAGGGAGTCCGCTGGTGTTACCCAACCGTCTCCATTGACGTCGACAAACAGATGGCTGCTAAAGGGCGACAGCGGAAGTCCATGCCCGTGATAACCCAGAGAATTAATGATTTCTAAAGAATCGATCGAGTGAATCAGTCCATCGTTCGTAACGTCGTAAGGATTAGCCGCATTCTGCCACGCTGCAAAAGTAGTGCGCGCGTCGACCACCGCAATGGTTCGTCCAATGTCGTCATACTGATACCCGGTAACCGCGACTCCGCTTCCGTCGCCGTTCGGATCGGAGGATATCTGCTCAATCAATCGGCCCTGCACATCGAAGAATGACTCGCTTTCACGGCGGACCAGGCCGTCACTGCGCTGTGCCGCGGTCGAATAAAGCAGCCCCTGTGCATCAAGTCGATCCAGCGTCCCCACCACGTGGCTTCGCCCGTCATATTCAATGAGGCTGCTGGTGCCGTCGGGACGCATCGTTGAAAGAATGCGTTCGCGGGTGTCGTATGTAGACGATGTGACGTGACCAACTGGATCACTCTGAGTTAACACTTCACCAGCGGCGCCATATTGCATTGAAACTAGTGTGCCGTCCGCGCTTTCCGATGCTATCTGATTATGCCGTTTGTCGAACGCCGCAGCCGTAGTCCGTAAGTCCACGCCGGAGGAACTGATGACGGTGGCCGTCACTTCACCAACGGCATTAAATATCTGATGAGCATTCAGTGGGGCCAAGCCAGCGCTAGTGGCGGGCGCAACCGTGTTGAGCAGCCATCCGAGCTCATTACGAACGAAGGTGGTGGTTGCGGTATTGTTATCCTCTTTACCGTCAGTAGTACTCACTAAATACCCATGTGCATCGTAGCTCGCATGTGCGACAATGCTGGTATTGGTGACTTGAGTTGGACCACTCGTTGTGAAGCTCAGCACGCTGGTCGTCGTGGTGACTTGGCCTGCGTTGTTGTAGCGGTACTGAATGTCTGAAATAAGTGGATAGACCTGCCCTGAAAAATCTTGGGCCGAATCATCGTCTGGAGACGCGATGGTCCATACGCCGCCTGACAGATAGCCCCCACTTCCACTCGATCCGTTAAGCGAGAAGTGGTCAGCGTCAATTGCCGTAACATTCCAAATGCCGTTTGCGATCGAGAACCCGACAACCCCGCTAATCTGAATTCGTGTATCGGACGCAAGACCGTGCGCGGTGCTCAGAATCACGATCGGCGACGTGTTCGATACGCTCGATACCCCCGAGATTATCCGCGGCTGAACTTGCTGCCAGGATCGGACCCTTTCCTCCTTTATCAGTCCATTGAGCGCCCTGTCGTAATAGGTAGCCCTCAAGTTGGATTGAACAACCTTTCGAAGCAGCTGCTGTTGCCCGGCATTCGTGTCATAAAGATCCACAGTGAACTGGAGTTCCTTGCCAGTGGAATCCACTTGGGCTGTCCGAGTAACGTGGCTGACCACCAAGTGCCCCGCCGTGGTTGCGTCACGCACAGTAGCGTACTGAAACGTCTGAGATGACATCGGCGACCCGAAAACAGGCTGTCCTTTTGAGTCAAATCCAGCAGTGATTCGGTTATCAATGCGCCACACATTTCCATAGGCGTCTTGAGCCGATCCTCCAGTTGTAACGGTGTAGTCATAGGTATGGGTAAGACCGCCCTCGTCAGTATCAGCAAGAAGCCTTAGTTTATGTGTCGGATCTTCATCCCACACCTGCGTTGTCCGCGCGCGGTCTGAGTACTGCGTCTGCACAATGTTCCCGCCAGCGGTATAAGCATACGTGGTACCGTTATTGTGCGCGTCGAACAGCGTGGTCCGCTTACCCGACAAATCATAGGCGAACGTCGCCGTAAAACCTTCAGCGTCGGTCACTTGGAAGGCGCGGCCGTTGGCGTAGTAATCATAGTGCGTGGCCGCCAAATCCGGCTCAGTAAGCGTCTGAAGTTTGCCAAATCGAGCGGAATATATCGATTCGTTGCTCAAATAGTACGCATACTGCGTTGTTAAATACGTACCGGCGGTACTGTCACTGAGTCGCACTTGAGGCGTCGCAACCTGTGTCAGAAAGCGGCTAGAGCCGACGAAGTGCGCAGCAACGTCTGCTGGAGTTAGCGCTCGCTGATATATCGCGGCTTGATCAATGCTACCGCTAAATGAACGCCATCCATTCCAGGCCGTTCCAGACAGACCTAAGGCAGATCCGGTTCCAATGAAGTAGCTGCTTGCCGCTTGAGCCGTCGACGTAAATGTGCGGCTGGATATCGCAGCGCCATCTACGTAGAGCGCGTCAGCGCCTCCTCCGATGATTACCGCAACGTAGTGCCATTGATCGTCAAAGTAACTCGTGCCAGCCGGAGTAGCGACTTCAAAGCCAGGATTGAACAAGCTTGAACGGATCTGCCCAGTCGTACCAATGTAAACCCTCGATGTCGGAGACGAAGCCTGAGTCACCCCTGGCGTAGCACCAGATGGCACTTGGCTTAACAGTATCGTGCCTTTATTCTGGTTGCTGGAAGATGCTTTAAACCAGGTCTCGAAGCTGAAGGACCAGCCTGCAGCTGATACGTTGTTGAACGCTGAAGTGGGTAGCGCGATGTACTGGTTGGTTGCATTAAATGTCACCGCAGTGTCCGAATCAAACGCCCCTGGCTGGCCAAGAAGCGGTGAGTTTGCATATGTTGCATTGTTGCTGTTTCCCGATGAGTCGCTAGCAGTAGTACCGGACATCTCCCCGAAGCTATAGGAAGCCACAGCATCCACTACCGGCGCCGTGAAGGGTTGCGTGACAGAGTACGTCCAGCTACGGCCGTTGCTTCCGTCGGGTAGAATCTCGGTAACCGCGCTGATATATCCGCTTGTAGCGTAAGTGATGTGAAGTGCCGTGGCCACAGGCGTCGTATTGTCCAAAAATCCCCCCGCCTCGCCTGGTACGGCGCCCGCTTCCACTGACATGCTGGTGATAGTGTCCAGTAAATGCGACCCGGGCCGATAACGCATTTGAATTTCATTCCCGTACTGATCTATCTCAGCATCGAGAGCACCGTCAGCATTAAAACGTTGGCCGCGACCAGAAGGATCTCGGTAAAAGTACTTTGCGCCCTGAGAGTTCCAATTACTCACGTACCAGAATTCTCCATTCATGGCTGCTGGCAGCAAGTAATTGCCATTGTTCATGCCTATCGTAAACGTATGGCCCTGCGAATCAATCCAGTCCACCCCAGTCGTTGGGTCGGGGCTAGATGTGGTATCGTGCATGTAAAGGCGGTCGCTATAGCTGTGAGACCATCCCCGGCCAAGATCATTGACGGTGCGTGACAGGCTTGAACTGAAGGGCGCGTTCGAATCATAATGTCGCGAAAAGACGAGTGGGAGGCCAGGAGTGGGAATGCTAACGTCAGTCACGTCCTGAGTGACCGCACCCGTTAAAAGGTTGATGGGAAGTGACTCAGATGTTGCGGGAGCTGGAGCGTTTGTAAGTGGTGCGATGACAATCGCCTGTCCCGTGACTTCAGTGCCAAGAATAGTTCCATCAGTCTTCAGCAGAGATAGGCCGGCCTTGTTTGCGTATGCCGTTATGAGGGGTATGCCAGTAAATGAGGAATTGGCAACGATCACACTGTTCGGAAACTGGACCCATTGAGCACCAGCGGTAAGTTTGCTGCCAATCGCGCCACGAGGTAAATCGTACGACTGGCTGGGATGATCGTCGCTCCACAGATTCCACGCCGCCGTAGATGAAATCCTAACGAGCGAATCCTGGTAGCTTGCGAGGGCATTTTGTGCTCGCTGCGCCTTGTTCGGCGTGACCGTACCGATTGACGTGCCAACACGAGGGTCAATTGATAATGAAGGGCCCAACTGTTGGGGCACCTCAATGAGTTGGCCCGGCAGGGTGACCGGAAACTGAAGGCGAGTGTCAATCGAAGCTGCAGGCACCTGCGACACCCCGCTCGTAATCGAGAGCCTGATGGTCGCGGTAGGGCTAACCGTGCGGAATAGACCATCCAGCACCGCCCGCGACTGGTCTTGTTGTTGCAAGTAGCCGGCGCCAGAAAGCGCCAGGATACGGCCAGCGTCTGCACGGGAAAGGGAAATCGTCGTGGGATTGCTGGTCGTTCCAGGATTGCTTGCCGCAAGCTCAACAATTCCTCGCTCCCGATCATTCACGTCCGCGGCCAAGGTGAATAACTGCTCGTTCGTGAGCTGATTCGCATCGACCGATATACTAATAACGCTCTGATCCGGTCGCATATAAGTTTGGCTAGTGTCCGCGACTGTTTTCCCCGCCTCGTAGTATTGCACGACAACTTTAATCGTTCCGCCCGATGGCACGCCAAGAGATGCACCGCTCGGCAGCGTGCCCTGTGCAATGTCGTTTACATAAAGCCTGGGAACACCTTGATCCTGCGCGACGTAAATGGTCTGGGAAGCATTTACAGGCACAACACCAGACGGTGGTGGCGTAAGATTCGACGCCACGGTTAAAACAACAGGGGCAGTCAGGGCAGCAACGTCGCCACTCGATGATTGGGAGTAGATCATCACCGATATGCGATGGTAGTCAAGGTAATTGCCCTGCGTCTCTGTCGTGCCATCTGATAATACGCGAGGCGCAGTGTGCGAGTTTGATCCGTTGGCGTACGCAAGGGCAGAACTGCCGTTATTCGTAAACTTCAGTTGCTCTGGCCAGGCCTGATCGATGTTGCTTATGAGGTGCGGTGCGATGCTACCCGCCAACTTAATATCCGCCACTGAAAGTCCTGGTGCATTCACAGCGAGCCATTTTGATACGCGGTCCTCATACCAGTCGCTTACTAAGCCAGTACGAATCCTTTGCTGGTTGTTGGAATAATCAACGGAGAATAAAGAGTCGACATTCGCATTTGTGGGGTCAAGGTTGCTTAACGCGGAGGGAGCACCGGGGTTTGGTGGCACTTTGTCGGCCAGAAGCTCGCTGAAGTTTGAATAAGTCGTGCCTAGCTGAGCGTTAAGTAAGCTCAAGTACTTCTCTACAAGGGACGACCAATCCTTGGTCTTGAATGCGACATTTAGTGGCTTCCAGACGTTATTTCCCTCGTTGACTTCTAGCCATGTTAAGTCGAATTCAACACCCCGCAGCGCACTTCCTGTGGGCGTCCTAAACGCAGTCGCACCGCTAGCGGAATACGAGTTATTAGCAAGGATCAGCGGCGCTGCATCAAGGTAGTCAACAAAAGACGAAGGCGGAGGAGTCGTGCCAAGCCAGTCCTGTACAGCACTATCAGGCAGATATGCCTTATAGCCGAGCGACGAATTGTTGTGGGCAAAACGAAGGTCTTCTGCAGGCAGTATTTGTGAGCCAACGTCCAGCGGGTTCACCTTAACTGTAAGTAGTGCGCTAAGCAGAGTTGACAAATCCAAATCATTTCCAGCGTGTGTCTGAATAACCGCCAACGGGTCCTTCATCCGGCCGTAATACGGCTGAAAATCATAGTTATTCAGAACGTACTCATATATTTCCAGTGGCAGATAATGCAGGGACTTCGCTATGTCATGGAGAGCATCGGCTTCATCGTCCTCAGATTCGGCCCGTGCAAGACCAACGGGCGCTAAGTCCACTCGTAGAGAGAGGCTTCCCTCGACGTCAGATAGGTTGGGGTCGGTATCAAAGTGTGGATTTCCGTATAACGCCAAATGGTTCAGCTGGGGGAAGCTAGTCTTAACGCTGGCCAGTCTTATGCCCACCGAAAGATCGATCGCGTTGTATCGAAGATCCAGAGACGCAAGCGTTTCCGGATGATTATAATTTATAAAGCCAAAGAACGAGCTCGACAAAGACGTAAGACCATCATGGCTTAAATCGAGACTCGTGATTCCGCTAAAGGTGGTGGACAGTCCCGGCATGGCCGACAGCGACCCAAAGCCACTGATGTCTAATGCGCCCGACACGGCAAACACGCTTATCTGGCTTGCGTATGGCCACGCACTGTATCGAATGCGGTCTTCACCCAACCCACCATTAATGGTCACATCGCTGATGCGACGCATCACCAGTCTCCCCGCGCCATTCATCGCGACCCCGACAGGTCCCATGTCGATACTATCAGCGTTCGGGCCGCCATTGATAGTGACACTTCCCGTCCCGGACCCGCCGTCGATAATTGCGTCGGTCGTGGAGATCTCGAATCGATTGTAGCCAGACCCACCATATAGCCAGTCGGGAAAGCGCCACTCGCCTCGATTGATCGTATCTGAAAATGTATTATTGCCGTCATGCATGCGTACATGCAGAGCGCTAATTGGGACGTTCGTAGATAACGCAACCGTGCGCTGCCCAGCGTCATTCGTATAATTAATGACTACTGCCCCGGCGGTGCCGGTCGCGATAACCGTTTCCAAGACTTGTCCGGAAGTACCGTGGTATTCAACCGTACCATCGAGCAGTACAAACACGCCGCCAGTGAACGGCGCCCCGTTGTTAGCTTCGTTGGATTCAGCAATTTGGTTGGCGGCGTCTACCTTGACGGACAGGACATAGTCGCTATCCGTATCAATCCATGAGGGCGTGAACCTTAAAGTGTGTTGTCCATGGCTAAGGTCTGATGTCTTAATAACGTCCACCACCATTAGCTGCACGGCCGCGCCTTGGCCTGCGTAAGTGGCGAACACCCCAATCTGAAAGGGCGCCCCCATATCGTTCGCCAACGAATACACAACCTGTAACTGCCCTTTGTTATCCACGGCGTTTGTCGTCGTAAAACCTTGAGCCGAGATGTCATCGGCCGCCGCAACGTTTACAGTGTATACCTGGTCGGTATAGTCTGAACCGTTAGTCGCCCTAATTGTCAAACTATGCACCCCGACGGATGGATTCGACCAAGTTACTGCTCCAGTTGTCGAATTAATCTTGGCACCGGGACTAACCGTCGAGGTGGTCACCACGCTGGAAAGTGAATCGACGATGAAATAGGACAGCGCATTGGCCGTGTGGAGCGTGAGATCGACGGCATGCGGCGTGAAGAATACAGTTTTGCCTTTTTCCGAGGCTATCGTTGTTGTCCCAAGGAAAATAGGAGCGCGAGTACTGGCCGACTCATACATACTTCCTTGGGTGAACAGGGTGATGTCGGCGCTGGTAATAGCTCCATCATAGTTAAGGTCCCCCTGACTCCAGCTATTAGCAGTCTGGCTGTTTGAGGTGGGCGACGAGTCGTCAGCGGTCGTGCCGCTTAAATCCTGATCACCGATCACGGTGTAGGTGAGTATTACCGACTTCGTCGCAATCGCCGTGTTCGTTGAAGTGGTCGTAAGAGTCTGGTTGCTGCCGATGTACTGGTAGTGGCTGGTCGAATCGGTAATACGGTTATCAAGCAATCCAAGCGCGCTAGTTGCCGTTGAGCCGCCGTGAGTCCAGTCGGTTTGAACCGCGTCGCTTACAATGCCAGGCCCGTTAAAACTGCCTTCAGAGTAACCCGATCTCAGCATTTGCTGAATAGCCGAGGAAGGGTTAGCCTGAGTCGTATAGTCAACGACTAACACGCCATTTCCAATATTGAGTTGGCTCGGCGTGGAGTATGTATTTGCCAGATCCAGGTCGAGGCTATTTACAAACAGTCGCCTGCTGCCACCATCGGCAAGTCGCACCTTTGCACCCGTTTCAATGCTTACGCCCTTCAAATGCTCCGATGCGAAGAAAACGAGTTCAGTGCCACTATTCACGGCACGCAGGCTGAGATTGTAACCCGCGTCTCCGGTGAACTGTGTCGTGCCCCCGGCGTCGATGAACTGAGAATTGGCACCGTTCGACTGCGGCCCGTTAAGAACGAGCATCCCGTCGCCCGACCTAGTCAATAGCACATTTGCGAGGATGGAGTGTGGCTGAGAAGCTGTGGATTGAAACGTTGCTTTGCTGTTTGCGCCAACCTCGATAAAGTTGGTCAGTCCAGAGCCAGTCGGGCTGCGTGAGGCCGCCAATGTAGTCGCATCGAGAAGCTTTCCGCCGCCATCGAGCACCAGTTGGCCGTCCAAAAGAGCAACCTGACCAACCGTAATGCTTCTGTCTTTTGCAGCGAAACGCAAAACCGAATCCACCACCGAAACAGCCGTCAGCGCCCCATTCACGAAACTCACGTGCGTTGACCGAGTTCCTTGGCCTCCGATCACCCGCAAGTAGTTCGTCTCTGAATTAGGCAAGGCCCCGGGCGCCGCGCCATCGAACTTGACGTAGCCGCCGGGAATCGGATCGCCTCCCGTCAGGTCTATTGTGAGGGTATCATTTCCGCCAAGCGACTTAACGTCAATAAAGTTTAGGGTCGACACAACCGGTGAAGTGTAGGTTCGCGTCGCTCCTGACGTAGTAACGGTGATGCGGTCCACGTCGCCATCACGGACGACAGTGATCGTGTCGTTATTGCTACCTAACCCGGGAACGATAAAACCGGTCGGGTCCGCATTCACGTGTCCAACGAGGTTGAGAACAAACGCAGTATTGCTAGGATCCGTCGTCGTGAATGCTAGGCTGCCGTTATAATCGCCCGAGAATGTAGCATCCAATTGAACTGTGAAGGCTGTTTGCGCACCAGGTGCAACGACCGGCTCAAACGCCGTCACAACGGTATAACCGCTTGGCAACGATAAGCCGGATAAGGTAAGTGGATAATTGCCTGTATTGCTGATCACGAAGGATCGTTGGATGGGGATATTCTCTGCCGTGGTTAGGCTGGTGGCACTGCCATTCGCTAACCCCGCCACGGTGATTACTGGTCTGACAACTGTTCCCTTGATAGCAAAGTCATAAGGATTGTTTGCCGCCGCGTTGTGTTCAAACGCAATACTTCCAGAATATGATTTCGCCTGGGTTCCAGAGAGGATAATGTGAAAGCTGGCCGAGCTGCCGGCACTAATCGTAGAAGGAAAATCGGTGACTGTAAATCCGAGGGGGACCACTAGGGATTGCGGGTCCAGTACGAGTGTCGCGGTGCCTGGATTGCCGATGGTTACTGACCGCAAGATCGGCTGTGATGCGCCCAGCAGTTGCGAACCAAAATCGATAAGCGAGACTCCATGTACAAGCGTAGTCGCGGTCGAATCGTCGCGAACCCAAAGTGCTGGTGCCCGGGCAGTGACTGTCCCAATGAGACGAATAGCGAACGGGCTAGCTTCGGCGTCGTTGGTTTCGAAAGACAAGGTGCCCGCATACCCGCCTGCGGTAATGGCGGTCATCTGAATGGTAAGCTGTGTCGTAGCCCCTGGTGCGAGTGTCGTAGCATACGGCGTTGCTACCGAAAAACCGGCGGGAAGGGACGTGAGCGTGCTAGAGAGCGTTAATGTGGCGGTCCCGACGTTTGAAATATCAAAGGTGCGGGAGATGGGACTACTGGTAAGCGTATTTCCAAAATCGACCGTATCCAATCCATCGCGCAAAACGATGGCTGAACCGCTCAAGACCACGCTTATCTTTGGAGCCGTTGCGACGACGGTACCATTCAAGCCAAAGGAGATAGTATCGTTATTCAAATCGTCGCATTGGAATGTCACAGTCCCGCTATAAGTTCCGGTTGTGCTCGCATCGAGCTCAACGAGGAAAGTTGTGGACGTACCCGGCGCAATCACGCCGTTGGGAGGCTGACTCAGAGTGAAGCCGGTCGGGACCTGGAACGACTCAAGGTCCACGGCCAAGTCGGCAGATCCTAGATTGCTGATCGTGATTTGGCGCGCGATTGGAGCTCCTACTGTGCTCGTCCCGAACGGGACGACGGCAGTTCCTCCGTCAAGCACCGCTTGGGTCGCTGAATCGGTTACGCGAATTGTGGGTGCAGGGGCGACCACTTGTCCGGCAAGTGCGAATGAAAATGTCGTGGCATCGGGATCGTTCGAGTCGAATGAAATGTTACCGCTATACGTGTTTGCGGCCGTCGCGTCCAGTTGCACGCGAAATGCTGCCGCCTCCGCGGGAGCAATAGTCGCAGCCGGATACTCGACGATCGTGAATCCGCTCGGGACTGAGAAGGAATTGAGATTAATCGTGAGGTCAGCTGTTCCAGTATTCGCAATCCATATTAGGCGGCCTACCGGACTGCCTAACAACGTTGACCCGAGATCAATTGAGCTGCTTACGTTCGTTAAAACACCTGAAGTGACGAAGTCCTCAACGGTAAGGTGCGGCACAGGTGTAATCACCGTGCCCGCGAGATAAAAGCAAAAAATATCCGCGTTCGGGTCGTTGGTGCCAAAAGACACATCGCCGGCATAGATACCTGCGGTGTTTGCATCAAGTTGAACCGTAAATGACGTCCACTCACCTGGCAGCAGAATCTCTGAAAACGATCCGCTAATACTGAAGCCGCTTGGCAGTTCAAGCGACTCATCGTCAATATCTAATTCTGTTAATCCTCGGTTCACAATCGTGAACGTTCTGGACACGGGAGCATTCAACAGCGTCGTGCCGTAATTGATGCTGCCGGTGCCGTTGTCAATTGCCGTCGTGAAGTTATAGACAGCTATTTGGGCGTCGTTGCTTAGTACGCTCCCAGTGATGGTGAAAGTAAATGCATGCCGATCCGGGTCGTTCGATTCGATCACGACCGAACCCGTATAAGTACCAACTGACGTGGCGTTCAGCTGAATGACAAGACTAGAAGTCGAGAATGCTCCAATCGCAGCATCCGGCGTCTCTGCAATGCTGAAACCTAATGGAACACTAATACTGCTCAAATCGAGTTCTGCACTACCCGTATCGCCGATGGTAAACGTCATAGCCACAGGCGAGCCCTGCCCCGTTGACCCAAAGTCGACTTGGCTTGAGTTGGGCCAGATAATTGTGGACGTCGAGTCACGAGCTTCAAGGTGTGGCCGATCGTCGCCCCCACCGTCACTTGCACTTGAATCACTGTCACTGCTGCCTGAATCACTGCTATTGGAATCGCTACTCCCGTCTGAACTCGAATCTGAAGAATCACTTGAGGTGGAGTCCGACGATGTATCCCAGCCTCCCGTACTTGAATCGCTGCTATCGGCGCTCGAGTCCGAAGAGTCACTGGAGCTTGAGTCGGAGGAATCTGCATCGCTACTCGAATCCACGCTGCTGTCGGACGAACTTGAGTCGTCGCTATCGGAGTCGTTGCCGTCAGACGAACTGGCGTCAGACGAATCGTCGCTGCTGTCGGAGGAAGTTGAATCTGTCGAGCTTGAGTCACTTGAGTCTGAAGCGCTTGTGCTATCTGATGAATCAGAGGCGGAGGAGGTCGAGTCGCTTGAGCTTGAATCGCTGCTCGAGTCTGACGAGCTGTCGTCCGTGCTGGTGGAATCGCTGCCCGAATCAGTCGAGGTAGAATCCGATGCACTAGAATCGTCGGTCGTCGTGTCGGTACTGCTATCGGACGAAGAATCCGTAGAATCGGTGTCCTCACCCTCGCCGTAGTATTGTTGATCTGCGAGAAAGAGACTGATGTAGCTATTAGACCCCGGGCCCGGCGTCACGGCTTTCGATGAATCTCTTTCATTGACCGACGCGGTTATCTGGAAGTAGTCACCGGTTGAGTCGCTATCGATCAATCGGCCTTGCACTTGCTGCCATCCGTCGTTGGTTGGAAGTGCAGCCAGTAATTGACGCGGCTGCAATTGCTCAAGCAGTAACCGGCGGTTGTGGCCAGGTTTTGCGAGGGCGATAGTTGTGATCCAGCCGACCAACCTGGCGAGTATGGTTTGCAAAAACTGCATAGTCTTATTTTTGTTATGGAGCGCGCACTTTCAGCGCCGCCGAATCCAAACGGTTTTAAGCCACACGGCGATCTGAAAATGCTGACTTCAGGCGAGCCAACTAATCGCCCAGATGACGTTTTCAGATTGTATCTGTAGGGAGATCGCCCGCGAAAAGTCCGTCGCAAGCCGCAGCCCAAGGCAATCCCGGACACCAGATCGCGACTCACCAAGCCGCAGACCATGCTATGGCGACATTCCCCCGCTGCAATCGATGGTGGCTCAACTCGTGATTACAAACTGATGGCAAGCGATTTGCCCTTCGCCGAACCGTCGATTGAGGCGTGATTAGAGCGTCGAACTTTCGTTTGTCAATTGTTCGCAGCCTGTTCTCATCCAGTCCGCATACAGTTCTCACCCAGACGCATGCGCCGTTGGGCCGGCAACTTTTCTCAAGTGGGGTTGAGCTCGCCTGGCCTCCTGGTAGGCAAAGCGAGTTCCGCTCGCAAGCGGCCCTGCATTACTGTCCGGCGATGACTGCGAGCGGGCAGGGCAAAGCCGGATAACCCTTGTCCGCGCCTGGAGCCAAAAAAACCGGAATTATTTCGAAAAAATGCAAAATTGGTGTCCGGTTTTTTATCCGTTTTGCAATTGAGAGAAGGGAAACGGTCGGCACGGGACAAAGCCCAGCTTTTTACCTGGCACGGCGGAGCGAGCCCCAAGATTTCCAGGCCAAGTGTCCATAACTGGAGGCGGGTATGTCGCAGGATTTACCGAACAGACTCGCAACCGCGATGGCTCTTTTGCGGCAGTCCGCGATTTTCGCGGACTCCCTGCAACAGTCGCGGTGGGAGTTCGCGGTCGAGTTGCGGGAATTGAAGGGACTCGGCTTAACGCACAGTGATCTCCGATACCTCATCAGTTGCGGGCACATCGAGCATGCTGACGAAGTCACCACTGCGCGGTCAAGCAAACGCCGTTTCACTCGTTTGCTAGGCCTTCAGCTCAGTGAACGAACCTGTTTCGTACTTTCTCCCCATGAAGAATTGGCTGAATCAGCGGTGGATGTCTTGCACCCGTCGCAGATTGTAGTCGGCCGAACGATGTCCACCAATCGATCCACAATGAATGGGCTCAATCAAGGTGGTTGCAAGCGATGTGGGGCGTTGTCTTTAGCAATACCGAATGCCAAGCCCTTATGGGACAAAGAACGTTGCTGTTTAATCCTGGACGGCTTCTTGGTGAAAACATTTCATTCACCAGCCAGAAACCAGTGGCTTATTTTGACGACATTTCAAGAACGGGAGTGGCCCGTCCGGATCGACGATCCGCTCCCCTCTACGGTTGGCATCGATCCGAAAACCAGATTGCACCAGACGATCGCCTCACTGAATCGGTGCCAGCAAAATGGTTTGCTCCGATTTTGCGGCGACGGCACTGGTCGGGGTGTGCGGTGGACCGCGGGGAATCAGGACGTCGCACGGCGTGCACATAGCCAGTCGGGATAAACCGGCTAGTGTAGTGCCTCACGCTGATGGGGTTTTATTCAGGACGGCTCGGGCGCGGCGGACTTTGGCCAGGATTTCTTCGGGCAGTGCTTTCCAAAGCAGGCCTTTGGCGTGCTCGTTGTGCTCTTCGACGTACTCCAGAATAGCCGCTTGCAGTTCGCGCACGCTGCGAAAGGTGCCGCGGCGGAGACGCTTCTGCGTCAACTCGCGAAACCACCGCTCGACGAGGTTGAGCCACGAACTGCTGGTCGGCGTAAAATGCATGTGAAAGCGCGGATGGCGCTTCAACCAGCGCTCTACCTGGGGATGCTTGTGCGTGGCGTAATTGTCAGCCACGAGGTGCAAATCGAGGCTGGGTACGTGGAAGCCTCGATGAGCTTGGGGCACTTGATCCACTTCTGGTGTCGATGTCGTGACATGCAAGCTTCGATCACCAGTCCTTCGGCCACGAGCAGAGCCGCGAATAGCGTCGTGGTGCCGTGACGCTTGTAATCGTGCGTTAGCGTGCCCAGGCGTCCCGGATGGCAGCTTGCGGCCGCTCTTGGGTCGTCGTCGTGATAATCCGAGCCGCCACTTCCTGACGAGCGCGTTGCTGGACGACCACCCCGCGGCGCATCACGCTCGATGCCCGGCAGTCGCGAGCCGGCGAAGCGCTGTCGCCATAAGCCGACCGTCTTGCGCAGCGTACCTAGTTCCGCAGCAATCTCTTTGTTCTCGCGCCCCTGAACACGCCACCGTGAAAGTCCAAACAGGGTTCCTTCCGTTCTGGGAACCGAAAGGGACGCGAACTCAGCAAGTGGTTGTGCGACAATCACTTACGAAGTCCGCCAAAGAGAGTATTGTTTCGAAGAGGGTCCCTTTCGGGGAGCCTTTTCATCCACTTGGCGAACCAACGGGTTTTCGGTTAACACTGAAGACCCGTCGGTTGTCGTGGCCGGCGTCGTCACCGGCGTGCCAGCGTCATCAGCGGCGTCGGGGAACAGCCTCAGAAGGTAGGTTCCCGTGCCGTCGCCGTTCCCAGAGGGAACCAACTGGATGACTTCAACGAACTGCTCCAGGATGGTCCTCCGCTCGTCGGGAGTGGCCTGCTGGATCAGCTCAGCAACGCCCGACCAGTTTTCGACGAACTTTTTGGCGACGGACGTGATGTGCTGCCATGGTGATCGGCGCTGGCGAAGCTCCGTGAGCCTGTTGAGCAGTCCTTCCTTCTCAGCTTCGAGTTGAACGAGTTCTTCCTTGATGCTGGCCGGTGCGGTGGTCCCCATTTCTTTCAGGACCGCCACGAGCCTTCCGATTTCGGCCTTAACGGTCACGAGCCGATTCTGAACCGAAGACGAATCTTGCTCAACTGTTTGAGCGTCAGCATCGATCAGCTTCAGGGCCTCAGCGATGATCTGCTTCCTTGCTGCCGGGTCTGTACCGATTTGGGCTACACGGGCTGCTACTGCTTCTTCAAGCGATTCGGCTGGAATACCGCCAGCTCGACATTCACCGCTGTGAATTTTTCTCGTGCATTCGTAGTAGTGGTACTTTTTGCCTCGGCCATGAGCACCCTTGGGCGTCATCATGGCCCCACAGCCACACCTAACCATTCCCCGAAGGATGTAGCCACGGCCTCTACTCCGACGACGGTTGCATCGGTGCTTGGTCGTCTGTTCCAGGATTTTTTGGACGCGATCAAACTGCTCTTGGCTTATGATCGGCTCGTGACAGTTTTCCTGGATCATTTCACCCCAGCGAATCCGGCCTAGGTAAATTTCATTTCGAAGAATACGGAGGACCTGCTGTTTTTCAAAGCAATCCCCGCCGGTAATTTTTCCTGAGCGGGATTTCGATTTTGGAACACGGATTTCTTTCTTCGTAAGTTCACGTTGAACTGCTCCAGCAGAACCAAATTTCTCCAGGGCATCAAAGAAATCTTCCTTGATGATCTTCGACCATTCAGGATGGGGAATGAGTTTTCCCGAGCCAGACGGATCAGGCACGTAGCCGTAGAGGTAGCCACCGTTCCAAAGGCCACGGCTTATTCGGTCGACTGAGGTGCTTGGGTTTTTGTGGACAGTCCAACTCCTTATTCTGCAAGGAAGAGG
>JADMIO011583459.1_pt1 | contig 20033 bp, 16 predicted proteins | sample 8958161 | NCBI WGS metagenome assembly JADMIO01 (sample SAMN16585339, study PRJNA669376) | soil metagenome | isolation source: Crop rotation soil | place: USA: Cullars Rotation, Alabama | collected 2011 | reverse complement strand
TGGGGATGATGAAGGTGTTGGTACTGGCGACCAGTGCATTCGTGTATTTGATGAGGATGTTGAAGACCACCATGCTGATCGCCGATCCCAGCACCCCCAGGATGCACACGAACCAGAAGGCCTCCCAGGCCAGGGCCGGGTCCTTGTCCCAGGCCGCCACCACATTGGTGAGGATAAGGATGAGCAGGTAGGGCAGGGCCATGAAGAGGAAGGGATAAGCCGTCTTCACCATGGCCGGCAGGTGGGACAGCCTGCTCTTGATCAGGTTGATGTTGTAACCGTACATGACCGCCGCGCTCAATGCCATCAAAGCCCCACCCATATGGATATGCTTGTCGCCGCTGAAGAAACCCGGCAGCAGGATGATGGCTGTACCTGTGATTCCCAGGGCCACGCCCAGCATGCCGTTGCGATCGGTCTTCACATGGAACAACAGCGCCCCGATGATCACGGTGAACATGGGGGTAAGCGCGTTCAATATGCCCGAAAGTCCGCTGGGAATAAGGGTTCCCGCATACGCAAAAAGAAGTGCCGGTATGCCGTTCCCTATAAAACCGCTGAGAAAGAGATTGCCGTAGTCTTTGGCGCTGATAATGCGTTTCTCCGTCGCCTTGTCCCGGGGGTTCACGAAACTGTATTTCATCACCCAGGGCAGGAGGACCAAACCGGCGAGAAAAAGCCTAAAACCCGCCACCTGCAAGGGTTGGAAGACCAGGTTGGCTTTTTTGATCAGTATAAACGAGGTGCCCCAGATACAGCCCAGTAGCAAGATGACCATTGGAGCTGCCCAGGACTTTTTCAACGCCGCAAAATTAGGTGGGCCGGGGCGTACTTTTGTCCGGAATTTTTACGCGTTTATTACAGCCATATTGACGAACTTTGTACATACCATGCGCCTTTACGCCCTGTTCATAATTTTATTTTTTGCAGCTTCACCTGCTTGCTCCCAGGGGTTGATCGGCGATGACCTGCTCTGCACCGAAAAGGCCCGGCACGAGAAACGCATGGCCTTCAGGGTGAATCCCAATGTCTACCACGGTTACGAGATCCTCTACCACCGCCTGCGTTTGAAACTGGATCCCCGCAAAAATGATTCCCTGGCCGGTTCGGTTTTTTCACTCGTCAAAATATTCAAGAACACGGATTCCATCGGTTTCGACTTCGTCGCCGGCATGCAGGTGGATTCGGTGAAAAGGGGAAACATCCATTTGCTCTTCAGCCGCAAATTCGACGTGCTGTATTGCCATAAGCCGGGACAATGGCAAGCCGGTACCTTTGATTCACTGACAGTGTATTATCACGGCAAACCCTCCAATGGCGGCGGTTTTGGCGCCTTTGTGCGCGACAACCACCAGACCGGACCCGTCATCCATACCCTGAGCGAACCCCATGGTGCCAAATTCTGGTGGCCCTGCAAGCAAACCCTGGACGACAAGATAGACTCCCTGGATTTTTACATCTCCACGCACAAATCGCTGAAAGCTGCCAGCAACGGGCTGCTGGTGGGTTCCACACTCGTGGATACCACGATCACCTACCATTGGAAACACCGCTACCCGATCGCCACTTACCTGGTGGCCATGGCAGTGACAAATTACCAGGAATACACGGATTATGCGCATTGGTCCACCAGCAGCGACAGCATGCCCGTCCTCAATTATGTCTTCCCGCAAACACTTACCGAAGCCAAGACCAGCACCAAAGTGATCCTGCCCATCCTGCGCTTTTACGATTCACTTTTCGGACCCTATCCCTTCAAGAAGGAGAAATACGGACACGCGCAGTTTACCTGGGGCGGTGGCATGGAACACCAGACCATGAGTTTCATGGTGAATTTTTCCTTTGACCTGCAGGCCCATGAACTGGGCCATCAGTGGTTTGGCGACGGGGTCACCTGCGGAAGCTGGGAAGACCTCTGGCTGAACGAGGGCTTCGCGACCTACCTGACCGCGCTCTGCTATGACCATTTTTATAACCGGCCCCAGTTCCTGGACAAGATGTGGTGGGTGCGCAAGGCGGCGATCTCTCAAAATGGAGGCTCTGTGCATGCCCGCGACACGAACAATGTGGGCGAGTTGTTCAGCGGCAACCTGCGCTACAACAAGGCCGCCTTTATGATCCATATGTTGCGCGACCGCGTGGGCGATGCCCTGTTTTTCGCGACCATGAAGGAATACATGACCCAAGCCCCCAGGGCCTATGGATTTGCGACTACCCGGGAATTTCAAAAACTCTTTGAGAAGAATTGCGCCTGCGACCTGGACACTTTTTTCAACGAGTGGTTTGAAGGAGAGGGTTTTCCCAGACTGTATGTGCGCTGGGTGCAGAGCGGGAAAAACCTGCACCTCGTCGTAAATCAGGTGGGCTCAAGCAGCATAAGTCCATTTTTCCATGTCAAAGTACCGTTGCTGTTCAGGAACAAAAGCGGTCAAACCCAACTCATTACGGTCTATCCACAGAGTCCTCTGCAGGCCTTTGACCTCACACTGAACATCGCCGCCGATACCGCCACCTTCGATCCCAATGTGGTGGTGCTGGCAGGGGATTCTGTTACAGGACGCAACCTGGACGGGGGAGATGCCATGTATTCCGTGGGTCCCAACCCGGTGCGGGATATCCTGAACATCCAGAAGATCGGCTCCCAGGTGACCAAAACCCAGCTCTTCAACCAGGCAGGACAAGAGGTTCCGGCCCGTATGGTCCTCAACGAAGACTCCGGTTTCGGTCGCGCCCAACTGGACCTTTCTCCTTTGCCGGCAGGGGTTTACACGCTTAAAATATTCAACGAACATTTCGTATCTTTGTATAAACTCATTAAGTACTAGAAAATGAAACTTTTGCAATTCGGGGCATTGTTGACATGCGGAGCGCTACTCCTTGCATCGAGTTGCGATCGTAAACCACCGGTGAAGCCCACACCTGATCACGGAGTGGTACTGGATTTCCATGCCATGTTCAATGGCCAGGAAATAGAGTATGCCAAAATTCAATACGCCAAGCCCGACGGGGAATTGATGAGCGTCACCAACTGGGGCATGATCCTCTCCCACCTGTCCCTGATGAAAGAAGACAGCAGCCTGGTACAGCTTGGCGACGGTTACCTGTATATCGGTTTCACCGATTTGAAAACAAATTACACTTTTGCGGATGCGGAAGCAGGCAAGTACATAGGGATCAAATTCCAATTGGGTCCTGACCAGATGATCAACCATTCGGATCCCACCCAATGGCCGCCCAAACATCCGCTGAACGCCAACAATACCGGCCTGCACTGGGGTTGGGCTGGCGGTTATATCTTCCAGGCTTTGGACGGTCAATGGAAAGACAGTGCCGGCGGCCCCGCCAAAACATATTCATTTCATACCGCTACAGATGACATGATCCAATCCTTCTTCATGCCCATGAATTTTACGCTGGAATCCGCTGCAAGAAAAACGGCGAGGATCGAATTCTGGGCCGATGAATATTTCAAGGACCCCAATGTACTGCACCTGAAGGATGGCGCCAACAGCCACACCCAAGGCAGCACGGAGATCAGCCTGATGAACAAGATCATGGAGAATGCGAAGACGGGGGTTTACAGGATCATTGAAGTGAAGTAATTGCGGAAGCTGATCCACATATCGGGACTCATTCTCATGACAGCGGTCTGCGTGATCGCCTGTAGAAAGCAGGACCCCCTGGAGCAACTGCGCGGATTCGCACCGCATTATGTGAATCCCTCCGAGATCTTCCCAACGCGTTTTGGCATGCCGGATCTGCCCAAGGACAACCCCTTCACGGAGGAGGGCATTTACTTGGGCCGCATGTTGTTCTACGACCCCATCCTGTCCATAGACAGCAGCATTGCCTGCGCTTCCTGCCACCAGCAGAAATTTGCCTTTTCCGATCCGGTGGCAAAAAGTACCGGTGTTTTTGGCCTGAAAACGGCGCGCAACTCATCGGCACTTTTCAACCTGGCCTACAGCCAGCGCTTTTTCTGGGACGGTCGCCAAAAGACAGTTCGCGATCAACTCTTTGAACCCATACAGGCCCACAGCGAAATGGGCATGACCCTACCCCTGCTCAGGGACCGTCTTCTGCGTTCGGAACGCTACAGGTCCTGGTTTAAGAAATCATTTAACGAATCCCCGGACCTGATCCTGATGGCCAAGGCCCTGGAACAATTCCTGCTGCAGATCGTTTCCAAAGATTCGAAGTTTGACGAGATGTGGCCCACCAATTTCAGTGTGTTCACGCCCCAGCAGGATTCCGGCTTTCGCATTTTTAATTTTGGTGTGGATTTCAGCCAGCCCCCGATCCGGGGTGCGGATTGCTTCCATTGCCACAGCGGCATCCTTGCCCAAAACAACAACCTGAGCGCAGGTGGAATTGTAAACAATGGACTGGACGCGGTGCTCACTGACCTTGGATTGGGGGCCATCACCGGCAAAAGTACCGACCAGGGCAAATTCAAAACCCCCTCCCTCAGGAACCTGGAATTCACAGGTCCTTATATGCATGACGGGCGCTTCGCCACCCTGGAAGAAGTGATCGACCATTACAGCGACAACATCCATTTCAACTCACCCAACATTTTCCCAGGCATTGTTCATGATAAAAATGGCGTACCTACGCATATGAACCTTACTGCAACTCAAAAGACAGCATTGATCGCGTTCCTGAAGACGATGTCGGATACGGTGCTGCTGAGCAATCCGAAGTACTCCGATCCCTTTAAATAACCTGGAGTCTCCCCACTTCGTAATTCGTAATTCGTAATTAATTAGAGGATCGGTGACAGCCAGCGTTCGGCGGTGGCCAGGTCCCAGCCCTTGCGCAGGGCATAATCTTCCAGTTGGTCCTTGTTGATCTTGCCCAATCCAAAATAACGTGAATCGGGATGGGCAAAATACCATCCGCTCACAGCCGCTGCCGGCCACATGGCCATGCTCTCGGTGAGCTCAATGCCCGCCTCTTCCGTCGCATGCAGCAGGTCGAAGATCATGCGTTTCTCGGTATGGTCCGGACAGGCCGGATAGCCGGGTGCCGGGCGTATGCCTATGTATTCCTCGCGGATCAGGGATTCGTTGGGCAGGTCCTCATCGGGCACATAGCCCCAGAAATTGCGGCGCACTTCCTTGTGCAGGTATTCCGCAAAACTCTCGGCCAGGCGATCGGCCATTGCCTTGGCCATAATGCTGCGGTAGTCGTCATGGTTGGCCACAAATCCGTCCACCACTTCCTGCAAACCGATGCCGGCCGTTACGGCAAATCCGCCGATATAATCTATGCCCTGCTCCCCGGGGATCAGGAAATCCACCAGCGACAAATTGGGCACGCCCTCTCCCATTTTGCGCTGCTGACGCAGGAAATGGAAATCGGCGATCTTCTTCTGCAGGGTTTCGTCCTCAAACACTTCACAATCCTCCCCGTTGCGTCTCACCGGGTAGATGAAGAACACGCCATTGGCGCGGATCTTACGTCCGTTGATGAGTTCGTCCAGCATCTCGTTGCCGTCCTTGAACACATTGCGGGCCGCCTCGCCCACTTTCTCATCTTCAAGGATGGAGGGGTATTTCCCGGCCAGCTCCCAGGTCTGGAAGAAAGGCGTCCAGTCCATGGTCTCCCTGAGAATGCTCAGGTCGAAATCCTCCAGGGTCTTGCGGCCTATGAAGGCGGGCTTGGCGGGGGGACGCGCTGCCCAGTCTATTTTCAATGCGTTGTCTTTTGCTTGCGCAAAAGTGAGGAGGTCTTTGGCCCCCTGTCTTTTCGCATGGTCCTCAGCCATGCGGCTGTATTCCAGCTTCATTTTTTGCGCGAATGCGCTGTTGTCCCCCTGGAGGAGTTCACCGGCAACGGGTACCGAGCGGCTGGCGTCCAGCACATGTACCACAGGTCCGCTGTATTTGGGGGCGATCTTCACCGCGGTGTGGATGCGGCTGGTGGTGGCTCCGCCGATGAGCAGCGGGGTTTTCATGCCCATGCGCTCCATCTCAGCGGCCACATGGACCATCTCATCCAGGGAGGGGGTGATGAGGCCGGAAAGGCCGATGATGTCGGCGCCCCATTCTTTGGCGCGGGCGAGAATTTTATCCGCGGGCACCATGACGCCCATGTCCTCGATCTCGTAGGAGTTGCAGGCCAGGACCACGCCCACGATGTTTTTGCCGATGTCGTGCACGTCGCCTTTTACGGTGGCCATAAGGATCTTTCCGGCGCCCGAGGTGTCCTGCACCAGGGCCTTTTGCGCTTCCAGGAAAGGCTGCAGGTAGGCCACGGCCTTCTTCATCACCCGGGCGCTTTTCACGACCTGGGGAAGGAACATTTTGCCGGCGCCAAACAGGTCGCCCACGACATTCATGCCCGCCATGAGGGGGCCTTCGATCACTTTGATGGGCTTGCCCAAAAGTTGGCGCGCCTCTTCGGTATCCAGGTCGATGAACTCGGTGATGCCTTTGACCAGGCTGTGGGCCAGGCGTTGCTCCACCGGGTCGTTGCGCCAGGCCTGCACTTCGGCAACGGTCTGTACTTTGGCCTTGACCGAATCGGCAAAGGTGATCAGGCGTTCGGTGGCGTCCGGCTTGCGGTTTAGCAGCACATCCTCCACGAGTTCCAGCAGGTCCTTGGGGATCTCGTCGTATACCTCCACGTTGCCGGCATTGACGATGCCCATGTCCAGACCCGCGTTGATGGCATGATAGAGGAAGGCGGAATGCATGGCCTCGCGCACCACGTCATTGCCACGGAAGGAGAAGGATATATTGGAAACCCCGCCGCTGACGCGGGCATGGGGCAGATTTTGCTTGATCCAGCGGGTGGCGTTGATGAAATCCACCGCGTAGTTGTTGTGCTCATCCATTCCCGTAGCCACGGTGAGGATGTTGGGGTCGAAGATGATGTCCCAGGCCGGGAAGCCCACTTTATTGACAAGGATGTCGTAGCTGCGCTTGCACACTTCGATCTTGCGCTCAAAACTATCGGCCTGGCCGGTCTCGTCGAAGGCCATCACCACCGTGGCTGCGCCGAAGCGTTTCACAATTCGGGCCTTGCGGATGAATTCCTCTTCCCCGTCCTTGAGGGAGATGGAATTCACGATGCCCTTGCCCTGCAGGCATTTCAGACCGGCCACGATCACATCCCACTTGCTGGAATCCACCATCACCGGCACCCGGCTGATGTCGGGCTCTGAGCCGATCAGGTTGAGGAATGTGGTCATGGCTTTGACCCCGTCCAGCATGCCCTCGTCCATATTCACGTCGATGATCTGGGCACCGTTCTCCACCTGTTGGCGGGCGATCTCCAGACCCGCGCTCATGTCGCCGCCCAGGATGAGGCGTGCAAATTTCTTGGAGCCCGTAATATTGGTGCGTTCTCCAATATTGATGAATTTAATATTGGGGGTATATGTGAAGGGTTCCAGCCCGCTAAGCCTGAAGTAGGCCGGTATTTGCTCTGACACAGTTGCGCTAATTTGGCGCAAAGGTCGGCAAACTATTAGGAATTACGAATTACGAATTACGAATGGGGCCGCATTTATGGTGTGCCCAGGGTGGAAGGGAGGGTATCGGCCTGGATGAAATCGACACGCAGGGCTTCCATGGCCTTCATGCGTTCCAGCGTATAGGCGTTGTAGACCTGCACGCGGAGGCCCTTGCGGCGCATGAGTTCCACATCGGCGCGGCTCAATTCAATGCGGTCGTACATTTTGAAAACGACGCCCTGGTATTTGGCCTGCAGCGCCCGGCTGGCGCTGCTTTTCCAATCCGAGGAACTCTGCAGGTAAGCGCCCACACCGCAGTTGCGGTCCACGAATTCGTTGAGAAAATACGTGAATTCCGATTCGGCAAAAACGACGCCCTTCAAATTGTATTTTTCGCTGAGCCGGCAGATCTCGGCCGCCTCGATCAGCATGGCCTCGGCCACATTCAGGCTGCTCAGGGCGCAGGGTTTCCATGTTTTGCAGTCCAGGTCGATGAATTTGCCCGGAAATGAATCCCGCATGAGCTGCATCACGGTCTCGAGTTTCACGTAGGCGTTGAGCGTACCGAGGCAGGTATTGATCTGCTCGATCTGGGCATCGCTGGTCTCTGCGAAACAAGTGAATTTCAGGTCCCCGCAGTTTCGGAGTTCCGCGTCATGGCTGAGCCAGATCGTCCTGTCCTTGCTGAGCATGATGTCGCATTCAATGCCGTCCCCATGCTGCAATCCGAATCGGACTGCGGCCAGGCTGTTGTCCGGCATGGCGGAATTGGCACCGCCCCGATGGGCGAGATAGCGGGTGCCCACAAAGGGCAAGGGATCGTCCCGGAAGGATTTCACACTTTTGCAGGTGCAGCAAAAGAAGAAGATGAGCAGGGTTATTAAGAGATACTTCATACTAGAACCGGTGAATTCCCCCTGATTCAAAGATAGGCATTGACCGCAAGCCCAAGGCCTTAGATGGTAATGATGAAAGATTAACCCTTAAAGTTGAAAGTCAGGGGTAAGGCGTTAAAAACCGGTTGACCGCCCTCAGTTGTCAGTGCCTGGATAGCTGTGCGCCCCAGCCCTGGGGGTCTTTTGCAAAATTGCGCACCAATTCCATTTCAGAGGCCGTGATCTTGCCCATGTCCACAGCCACCCGGGCCAGCACGTCCAGGTTGCAAAGTGTATGGAAGGGGATGTTCTGTTCGGCGAATTTGTTGCGGGATTCCTCAAAGCCATAAGAGAACAGGGCCACGAGTCCGATGGGAGCAGCACCGGCTTCCTTCACGGCCGCCGCGGCCTGCAAACTGCTTTTGCCGGTGGAGATCAGGTCCTCGACCAGCAGCACCTTGCTTCCGGCGGGCATACCGCCCTCGATCTGGTTTTTCAGGCCGTGTTTTTTCGGTTCCGGGCGCACATAGCACATGGGTTTTTGCAACTGCTCGGCGACCAGCACAGCATGCGCAATGCCCGCGGTGGCGATACCGGCCACCACATCAAAATCTTTGAAATTCTCCGTGGCCAGGTCGCTCAGGGCCTGCTTCAAAAATGCGCGTACGTGGGGATAGAAAAGCGTGGAGCGGTTGTCACAGTAGATGGGGGATTTGATCCCTGATGTCCAGACAAATGGCTGCCCCGGATTTAATTTAACGGCATCAATTTCCAGTAAAAATTTTGCTAAATTCGCGGCACGTTCCATCGTCCGGCAAATGTATAAAATTTATTTCAACGAAGGCGCCTTGCTTATTGCACAGGCCCCTTCCGAGTTTCGTGGTATCAACAATTTGCTGTTTATCGGGGACGACGAGATCCACAAAAGTTTCAAGATCCTCACCTCTTCCGAAAGCACGGGACGCGCCCTGAATTTCGCGCTCATCAGCAGCGACCCGGCGCAGACCTTCCAGGATTTCACCAGGGACTACCGCGTGATCCAGGCTGCGGGCGGGCTGGTTTTCAGCAAGGCGGGCGACTTGCTCACCATCAAACGCAACGGGCTCTGGGACCTGCCAAAGGGGAAGATCGAAAAGCATGAGGACAGACAGGCCGCGGCTTTGCGCGAGGTGATGGAGGAGACCGGCCTGAACATGCTCAACATCTCAGACAAGGTGGGCGAAACCTACCATGCCTATTACGAGGATGAACACCTGCTGTTGAAAGAGACCCACTGGTACCTGATGCAGAGCAGCGGCAAGGGCATCCTTACCCCGCAGATAGAGGAAGGCATCACGGAAGCGGTATGGAAGCCCCTCTCCTTTTTCAAGGACCCCAATTTCCGGTCCTACCTAAGCATCAAGGACATCATCAGCACCTACCTGAATCGGGAAGCGGTGCTCAGCGAAGACTAAGGTTTTACCTCGGAAGGCACAAGGGAAGAATAATCCCCTTTGTAGATGATGAGGTCGCGCACGATGGTGCTGCTGATATAGCTGTACTCCGCTGCGCAGTTCATGAAAACGGTTTCAATGCCGGGGTCCAGCTTGCGATTCACCTGCGCGATATGGCTCTCATAATCGAAGTCAATGCCGTTGCGCAATCCGCGCAAAATAAAATGCGCGTTCCGCTCCCTGCAGAAATTCACCGTGAGGCCTTCGTATTGGGCCACTTCTACGCGGGATTCCTTTTCGAATATGTTGCGCATCCAATCCATGCGCTGTTCAGGGCTGAATAAATTCTTTTTGCTGGTGTTCACACCGAGGGCGATAATGATGCGGTCGAAGAGCGTGAGCCCGCGGCGCACAATGTCTACATGTCCCAGTGTTACAGGGTCGAAAGTGCCGGGGAATACCGCGATGGTGGATGGCATTTTTTCAGGGATGTTTGGCAAATATACTAAAAGCGGTGCTACCGTATTTGCGGGTTTCAATGGCCGTATGCCCGAATGTTTTTCCCGGCCTGTGTTCCAGCACAAAGATGCCGTCTTCGGAAAGCCTTTCCAGCGCCAGTTCGGGCAATTTGTCCTGGCCGGGCATGTCATAGGGAGGATCAGCAAAAATGATGTTGAACGAACGTTCAGTTTGCTCCAGAAACCTGAACGCATCGGCCTTGACGATCTCCCAGGCCTCCAGCTCTTTCAGTTTTTTCAGGCCCTGTTGGAATTTGATATTCTTCACATCCTTGTCCACCGAAACCACCGAAGCGGCGTCGCGGCTCAGGCATTCCAGGCCCACAATGCCGCTACCGGAAAACAGGTCCAGCACATGCATGCCGGCAATGCCCATACTGTGGGTGAGTTTATTGAAAAGGGCCTCCCTCACCATGTCGGTGGTGGGACGCACATGGGAGGCGAAACCTGTGGGGACGGGATGTCCCTTCAGATCACCACCGGTAATTCGCATTGGCACAGGTAATGCAGCAGCCAGGCTTCGGCCGCATGGGGCGGGTATTCGTCGCTCTCATAGGGAAGGTCGAATTTCAGCAGGGCCGCCTTGGGAATGAATTTCTGAAAGGTATCCAACAAGCCTTTGGCCTGGTCCGAACTGCTCAGGATCTCCAGGAAGGTCTCGTTCAAAGCAGCACCCGATTTTCTCAGGGGCGCAAGTGCAAAATACAGGGCCTCCGATTCGTTCTCCACCGGGTAGATATTGGCGAGCTGACAGGCACCATCGAGGAAGAAAAGCACGATGGCCAAGGGCCCCCTCACATATACGAACACGTAGCTCTTGTGCCCGGCAGCCCTTTCCCGGGCCAGACGGTAGAGGGGATACATGACGTGCACCTCCTCGAATTCGCTGCGGGCATTGGTCTCGAAACACAATTGGACCTCATCGTCCAGCCGGAGCCGGGTGACCGGGCTGCGCAACATGCCGGGCAGTGAAAGCTCAGGCATATCGGCGGGTTCAAGCATGAAACGGCTTTCCAGGTTCATAAGCAGTTTCTTACCCGCATGCTGTTCGCGCAATTGACCGCTGAGCCATGATTTATCGGCACTTTGTTCGATCAGGTGCAGTTGTAACCCGCCTTCAGCCGAGGTACCCATAAGCTGAGAAAGTGAATCGGCATGATAGCCCACCAGCGCTTCCATCATTTCGGGATCACCGTGTTTGTATTGCCAAAGGGTGGATTGCATTCTCCGCAAATCTAACCTGTTTGAGTTAAAAGTTAAAAGTTAAGGGTTGGCCAATGCCGGCTTTCCTTCCCACAACTCCTTTTTTTATCCGGGGAATTAACTTTTAACTCTTACATTTTAACCTTTAACTATTTTTGCAGCCTAATGCAGAAAGCCAGCATGGGTCATAAAGCCATCAACAGGGACGAATTCGCGGCGGAGGTGCTGCAGGATTACCGCATCGCCGTGGAAAGCCGGCAGGCCAGCCTGCTGGGCCGCAAAGAAGTGCTCACGGGCAAGGCCAAATTCGGCATTTTCGGCGACGGCAAGGAAGTGGCCCAGCTCGCCATGGCGAGGGCTTTCGAGAAGGGTGACTGGCGCAGCGGCTACTACCGCGACCAGACCTTTATGTTTGCCACCGGCATGAGCAACATCCGTGAGTTTTTCGCCCAGCTCTACGCCATCCCCGATGTAGACAAAGAGCCGGCCAGCGCCGGCCGCAGCATGAACGGGCATTTTGCCTCCAGGCTGCTGGACGACAAAGGCAACTGGCTCACGCAGACCGACCGATTCAACTGCAGCGCCGATATATCCCCCACCGCGGGACAGATGCCCCGCCTGCTGGGACTGGCCCTGGCATCCAAGTTATATAGGGAGAACCAGGACCTGCACCGGATGAGTGAGTTCTCCGACAACGGGAATGAGGTCGCTTTCGGAACCATTGGCAATGCCAGCACCAGCGAGGGACCTTTCTGGGAGGTGATGAACGCCGCCTGCGTCTTGCAGGTGCCTATGCTCATGAGCGTTTGGGACGATGGCTACGGGATCTCCGTGCCCGCTTCCTACCAGACCGCCAAGGAGAATATTTCAGAGATCCTCAAGGGTTTCCGCACCGACGCCAAGGCCAAGGGCATGGAGATCTTTGTGGCCAGGGGCTGGGATTATGCCGAACTCTGCCGCACTTATAAGATGGCGGCCGATATCTGCCGCAACCAGCACACCCCGGTGTTGATCCATGTGACCGAGGTGACACAGCCCCAGGGACACAGTACCAGCGGCAGCCATGAGCGGTACAAGAATGCCGAGCGCCTGCAATGGGAACTGGATTTCGACTGCATCAAGAAAATGCGGGCCTGGATCCTGGAGAACGGCCTGGGCACTGAAGAGCAGCTTGGAGAGATCGAGGCTTCGGCCACACAATACGTCAAGGAATGCAGGCAAAAAGCCTGGGACGACTACAGTGGCGGCATCAAAAAGGAGATCGCCGAATTCAGCGAAATGCTCAACGCCATGGGCGGCGAGGAATTGCAGGGCATCGCCTCAGCGCTGGAAAACACGATCGATCCGGTGCGCAAAGACATTGGCAATGCCACCCACAAGGCATTGCGCGCCTGCCGCAGCATGGAGTCCTCAGCGAAAGAACCGCTGCTGGAATATTACAAGTCATTCAGGGACATCAATGCGGACCGCTACAATTCCACCCTGCATAGCGCATCCGCGCAAAATGCACTGCTGGTCAAAGCCGTGGCACCCGAATTCGGAGAAGAGGTGGCCGATGGCTACCAGATCGTCAGGGCCTGTTTCGAGGCCGCCCTTACAAGGGATCCCAGGGTATTCGCATTCGGAGAGGACCTGGGCCGGATCGGCGATGTAAACCAGGGTTTTTCCGGTTTGCAGGAGATCTTCGGAGAGATCCGCGTGACCGACAAGGGCATTCGCGAGTGCAGCATCGTGGGCGAAGGCATTGGAACTGCGATGCGGGGACTGCGTCCGATCGCAGAGATCCAATACCTGGATTACCTGCTATACGCTTTGCAGATCATGAGCGACGACATCGCCACCCTGCAATACCGCACCCGTGGCGGGCAAAAATGCCCCATCATCATACGGACCCGCGGCCACAGGCTGGAAGGCATCTGGCATAGCGGCAGCCCCATGGGCATGATCCTGAATGCGGTGCGCGGCATGTATGTATGCGTGCCACGCGACATGACCCGGGCAGCCGGAATGTACAACACCTTGTTGCAGAGCGATGAACCCGGCCTGGTGATCGAATGCCTGAACGGATACAGGATCAAGGAGCGCATGCCCACGAATATCGGAGAGTTCACCGTGCCCTTGGGCAAGACCGAAGTGATCCGGAAAGGGCGCGACCTCACGCTGGTGACCTATGGTTCCTGCTGCCGCATCGCAATGGAAGCCGCAGAACAACTCTCGGCCTATGGGATCGAAGTGGAGATCATTGACGCGCAAACCCTCCTTCCATTTGACCTGGACGATCAGATCGCGGAGAGTCTTAAGCATACCAACCAACTCCTTGTATTGGATGAGGACGTCCCGGGCGGCGCCAGTGCGTTCATTCTCCAGCAGGTGCTGGAGAAACAGCAGGGCTACCAATACCTGGATGCAGCTCCGGCAACACTCACGGCCCAGGCCCACAGGCCGGCCTATGGCAGTGACGGGGATTATTTTTCCAAACCCTCGGCCGATGCGGTCTTCGAAAAAGTATATGCCATGATGCATGAGATGAATCCCGGGAAATGGCCATCGTTGGTCTAAGAGTCCGACCCGCCTTCTTTGAATTGATATATTATTGCAGTACAAATTTTGGTACTGAAAAAACTAGCCTCCCAAACCGCCATTTATGGGCTCAGTACCATGTTGGGGCGCTTTCTCAATTTCCTGCTCGTACCCCTTTACACTTCCAAATTACCCAATGTACAGGCCTACGGTGTGGTGAACGTGATGTTCAGCTATGCCTCCTTTCTTTCCGTGATCTTCACTTTTGGGATGGAGACCGCCTTCTTCAATTTTGCCCGCAAGGAGCATGCGCTCAAGGGCGTCTTCGCTACCGCCGCCCGCTGGGTGCTTGGGCTGGGGCTGGCCCTGGTGCTTTTTGCCTTCTTGTTCCGGAATGAGATCATGGAATGGGCCGGCTATCCGGCCAATCCGGAATACGCGGTTTGGTTTGCCATCATTATCGCTGCCGATGCGGCAGCAAGCATAGGTTTTGCGCGGCTGCGCTACCTGGACAAGGCCCTCCGGTTTTCTATCCTGAAAATGTTGAACATAGGACTGGCCATAGGGCTGAACCTGTTCTTCCTTTTGTTGTGTCCCATGCTGGCCCCAAAATTTGCATGGGTGCGCAGCATCTACGATCCCTCACGGCTGGTCGATTATATCTTCATCAGCAACCTGGTCGCCAGCGGATTTACGCTCATCTGTTTCCTGCCGGTGCTGGGGTCCATCTTCGGCTCCGAAGGCAAGGGCCTGCTGAAACCCATGCTGAAATACGCCTGGCCCATGGTGATCGTGGGTTTTGCGGGCATGGTGAACGAGACCCTGGACCGCATTTTATTGAAGCAATTGTTGCCCGGCGTCGAAGGCGATTATCAGGCCGGGATCTACGGCGCCTTTTACAAATTGAGCCTGGTGATGACCCTGTTCATTCAGGCCTTTCGCTTTGCGGCTGAACCCTTCTTTTTCAAAACCGGCGGGGACAAGAATTCCACCGCCAACATCGCCTCGGTGACCAAGTGGTTTGCCTATGCCTGCGCCATCATCTACGTTTTCACCATGGCGCTGCTGCCCTGGTTGGGGCCCCTGCTCATCCGCAACCCCGCTTATTTTGCCGATGCCCGGGGCATGGCCGTGGTGCCGGTGTTGCTGGTGGCCAATATCGCCCTGGGCCTGTTCTACAACCTGAGCGTCTGGTACAAACTGAGTGAGAAGACCCTGTATGGCGCCTATATCTCACTGGCCGGCGCGGCCATCACCCTCATTGGGAATTTCCTCCTGATCCCGCGCATTGGATTTGTGGGCAGCGCCTGGGTGACCCTGGCCGCCTATACGGCCATGCTGGTCCTGAGTTATTTCTGGGGGAACCGGCATTACCCCGTCAGGTATGACCTGCCCCGGATCTTGGGTCCCATCCTTCTGGGAATTATTTTATGCGGCCTGGTGCAGGTGTATTTTCCCGGCAACATGGCCATAGGATTGGGCGCATTGGTTTTAACTTTGGGGACCATATTACTTATAGAAAGAAAAAGCCTGTGGAGCCAGTCAAAATAAAGATCATCAACCGCAGCGGCAACCCGCTGCCCGCCTACCAGACCCTGCATTCGGCCGGTATGGACCTGCACGCGTTTCTGGAAAAAGAAACAGAGATCGCACAAGGCAAAAGGCTGCTGGTGCCCACTGGATTGTTCCTGGAGCTGCCGCCGGGCTACGAGGCCCAGATCAGGCCCAGGAGCGGACTCGCACTGAAACACGGCATCACGGTTTTGAATTCACCGGGTACGATAGATGCCGATTACCGGGGCGAGATCATGGTGCTGCTCATCAATTTGGGCGACGCCCCTTTTACCGTCAGGCCGGGAGAAAGGATCGCCCAGATGATCGTCGCCACTCATGCCCAGGTGAGTTGGGCGGCTGTGGAAGAGATCGGTGACACGGAGCGCGGAGACGGGGGCTATGGCAGCTCGGGAAGCTAAGCCGCGTGTGCAAAAGCCCACAATTTTATGTGGGTCAATTTCGTTAATTTTGCGGCCAACATGAATTTGATCATACCAATGGCAGGCATGGGCAAGAGGATGCGCCCGCATACGCTTACCGTACCCAAACCCCTTGTGCCTGTTGCCGGAAAACCGATTGTTCACTGGTTGATCGAGGACATCGCCAAAGTATGCGGCGAGAGCATCGGCGAAGTGGGCTTTGTGATCGGGGATTTCGGGGCCGAAGTGGAGGCCCAGTTGCTGGAGATCGCCGCCGGCATTGGCGCCAAAGGAAAGATCTTTTACCAGGAAGAGGCCCTGGGTACGGCCCATGCCATATTGTGTGCCAAAGAATGCCTCAAAGGCGACGTGATCGTGGCCTTTGCCGATACGCTTTTCAAGGCTGATTTCGACCTGGACAAGAACGCCGACGGTGTGATCTGGGTGCACGAAGTATCCAATCCCAGCAGTTTCGGCGTGGTAAAACTCGATGCCGGCAATGTGATCACCGATTTCATCGAAAAACCCGCCGAGTTCGTTTCCCCATTTGCGATCATTGGGATCTACTATTTCAAGAGCGGTGAGACCCTGCACAATGAACTGCAGTACCTCATCGACAACAACATCCGTGAAAAAGGAGAATATCAGTTGACCAACGCGTTGGAGAACATGAAGAACAAGAACATGCAGTTTGTGGCCGGTGCGGTGGACGAGTGGTGGGATTGCGGCAACAAGGACGCTACGGTGCATACCAACCAGCGCCTGCTCATCACAAAGAGTGACCTGTTTCACTTTGACAACACGCGTTACAACGGAGGCACGAACATCATCGAACCCTGTTTCATTGGCAGGAATGTGAAGATCGAAGGCAGCCGGATAGGCCCCTATGTAAGTATAGGGGACGACACGGTGCTGATCAACTGCAACATAGAGAACAGCATCATACAGAGCCACTCCGAGTTGAAGAACCTGGAATGCAAAAATTCCATGATAGGCAACCACGTGATCCTGGACGGCAAAAGCCAGGAGTGGAGCATAGGCGATTACAGCACTAAAAATTAACCCATGCGCAGCCGGGCGGTTTATATCATATTGCTCTGCTGTTCTATTTCGTGTAAGCTCTTTACCAAGGGTTCCGGACCTGCAGGCCCCGTAGATGCAGTATTTGCGACGGATACGAATACAAACCGGGAGCTATATTATTCCGGGGAGGCTGCCTATCTGCAGGGCAACCTGGATGAGGCCTACAAGATCTATCAAAGGTTTGTGATCAGTTCGCCCGAGCCGGCAGTGGGCTATTTCCGTCTTTCGGACATCGCCCTGAAACATGAGAACCGGGAAGCGGCCGTTGATTTCAACCGCAAGGCCAGGGAGAAAGATCCCCTGAACGAATTTTACCAATTGCAGCATGCCCAATTGCTGGAGCTGGACAAAAAATTTTCCGAGGCGGGCGAGATCTACCTGCAGCGCAGCTACAAGAATCCAAAATTCTGGTCCTTGTACCAGGACGCCATAAGAAATTTCAACAAGGACCGGAACTCGGACCGCATGCTGGCCACCTGCCGGCTCTGGGAAAAACAATTCGGGCTGCGGGAGGAGATCGCCTACAATTTTTCACAGGCCTATGAGCGCAAAGGCCTCGAAGACAGCGTGCTTTTCATCCAAAAGCGCCTGATCGAAAAATACCCGGAGCGATGGAAATACAAGGAAAAACTCTGGCATTATTACCTGACCAAGGGACTTGAAAAAGAAGCCCTCGCGATCTACGGGGAGATCATCCGTGATGACCCTGACAATACAGGCATCCCCGTGGTGATGTGCGAGCACATGCGATCTACCGACATTTACAGCCCTGCGCACTGGAAAGCCATATTTACCCTGGCAGCCAATTCCAGGCTGGATTTCAAAACCAAGCAAAGCTGCCTTCTGCCGGCACTGGACAATGCTGAAGTCCGTTACCTGGACAGCGTGAACAAACTCCTGGGCATACTTGACCGCAGGCATTTGAATGACGAAATTTATTTGCAGGCCAGCGCCAACTTATACAAAAGAAGAATGGAACCCGGCAAGGCGCTGTACAGATATGACCTGCTGCGTCAGAAGGCCCCGAATCTCTTCCTCGCCTGGACGAATACACTGGAAATTCTGGACACCATGGCCAATTACCCCAAACTGGCATCAGTCGCGGACTCCATGACCGAACTCTTTCCCAGCATGGTGCATCCCTACTATTATATGGCCAAAGCCCGTCAGCACCTGAAACAATATCAACCTTCGATGGATGCCGCAAATTCCGGGATGATCTATGCCCTGGAAGCCTCCTGGAAACACCGTCTCATGCTCATCCTGGCAAAAGATTTGGAACAGCTTTCACGTTATGATGAAAGCATGAAGCAGGTGAATGCCGTTCTGGCCGAAGACAAAGACAACAAAGAGGCGCTGGCACTGAAAGCCGAACTGGACAAAAAAATTAAAACGAAATAAATTTGAACAAGCATTTTTTCTTCCGCGCAACCACGCTGCTGCTGGTTGTAGCCATATTATCAGGTGCCTGCCGCATGCGCAGAAAAAAGAACGGCGGGGCGCAAACATTTGATTCATCTGTCTTCAATCCCAACAACAATGCGGTAAAGGACCCCATTGTGCGCAAAAATTGGGAGCATTTTTCCTCGCGTTTTTTATTGGATTATGACGACGGGTCCCAGCAATTGAGCGGCACGGTTTCCCTGCGCATGCGCCGGGACAGCATCGTGTGGTTCTCTGTGCAGGCGGCCCTGGGCATACAGATCGCCAAGGGCATCATCACAAGGGATTCCATGCATGTGCTGGACCTGTTCCACAACGATTATTACGCCTACAGCATCAAGGAACTCGGCGGCATGCTGGGAGTGGATGTGAGCCTTTTGCAACTGCAAAATGTGATCATCGGCAACCCGGTATTTGATTCCAGCACCTATGTGAAGGACATCATCTCCGGTGGCTGGTTCCGGGCCGAGCCGCCCATCAGCAATGGCAATTTCCTCTCTTCCACGAATACGATTGACAGTGCGGTGGTCCTGCAAAAGGGGTCGCCCCGGCAAATGAAGGCCATGTACCGCGGCAGCAAATCGGCCGGCGCATTCAACGTGGCCGCCTTCATGGATATCCTGGGGTACAGTGTTGCGAAAACTGTACGCCTGAACATTGAGTTCATAACGGCATCAGACGCAGTGATACCTTCGTATCCGTTTGTTGTGCCCCCGGGGTACAAACGGAAACATTGATGCGCAGAAGCACCCTCCTCATATTGTTAAGCCTGGCCTTTTCGATGCCGGCGCTCGCCCAGACCCGCAAGCAACTGGAGGCGAAAAGGCAAAAAGTGCAGCAGGACATTGCCTACACCCGGGGTGTATTGCAAAAGACCGGGGCCCAGAAAAACGCAGAACTGCACAAACTCGGCGCCCTGAATGAGATCATACGCCAGCGTTCCGTAGTGATACAGGGCCTGAGGGTGGAGATCAGCAAGGCCGATTCCGAACTGCATCAGCAGACGGCAACACTTGTGGGCTTGCAGAAAGAATTCGATCTTGAAAAGATGCGGCTGCGCAAAACCGTGCTCAAGGCATACAAGTCGCGCAAGAATGCCAGTGGGCTGGCCTATGTTTTTGCAGCCAGCAATTTCCGTCAGGCCATCAAGCGCATGGTATTCCTGAAAAAGCTGAGCGAATTCCGGAACAGCATGTTGGCCCGTGTCCAGGACAAGGCCGGCCGGGTGAAGCAGGGGATTCAACTCGTGGAAAGCACCAAAGAGGAAAAGAGCCAGTTGTTGAACGGCAGCGAACAGGAAAAGCAGGGCCTGGAAAAAGACAAGGCGCAGAAGCGCAGCATGGTGGCCTCGCTGGAGGGCAAGGAAGCGCAGTTGAAAAAGCAACTGAGGAACAACGAAGTGGCGGTAGCCAGGCTCAATTCGAGTATATCCGCGATGATCGCCAAGGAGATCGCAGCGGCCAGGGCCAAGGCCTTGGCCGAACAAAAGAAGCGCAACGCAGCAGTGGCGTCGGCGGGAAAAC
>JADMIO011319578.1_pt1 | contig 20036 bp, 17 predicted proteins | sample 8958161 | NCBI WGS metagenome assembly JADMIO01 (sample SAMN16585339, study PRJNA669376) | soil metagenome | isolation source: Crop rotation soil | place: USA: Cullars Rotation, Alabama | collected 2011 | reverse complement strand
TTGATCCGCCACGCCAGCCCGCCGACAGGCAGCTTCGCGAAGACGTACGAGACGAAAACGTAGAGCGGATACCCCGGAGGATGCGGCGTCCCGAGGACGCTGCCGACGTACTGGAACTTGGCAGAATCGCCGCCGCCGCCGAGGCCGGGAAAGAGCGTGACGAGATAGACGGCGAACGACACGATCCACAACCCGAGCGACGCGATCACGTCGGCCGCTGACATCCCTCCCGCCGTCGGCTCGGATTCGACCTTGCCTGACATCAACTCCCTCTCTGTGGCGTGCTCGTCAGTACGTCACGCGTGTGAGGAACAGTCCATGCGGCGGTGCGGTGCGTCCGGCGCCGGATCGATCCGGCGTCGCCAGCAGACCGGCGATGTCCTCGACCGGCCGCCGCCGCAGACCCGCCTCGACGAGCGTGCCGACCAGGCTGCGCACCATGTGCCGCAGAAAACCCTCACCCGTGATTTCGAAAACGAGCGGCGCCTCCGGCCGCCAGGCGGCCGCCGTCACGGTGCGCACGGTCGTGTGCACGACCGTACCCGATCCTTGAAACGACGCGAAGTCGTGCGTGCCGACGAGCGCGGCGGCGCCGCGCTGCAGGATATCGATCGCCAGAGGCTGCGGCACGTGCCACGTATACAGTCGCAGAAAGGGCGGCTGCGCCAACCCGTTCCAGATGCGGTACTCGTAGGTTTTGGAGACGGCGCTGAACCGCGCGTGGAACTCGTCGGCCACGGTTTCGACGCGCGTCACGCGAATCGTCGCGGGCAGGTTCGCGTTGAGCGCCCGCGCCATCGTCTCGTCGTCCAGCGCCGAGTCGACCCGCGCGCTGGCCACCTGACCTTCGGCATGCACGCCGGCGTCGGTGCGCCCGGCGCCGTGCACGGCCACCGCCCGCCCGTCGATCCGCGCGAGCGCGTCCTCGATCGTTCCCTGAATCGACGCGCCCTGCTCCTGACGCTGCCAGCCGACGAACTCCGTCCCGTCGTACTGGAGCGTCAACCTAAGCGTGCGCACGGCGATGAGCGACTCTACGCGCGCGAGCCGGGCTTCACCACGGCGAGCCCCTGGGCGCACATCGGGCACGACTCGGGCGGATAGGCCGGCACGTCGAGGTGAACGAGCGATTGGAACGGAACGTCGAGCCGTGTGGGATCCGTGCCACGGTCGATGATCGAGACGGCGCCGAGCACTCGGGCGCCGGCGGCAATCGCGACCGCAATCGTCTCGCGCGTCGAGCCGCCCGTCGTCACCACGTCTTCGACGACCAGGACGCGATCAGTTGGAGACAGCGTGAAGCCTCGGCGCAGGACGAGCACGCCGTCCTGCCGCTCGGCGAAGAGCGCACGGATGCCCAGCGCACGCCCCACTTCCTGGCCAATGACGATGCCGCCGAGGGCCGGCGAGAGCACCGCGGTGGCTTGCAGGTGCCGCGCGTGCGCGGCGAGCGCGGCGCCGAGGCGCTCCGCCAGTTCCGGATACTGCAGCACCAGCGCGCTCTGCAGGTAGCGATCGCTGTGCAGACCGGACGACAGCCGGAAGTGCCCGTCGAGCAGGGCGCCGGAGTGCCGGAACAGGTCGAGGACTTCTGATTCGGTCATATAGGCCTGAGCGAGCACATCAGTCTACATCGTCGCGGCACGCGGTAGAATGCGCCACATTCCGCCAAGGCCAAGGAGGGTACCGATGACCGGTCGCGCGCGCCGCCGTGTGCTGTCGATGCTGTTCGCTGGGTCGATCGCCTCGTACGCAGGATCCTCAGCTCACACCCAGAATGCGACGCCGCCGCCCTCTGCGCCGCCGCATCGGGAGTGCAGCACCATGGCCACGCTCCGCCTGCCCGACGTCACGATCACCGAGGCCGTCGCCGTCGCGCCGAACCAGACGCCGGCCGCGGACGTCCATGCGGCCCACTGTCGAATCACAGGCGCAATCGGACGGGAGATCCGGTTTGCGGTGCTCCTGCCGGATACGTGGAACGGCAAGTTCATGATGGGCGGCGGCGGCGGCTACGTCGGCACCATCCAGAATGCGGCGGCGTCGAGCGTCGACCGCGGCTACGCGACCGCCGGGACGGACACCGGTCATCAGTCGCTGGGCACCGACGCGCGCTGGGCGCTCGACAACCCGGAGCGTCAGGTGAACTTCGCGTACCTCGGCATTCATCGGACCGCCGAAACCGCCAAGGCGATCGTGCGCGCGTACTACGACGCCGACTCTCGCTATTCCTACTTTTTCGGGTGCTCCACCGGCGGGCGCCAGGCGCTGATGGAAGCGCAGCGCTTCCCCAACGACTTCGACGGCATCGTCTCCGGCGCGCCGGTGTACGACTGGGCGCGAGCGCTCGCGAACGGGCTGAAGATGGCGCAGGCGATGTTTCCGAATCCGAAGTCGCTGACCGCGTCGATCGTCACGCCGGACAATCTCACACTGCTCGACGCGAAGGTCCTCGAGGCGTGTGACGCAAAGGACGGCGCGACCGACGGCGTCGTCGACGATCCGTCGACGTGCCGGTTCGATCTGTCGACGATTCCGGCGTGCCGCGATGACGCCGCCGCTGCCGACTGTTTGACGAAGGCACAACGCGCGGCGATCGCGCGCGTCTACGCGCCGCTCGAGGACGGGCAAGGACTGATCTATGAAGGACAACCCGTGGGAGGCGAAGCCGCAGCCGCCGGCTGGCGTCCGTGGATCACGGGTGTGAACGAGGCGCTGCTGAAGTCCGGCGGCGTTCCGTCGCTCAGCTTCGGCTTCTCGACCGAGTACTTCCGCAACTTCGTCTTCTCGAATCCGAACTGGGATTACTCGACCTACGATCTCGCGCGCAACTGGCGGCACGATACGCGGCAGTCGGCGCTGATGCTCAACGCCGACAATCCCGACTTGAGCGCGTTCAAAGCGCGCCGCGGCAAGCTGCTGCTCTGGCACGGGTGGGCCGATCCCGCGCTCAATCCACTCGCGACGATTCGCTACGTGTCGGAAGTCCGCAAGCGCGATCCAGAGTCCGAAACCTACGCGCGTCTGTTCCTGCTGCCGGGTGTCCTGCACTGCGGAGGGGGCAACGGGCCGGACCGCGTGGACTGGATGGGCGCGATCTCGGAGTGGGTCGAGAAGGACGCGGCGCCGTCGCGGCTGGTCGCCAGCAAACGATCCCAGACCGGCGAGGTCGTGAAAACGCGACCGGTCTGCGCGTACCCGCAGCACGCGGTGTACTCCGGGTCGGGCAGCATCGACGATGCCGCCAGTTTCGTCTGCCGTTAGGCGGTCGTCTTCTCTTATCCGAGGGGCGTCGCCCCTCGGACTCCCCTACACGCTCTCTCCCGCGCCGCTTCGCCGGCTCGCTCCGTTCGCGTGGCTCACTCGCCGTCGCTCGTTCGCTCGCGAGTATTGGGACAGGCCTCGAAAATTCGTGAGGTAGCTTCTAGGTCGTCGCCCTCGGCTTGCCGACGCGCAGGTTCTCCTCGAACAACTTGAGGATCCGCTTGTACTCGTCGGCCCAGCTCGTCGCGCGCTCGAACCCGTGGTTCTCGACCGGGAACGCCGCGAGCTCCCAATTCTCTTTTCGCAGCTCGATCAACCGTTCGGCGAGCCGCACCGAATCCTGGAACAGAACGTTGGTGTCGACCATGCCGTGGCAGATGAGCAGCGCCCCCTCGAGTCCGTCCGCGAAATAGATCGGCGAGCTGCGGCGATACGCTTCCGCATCCGACTGCGGCACGTTCAGGATGTTCGACGTGTAGCCGTGGTTGTAGTGCGCCCAGTCGGTGACCGGCCGCAGCGCCGCGCCGGCGGCGAACACGTCGGGCGTCGTGAACATCGCCATCAGCGTGATGAACCCGCCGTAGCTGCCCCCGTACACGCCGATTCGCTTTGGATTCACCTGCTCGGACGCGACGAGAAACTTCGCGCCGTCGACGATATCCGCGAGGTCCTTGCCGCCCATGTGCCGGTAGATGGCGGTGCGCCAGTCGCGCCCGTAGCCAGAGCTCGCGCGATAGTCCACGTCGAGCACCACGTAGCCGCGGGAGGCGAGCAGGTTGTGGAACATGTACTCGCGGAAATAGCTCGACCAGTACTTGTGCGCGTTCTGCGCGTAGCCGGCGCCGTGCACGAACACGATGCCCGCGTGAGACGGATCGCGACGCGCACCAATCATCTCCGGCGTGAACAGCCGCGCGTAGACGCTCGCGCCGTCGCGCGCCTTGAAGGTCAGGACCTTCGGATCGATCCAGTGGAACGACCGCCACTCCGCCGTCGGCGTCGTCGTCACCTGCCTGGCCGCGGCGCCCGGCTGATTCGGCATCAGGTACACCTCGGGCGGCACGTTGCTGTACGAGTGCACGAAGCCGATCGATCTGCCGTCGGGCGAGACCACGCCCTGGTTCGAACCCGCGAGCGATGTGATCTTCGTACGCGCGCCGCCGGACAAACCGAGCGAATACAGATGGCGCTCGCCGGGATGTTCTTCGGTCGTCGTGATGTAGAACGACTTCCGGTCCGGTGCCAGGTCAGCGCTCGTGATCTCCCACTTACCCGATGTCAGCTGTTTGGGTTTCGAGGACGCCTCGTCCGCATCGAGCGTGTACAGGTGCATCCACCCGTCGCGTTCGGAGAGGAACCAGATGGTGTGGCTGTCGCCGACGAATTCCACGCCCGTCGTACCGAAGCCGCCGCCGGCTTCGCGCACCCACGCGTCGTCATGAAGCGTGTCGATGACGCGCGTCTTCCCCGTTTCAGGATCGAGCGTGACGTACCAGCGATCCTTGTTGTCGGCCGATCGAGCGCCGGCGACCGCGAGCTTCCCGTCGCTCGAGAGATCCGGCATCCCCCAACGGATCTCGCGCTCGGCTTTTCGAGGCGGACGCGGCGTCTGCGCCTGACCTGAGCTCGGACCACCAGCTTTCGCGTCGGCGGCCGCATTCTGCGCGGCCTCTTCAGCCTGGGCGACGGGTTCGTCGACCGGCGGCGCGAAGCTGCCGTCGGCCCAGACCGTCTTCCCGGTCTGGAGATTCAGCACGGCGAGCAGCCGGCGATCCTGCGCGTCGCCCACGGCGGTGCGGCCCTGGATGTCCTCCGTGTAGCCGGTCTCGTTGACGTAGTTGGGAACGACGACATTGCGTGAGCCCGCGGGACGCTCGGCCACGAGGATGAACACGTGCACGTCGTCCGGCGACAGCATCAGGTCGAGCGCGGACTGGCGATCCTGCAGGTCGAATGGGGGCAGCTTGTCCTTGGCTTCCTCCGCGTCCGCCTTCTTCTTCTTTTCTTTCTGTTCGCGGACCGAATCGAGCAGCTTCGATTCCTCGTCGCGAATGAACTTCTGACTGTCGGTCAGCTTCGGCTCCGCTTTCTTGGCCCCGACGTCGGTGAGCTGCTGCACGATCGGCACGCCAGTGTCGGACGCAGCCGTCAGCGGCACGAGAAACAGGTTTCCGTTCTGCACGAACGTGATCGCCGAGTCGTGCCTCGCCCACCGCGGGTTGCTCTCGACCCCGGTGGTCCTCGTAATCTGGCGGCGCACGGATCCATCGAGGAGCACGACGTCGCCGCGATCGATGAACACCACGCGCTTGTGGGCGTCGTCCCAGCGGCCGGTCACGGCTGGCGCGTTTTTCTTTTGTTCGTCGGTCAACTCAACCGGTGCGCCGGCATCCCGTCCAACGACATATGTCTTCGCCTCGTCCTGCCCGGGCCGCCGCCATTCGAAAAAGAGCTTCGAGGAGTCAGCCGACCATCGCAGGCCTTCCGGCGGATAGCCGACGAGATCGGGACCACGCATGATGCTGTCGACCGTGAGCGGAAACTTCGTCGCCGCCGTCGACGGCGACTGGGCGGACGGCGTTGCGACGACGACGGCGGCGGCAAGACAGGCGACGAGCGGGCAGATCGAGCGGGCGCGAGCATCGAGCATCGGCGACAATCCTCAGTCGGAATCGGGGAATTCAGGCCGGGAAAGTATACAATTCGAACCGTCCGCTCCCCCCGTCCGTCCTATAGAGACCGGGTGTGTCCGGTTCTTGCTAAGTCCGTCCTGGGTATCCGTCTTTTATTAGTTCCTGGAGAACTGTGCAATGCGTGTGGACCAGCAATTTCGGCCCGTTTTGACGGCTGTGCGCGTGGGTGCGCTGGCCGTGGTGATGTTCGCTTCCGGCATGCCGTTGTCCGCTTCCGGACAGGCGCCGGTCGTCCCGCCGCCATCGTCGCAATCCCCGACCGCGGCGCCGGCCGTCCAGACCGCGGCCCAGAATCCGGCGGTCGTCGACGGCACGCCGCTGTCGATGGACGATGCCGTGCGCATGGGGCTCGAGAACAACCTGGGGATTCGTAGCGAGCGGCTGAATCCGGAGATTCAGAACTACGGCATCTATCGCGCGAAGTCCGCATTCACCCCGGCGCTGTTCTCGTCGCTGACCCGCGGCAACAGCACCGCGCCCCCGACCGACTTCCTGTCGACGGGCGGCGCCAGCGTCGTGAGCAGCGGATCGCTCACCGGCATCGCTGGTGTTCAGCAGCAGCTGCGCTTCGGCGGCGCGAACTACCAGCTGTCGTGGGACGGGTCGCGCGCCACGACCGACGCGCCGCGCACGGTGTTCAGCCCGCAGCTCGGCTCGCATCTCAACATGGAATACACGCAGCCGCTGCTCAGGAACTTCAAGATCGATCAGTTCCGGCAGCAGCTCTATCAGAGTCAGAACCTGCAGCAGGTCGCCGACATCCAGTTGCGGCAGCGGGTCACGCAGACGTCGCGGAACATCCGCGCCGCGTACTACAACCTGGTAGGCACGATTGCCGGGCTCGACGTCGCGCAGCAGTCGCTCGACCTCGCGCGTCAGTCGCTGAAAGACAACCGCACGCGCGTCGAGGTCGGCACGATGGCGCCGATCGACATCGTGTCGGCGGAAGCCGAAGTCGCGAGCAACGAGGAAAACGTGATCGTGGCGGAGGCGAGCATTCAGACCGCCCAGGATCAGCTGCGCGCGCTCATCATGAACCCGTCGCAGCCCGGCTTCTGGGAGGCGCGCTTCAAGCCGGCCGACCAGCCGATGCTGGCGGCCCAGGCCATCAACGTCGATTCCGCGGTCAAGAACGCGCTCGCGAACCGCACGGACATCCTGCAGCTGAAGAAGAACATGGACAGCACCGACATCGATCGGCGCTTCTACGAGAACCAGCGGATGCCGAACATCGACCTGCAGGCACGCTACGGCGTCACCGGCATCGGCGGCACCCAATTCCTGTACGGCAACCCGGGGATCGACAACGAGCTGCCGCCGATCACGGGCAGCTCCGTGCGCAGCTTCGGCGATGTCCTCCGCGATGTGTTCGCCAACGACTTCCGGCAGTGGAGCTTCGCGGTCAACATCTCGTATCCGATCGGCACGAGCTTCGCCGACGCGTCCGTCGCGCAGAACAAGCTCCAGCACCAGCAGCAGGTGACGACGCTGGCCGACCTCGAGATGCAGGTCACCACTCAGGTGCGGGAAGCCGCGCGCAACGTGAACACGAACCTGAAGCGAGTCGAGGCCACCCGCAAGGCCCGCGAGCTGGCCGAAAAGCGGCTGGAAGCCGAAGAGAAGCGTTTCACCGTCGGCCTGTCGCAGACCTTCGAGCTCGTGCAGGCGCAGCGCGACCTGTCGCGCGCCCGCCAGAACGAGCTGAACGCGACGATCGACTACAACCGTTCGCTGGTCGACTTCGAAACCGTCCAGATCGCCCCGCTGGCCGGAGGACGGTAAGAGGGTCCCTAGTCCTCAGTCCCGAGTCCCTCGTCTGGACCAGGGACTGAGGACTTGGGACTAGGGACTCGGTTATGCTTCGCGTGTGCCGAAGCTGACCGTTACGGTCATCACGCGGAACGAGGCCGCGAACATCGAAGCGGCGCTCGCGTCGGCCGCCTGGGCCGACGAAATCGTGGTCGTCGACTCCAACAGCACCGATGACACCGTGGCGATCGCGCGTCAGCATGGCGCGCGCGTCGAGGCGCGTGCATTTTCTGGCTACGGCGCGCAGAAGAACTACGCGGCGTCGATCGCGTCGCACGACTGGATCCTGTCGCTCGACGCCGACGAGCGGATCGGACCCGACCTCGGCGGCGAAATTCGACAGCTGCTGGCGAGCGAACCCGGGAAGCGGGGCTACCGGATCCCGCGCGTCACCTGGTATCTGGGTCGCTGGATCAGAACGACCGACTGGTATCCGGATTACCAGCTGCGGCTGTACGACCGGCGCGCGGGCGAGTGGAGTGCCCGGCGCGTGCACGAGTCCGTCCGGTTGAAGCAGGGCGAGCCGGGGCGACTCGCGCACGAGATCCAGCATTTCGGTTACCGGAACATCTCGGATCATCTCGCCACCATCGATCGCTATACAACGCTGGCGGCCCAGCAGGCCGCGGCCGACGGACGGCGGGCGCCGACGCTCGGCCTCGTGCTGCACCCGGGTTTCGCGTTCCTGCGCAACTACGTGCTGCGGCGCGGCTTCATGGACGGCAGCGCCGGCCTCATCGTCTCGATCCTCAATTCGTATTACGTGTTCCTGAAGGCCGCGAAGCTGTGGGAAGGCGCGGCGCGCGAGCCGGACGCCGTCTCCGTCAACGCGCGATCCTCGACCCTCGATCCCCAGTAAATGTTCTCGATCCACGTCGACACGGCGCGGACCTGGCGAGGCGGGCAGAACCAGGTGCTGCTGACCGTCCTTGGTCTGCGCTCGCTCGGCCACCGGACGATCCTGGTGGCGCATGCCGCGGGCGAGCTGCGGCAGCGGGCGCAGGAAGGGCTCGAGCTGGTGCCGCTCACGCCGAAGACCGAAATGGATCTGACGGCGGCGTGGCGGCTGGCCCGCCTGATCAAGCAGCTGCGACCCGACGTGATCCACGCCCACGATCCACACGCGGTGGCCATGGCGGCGCTCGCGCGATCGATGAACACCAGTCCGTCGAGGCCGCTGCTGATTGCCGCGCGCCGCGTCGACTTCCATCTGAAGACCAACGCGCTGTCGCGCTGGAAATATCGTCAGGTCGATCGCTTCGTCTGCGCGTCGGAAGCGATCCGCCGCATGCTGCTCGAGGACGGCGTCTCCGCCGATCGCGCGGTCACGGTCTACGAGGGCATCGATTTCGATCGCGCGGCCGCGGCGCCGCCGGCGGAGCTGCACGCCGAGTTCTGGTTGCCGCACAACGCGCCGATCGTCGGCAACGTCGCGGCGCTGGTGGCGCACAAGGGACAAAAGCACCTGATCGACGCCGCGGCGCTCGTCATCCGGAAGGTGCCGGACGCGCGGTTCATCATCGCCGGCGAAGGCGAGCTGCGGCCGGCGCTCGAGCGGCAGATTCGCGATCGCCATCTCGAGAAACACGTCTTTCTCGCCGGCTTCCGCCCCGACGTGCTGTCGGTGCACAAGGCGTTCGACCTGTTCGTCATGAGCTCGGTCAGCGAAGGGCTGGGCAGCTCACTGCTCGACGCGATGGCGTGCGAGAAGGCGATTGTCGCCACGACCGCCGGCGGCATCCCCGAAGCCGTCGCCGATCGAGAGACCGGCCTGCTCGTCCCGCCGCGCGATCACGAAGCGATGGCGCGCGCGATCGTTGCGCTCCTGACCGACGAGCGCGCCCGCCGCGCGATGGGCGCCGCGGGCTTGCGGCGCGTTCACGAACGCTTCAGTGTCGAGCGCATGGTGCGCGACACCCTGCGCGTGTATGAGCAGACGAAGCTGAGGGTGGCCGAGAGCGCCACGGCCGGCGCTGTCTAGATCTCACCCGGAGGCCACTCCGCGCTCTCTACAAACTACGGCAGCTTCAAGGCAGTCAGCCCGGGCCGGCAGCCGGAGTGGCTCCGCGCGCAGTCGTCGAAGGTGACGGCGGCGCCGTTGCTGGAGAAGGTCACGCCGCGGGCGATCCGCGTCGATGGCGAGCCGTCCGGCTCGACGAGGTTGACGGCGCCGAGGTTGGCGCCGGTGTGCGCGTCGAAGATGCGCAGCTGATAGCCGTTGACGAGAAACGCGACGCGCCCGCCGTCGGGCGTCCACACGATCTGGTCGGCGCGCTCGGCGTCGCCGCTCAGCGTCTCGAGCGACCGCGCCGTCCGCAGATTCGACCCGACGTAGAGCGCCTGGCAGAACCCGGCGGCGCAGCGCCCCTCGTAAACGAACGCGACCGCGTCGCGGGTCGGCGACGTCGCCGTCATGATCGTGCGGCGCCCGCCGATCAGCCATCCCGACGCGAATCCGGCGGCCGCGATGACGAAGCCCGCGATCGTGAAGACGATCGCGCGCCCCGCGCGCTGGCCCGGCCGCTGGGCCGGCACATTCCCTTGAGCGGACATTGCGCGTCTCCCTGCCGGCGGCCGAAGCCGCAGGCGTTCATCATGCCGATGTGACAGAGCGAGAAATCGAATCGCACCGGATCGTCCGGATCGATCGCGCGGAGCGACGCCGTGATCTCCGATGCCATGCGCCAGCCTGGCGACGTGTAGCGCGTCAGGCGCAGGCAGCGCCCGAGCCGGATGACGTGCGTGTCGAGCGGCACGATCAGCTTCGACCGCGGGATCGACGTCCACACGCCGAGGTCGACCTCGTCGCGGCGGACCATCCAGCGTAAGAACAGATTGAGCCGCTTGCAGGCGCTGCCGGCCGACGGCCGCGGAAAGAAGTAGCGCACACCGCCGCGCGCCGGCGGCCGTCGTCCATAGGCGGCGCGGAGATCGAGCGACAGCGCGCGGCACGAGAAGCTGTCGAGCGCCCGCTCGACGTCGGCATCACCCGCGTCCAGACCGTCGACGAAAAAGCGCTCGATCGATCCCGATCGATCGAGCATCTGCCGGATGACCCACAGCAGGGCGACGAGGTCGCGCCCGCGCGTCCAGCGGTGGACCATGCCGCGCAGCGCAACGTGCGGCGCGGAGGGATCGAAGCCGCGGACGAACGCCGCCGGGTGCGGACCAAGAATCGCCGCGAGCGTCTCGATGCTGTTCAACACGCTCGCGACGCGGCCGAACGCGAGCGCGGCGGCGCAGAAGCCGATGACCTCGGCGTCGGCGGGATCGGTGTAGCGCCTGACGATCTGAATTGGATCCGCGGCGGCGTCCTCGCGGTTGTAGTCGTGGTAGAGCTCCTGGAGCCGCCCTCCCAACTGCGAAACATCGCAGATTCTGCCCCCTTGGCGCAGGTCTCGTGCCATTGGGGTCAGACCCCAATTCGGCGGTTCAGACCCGACGTTGGGGTCAGACCCCAAGTGCGCCGCATCAGAACGTGCTCACCGGCTCGCCGGCTTTGCACATCGGGCAGTCGGCGACGGGGAAATTCTCGGGAGCCTTGTATTCGGCGAGCGCGATGTTGGGGACGCCGGCGTCGACGATGGCTTCGAGGCGATCGTAGATTTCGATGGTCGCGACCACGGTGCCGCCCGCTTTGCGCACCAGCTCCGCGCAGCGGGCGAAGGTCTTGCCGGTATTGCGCACGTCATCGGCGAGCAGCACGCGCTTGCCGGAGATGTGATGGGCGTAGAAGTCGCGCAGGACGAAATCCTGGTTGCGGCCGCCGAACGGCGCGAAGCTGCACGGCGGATGCGTCAGCGCGCGGCGACCGTCGAGCAGTCCGGCCAGCGTGTGCGCTAGCAACGCGCCGCCGACGACGGGTCCGGCGACGACGTCGGTCTGCTCCAGCAGCTGCCCCGGCACGCGGTCCAGCAGGTCCTGCGCGAGCCGCCAGATCGTCGACGGATGACGCAGCAGCTGGTGCGGATTGAGATAGACGCGCCCGTGGAACCCGTTGCCGTAGTCGAAGTGGCCGTTGCGCATCAGGACCTCGAACCGCTGAAGCTGGTCCAGCGCCTGCTTGCCGAGGTCGCCCTTGGAGTTTCGTGCGGAGAGAACGTCGTTTGCCATCGCTGTTTAGTTGATCAGACGCGGGTTGCTGTAGACGAGACGGCCGTCGACGATCGTCGCGGCGACGCCGCCGCGAAGCGTCCAGCCGTCGAACGGCGTGTTCTTCGATTTCGATCGCAGGTCGGCGGCGCGGATCGTCGTCGGCGCATCCGGCGCGAGGATGGTGATGTCCGCCGGCTGCCCTTCCGTCAGCGATCCGCCGGGCAAGTGGAGCAGGCGGGCCGGGTTCACCGTCAGCAGCTCGATCATCCGCTTCAGGCCGATCCGTCCGGTGTGCACCAGGCGATCGAACACGAGCGACACCGCCGTCTCGAGCCCGACGATCCCGAACGGCGCATGGTCGAACTCGACGAGCTTTTCATCCGCGTGATGCGGCGCATGATCGGTCGCAATGACGTCGATCGTGCCGTCGGCGAGCCCCTCGATCATCGCGTCGCGATCGGCCGCCTCCCTGAGCGGCGGGTTCATCTTGGTGTTCGTGTCATATCGAATCGGCTGCTCGAGCGAGTCGTCGGTCAGGACGAAGTGATGCGGTGTGACCTCACTCGTGACATGGGCGCCACGCTGCTTGGCGTCGCGGACGGCGCGGAGCGACTGCCTCGCACTCATGTGCGCCACGTGAAACGCGCCGCCGGTCAGCTCCGAGAGCGCGATGTCGCGCTCGACCATGATTGACTCGGCGGCCCCTGGAATGCCGCGCAGGCCGAGCGACGCCGCGCGGAAGCCCTCGTGCGCGACGCCATCAGCCTTCAGCGAGGGATCTTCGCAGTGATCGATGATCGGTACGCCGAGCATGCCCGCGTACTCGAGTGCACGCCGCATCAACAGCGCCGTCGACACCGGCCGCCCATCGTCGGTGAAGGCCACGCAGCCGGCGGCTTTCTGGGCCGCGAGTTCCGCGAGCTGTTCGCCACGCGACCCGATCGACACCGCGCCGATCGGATACACCCTGGCGAGCCGCGCTTCGGCGGCCTTGCGCAGAATCAGCTCGGTGATCCCCGGATGGTCGTTCACCGGATCCGTGTTCGGCATGCACGCGACGGCCGTGAAGCCGCCGGTCACCGCGCTCGAGGTCCCCGTCGCGACGGTTTCCTTGTGTTCCTGGCCCGGCTCGCGCAGATGTACGTGGATGTCGATCAGGCCGGGCACCACCAGCCAGCCGGATTTCACGGTCAACACTTCTGCGCCGTCGGTTGGAAGCGACCGCCCGACCTTCGCGATCCGGCCGTTGTCGATCAACACATCGAGCTCCCCGTCACGACCGTTGACGGGATCGATCACGCGCCCACCCTTCACCAGCATCGACATCAGTGCGCCTCGTCCTCCTGACCGGCGAGCAGATACAGAACCGCCATCCTGACCGCCACGCCGTTGGCGACCTGCTCGAGGATCACCGAGTACGGCCCGTCGGCGACGTCAGAGTCGATCTCGACGCCGCGGTTCATCGGACCCGGATGGAGAATGATCACGTCCGGCGCGGCGCGCCGCAGGCGTTCCGGCGTCAGGCCGAACAGGTTGAAGTACTCGCGCGTCGACGGAATGAAGTGGCTTCGCATCCGCTCGTGCTGGATACGCAGCATCATCACGACGTCCGCGCCCTCGACCGCCTCGTCGAGCGACGTCGTCGGCTGCACGCCGAAGCGCGGCAGGTCCGGCGGCATCAGCGTCGCCGGCCCGCACGCCCAGACATGCGCCCCCAGCTTGTTGAGCAGCTGGATATTCGAGCGAAGCACCCGGCTGTGGAGCAGGTCGCCGACGATCGCCACCTTCAGCCCCTCGATGCGCTTCTTGTGCTCGCGAATCGTAAACGCGTCGAGCAGCGCCTGCGTCGGGTGCTCGTGCATGCCGTCGCCGGCGTTGATGATCACCGATCGGCACAACCGGGAGAGCAGATGCGGCGCGCCGGCCGACGAGTGGCGCATCACGATCATGTCGGGCGACATCGCTTCGATGTTGCGGACCGTATCGAGCAGCGACTCCCCCTTCGTCACGCTCGACGTGGCGACGGCGATGCTGAGGGTGTCGGCGCTGAGACGCTTCTCCGCCACCTCGAACGAGGTGCGGGTGCGGGTGCTCGGCTCGAAGAACAGATTCACGACCGTGCGGCCGCGCAGCGTCGGCACTTTCTTGATCGGCCGCGTCGCGATCTCCTGCATCGCCTCGGCGGTGTCGAGGATCAGACGAATCTCGTCCGGCTCGAGATCGGTAATGCCCAGCAGGTGCCGCGAGCGGAGGCGGACGGCGGCGTCCACCGGCGACGTGGTGTTCATGCGCCCTCCTCGGATCCGTCGATCAGGACCTCGTCGACGCCATCGATCTCCTGCAGCCGGACCTGTACGCTCTGGCTGGCGGACGTGGGGAAATTCTTGCCGACGTAGTCGGCCTTGATCGGGAGCTCCCGATGGCCGCGGTCCACGAGCACGATCAGCTGAATCGCGCGCGGGCGCCCGAAGTCGATGAGCGCGTCGAGCGCGGCGCGAATCGTCCGGCCCGTGTAGAGCACATCGTCGACGAGCAGGATCCGCCGATCGTCGATTGAGAACGGAATCTCGGTGCGCCGCAGCACCGGCTGCGGCCCGACCGCGTGCCGCATCAGATCGTCGCGGTAGAGCGTGATGTCGAGCGATCCGGTCGGCACCTCGTCGCCGTTGATGTGGCTGAGGCTGCGCGCGATGCGGCGCGCCAGCGGGACGCCGCGCGTGCGGATGCCGACGAGCGCGAGCTCGTGGGTGCCGCGATTCCGCTCGAGGATCTCGTGCGCGATGCGCGTGAGCGCGCGGTTCATCCGGTCCGCGTCCATCACCTGGGGCATGCGAGCCTCCGGCGGAACACGGCGCGCGTACAGAGCGATTGTCGTTGATTTTCGGGCTGGCGAGTCACGCGTCACCTCTTCGCGGACTCACAGGTCCGCGTTAAAGAGCGGACTGATCATAACACACGCGGCGCGTCGGCCGGGAACGGCCTCGACGATCAGAATCGGAGCTCGTACCAGTCGCCGTCGAGCGCAAGCGGCGTGTTGCCCGTCCAGGAGAAGAGAGTTGGCGTCGGCCGATAGTCGTCGCCGACGGTGAACAGCTGATTGACGCGAAGCAGGCGCACGGCGCCCGGTTCGACCGGACCCGACGATGGCGGCTTCGGCAAGGGGTAGGCGTGGAACCGGATGGCGTCCGGCCGCCCGGCTGATGGGGGCAGCGGCACGGCACCGCGGAAGCACCCGGTTCGCACGATGCGAAAGGCTGGAAGACCACGGTCCGAATCGAACCAGCGCGGTGTGCCGTCATCGGTCGCATGCACCGAGAACGCGACCGCGGCATTCGAGAGCTCCGTGCACGCCTCGACGTAGACGAAACGCCGTGCGTCCGGGATGTGTCCGGAGCCGGCCGCGGCGCTGTCATCGATCTTGTGTTCGCGCCGCATTTCCTCGGCCGCCAGCGTGTAGCTCCACGGATGGCGATCCATCACGACCTCGCGCGAGACGTTCGTCAGGTCGAATCGTTCCGGCGCCGGCGCGTATCGGATCTCGGTCGGCCCCGATTCGCTGACCATGTTGTTGTCGGTCGACACCCACATCAGCGGGTGACTGCCTTCGTGGCGACCACGAAACGCCGGGACTTCATGGCCGGGCCCCTGGAATTCCTCGGAGACGATCCGTCCCTGCGCATCGACCTCGGCGCCGTAGACGTACTCGATGTCGGTGGTGCGGCCCCACGTCGCCATCAGGCGATCGGTCGCGGTCCCGCCGTCCTCGTTCGTGAAGATCACCGAGTAGCGGAACTGCCTGCCCTTGGCGCTCGGCACGACCTCGTACCACATCAGGATTGGAAGATCCGTGAAGCGTCCGACCGTGTTCGGGCGTGCGTAGAGAATCGGCGCGAGGTGCTGCGCGAGCGACGCCTCGTCGCCGACCGCGCGCGTGTCGATCTCGACGCGGGAGATGATGGGCTGCCCGGCGCCCTTCGCCGACAGCGTCGCGTCGGGCTCGATGCGGATCGTGTGCCCGCCTTTCGCAACCGGACCAAGCGTGATGCGGTAGTCGCTATCGTCCGAGCCGCGCGCCAGCAGCAGATGCTGCGAGTACTTGCCATCCACCAGCACGCGGACGGCGGCTGCCTCTCGGCCTTCCTCACCCCATCGACAATTCGCACACGACGCGTGCACGACGGCAATGGCCTCGCCGTCGACCGGCGACTGAAACGCCTGCTCGAATCCAGATTCCTGCGCCAGGTTCGCGACGCCGATGAACACCGACAGAACGAACAAACAAATTTGCATCTCACTCAGCTCTCAGCAATCAGCAATCACGCACTCTGCACTCGGGACTCGGCACTCGGCACTGGCACTCTGCATTCGACAATCGGCACTCGGCAATTGAAGAGTCACCTATGCGACGGGATGAACGTAATCGGCCGTTCCGCCGTAAACGCCCGGGTGAAAATGTCGGCCCTGGCGTAGCCGTCCATGTCGCGGCCGACGGGCAGGCCGAGGAAATAGAGAATCGTCGGTGCCACGTCGACGATGGAACCCCGCTGATAACGCCCGGCGGCGACCGCTTCACCATAGGCGAGCAGAAATCCGTCGGGCGCGCGCTCGTGCGTGCCGCTCAAGTCCGGATCGCGGACAACGCGCCCGAGCAGGTGCTTGATCGGTCCGACCAGCTCCATGCCGAAGCCGGAGACCACGAGCAGCAGATCGCCGGGCGCGAGGTGATCGAGCGCCACGCCGATCTGACCGTCGATGTAGGCGTAGTACCGCTCCAGCACCGCGCCATACTTCAGTCGCTCTTCGTCAGACACGTCGCCGAACGCCCGCGGCTGTGCGTAGCGCAGGTAGTGATGGCCGATCGCGTCGACGCCTTGATAGCGAATCGCCGTGAAGCTCACCGGTCGCTGCGCCGTCAGATCGCGCAGCGCGCGGCTGTACGATCGATCCCATCTGCCCGGCGCAATGTCTCGCGCGGGGCTCGTAGCCAGCGGGACACCCGCGGGTAACACGTCCGCCGCGGCCGTTTCGGATTCCGCGAAGGCGGTGTGCACGGACGGTTGGACGTCCGTGGGATACGTGGCGCGTCCGTCGATCTCGAACATCGTGCCAAGCAGGCTGTGGAACCGATCGGTCACGAGAAAGCCGCGAGTGGGCTGCGCCGGATAGGTCAGCGGCCACCGCACGATCCCCGAGCTGATGCCGTAGTCGTCGAGGATCGACCAGATCGGCGGCGCCTGCCAGACCGACGATGACTTGGGCTCGTTGCGGACCAGCCCGAGCCGGACGAGCGCCTGCGAGAAGCAGTGATCGGGCAGCAGGTCGATGGCGCGGGTGTCGGAGCCCGCGTAGTACGACGTCGCGGACCGCACGCCGTTTTTCGCCGGGTTCATGCCGGTTGCCACCGCCGCCCACACAGGATCCGGTTGCGTTGGACGAATCGTCGCGAGGTCCAGGGAGGCGCCGCCGTCGAGCAGACGTCCGAAGTTCGGCAGCCGCCCTTCCGCGGCTCGAGGCCAGACGAACTCCAGCGACGCGCCGTCGAGCATCAACAGGACGACGTGCGGGACCGCCGTATTCGGCGGCGCCGGCGAGATCGCCTCGCGTATCGGCGCTGTGCGGGTCTCGCCGCCGCGCCCGCGCGCGGCCAGCGGCAGCGCGAGCGAGCCCGTGATCGCGATCACGAGCAGCGTGGCGCCAACCCGGCTCCCGCGACGCCCGAAGGAATAGTGCGCGATCGCGATGCCGAACAGCACGACCGCCGATGCCGTCGTCGCGCCCGCTCCGACAATGAAGCGTCGGTTGGCGGCTTCGTCGAGAACCGCGGGCAGGCCGCGAGCGTTCAGCCACATCAGCAGCGCCGCCACCGCCGCCGTGATCGCCGACAACCACGCGAGCAGCCGCACGCTCACCCACCCGGGCGAGAACACGTCGAGGCTGACGAACTCGCGAAGCACCATCGCCACATAGAAGAGCACGGCGAGATGAACGCCGTACAACGCGCCGAGCGTGAGGTACCACCACCACACCGTCGACGACAGCAGCGGAACGTGCGGATTGAGCTGCACGACGAGGACAGTGAGATACGCCGCGCCAAGCGCGCCGGCGAGCAGTGCGTTCGTGAGCATGCGCAGGAAGCGCATGCGCCAAGTGTATACTCGCCAAGTGCCCCCCAGTTCAGTCCGCGCGGCGCGCGAAGCACCAGTCGATGTCGATGCGATCGTTGTCGGGAACAGGCACCTGTCGGCGGACTACAACGTCCTCGCGCTCGACGCTCCGGAGATCGCGGCGCGGACTCGACCTGGTCAGTTCGTGATGATCAAGCCGACGCGCGGCCTCGATCCGCTCCTGCGCCGACCGTTCTCGGTGTTCGAGGTTCTCCGCAACGACGACGGCCGCCCGATCGGCATCTCGATCTTCAACAAACGCGCGGGCGTTGGAACTTCCCTGCTTTCCGAAATCGAGCCTGGCGCGCGACTCAGTTGCCTGGGGCCGCTGGGCCTGCCCTTCACGCCAATCGATCCGCCGGCGGAAGCGTGGCTGGTGGCGGGCGGTGTCGGTCTCGCTCCGTTTGTCACGCTGGCCGAAGCACTCGCGGCACGCAAGACGCCGACAACGCTCTTCTACGGCGCCCGCTCCGGTGCCGAGCTCTATTCGCTGGAGCTGTTCGACGCGCTGGGCATACGTCTCGTGCTCGCCACTGAAGACGGCAGCCGCGGCGTCCACGGCCGGGTCACGCTGCCGCTCGAGGAAGCGCTGCGCTCACGTCCACTCGGCCAGCCGGTGAAGCTGTTCGCCTGCGGCCCGACGGCGATGATGCGGGCGTGCGCCAAGCTGGCGTCCGCGCACGGGCGTGCGTGCGACGTCTCGCTCGAACAGGTCATGGGATGCGGCCTCGGCGGCTGCTACAGCTGCGTGGTCGCCGCCCGCACGGATGAAGGCAAAGTGCACCACACCCGCACCTGCATCGACGGTCCCGTCTTCGACGCCCAGCGCGTCGTCTGGGAAGCCGTGGGACATTGACGGTGGATCTCTCGCTCCAGATTGGGTCGCTGCGGCTCGCCAACCCGCTGATTGCCGCGAGCGGGTGTTTCGGATACGGCGTCGAGTACGCCGACGTCGTCGACTTGCAATCGCTCGGCGGCGTGGCGGTCAAGGGCCTGTTCCTGGCGGAGCGTGAAGGTCACCCGCCGCCGCGCATCGTCGAAACACCGTCGGGCATGTTGAACGCGATCGGCCTGCAGGGCATCGGCGTGGGCCGGTTCATCGCCGAGCAACTGCCCCAGCTGCGCCGGCTTGGCGCGGTCACGATCGTCAACATCTGCGGTACGACGCTGGACGAATACGTCGAGCTCGCGCGCATTCTCTCCGATGCCGATGGCGTCGATGCCCTCGAGTTGAACATCTCGTGCCCGAACATCAAGGAAGGCGGCATCACTTTCGGGTGCAGTCTCACGGGCACGCATGACGTGGTCAGCGCGGTGCGCCAGGTCACGAAGCTTCCGGTCATTCCGAAGCTCACCCCAAACGTGACCGACGTCGCGTCGTTCGCGCGCGCCGCCGAGGAAGCCGGAGCGGACGCCGTGTCGCTCGTGAATACGTTCCTGGCGATGGCCATCGACGTCCACACGCGGCGTCCACGGCTCACCAACATCGTCGGCGGCCTGAGCGGCCCTGCGATCCGGCCGATCGCGGTGCGCATGGTGTACGAGTGCCGCAATACGGTGAAGCTCCCGATCATCGGCATGGGCGGCATCGCCAACGCCGAGGACGTGATCGAGTTCATGATTGCGGGGGCCAACGCCGTCCAGGTCGGCACGATGAATTTCGTCGACCCCTTCATCTGGAACAAGCTGAAAGACGGCCTGCGATGCTACATGGACACGCACAAGATCACGAGGCTGCAGGACATCGTCGGGACGGTGGACACGACGTCGGGCGAAAAGGCGTGGATCAGCTCCTAGTCGCGCTCGACGTCGAGACGCGGGAGCGGGCGCTCGATCTGGCCGAGATGCTGCGCGGCTCGGTCGGCGGCTACAAGATCGGCAGCCGCCTGTTCACGGCCGAAGGGCCCCGGATGGTTCGCGATCTGACCGAACGCGGCGATCGGGTCTTTCTCGACCTGAAGTATCACGACATCCCGAACACCGTGGCGACGGCGGTTGCGGCGGCGACCGC
>JADMIO010549085.1_pt1 | contig 20036 bp, 17 predicted proteins | sample 8958161 | NCBI WGS metagenome assembly JADMIO01 (sample SAMN16585339, study PRJNA669376) | soil metagenome | isolation source: Crop rotation soil | place: USA: Cullars Rotation, Alabama | collected 2011 | reverse complement strand
GCCGCGACTTCAAGTCACGTGAATTCCAAGCTTCGGATCCCACTGTGCTGGAAAGCCGGCGTACCCCGCGGGCTCGGTCGGCGACCTCACCGCGCGACTTCTCGTCACCCTGGACAGCCTCGGGGTGCACCGCTTCGGCTACGCGGGCTGCGCCCTGGGCGGCGCCGTCGGCGTCGAGCTGGCCCTGCGCCACCCCGAGCGCCTCGCCTCCCTCGCGCTGATCGCCGCGTCGCCCCGCTTCGGCACGGCCGACGAGTTCCGGCAGCGCGGCGTGATCGTCCGTACGAACGGGCTCGACCCGATCGCCCGCACCTCGCCCGACCGCTGGTTCACCAGCGGCTTCTCCGCCGCCCAGCCCGCGATCACCGACTGGGCCGTGCAGATGGTCCGCACCACCGACCCCGGCTGCTACATCGCCGCGTGCGAGGCGCTCGCCGCGTTCGACGTACGGTCCGAACTCTCCCGCGTCGGCGTGCCGACCCTCGTCCTCGTCGGCTCCGACGACCAGGTGACCGGCCCCGCCGAGGCCCGAACGCTGGTCGCCGGCATCCCGGACGCCCGGCTCGCCGTCGTCCCCGGCGCCTCCCACCTCGTCCCGGTGGAACAGCCCGCCGCCGTCACCGACCTCCTGGTCCGGCACTTCTCCACCGCCTGGCAGCCCGCCTTCGAGTCGACCACCGGCCAGATGGCGATCCCCGCCGCCCCCGTCAAGCCGGTCCTGTCCGCCGCGCCCCCGCAGCCCGCGCCCATCGCCGAGATCGCCCCGGCCGTCGTCGTACCGCCGCAGGTGATGGGGCGGCCCGACCCGTACGACGCCGGGCTCAAGGTGCGGCGCGAGGTGCTCGGGGACGCACACGTCGACCGGGCGCTGGCGCAGGCCGACGACTTCTCGGGCGACTTCCAGGAGTTCATCACCCGCTACGCCTGGGGCGAGATCTGGGACCGCCCCGGCCTCGACCGGCGCTCCCGCAGCTGCGTCACCCTCACCGCCCTGATCGCGGGCGGCCACATCGAGGAACTCGGCTTCCACACCAGAGCCGCCCTGCGCAACGGACTGACTCCGGCCGAGATCAAGGAAGTTCTCCTCCAGGCCGCGGTCTACTGCGGGGTGCCCGCGGCCAACAGCGCGTTCAAGGTGGCCCAGCAGGTCATCCGCGAGGAGACCACCCCCGAGGAGTGAGCAAGGCCCGTACCCGAGAGGCAGGATGGACCCCATGGACCCCATGAAGCTCACGAAGAAGTCCCACGCGTGCGTCCGGCTCGAGAAGGACGGGCAGACCCTCGTCCTCGACCCCGGAGGGTTCAGCGAGGCCGACGCCGCGCTCGGCGCCGACGCGATCCTCGTCACGCACGAGCACCCCGACCACTTCAACGAGGAGCGGCTGCGGGCCGCCATGGAGGCCAACCCGGCCGCGCGGATCTGGACCCTGAAGTCGGTCGCGGAGAAGATCTCCGCCGCGTTCCCGGGACGCGTCCACACCGTCGGCCACGGCGACACCTTCACCGCCGCGGGCTTCGACATCCAGGTCCACGGCGAGCTCCACGCCGTCATCCACCCGGACCTCCCGCGCATCACCAACGTCGGCTACCTCGTCGACGGCGGCCGCGTCTTCCACCCCGGCGACGCCCTCACCGTCCCCGACCACGCCGTCGAGACGCTGATGCTGCCGGTCATGGCCCCCTGGAGCAAGATCTCCGAGGTCATCGACTACGTCCGCGAGGTCAAGCCGCAACGCGCCTACGACATCCACGACGCCCTCCTCACCGACCTCGCCCGCCCGATCTACGACAACCAGATCGGCGCCCTCGGCGGCTCCGAGCACCTGCGGCTGGCGCCCGGGGCCTCGGCGCAGGTGTGACCGACCGGGCGGGACGCGTTGTCGGACCCGCCCGGTAGGTTGTGAGGCATGCGCATCGCGACCTGGAACGTGAATTCGATCACCGCTCGCCTCCCGAGGCTGCTGGCCTGGCTGGAGAGCAGCAACACGGACGTGCTCTGTCTGCAGGAGGCCAAGGTCGCGGAGGAGCAGTTCCCGTTCGACCAGCTGCGCGAGCTGGGTTACGAGGCGGCGGTCCACGCGACCGGCCGGTGGAACGGCGTGGCGGTGCTCTCCCGCGTCGGCGTCGACGACGTGGTCAAGGGCCTGCCCGGCGACCCCGGGTACGACGGGGCGCCGGAGCCGCGCGCGATCTCCGCGACCTGCGGCCCGGTCCGCGTCTGGTCGGTGTACGTGCCGAACGGACGCGAGGTCGACCACCCCCACTACGCGTACAAGCTCCAGTGGTTCGAGGCGCTGAAGGCCGCCGTCGCGGGCGACGCGGGCGGCAGCCGCCCCTTCGCGGTCATGGGCGACTACAACGTGGCGCCGACGGACGACGACGTCCACGACGTGGCCGCGTTCGAGGGTCTCACCCATGTCACCCCGGCCGAGCGCGCCGCCCTCGCGTCCCTGCGCGAGACCGGCCTCTCCGACGTGGTCCCGCGCCCCCTCAAGTACGAGCACCCGTTCACGTACTGGGACTACCGCCAGCTCTGCTTCCCCAAGAACCGCGGTATGCGCATCGACCTGGTGTACGGCAACGAGCCCTTCGCGAAGGCGGTCAAGGACGCCTACGTGGACCGCGAGGAGCGCAAGGGCAAGGGCGCCTCGGACCACGCGCCGGTGGTCGTCGACCTGGACGTGTGACCGCCCTGGGCGTGTTGCGAAAGTCCCGCCTACCCCGCGACGCCTGGTACGCACGCTCGCCAACGCGCCTGGGCACGGTCACAGCAGCCGCAGGTCCACCGCCCGGGCCAGCGCCGCGTACCCCGCGTCCCCGGGGTGCAGATGGTCACCGCTGTCGTAGGCGGGCGGCATCCGCGTGGGGCGGTCGGGGTCGCGTACCACCGCGTCGAAGTCCAGGACACCGTCGAACACGCCGGCGTCCCGGATCCAGGCGTTGACGGCGAGCCGCCGCGCCTCCACGGCCGCCGTGCAGCCCGCCCAGCCCTCGCAGGGCAGGAGCGTCGCCGCCAGCAGCCGTACCCCCCGGGCGCGGGTCCGGTCGGCGATCTCGCGGAGCACGGCGACGACCTCCTCGGCCGACCTGCCCGACAGCAGATCGTTGATCCCCTCGAACACCACCGCCGTACGCGCCGAGGTCTGGGCGAGCACGTCCCGGTCGAGGCGGTGCAGCGCGCTCACCCCGGCCTGGTCGGTGGAGACCGCGTCCCCGGGATAGCGGTCGGTCACCACGCGGTTGCCCGAGATGCCCTGGTTGAGGACCCCGTAGCGGGGCACCGCGCTCTGCTCCAGCAACCGTGCGGCCAGCACGTCCGGCCACCGCCGGTTCGCGTCCGTCGTGGACTTGTCGCCGTCGGTGATCGAGTCGCCGAGCAGCACCACGGATCCCGGCCCGCCGCCCACGTCCACCCCGGTCAGCAGCGGCCAACCGGTGAGCGTCGAGGTGTAGGCGGAGGCCGACGGGTCGGCCGTGTGGTCGCCCGTCTCGCTGACGTACGAGCGCTGCACCGCGAGCCGGTGCGCGGGTGTCACCGTCACCGTGCCGGGCAGGTGGAAGCTCACCAGCAGGCCGGCCCCCGGAGGCACCGGGAAGCCCAGCGGATCGCTGAACGCCTGCGCCCCCGCCGGGATCTCGGTCCCCGGCGACCCGCCGAAGGACAGCGGCACGGGTGCCTCCCGCGCCGTCGCGCCCGCGGCCTGCACCGCCACCGTCGCGCTCCCGATCCGTATTACCGGTGCCGACGCGAAGGTGTTGTCGAACCGCAGCCGCACCCGTGGCCCGCCCACCGACGTGTGCACGACCAGCCGTATCGTGCGGTCCGTCCACGGCCCGACGCCGGCTGCCCGGACGTCGAGGTCGCCCAGCTGCCCGTCCAGCCCCGCGCCCGGGTCCGCACCGACAGCGCGAACACATGCAGACCGGCCGCGTGCGGAAGCCGTACGGAGGTCACCTCGCGGCCCCGCGGGAGCGGCACCGTGACGAGGTACAGCCGCGCCTTCTCGGCGAGTTGCCCAGCCGGGGTGTTGACGTGCGGCAGGGCCACCGCCTTGGTGGCGAGGGGTCCGGTGCGCCAGTCGGGCGCGGCGAGCCGGTAGGAGGAGTGGCCGCCGTCGGCGTACGCGACCGTGCCCGCCCCGCTCGCCTCGGCCCCGCCCGTGCCCGCCACCAGGAACGCGAGGGCGTCGCCGCGTCCCGTCAGGCGTACGGCCTGGCCGTCGGCCCGGACGTTGTCCGGCTCGCCCGGCGCCCGCCGGGGCCAGGTCAGCCGGGCGCCCTGCACGGTGAGCGTGCGGCCGGGCGTCCAGCCCGCGGCGGTGAGGTCGGCCGCGGACAGGGAGGCGCCCGAGCCGTCGAAGTCCGCCTCGTCCGGATCGGTGTCGTCGCTGACGGCGGAGTTGTCGAACAGGCGCTCCAGCGGGAGCGGGGCGGAGCGGTCCTGGGCGGTGGCCGGTGTGGAGGAGGCCGGCACCAGGGCCGTGGCCATCAGGGCGAGGACCACCGCCGAACTCCGGACAGATCGGTGCACCTGTCGACACCTCCCGCACACCGGTGGGACGCAAGAAGCACCGAAGCTAGGCAGGCTGCCGGGACAGGTCAACGAACCATGCGTGGATCCGACGTGAAATCGCCCCGAAATGACCGCCCGCGCGCCTGTGGTGCGTACGCCGGTACGAATGACACGCTGGGGGTATGAAGATCCCCTTTCTGGGCCACCGGAGTGAGAAGCCCGGCTCCTTCGATCCCGAGGGCATCGCCGAACTGCTCTCCGAGTGCGACCTGCTGCGCTCCCAGGCGGCGGAGAGCGGTGTCCGACTCGACGACTCCGCCGCCTCGTTGGAGGCGCTGGACCAGCTGGTGCCGCGCTGGAGGAGCGACGAGGAGACCCTGTCCTGGCTCGGCAACGACGCGGGGCTGTACCTCGGCACCGTGATCGTGCGCACCGTGCCGGGTGCCGTCTGGGAGATCCGCGACGACGGCCAGCCGGTCGTACGGCTCTCCTCCGGCCGTGAGTTCGACGTCGTGGCCTCCGGTCATGAGTGGGCCGTCAGCGGGGCGCCCGAGCTGTCGCAGCTGTACGCCGAAGTCGCCGAATCGTGAACCTCTGGCCCGGGTTCCCTCGTAAATACGGCTAATGAACAAAAGGTGCGTGTCGGGCATTTCCGTCACCCAGGTCTGGATAGTTTGCGGCAACCACGACACAGCTGCTGAGAGTGAGTGGGGCTGCGTATGGTCGGCGATCCGTTGATCGAGCTGCGTGACGTCAACAAGTACGTCGGGGAGTTGCATGTCCTGCGGGACGTCAACCTCACTGATCCCGAACACCGATCCCCGAACGTCGATCCCCGAACACGGAGTTCGCCCCACCGGGAAAACCTTCGTGTCGGTCCTCGACTACGATGTGGCGTTCATGCCCGTGGCCGAAACCGGGACGCCGCTGCCGGTTGGGGAAGTCCCCCCATGGCCCCGAGACCGTAGGGGGGTGGCAGCTCACGGAGCCAGGCCCGACCGGCGGCAGCCGGAGATCACTGCTCGCGCAGCGGAATCGACACGTACGACGGGTCGTTCGCCGGCGAGGAGAAGGTCAGCTGCGCGCCGGACGGGTTGTGCTCGATGTAGAGCGGGTCGACCGTGTCGACCACCAGGGCGAGTCGATGCCCTGCCGGGACGTCGTAGGCCGTGGAGTACAGCTCCAGGTCGAGACCGAACGGCTTCCCGGGTGTACGCCCGTGGAAGGTGTACGGCGCGTTGCTGACCAGCTTGCCGAGGCCGAGCGGCCCCACGTCGTACAGGTATGCGACGAGGGTGCCGCTCTCCTTGGTCGGGGTGACCGTGGTGTGCAACTCGGCCGTGCCCCGCACCTGCTGGGCGGTGGCGTACTTCTCCGACTGCCAGACGGCGGCCCAGCGGCGGGGGAGCAGCGGGATCGAGGCCACCGGCGGCAGTTGGGCCGCCTGGTCGAGGATGCTGGACAGGAAGAGGACCCCGCCGTCCGCTCCCGAGTCGACGTTGGTGTGGATCGTGGTCGTGCCCGCCAGGCCGATCTTGCGGCTGGTGGCGCCGACCGACTTCCAGTCCGGGTAGCCCTCGTAGCCGCCCGAGGTGCGGGACTTGAGCCGCACCGGCAGTTCGCGGTCGACGCCGTTGTCGGTGCCCTTGAGGTAGTGGTCGAGCCAGCGCCGGGTGTCGCTCCACATGTCGTTCGGCAGGCCGAAGAGGCCGGTCAGTTCGGCGGTCGCGTGGTCGCCGGGGCGGAACTCCAGTCTCTTCGGGCCGGTCAGCTTCTCGTAGAAGTCGGCGTACTGGTTGGGCGGGAAGATCGTGTCGCCCCAGGCGTTGGCCAGCATCACGGCGGCGCCGTTGGCGTTGAGCTGGTCCACGTAGGTGGCGGCAGAACGTTTCTTCCCCCAGTCGACGATGTCCTGTTCGTGCGTCAGGTCGGAGGCGTAGAAGTCGTCGAAGATCCGACGCAGTTCGGCGCTCTGGCGGCCGGTGACGAGGCTCGCGCCGTCGAGCAGTCCCGCGGCCTGGACGTGCTGGGTGCGGCCGGAGTAGATCGAGCCGATGAGGTCGGCCCAGCCGCTGAGTGCGGCGACCGCCTTGATCCGTTTGTCGTGGGCGGCGGCGAGCAGGCTGATGCCGGCACCGTAGGAGACGCCCGCCATGCCGATGTGCCGGGCGTCGGCGGGGGTGTGGGCGAGCGCCCAGTCGATGACCTTGGAGGCGTCCGCCGTGTCGGGCGGGCCCGCCACTTCTATCTCGCCGCCGGACTGCCAGAAACCGCGCACGTTGTACGTGAGGACGACATACCCGGAGTCGGCGAGCTGCTGGGCCTGGGCGAGGTACTCGACCTGGGGCAGGCCCCAGCTCGTGGGGAGCACCACCAGCGGGTAGCGGCGTGAGCCGTCGGCTCCGGCGGGCGTGACGACGTTCGCCTTGAGGACGGTGCCGCCGGCGCCCGTGATGTCCACGAAGCGCACGCTCGTGCCCGCCGCCTGGGCGGCGGGGGCGAGGCCGAGGACGCCTCCGGCGACCAGGGTCGCGGAGACGGCGCCCACGGCGGTCGTACGCAGGGCCTTGCGGTGCTGGTGTCCCACGGGGTCACTCCTCACTCGTGTCAGTGCAAAGTGACCAGACGGTAACCGGGGTTCTTTACCGTAGGTAACCCGTCGGTAAGTTACGTGCGAGTAACGATTGTTGCCCTGTGCAGGTATTCAGGAGGCCCGGTGTGAGGTGCGTGGAGCAGGGGACGGCTCCGGCAGGGGCGCCTGGGCCGCCCGGGTCACATCGGCGACGAGTTCGACGACGTCGGGGCCGTACGCCTGTGAGTTGACGACCTTCAGCAGCAGCGCGAAGGAGCCGTTGCCGTGCTTGCGGGCCAGCCGCTCGTGGTTGCGGGCGAGATAGCGGGTCGCCGCCTGGTTGGTGATCGCGCTCTGCCCGCAGAACAGGAACACCGGCCGCTCGTCACGGCGCTGGCCCATGGTGAGCCGGGCCAGCAGCACGTACTCGGTGGAGCCCAGCTCCATCCGGTAACGCTCGTCGCCGATCTGGAAGGCGCCGCGATCCGGCCCGGGCTCGGTGCCGATGTTCACCCGGACGCCCGGCAGCAGCGATGACAGATGCGCCAGCATACGGCGGTTCGACGACGGCCCGCCGACGCAGAACTCCGTGCGCTCGCCGAAGCCCTGACGGGCCGTGTCGTGGCCGACGACCTGGGCGTGGGCGTTGCAGTCCTTGATGAGCGCGGCGAGCTCCAGCAGGGCGAACACGTCGTGCCGCATCACCGACAGCTCGGCACCGCCCGCCTCCCGGTTCACCACGAGCAGCGACTCGGAGTTGTCCGGCAGCCCGAAGAAGGCCTGCTTGCGCCGCAGTTTCCGCCTCCACAGGTAGGTGCGGGCCAGCCAGCCGAGCGCGGCACTGACACCGGCGGCTATCACGCCCAGGGCGATGTTGCGCACGTCGTCGTTCATGGGCGCGCATGGTAGCGGGCGCGCCGCAAACCCGTGTTCGAGATACCTGACGGGTCCGGGGCGTTGGATTAAGCTGCGCGGACGGTCCCTCACTGGAGGTGCGGATGCGTCGCCCTGTCGCACGCAAGCTGTCGGTCCTGGCGGTCTCGGCCGCCGTGGTGTCGGTGGGGGCGACAGCGCCACCCGCCGCCCCGAGCACACCCGCTCAGAAGGTTCCCGTGGCCGTCGGCTACGGCGGCGCCGTGTCCAGCGTCGACGCGGACGCCTCAGCCGCCGGCATCGAGGTCCTCAGGAAGGGCGGCAACGCCGTCGACGCGGCCGTCGCCACCGCCGCCGCGCTCGGCGTCACCGAGCCCTACTCCTCCGGCATCGGCGGAGGCGGCTACTTCGTCTACTACGACGCCAAGTCCCGTACGGTGCACACCATCGACGGCCGGGAGACCGCCCCGCTGACCGCCGGCTCCGACCTCTTCGTCGAGAACGGCAAACCCCTCGCCTTCGCCGACGCCGTCAGCAGCGGCCTCAGCGTCGGCACCCCGGGCACGCCCGCCACCTGGCAGACGGCACTGGACCAGTGGGGCAGCAGAAAGCTCGGCACGGTCCTCCAGCCCGCCGAGCGGATCGCCCGCGACGGCTTCACCGTCGACGACACCTTCCGCTCGCAGACGGCCGCCAACGAGACCCGGTTCCGCTACTTCCCCGACACCGCGAAGCTGTTCCTGCCCGGCGGCCGGCTCCCCGTCGTCGGCTCCACCTTCAAGAACCCCGATCTGGCCCGCACCTACGCCGAGTTGGGCCGGAAGGGCGTCGGCGCGATCTACCGCGGCAAGCTGGGCGACGACATCGTCGACACCGTGAACCATCCCCCGGTGGACCCGGGCTCCGGCTGGAACGCCCGCCCGGGCAAGCTGTCCGACAAGGACCTGGCGGCCTACCGCGCCAAGCTCCAGGCGCCCACCAGGACCTCGTACCGCGGCCTCGGTGTCTACTCCATCGCGCCCTCCTCCTCCGGCGGAACCACCGTCGGCGAGGCGCTCAACATCCTGGAGAAGACGGACCTTTCGAAGGCGAGCGAGGTCCAGTACCTGCACCACTACATCGAGGCCAGCCGGATCGCGTTCGCCGACCGCGGGCGCTGGGTCGGCGACCCCGCCTTCGAGGACGTACCGACGAAGGAACTCCTGTCACAGAAGTACGCCGACTCGCGGGCGTGCCTCATCAAGGACACCGCCGTCCTCACCAGCCCCCTCGCGCCAGGCGACCCCCGCCACCCGGCGGCCTGCTCGACGGGCGGCACGGCGGCGCCCACGACGTACGAGGGCGAGAACACCACGCACCTCACGGTCGCCGACAAGTGGGGCAACGTCGTCGCCTACACCCTCACCATCGAGCAGACCGGCGGCAGCGGCATCACCGTGCCCGGCCGCGGGTTCATCCTCAACAACGAGCTGACCGACTTCTCCTTCGCCCCGGCCAACCCGGCCGTCCACGACCCGAACCTGCCCGGTCCGGGCAAGCGGCCGCGCTCGTCGATCTCGCCGACGATCGTGCTCGACCGGCACGGCAAGCCCGTGGTGGCGCTGGGTTCGCCCGGTGGCGCGACCATCATCACCACCGTGCTGCAGACCCTGACCCAGTTCCTCGACCGGAAGCTCCCGCTCGTCGACGCGATCGCCGCACCGCGCGCCAGCCAGCGCAACGCGGCCCAGACCGAGCTCGAACCCGGCCTCTACGGCAGCGACTTGCAGAAGCAGCTGGAGGCGATCGGGCACTCCTTCAAGCTGAACCCCGAGATCGGGGCCACGACCGGCGTGCAGCGACTGCCGGACGGGAAGTGGCTGGCGGCCGCCGAGAAGGTACGGCGGGGCGGCGGCTCGGCGATGGTGGTGCGTCCGGCCCCGTAGGCCGTCGGGAAGGATGGATCATCGTGAAGGGCGGGCGCTCCCCGAGGAGCACCCGCCCTTCAGTACGTCAGTGCGTCACAGCTCGGGCGCCGGCTGCACGTCGCCCGTGCGGAAGGCGAGACGGGTGCCCTCCACGTCCACCGTCACGCGACCGCCCTCCGACAGACGTCCGTCGAGCAGCAGCCGGGACATCTGGTTGTCGACCTCGCGCTGGATGGTGCGGCGCAGCGGACGGGCACCGTACTCCGGCTGGTAGCCGCGCTCGGCGAGCCAGTCCACGGCCGCGTCGGTGAACTCGACCGTGACACCCTGCGCGTGCAGCAGCCGCCGGGTCTTCTCCAGCAACAGGTCGGTGATCTGCCGCAGTTGTGCGCCGGTGAGCTGGCGGAACACCACGATCTCGTCGATGCGGTTGAGGAACTCCGGCCGGAAGTGCTCCCGCAGCGGCCGCAGGATCTGCTCCCGCCGCGCCTCCTCGTCGGCCTCGGCGCCACCCGAGCCGAACCCTATGCCGGCGCCGCGCCGGGTGATCGCCTCCGAGCCGAGGTTGCTGGTCATGACGATGACGGTGTTGGTGAAGTCCACCGTGCGGCCCTGGGAGTCGGTGAGCCGCCCGTCGTCGAGGACCTGGAGCAGGATGTTGAAGACGTCCGGGTGCGCCTTCTCCACCTCGTCGAGCAGCAGCAGCGAGTACGGGTGCCTGCGCACCACCTCGGTGAGCTGCCCGGCCTCCTCGTGTCCGACGTACCCGGGCGGGGCGCCGACCAGGCGGCTGACGGTGTGCCGCTCCTGGTACTCGCTCATGTCCAGGCGCACCATGCGGTCCTCGCTGCCGAACAGCGACTCCGCGAGCGCGCGGGCCAGTTCCGTCTTGCCGACGCCGGTCGGGCCGAGGAAGAGGAAGCTGCCGATGGGCCGGTCCGGGCTGGCGAGCCCCGCACGGGAGCGCAGCACCGCGTCGGCGACCACCGCGACCGCCTCGTCCTGGCCCACCACCCGCTCGTGCAGATGCCGCTCCAGCTCCAGCAGGCGTTCCTTCTCCTCCTGGGTGAGGCGGCTGACGGGGACGCCGGTCTGCCGGGAGACCACCTCGGCGATGGCCTCCGCGGTCACCTGAAGGTCCATCCCCTCGTCGGCCTCGTCGTGGTGAGCCGCGCGGGCGATCCGCTCCTTCAGCTCCACGATCCGGTCGCGCAGCTGTGACGCCTGCTCGTACTGCTCGTCCGCGGCCGCCTGGTCCTTGTCCCGCGCGAGCTGCTCCAGCTCGCGCTCCATCGCCCGTACGTCCGTGCCCTTCGTACGGGCGCCCAGCCGCACCCGCGCCCCGGCCTGGTCGATCAGGTCGATCGCCTTGTCCGGCAGACGCCGGTCGGTGAGATAGCGGTCGGACAGCTCCACGGCGGCCACCAGCGCCTCGTCGCTGTAGCGGACCTGGTGGTGGGCCTCGTAGCGGTCGCGCAGACCGCGCAGGATCTCCAGGGCGTCCCCGACGGACGGCTCGGGCACCAGGATCGGCTGGAAGCGGCGGGCCAGCGCCGCGTCCTTCTCGATCCTGCGGTACTCCTCCAGCGTGGTGGCGCCGACGATGTGCAGCTCGCCGCGGGCCAGGGCCGGCTTGAGGATGTTGCTCGCGTCCATCGCGCCGCCCTCGCCGCCGCCCCCGGCGCCGACGACGGTGTGCAGTTCGTCGATGAAGACGATCAGCTGGTCGGAGTGGGCGCGGATCTCGCCGACGATGTTGTTCAGCCGCTCCTCGAAGTCACCGCGGAAGCGGGTACCGGCGACCACGCCCGTCAGGTCCAGGGCGACCACACGGCGGCCGGTCAGGACGTCCGGCACGTCGCCGTCGGCGATCCGCTGGGCGAGCCCCTCCACGATGGCGGTCTTGCCGACGCCCGCGTCACCGATGAGCACCGGGTTGTTCTTGCCGCGCCGGGAGAGCACCTCGATCGTCTGCTCGATCTCGTCGTCCCGGCCGATCACCGGGTCGATGCCGCCCTGGCGGGCCAGGTCGGTCAGGTCGCGCCCGTACTTGTCGAGCGTGGGCGTCCCGGTGGGCCGCTGCCGCTCGGCCCGTGCCTGCGGGGCCTCCGGCGCCTCGGGCGGCAGGCCGGTGGGCGCGAACCGGGCCGAGTTCAGGATGTGCCCGGCCGCGGAGTCCGGGTTCGAAGCCAGCGCGCTCAGCACGTGCTCCGGACCGATGTAACCGGCGCCCTTCGAGCGGGCCAGGTCGTGCGCGTCCAGCAGGGCGCGCTTGGCGGCCGGCGTCAGGGACAGCGAGGTGGGCGGCGGGGCCTCGCCCGGCGGGTGCTGGGACGGCCCGGACCGCTGGTCGATCTCCGTCGCCATCGAGTCCGGGTCCGCGCCGGCCCGACTGAGCAGACTGCGCGTCGGCTCGGCGGCGAGGGCGGCCCGCAGCAGGTGCTCCGTGTCCAGGTCGCGACTGCCGTGCTCGGCGGCGTACTGGGCGGCGCCGCGTACGAGCTCCCTGGCGGGCTGGCTGAGGAGCTGGCCGATGTTGATCTGTCGGGGTCCGGGGCGGGGGCCGCCGAAGAAGCGGGCCAGGAATTCGCCGAAGGGGTCGCCGTAGCCCTCCGGGCTGGTGAAGCCGCTGGTCATGGCGTTCCGTTCGATCGACTTGCGTTTGCGTTGCGGTGCCGACGAGTGCCCTTTCCGTGCCGGGCTACACCGGGTGGGGCCGTTAACTCACCTTGGCATGAAGTGGGGCGGGGGGCATGTCAGGGCGCCTATGGGGTGGGGGCGGAGTGTGGTTTGGCGGGTGCGGGTCGGTTCGTGGTTGGTCGCGCAGTTCCCCGCGCCCCTAGGTGGGTCTGCCTAACGCTCTGTGAGGATGCGCGGGCCTGCTTCCGTGATCGCCACCGTGTGCTCGGCGTGGGCTGCTCGGGAGCCGTCGTTGGTTTTCAGGGTCCAGCCGTCCGGGGCCGCGTGGTAGCCGTCCGTGCCGCCGGCGATGAGCATGGGTTCGATGGCGAGGACCATGCCGTGGCGGAGTCGGAGGCCACGGCCGGGGCGGCCCTCGTTGGGGACGCCGGGGTCCTCGTGCATGTGGCGGCCGATGCCGTGGCCGCCGAAGCCGTCGGGGATGCCGTAGCCGGCGGAGCGGCAGACCGTGCCGATGGCGTGGGCTATGTCGCCGATGCGGTTGCCGACGACGGCCGCCTCGATGCCGGCGGCGAGCGCGCGCTCGGCGGTGTCGATCAGGCGGAGGTCGGCGGGGCGCGGGCGGCCGACGGTGAAGCTGATCGCGGAGTCGCCGGCCCAGCCGCCGAGCTGGGCGCCGAAGTCGGCGGAGAGGAGGTCGCCGTCGCGCAGGCGGTAGCGGGTCGGGATGCCGTGCACGATCGCGTCGTTGACCGAGGCGCACAGGACCGCCGGGAAGGGGGTGGGCGCGAACGAGGGCCGGTAGCCGAGGAACGGTGAGGTAGCGCCCGCGGCGCGCAGTACGTCGTGCGCCAGTTCGTCCAGTTCCAGCAGGGAGACACCCACGCCGGCGGCCTCGCGTACGGCCGTCAGGGCCCTGGCGACCACCTGGCCGGCCTCGTACATGGCGTCGATCGATGCGTCCGTCTTCAGTTCCACCATGCCAATTACTATACCGGTATTAGAATGGTGGCATGGTGCGCACCCCTCTCACCCCCGAAGAGCGTGAACGCGGCGAGCGGCTGGGGCGGCTGCTGCGTGAAGCACGCGGCGGCCGCAGCATGGCCGAGGTCGCGGCGAGCGCGGGCATCTCCGCCGAGACGCTCCGCAAGATCGAGACCGGCCGTGCCCCGACCCCGGCGTTCTTCACCGTGGCGGCCCTGGCTCGTGCCCTCGGCCTCTCGATGGACGAGCTGGCGGGGCAGTGCGTGCTGGTGGACGCCTGAGGTGTTCGACCGGTCGACGCGCAAGGGTCAAGATCGCGCCAGGAGGAGCCCGCACGCCCGTTGAAAAGCGGCTGTAGCCCGCCCGTAACACAACTGGTGTTGCCTACGGACCGGAGTGCTCCGGGTCTGGCGGGAGTTGAGCGATGGCTGTGGATCAACTCCCGCGAGATGTACGGGAGTTCACGAACTACCTGGACGGTCTGCTGGCGCGCCTCGACCAGGGCGGCGGCTGGTGCGGGGTGTTCTGGCAGCGTGACCCCGAAGGCATGCGGGCCTGCCTCGACGGGCGCGAACTGCCGCCCTGGGACGTCATGGAGGCGTTGCTCCAGGACCTCGCCGGGACCTACGGGCCCCACGCCGCCGCGCAGGAGAAGGAACGGGCCCACTCCCTGCACGCCGCCGCGCTCATCGCGTACGACGCCCGGCCCGGCGGCCGCGACGCCCTCGGTGACCGGCTCGACGTCATGCTCCGCGAACAGAAGTACGCGCTGGAACGCCAGGCCGAGCTCGGGCGGATGCTCGCCGGCGCCACCACCCAGGCCGACGCCGACGCCCTCCGCGTCGACCTCGCCTGGGCCCGCGACGACCACGACCGAGCGACCGCCCGATGCGCCGAACTCAGATCCCGTATGGCGGAGTTGGACCGACGGGCGGGTGGCGGTCAGGTGTGGGACACGCAGGCGATACGGCGGGGGAGCGGGGGGAGCGCGGGCGGTTCGGCGGGTTGGGACGCGGGCACACGCGGCTACGGTCACCACGGTGCCGCCACACTCGACCACCCGCAGGGTGAGGCCGCCGTACACGGCCACGCGACGCACGCACCGGCCGCCTCCGACCACTACGTGGCCCGCGGCTCGGCAGCCATCGCCCACCGCGGCCAGCCCTCGGCGGAAGCCTCCGCGTACGCCACCCAGTCCTCTGCGGCAGCCCCCGCCTACGGCACTCCCGCCCTGGAAGCCGCCGCGTACGGCACCCGGCCCCCGAGGGGCCCCCTCGGGCACGGCGCCCGCACCGCGGTCGGAGCCGGACCCGCCGGGCATGGCGCCCCTGCCTCCCGCACCCCCGATCACCGCGCACCGCAGCATCACGCACCCGGTGCAGAGCACACCGTCCCGCACCGGACCGACGCCGACGAACTCACCCTCGCCGATCCGGGCCCCACCGAGCGCGTCCCCGCCGACCTGGGCCCCACCGAGCGCAACTCCGCGGAGCCGAGCTTCACCGCGCCCGACCCCTCGGCGCCGACCCCCGCCCCCGTACCCAAGCAACGCAAACGGCGCCGTGGCGGTGCCCGGTTCGCCGGGATGGTCGAGGAAGAGGCCGCCGCATCCGTCGTACCGCCGGAGGCCGCCGTGTCCGTGCAGCCCTCGCCCTCCGCCGCGACGGGCCGTTCCCCGCGGGGAGCCAGGTTCGCCGGGGCGGCCGAGGCCGCGGGGCCGCAGGAGCGGCGGGGTGAGGCGGACGTGGACGACGGGGTGCGGCGGGAGACCGTCGAGGCGGTGCGGCGGCTGGTGGGGCTGCGGGCGGAGAGCCGTAGCGGGGAGGCGCACGCGCTGCTGGTGGAGATCGCGTACTGGCCGGCCGCCCGCTTTCCGCTGCTCGCGGCGGAGCTCCAGCACGCCGGGCTCGGCGCGGACTGGGCGACCCTGCTCTGGGAGGCGGCCTCGCTGCCCGCGGACCGGCTCGTCGCCGCGGCGGACGCGCTGGCCGCGGCGGGGCGCACGGGCGACGGGGAGCAGATCCTGAGGCAGGGCGTCGCCCGGCCCGCCGGGGAGATAGGGGAGGCCGTCCTGGGGCTGGCGGCGGAGGGGCGCCGGCGTGAGGTGCGCGCGCTGCTCGACGCGTACGTCCGGGTGCGCACCCCGGAGGAGGCGGCTCGCAGCGCCGACGCCGACCCCGAGACCCTCGTCCCGCTGCTCGTGGAGGCGGCGCGCGGCGTCTCGGACGAACGCCACTGGGACCTGGTCCACGCCCTGCGGGTCGCCGGCCACACCGCCTGAGTCTCACCCGCCACGGCCCCCTCATCAGTACCACCACTCACCCACAGGAGTGCGAAACGGGATGGACTCAGCGGGTTAACGGCGATGGTCTTGGCAAGGCTGCCGGTGAGGCTTACGTTCGTGCCTCTACGGCCCGGTTTCTACGGGCGTAGAGGCTCTGGCGTCCCGTCGAAGGAGCAGCTCATGGCCAACGTCGTACGCGCCGCTCTGGTACAGGCCACCTGGACCGGCGACACCGCGTCCATGGTGGCGAAGCACGAGGAGCACGCCCGCGAGGCGGCCCGGCAGGGCGCCAAGGTCATCGGATTCCAGGAAGTCTTCAACGCGCCCTACTTCTGCCAGGTCCAGGACGCCGAGCACTACCGCTGGGCCGAGCCGGTCCCGGACAGGCCCACGGTGCGTCGTATGCGGGAGCTCGCCCGGGAGACCGGCATGGTCGTCGTCGTGCCGGTGTTCGAGATCGAGCAGTCGGGCTTCTACTACAACACCGCGGCCGTGATCGACGCCGACGGTTCGTATCTCGGCAAGTACCGCAAGCACCACATCCCCCAGGTCAAGGGCTTCTGGGAGAAGTACTACTTCCGGCCGGGCAACATCGGCTGGCCCGTCTTCGACACCGCCGTCGGGAAGGTCGGGGTCTACATCTGCTACGACCGTCACTTCCCGGAAGGATGGCGGCAACTCGGCATCAACGGCGCCCAGCTCGTCTACAACCCCTCCGCCACCCACCGCGGACTCTCCTCCCACCTGTGGCGTCTGGAACAGCCCGCGGCGGCCGTCGCCAACGAGTACTTCATCGCCGCGATCAACCGGGTCGGCGTCGAGGAGTACGGCGACAACGACTTCTACGGCACGAGCTACTTCGTCGACCCGCGCGGCCAGTTCGTGGGGGACGTCGCCAGCGACAAGACGGAGGAACTCCTCGTCCGCGACCTCGACTTCGACCTCATCGAGGAAGTGCGGCAGACGTGGGCCTTCTACCGCGACCGCCGCCCCGACGCCTACGAAGGGCTGGTGCAGCCGTGAGCGACCTCTACGCCCGCCACCGCAACGTCCTGCCGGACTGGCTCGCCCTCTACTACGAGGACCCGCTGGAGATCACACACGGCGAGGGCCGCCACGTCTGGGACGCCGACGGCAACAAGTACCTCGACTTCTTCGGCGGCATCCTCACCACCATGACCGCGCACGCCCTGCCCGAGGTGACCAAGGCGGTCAGCGAGCAGGCCGGGCGGATCATCCACTCGTCGACCCTGTACCTCAACCGGCCGATGGTCGAACTGGCCGAGCGGATCGCCCAGTTGAGCGGCATCCCCGACGCGCGTGTCTTCTTCACCACCTCCGGCACCGAGGCCAACGACACGGCGCTGCTGCTGGCGACGACGTACCGCCGCAGCAACACGATCCTGGCCATGCGCAACAGCTACCACGGCCGCTCCTTCAGCGCGGTCGGCATCACCGGCAACCGCGGCTGGTCCCCGACCTCCCTGTCACCCCTGCAGACGCTCTACGTCCACGGCGGCGTACGCACCCGCGGCCCCTACGCCGGCCTCGACGACGCCGCCTTCATCGCCGCCTGCGTCGACGACCTCAGGGACCTGCTCGGCCACACCCGCCCGCCCGCCGCCCTGATCGCCGAACCCATCCAGGGCGTAGGCGGCTTCACCTCACCCCCGGACGGCCTGTACGCCGCCTTCCGCGAGGTCCTCCACGAACGCGGCATCCTGTGGATCGCCGACGAGGTGCAGACCGGCTGGGGACGCACCGGCGAGCACTTCTGGGGCTGGCAGGCGCACGGGCGCAGCGGCCCGCCGGACATCGTCACCTTCGCCAAGGGCATCGGCAACGGCACCTCCATCGGCGGCGTGATCGCCCGCTCCGACATCATGAACTGCCTGGACGCCAACAGCATCTCGACGTTCGGCGGCACCCAGGTCACCATGGTCGCCGGCCTCGCCAACCTCGCCTACCTGCTGGAGCACGACCTCCAGGGCAACGCCCGCCGGGTCGGCGGACTCCTCATCGAGCGGCTGCGGGCGGTCGCCGCCCAGGTGCCGGGCGTACGGGAGGTGCGCGGCCGGGGACTGATGCTCGGCGTCGAGCTGGTCAGGCCCGGCACGGACGACGCCGACCCCGAGCGCGCGGCCGCGGTGCTGGAGGCGGCCCGCGAGGGCGGCCTGCTGATCGGCAAGGGCGGCGGCCACAACACCAGCGCCCTGCGCATCGCCCCACCGCTGTCCCTGACCGTCGCGGAGGCCGAGGAGGGCGCCGCGATCCTCGAACACGCTCTGCGGAGCACCTCGTAGTCACAGAGCTCAGCAAGGGAAGAGTGCCATGACCGCCACCCTGGAGCCCCTGGATCCGCTGGAGCCCACGGAACCCCTGGAGCCCGCCCTGTCGGTCCGCCAGGTCCTCACCTTGGAACGGGTTCTGGCCGGGGAGCCCGAGGTGGTGGCCGGCGCCGGCCAACTGGACCGGCCGGTGCGCTGGGTGCACGTCGCCGAGGCACCCGACGTCGGCGTGATGCTCAGCGGCGGCGAGATGGTGCTCACCACCGGAGTGCTGCTCGCCGGGGACGAGACCAAGCAGGTCGAGTACGTGCAGTCGCTGCACCGCGCGGAGGCCGCGGCCGTCGTCCTCGGACTCGGCCGCGCCTTCCCCTCCCCGCCGGAGGCGATGCGCCGGGCTGCCGAGCGGTGCGGGCTGCCCATGATCGTGCTGCACCGGCCCTTCCCCTTCGCCGAACTGACGGAGGAGGTCCAGGCCCGCCTGGTCCGGCGGAAGTTCGCCGCGGTCAGCCTCTCCGAGTCCGTCCGCACGGCGCTCACCGGGCTGATCACCGCGGGCGCACCGCTGCAACGCCTCCTCGACGAGGTCGCCCAGCACAGCGCCTGCCCCGTCGTCGTCACCAACCTCGCCCACCGCGTCCTCGCCACCGCGGGGGAGCGGCCCGCGGTGGACGACGTACTGCGCGACTGGGAACGCATCGCCCGGCAGGCCGGCGGCAACGAGGGCGACGGCTGGATCCGGGCCGAGCTGGGCGGACGCGGAGAACGGTGGGGGCAGATCATGCTGTGCGGATACCGCGGCGACACCGCCACGGGACGACTCCTCGCCGACCGGGCCGCCGAGGCCCTCGTCCTGCACCGCATGCTCGGCGGCAACTCCGCCCACACCTGGGAGGAGCAGTCCGCGCAGAGCCTGCTGACCGACCTGGTCTCCGGGGTCGTACCGGCCAGGCAGCTGCTGCCCCGCGCGCGGGCCGCCGGACTGCCCGTCAACCGGCGCACCTTCGTCCCGCTGGTCGTGCGCGACAGCGACCCCGCCGGGCTCGACCGCGTCCTGCGGATGCTCGGGCTGTCCGGGCTCGTCGCCGAGCTGGCCGACGGGGCGACCGCCGTGCTGCTGAGTCTCGCCCGCGACCAGGACGCCCAGGCGCTGGCGGCGCACTTCGCGGCCCGGCTGCGCACCGAGACCGGCGCCGTCCGCACGGTCGCCGCCGCCGACGCCCGTACCGTCTGGGACGACGTGCCCGCCGGGCTGCGCGAGGCGCAGCACGTCGCGGACGCCGTGGCCGACTCCTCGGCCGCGCTCGACCTCCCGGCCGTCGTACGGCTGAGGGACGTCCATCTGCGCGGGCTGATCCGGCTGCTGCGAGACGACCCGCACGTGCAGTCCTTCGCGGAGCGCGAGCTGGACGGGCTGCTCCGCGCCGCCGACGAGGACCTGCTGTCCGTCCTGCGGACCTACCTCGCCACCGGCCGCAACAAGTCCCGCACCGCCCAGCTCCACCACGTCTCCCGCCCCGCGCTGTACCGCCGCCTGGAGGCGATACAGGCCCGGCTCGGCGTCGACCTCGACGACTTCGAGCAGGCGGCGTCGGTGCACATCGCGCTCCTCGCGCATGACGCGCAACAGGGGTGAAACATGGAACGACCTGGGAAAACGGCGGTGAAACATGGGACGGCGAAGGCGTGACACCGTGGCACGCCACACGCCCGCAGACGTGACACGGTGCAACTCAAAGCCCGCTCGCGGACTTCCTAGCCTTCTCGCACACCGAGCGACCGGAGGTCCCGATGAGCCAAGTGATCCGTGCCGCCCTCTTCCAGACCGCCTGGACCGGCGACAAGGAATCGATGATCCAGGTGCACGAGCAGGCGGCCCGCGACGCGGCCGCGCAGGGTGCTCAGGTCCTGTGCTTCCAGGAGCTTTCCAGCACATTGGGATCCTAAGCTTAGAATTCCACGTGGACAAGTTGTCGCG
>JADMIO011204689.1_pt1 | contig 20039 bp, 18 predicted proteins | sample 8958161 | NCBI WGS metagenome assembly JADMIO01 (sample SAMN16585339, study PRJNA669376) | soil metagenome | isolation source: Crop rotation soil | place: USA: Cullars Rotation, Alabama | collected 2011 | reverse complement strand
CCACCGCCACATCGGCATGGGCGGCGACCAGATCGTCAGCGCTCTGTGCGGGGACGACTTCGAGGAGCAGCGCGGCGACGATGTGCGCGAGGCCGAGGGAGGCCACTACCGCTCGATGATCGGCGAGGTGCAGCCGATGGCCGGCGCCCGTGAGCTGGTCGCTGACCTGTGCGGCAACGGCCGCCGCGTGGTGCTCGCCAGCTCGGCCAAGCCCGAGGAGGTCGATCACTATCTCGATCTGCTCGACGCGCGCGAGCTGGCCGACTCGTGGACCACGGCGGGCGACGTGCAGGAAACCAAGCCGGCTCCGGACCTGGTGCAGGTGGCGCTGCAGCGCGCCGGCGTCGACGCCGAGGACGCTGCGCTGGTCGGCGACTCGCGCTGGGACGTCGAGGCCGCCAAGCGCGCCGGTGTGACGACCGTAGCGGTCATGACCGGCGGGTTCTCCCGCGAAGAGCTGCTCGGCGCCGGTGCGGTCGCGGTCTTCGACTCCGTAGCCGACCTGCGCGGCTCGCTCGCCCAGACCGTGCTCGGCTAGGACGCCGGCCGCCGTCGCCGGGCCCGCCGGCGCCCGGGGGCGCCAGGCGGTGCGACTGCTGCGGCTAGGTCGAGGCGGGCCCGCCGGACCCCCCGGGCCCGGCGGCAGCCGGCTGGTCGAGCATCGGCTTGCGCGCCCTCTCGGCTTCGTGCTCCTCGGCGATCTCCTCCGCGCTGTGCTGCCTGCGCTCGATCTGGTCGGCCTCTTTCAGCTCGCGGCAGATACGGCGCACGACGATGAACAGGACCGCCGGCACGACCCAGATCGCGACGCGGAACACGTTTAGCAACGTTTCGTAGCTGACACCGAACAGGACGTAGGCGCGGTCGGCGGCACCGAAGGTGAAGATCAAGAAGATCCAGGTCAAGAACGCGACGCCGAACGCAGTCCTGTTCGGCGCGTCGCGCGGGCGGTCGAGAAGGTTGTGGCTGGCGGTGTCGCGGGTCAGCCGGCGCTCGATCGCGGGGAAAGCGAGCAGCACGAACAGGACGAACAGGGGGAAGGCGGCCCCGCCCCAGAACGGGTTGGGGACGAGCGTGTAGTGCCCGATTACGACGTCGAAGCTCGGCATCAGCCGCAGCGCCCCGATCAGCCACCCGAGATACCAGTCCGGCTGGGCGCCGTTGGTGGCAAGCCAGGGCTCGAACGGCCCCCATTGCCAGATCGGGTTGACCTGCACGAGGCCGCCCAGCAAAAAGAGGACGGCCGCGACCATCAGCATCAGGGCGAGCGAGCGCGGGGCCTGCCCCGGAAACGCGGGCACGCCCACGATGCGGCGCTCGGTGTGGCGCTTGTCGCGGCGGAACTGGGTGTGGTGGCGGGCCGCGACGAGCAGGAGGTGAAGGCCGATCAGCGTGGCCAGCAGCGCCGGGATCAGGAACACGTGGGCGATGTACATGCGCGACTCGAACACGCCCCTGCCGGGGAACGGGGCCCCGAAGATCAGCGTGCCGAGCGGGCCGCCGACTATCGGCAGCGACAGCAGCACCCCGTAGCCGATCGCTAGCCCGATTCCCGACAGCAGATCGTCGACGAGCGAGTAGCCGAGGTAACCCTCCAGCAGCGAGGTGAACAGCAGCAGCAGACCGATCGCGTAGGTGAGCTCGCGCGGCTTGCGGTAGGCGCCCGTGAAGAACACACGCATCAGGTGCAACACGATCGAGGCGATGAACACGTCGGCGGCCCAGTGATGCGTCTGCCTGATCAACAGGCCCGCCTTGTACGTCAGCGAGAGTTCCACCACCGACTTGTACGCCTCGCTCATCTGGCGGCCGCGCAGCGGGGCGTAGGACCCGTGGTAGACGGTCTTGGCGAGGCTGGGCTCGAAGAACAGCGCGAGGTAGACGCCGGTCGCGATCAGGACGATGAACGCGTACAGCGCGATCTCGCCGAGCAGGAACGACCAGTGGTCGGGGAACAGGTAGCGCAGCGCCTTTTTGAGCAACGGCGCGGCCGCCGTGCGTTCGTCGACGAAGCGGACCGGGTCGGCGACGCGATCGTTCACGACGGTTTCTCCTTGACTCCCCACCAGGCGGGCCCGACCCGCCCGGAGAAGTCCGCCGCGGCGGCCAGGTGCCCGTCCGGGTCGATCATCAGCGGCAGCTGCGGCAGCGGCCTCCCGGCCGGCCCGAAGATGACCTTGGCGCCCTTCGCCGGGTCGAAGGTCGAGTAGTGGCAGGGGCACACGAGCGCGGCTTTGGGCTCGACGGGTTCGAAGCGGGGCTTGGTGTAGAGCTCGATCGCGCAGCCCGCGTGAGTGCAGATCCGCGAGTAGGCGAGGATCCCGAACGGCGCCCAGCCCTTCCTGGCGGCGGGCAGCTCCAGAGCGGCGGGTCGCATGCGGATGACGACCAGGGGGGAGGCGATCAGCTCGGGGTTGGCGCGCTCGGGGAAGGCGGCGTAGAAGGTTTCTTCCTCGATGTCGGAGGCGAGCATCGGATGGCCGGCCGCATCCACCAGGCGGCGGCCGCGATACCACGGGCTGGCGGCCAGCGGTGCCGTGTCCCACAGCGGGCCGAGCGAGAGGACGGGCGTAAGGCTGGCCAGGCCGACGGCGCCACCGGCCGTGGCCGCCGCGCCGACCAGCAGCCTGCGGCGGGTGAAACGGCTGCCGCTGTCGCGCACGAGCTGCGCGATCTCCTGCTGCTCCTGCGGGTGCTCCTCGGGGTAGTCCTCCTCCAGCTCCTCGGTGACGATCAGGCGCTTGGCGACGACGATCAGCGCGGCGGCGATGCACGCCAGTGCGCCGGCGATGCAGACGCCCAGCAGCAGGTTGAGCTCCTTGGTCGCGTGCATCTCAGCGAAGCTGACGATGAACCCGGCCGCGAACAGCGCCGCGAGCAGCAGCAGCCCGACGACGAGGTTCTCGGCGCCGCGGTCGGGGCTCGCCGGCGGGACGATGCGCTCGGACTCCTCCTTGCGGCGGCGGCGGCGCCCGTACACCAGCGCGCCCGCGGCGACGAGCATCTGCCTGACCTTCATCGTGTTCGCACCGCCCTGTCTCCGAGCGTCGCCGTCACGCTTTCAGCCTCCGTGCCACCGTCAGGCAGAGCACTCCGAGCGCCAGCGCGGCGAACCATGCCACGAGCCCCTCGGGGATCGGCCCGAGGTTGCCGATCGACCAGCCGCCGCGGTTGTCCGGGGTGTTGGTGGAGCGCACGTAGCGGACGATCGCGTCCAGCTGGCTGTCGTTGATCCGGCGCGTCGAGAAGCGCGGCATCAGATACGGGCCGATCCGCACCGCCTCGGCGATCTCGGTAGGGGCCAGTTTCTGAAGCGGCGGCACCCGCGCGCCGGTGACGAAGCCACCCCGTGCGAGGCTCTGGTGACAGCCGGCGCAGTCTTCGGTGAACAGCTTGAAGCCGAGGGCGAGGCTGCCCTGGGCGGGCCTCGGCTGCGGTATCGGCGGGCCGCTGCCGAGCCCGGCGACGAACGCGGTCAGCGACTTCACCTCCTTGGGCGTGAACAGCACGCGCTGGCGAGAGGGCTGGGAGTGGATGTTGGCCAGCGGCATGAAGCCGGTCCGCAGGTAGAAGTCAGCCGCCATCGCGCCCACGCCCTGCAGCGGCGGACCGGCGCCCTTGATGTCCCCGGCCGCCGGCCGCGGCACGCCGATGCCTTCGCCGCGGGCCCCATGGCAGCTGGCGCAGTTGGCGGCGAAGAGCTGTTCGCCGAGTCTGGTGTTCGGCTGCGGCGGCTCATACGTGGGACGCACGATCCCGTTCTGCGAGGCCGCGAGCGCGATGCCGCCGCTGACCAGCACCGCCGCCGCGACGGCAAGCAGCACACGGCCGGGTCTGGGTGCGCGGCCCCCGCGGTCGCTGCGGCGAGGACGCTCGCGCCTCATGACTGGTGGCACAGCTCGAGCAGCGGGACGCCGATCGCGACCATCAGGCAGAGCACCGCTGTGAGCGGGTTGACCGTGATGCCGACCGCCGCCAGGAAATGCAGGCGCGCGTTGGTGATCTGCGAGGGCTGCTGGGTGTGCTCGTCCTCGGCGGTTGCGCGGAACACGGCGATGGCCACGAGCGTGCCGAGCAACCCGACCAGCGCGCCGACGGCTCCGAGCGTCGCGGAGATCGTGTGCACGGGGAACTGGAAGCGGCCGTTGGGCGATTCGCAGCGCGCCAGCCCGAACTGCGTGGCGAACAGGAACTGCAGCCCCCAGGCCGCCGGGCCGCCGAGCACCGCGGACCACGCCAGCTTGCTCAGCAGCGAGGGGCTTGCGCCGCGCAGGTCGGGGGACAGCGCTCTCACAACGATGGCGAGAGCTCCGTGAGCAGGACGGCGACGGCGAGCGCGTTGACGACGTGCCAGTAGAGCGCCAGGCTGCGGACACCCACCACGCGGTAGCCCGACAGGCGCGACCTCGCCAGCCAGACGAGCATCCCGAGGTCGAGCAGGACACCGACCAGCACATGGGCGTGGTGCAGGCCGAGCAGGGCGAAGTATGAGGATGCATACGCGCTGCCCTGAGGGTGCAGCGTGTGCAGTTCGGACACGAGCTCGTGCATCTGGAAGGCGAGATACCCTGATTGCACGAACGCCGCCAGGCCGATCATCGCCATCGTTGCGCGCAGGGCGCCGCGCTTGGCGTGGCCGGCGGCCAGCGCCATCGGGATGCTGGTCATGACCAGCACACCGGTCAGGATCGACGGGTCGACGGTCTTCGGCAGCGCGATGCCGGGAGGCGGCCAGTGGGGCGCGCGGAACTGCAGGTAGAAGTAGCCGGCGATCAGGCCGGCGAACAGCATCCCCTCGGCGGCGACGAGCAGCGACATGCCCCACAGGCCGGCGGGCAGGCCGGTGCGGGCGCCCGCGGAGGGCTTGTGCTCGGGCTGATAGGCGTGCCAGGCGAGCAGCAGCATGACCAGGCCGCCGCCGAAGCCGGCCGCGATCAAGAAGTGTGAGAGCAGCAGCATGATGAAGCCGACGAACAGGACGAGCCCGGTGAGCACAGGCCAGATCGAGTGCGGCGGCATCGCCAGCACCTCCTCCAGCTCGGCGTCCTGCATGCTGCTGACCGGGGTCTCGTGTCCCCGGGCGAGCAGCCCATGCCCGCGCTCCAGGCGTTGGGCGTCACGCTCGCGGTCGTCCTTGTCCCACATCGGATACGAGCTGGAAACGGTCGGGACGATCGCGTAGTTGTAGGGCGGCGGCGGCGACGTGGTGGCCCACTCGAGCGTGTCGCCGCCCCACGGGTCGTTCCCGGCCGGCGCTCCGGTGAGGAGGCTGCCAGCGAGGTTCGCGACGACCAGCAGAAGGCCGCCGGCCAGGATGTAGGCGCCGATCGACTCGATCGCGTTCAGCGCGGTCCAGCCCTCGGTCCCGCTGTACGTGTAGATGCGCCGCGGCATCCCCTCGATCCCCGCGATGTGCATCGGGAAGAACGTCAGCCAGGTGCCGAGGAAGGTCAGCCAGAAGCTCACCTGTCCCGCGCGCTCGTGGTACATGCGCCCGGTGACCTTCGGGAACCAGTAGTACATGCCGCCGAGGATCGGGAACACCGCGGCTCCGAAGATCACGAAATGGAAGTGGGCCACGATGTAGTAGCTGGCGTTGACCTGCTGGTCGAACGGGATCGCCGCGACCGTGATCCCCGACAGGCCGCCGAGGATGAAGAACACGATGAAGCCGACGATCCACAGCAGCGGCGTCTTGAACTCCGGCGTGCCGGTGAGGATCGTGCTGATCCAGGCGAAGATCTGGATCGCGCTGGGGATCACGATGATCAGGCTCGCCGCCGCGAAATAGACGACCACCAGCGTCGCCAGGCCGACGGCGAACATGTGGTGCGCCCACACTCCGAAGCCGAGGAACGCGACCAGCAGCTCGGCCAGCGCCACGACCGGGAACAGGACCATGCGGCGGTGCACGAACGTCGGGATGATCGAGGTCGCGATCCCGAACGCGGGCAGGATGATGATGTAGACCTCGGGGTGCCCGAAGATCCAGAACAGGTGCTGCCACAGCAGCGGGTCGCCGCCGAAGGCGACGTCGTAGAAGTGGAATCCGAGCTGCCGGTCGAGCTCGAGGAAGATGCAGGCCAGCGTCAGCGCCGGCAGCGCGAACACGAGCGAGAAGGCCGCCGCCAGGAACGCGAAGCAGAACAGCGGCATCCGGTTCAGCGACATCCCGGGCGCGCGCAGCTTGAAGATCGTGACGATGATGTTGATCGCGGTGGCCGTGCTGGCGAGCCCGTTGAAGATCAGCCCGTAGCCGTAGAAGTCGATGTTGAGCCCGGGGTTGAACTGCTTGGAGGCGAGCGGCACGTAGTCGAACCAGCCGGCGTTCGGCGCCTGGCCGGTCGCCAGCGCGATGTACAGGAAGACCCCCGACCCGAGGAAGATCCAGAAGGACACGGCGTTCATGCGCGGGAAGGCCATGTCCCGGGCCCCGATCATCAGCGGGATCAGGTAGTTCCCGAACGCGCCCGTGCTCATCGGGATCACGAACAGGAAGATCATCGTGATCCCGTGCATCGTGAACATCTCGTTGAAGGCCTCCGGCGTGAGCAGCCGCTGGTTCGGGCCGATCAGCTGCGTGCGGATCAGGAGCGCCTCGACGCCGCCCGCGGCGAAGAATGCGAGCGAGCTGAAGAAGTACATGAGCCCGATCCGCTTGTGGTCGGTCGTCGTCAGCCAGCCGAGCAGGCCCTCGCGCTCCTCCCACACCTGATCGAGCAGGGCGACGCGGCGTCGGGCGGACGGTGAGGCGATCGTGCTCATCTACTTCAGGGCCTCCAGGAACGAGGCGATGGCCTGCGATTCGGCGCGTGACAGGCCGAGGTCGGGCATGTGGTTGCCGGGCTTGATCGCCTGCGGGTTCTCGATCCAGGCGGCGAGCAGTTCGGGCGTGTTGGGGATGGTCAGCGCGGCCAGCGTGGAGCGCGAGCCGAGGTGGGTGAGATCCGGGCCGATCGTTCCCTGCGCTTCGGTGCCGCGCAGCTGATGGCAGCCGCCGCAGCCGCGGGCTATGAACAGCGCGCGGCCTTCACGCCGGCCGGCCGGGCTCGCGGCCGGCGCGGGCCTGCCCGCGTTGGCGAGCCAGGCGTCGAACGACGCGCGCGGTTCGGCCACGACGGTGAGCCGCATGTGCGCGTGCTGCAGCCCGCAGAATTCCGAGCATGTCCCGAGGTACGTGCCGGGGGCATCGGTGTCGAACAGGATCCGGTTTTCGCGGCCGGGGATCATGTCGATCTTGCGCGCCAGCCGCGGCACCCACAGACTGTGGATCACGTCGGCTGTGGTAGCCACGACCTCGACGCGGGTGTCAACCGGGATGTGCACTTCGTTGGCGGTGACCGCCCCGGTCGCCGGGTAGCGGACCTCCCACCACCACTGCCTGCCGATCACCTGCACGCTCATCGCGGTGGACCGGGCCGCCGGTGCCTTGCTGTAGCGGATCGCGTAGATGTCGCTCGCGCCGAACAGCGTGACGAGCACGATCAGCGGGATCACGATCCCGAAACCGATCACCATCGCCTGGACGACACCTTCGCGCTCGCCGAACAGCGGCAGCCCGCGCGTGCTGCGCCGGACGTACGCCAGGCCGAGCAGCCCCACAGCTCCGACGAACACGACCACGGCTGCGCCGAGCATCCACCACCACAGCACCGAGATGACGTGCGTCTGTTCGCTGCGCGGCGCCAGGATCGACTGCTTGCCGCCGCAACCCGCGAGGGCCGCGGCGCACAGCGCGGCGCCTATCGCCGCCGGCGCGCGCGGGCGGCGCCCCCGGCGCGCGCGCGAAGCCGTGCCCGTGCGCCTCACCTTCCGGCCCCCTCGGCGCGGCCGGCCTGCGCCGGCTCCTCGACCAGCCGCCGGCGCAGGCGCTCACCCGCTCCGGCGGCGGCGGCGCGGGCGGCGCGCTGCTCGCTGAGCGGCCGGCCGCGGTCGCGCGCGAAGTCGAGCAGGCTCTGCTGCTCCTCTTCGCGCCGCGCGAAGCGCAGGAACAGCCAGCCGACGAGCATCGCCGTCAGCAGCATCTGCTCGATCATCATCGCCGCCCCCGCGAGGTTCTGGTCGGAGATCGGGTTCAGCCCGCGTGCGCCGTCGCTCGACCGGTAGACGGGATAGACCACGGTCTGCGTCCAGATCAGCAGGTTGCCGAGCACCGCGCCCGCGCCCCGGACGAGGAACACGTAGCCGAGCTCGGACCAGCCCCGGAACCAGGCCGGCTTGGCCAGCGGCCCGATCAGGGCCAGCCACAGCAGCGTCCCGAACCACAGCATGCAGGCGTGCTCGAGCGCGTGGATCAGGTCGTGGCGGATGGCCAGCTGGTAGAGCAGCGGCAGGTGCCAGACGTACATGTTCAGCGTCCACAGCGCCAGCGCCGGCACCGGGTGCGCGAGCGCGCGCAGCGGCCTGGTGAAGCGGATCCGCAGCAGCGGTGCCAGGACCGGCCCCGTGAGACCGAGCACGATCAGCAGCGTCGCGATTTCCCCGATCACGATGTGCTGGACCATGTGCACGGCCAGCACTTCGTCGGCGAGCCCGTCGAGCGGCGGAAGCTGGACGACCGCCATCAGCACCACGCCCGACGCGAACGAGACCCGCCGCCAGGCGGCGGGCCGGCGCTCGCGGCCGAGCGTGCGCGTGCGCCTGGCGTACAGCAGCAGGTAGGCGCCCGCCGCCAGCAGCGGCGGCAGGAACTCGCCGAGGTGCAGCATGCCGGCCGACTGCCCGGCGGGGGACGCCGCGAGCATCACCGCGGCGCCGCCGCCCGCCGCTGTGGACCCAGACCTTCCATCAGACCTCGAACCGCGCGGCGTCGGACTCGCGCAGCTCGAGGCCAAGCCCGGGGCGGTCCCCGGGCGCCAGCGCCCCGTCGATGAGCTCGGGGGTGCCGTCGAACAGCAGGCTCTCGATGCGGGCGTGGTCGTGGAAGTACTCGATGTGCACGACCGGCTCGATTGCGGCGCAGGCATGCGCGTGGATCGCGGGGCTGGTGTGCGCCGACAGCGGGATCGGCCGGGCCGCGCACAGCGCGCCCACTCCGAGCAGGCCCGTGATCCCCCCGCAGCGGGTGACGTCGGCCTGCAGCACGTCGACCGCGCCCGCGTCGAGCATGTGCCTGAAGTAGAAGAGGTCGTAGCCGTACTCGCCGGCCGCGATGTCCATGCCGGCGGGGGCCCTGTCACGCAGCAGCGCGAGCCCTTCGAGGTCATCGGAGGAGACCGGCTCCTCGAACCAGCTGACGCCGGCCTCGGCGCTGAAGGCCTCGGCCAGCTGCAGGGCCTGCTTGCGCGTGTAAGCGCCGTTGGCGTCGACGAACAGGCCGGGCCCGTCGCCGATCGCGCCGCGCGCGCGGCGCACACGCTCAGGGTCGCGCTCGGGTTCCGAGCCGACCTTCATCTTCACCGCGCCGAGGCCCTCGCCCACCCAGCCCGCGAGCTGGCGCTCGAGACGCTCGTCGTCATAGGAGGTGAAGCCGCCGCTGCCGTAGACCGGGACCCGCTCGCGCACGCGGCCCAGCAGGTGCGACAGCGGGACGCCGAGCAGGCGCGCCTTGAGGTCCCACAGGGCGACGTCGACGGCGGAGATCGCCTCGCTGGCGATGCCGGGCCGCCCGGCGTTGCGCACGGCCCGGCGCATGCTCTCCCAGGCGGCCGGCGGCGACAGTGCGCTCACGCCCTTCACAGCTTCCTCGAGCATCTCGTCGACCAGGGCGCCGGCGGCCGCCGGCGCGTACGCGTATCCGAGGCCGGACTCGCCGCCGGCCTGCGCCTGCACGACCACCACTGTGGTCGAGTCCCAGCTGAGCGTGCCGTCCGCCTCGGGGGCGTCGGTTGGAACGGTGAACGCCCGGGTCTTCAGCCCTTCGAGCGGAACGTCTCCGCGACGATCGGCTCCGGGACCGTGTCCCGGCTTTGCCGCTAACCTCGCGCCGGCCATCGCCGCCGTCGCGTCAGCGGGAGCCGACGAACCGCTCGCGCTGCTCGCGCTCGACCTCGACGTGCTCAGGCCGACCGTCTGCGCCAGCGGGGTTTGCGCCCGCGTCCCGGCCGGCCTGGTCGGGATCCGTCACGCGGGCGAGCCGGTTGCCCTGCGGATCCAGCTCACGCCCGCGCAGCCGCGCGAGGAGCAGATACAGCAGGCCGCCGAGGACCGCGACCACCGCGATGACGATCAGCAGGATGAAGATCGCACCGATTTCCATACGTCCGGCGGTTACCCCTGCGGTTCTCGCGCAAACGTGCCAAAGGGACCATCGTCAGGCTGCGAACAGGCCGGCCCGGCGGCCCGGAGCGGCCGCCGGCCCGGCCGGCCCGGCTCCACGGATCTGAGCGCTCAGGCCTCCGACGTCCCGGCCCCAGCCACTTCGCGGGCTCCCGATGCGAGCGCTCTGGCGGCCTCGATGTGCGACAGGTGGGTGAGCGTCTGGGGGTAGTTGCCCAGCAGCTGCCCGGTGTCGGGGTCGACCTCCTCGGAGAACAGGCCCAGCGGGCTGGCGGCGCTCATCGCCGTGTCGAACACCCCGCGGGCCTCGGTCAGGCGCCCCTGGTGGGCGTAGCACTGCGCCAGCCAGAACGAGCAGGGCAAGAAGGCGCCCTCCTTGCCGGGCAGGCCGTCGTCGACGTCGTAGCGGCGCACGTAGCCGTTGACGCCGAGCTCCTGGTGGATCGCCGCCGCGGTGCGGACCATGCGCTCGTCGTTCCAGTCGACGAACCCGACGACGGGCAGCAGCAGCAGCGCGGCATCGAGCTGGGGCTCGTCCAGGACCTGCACGAACACGCCGCGGTCGTCGTCGTAGCCGCGCTCCTCGATCGTCTCGCGGATCTCGTCACGGGCGGCGGCCCAGCGCCGCTCGGGGGCCTTGCGCGAGCACTCCTCCGCGAGCATCAGCCCGTTTGCGACGGCGGCCCAGCAGCAGGCCTTGGAATGCACGAAATGCCGCCCGCCGGCGCGCCACTCCCAGATCCCGCGGTCGGTCTCGCGCCAGCGGGCGACCGCTACGTCGACCAGCTCCGAGAAGAACCGCCACTCGTCATCGTCGGGCGAATGGCCGCGCCGATGCCAGCGCCACGCCAGGTTCAGCACCTCTCCCAGCGCATCCAGCTGGAGCTGGTTGGCGGCCTGGTTTCCGGCACGGACCGGCTTTGAGCCGGCATAGCCGTCGAGCTCGAGTTCCTGCTCGGAGATGCGGCGCTCGCCGCCGATGCCGTAGAGGATCTGCAGGTCATCGGCGTGGCCGGCCGAGCTACGCACGATGAAATGGCGAAAGCGCGCGGCCTCCGAGGCGCAGCCCATGTCGGCGAGCGCATTCGCGGTCAGCGCCGAGTCGCGGATCCAGCTGAAGCGGTAGTCGAAGTTGCGTTCGCCCCCGAGCACCTCGGGCAGCGAGGTCGTCGCGGCCGCGACGATCGCGCCCGTGGGGGCGTAGCTGAGGGCCTTGAGCGTCAGGGCGGAGCGCACCATCGAGGCCTTGCCCGAGCCTTCGTCGCGCAGTCTCGTGCGCCATCGCTGCCACCACCGGCACGTCTCGGTGAAGCGCGCGTCGACATCCACGGGGTCGTACGGCGACGGCGGCTCGTGATCGAGCAGGTGCGGCTGCACGAAATGCAGCACCAGCCGCAGCCGCTCGCCGCTGTGAAGCGTCGCGCGTGCATGCAGCGTCAGGTCGTCGGTGGTCTCGATCTCGCCGTCGCTCCACACGACCAACCCGTCGTCGCCGCCGATCACCGTGAACAGGTCAGCTTCCGCGCGCCGCAGCCATGGGCGAACCTCGCCGTAGTCGAAGCGCGGCGCGATCTCGACATCGACCTCGGCGGACCCCTGGGTCGATTCGACGATGCGAATCAGCTCGCGCCGCGGATCGAGCGCGCCGTTCTCGTGCATCGCGAAGAAGTCGAGCACGCGCACCGTCCCTTTCTTGCCCTGCAGTTGCGTCTCGAGGGCGAGCGTGTCGTCGACGTAGGCGCAGCTCAACGATTCGGCGTGGCCGCCCTCGAGGCGGACGTCGCAGTGCCCGCCCCGCTCGCGGTCGAGCAGGCGCGCGAAACAGCTGCCGCTGTCGAACCGGGGCAGGCAGCACCAGTCGATCGAGGCCTGTGCTGACACCAGCGCGCAGCTGTGGCAGTCGCCGATCAGCGCGTATTCCGACAGCGGCGTCGGCGCCGCCGTCCGCGACCGGCTCATCGCCGCCGGCGCCGCGCACCCCGTCGGCCGGCCCCGATCAGCGCCGCCATGCCGGCGCCCGCGCCGGCGGCGCCGAGCAGTCGGCGGTGCCGCGTGAGCAGCCACTGCACGCTGCCGTCATGCGCTTCGGCGTCGAAGCCGCCGTGACCTCCGTGGTCGCCGGGGACCGGCGCGAACAGGTTGTCCGGGCGGTTCGGGTCCACGGGCTCGTCGGTCTGCTGGGAGTCGTAGCCGGTGCGCGCCAGGTAGCGGTCGGCGATCCCGGGCCCGATCGCGTTGCCGAGCAGCACCATGGCGGTCGACCCTCCCAGCCACCACTCGCGCCGGGCCGGGTGCCTGGAGGCGGCGACGATCGCCCGCGCCGCCAGGTCCGGCTGGAAGATCGGCGGGACCGGCTGGGGGTGGCGCGGCAGCCGGCTGCGCACGACGTCGAACTGCGGCGTGTTGAGCGCCGGCATCTGGACCATCGTCACGCGCACGCCGCTGCCTTCGTGCATCAGCTCGCAGCGCAGCGACTCGGTGAAGCCCTGGATCGCGTGCTTGGCGCCGCAATAGGCGCTCTGCAGCGGGATGCCGCGGTAGGCCAGCGCCGAGCCGACCTGCACGATCACGCCGCGGTCGCGCGCGCGCATGCGCCGCAGCGCGCTCAGCGTTCCGTTGACGACGCCGAGGTAGGTGACCTCGGTGACGCGGCGGTACTCCTCGGCGGAGATCTCGTGCACCGGCGCGAACACGCTGACCATCGCGTTGTTGACCCACACGTCGATCGGGCCGAGCTCGCGTTCGATCGCCTCGGCCGCCCGCTCCAACTCGCCCGCGTCGGCGACGTCGACGGACCGGCAGGTCGCCCTGGCGCCCAACCGTTCGACGTCCGCGCGCGCGCCCTCGAGCCCGTCGTCGCCGCGCGCGATCAGGCCGACCGACGCCCCGCTGCGGGCGAACTCACGGACCGTCTCGCGGCCGACGCCGGCGCTGGCGCCGGTGACGACGACGACCTTGCGGCGCGACTGGCGGCCGGCGACGGAGGGCGTGCCCCACGTGCGGGTGCGCGGCCTTGCGGTGGTGGCCATGGCGAGGTACGTCCGCCGCTCACCAGACCCGGACCGCGGCGGTCAGACGGCGCGGCGGGTCAGCTGGAAGTAGCGATTGCGACATCGCACTGCTTGTTCCCCGCGCCCCGCCCCTGCTAATCAAACACCCCGTCGGTTGGCCGTTTTGGCGGCGCCGGGCCATGGGTAGCTCCCGTACATGGTGGCCCTTATCGACACCGAGGGCTCGGGTGCGCCGCTGAGCGGCGCCGACCGGGCCGCGATCGGGCTCGGCCTGGTCTCGCTGGCGGCGGGCCTGGTTCTGCTTCTCGCCGCGCGGGGCTTCGTCGCCGAGATCATCGGCGCGTGCCTGATCGGCCTGGCCGGGATCGCGTTCGTGGCCCTGGCGTTCCTGCTCGTCGGCGAGGGTGAAGATCGCGAGTACGGAAAGGGACACAGATGAGCCAGACGGTCGCCGACTTCATGCTGGAGCGGCTTTCCAAGGATTGGGGCGTCCGGCGTATCTACGGGTACCCCGGCGACGGCATCAACGGTTTGATCGGGGCGTTCGGCCGCAACGAAGGGTGCCCCGAGTTCATCCAGGTCCGCCACGAGGAGATGGCGGCCTTCATGGCCTGCGCCCATGCCAAGTTCACGGGCGAGGCCGGCGTCTGCCTGGCGACCTCCGGGCCCGGCGCGGTGCACCTGCTCAACGGCCTCTACGACGCCAAGCTCGACCACCAGCCGGTGGTGGCGATCGTCGGCCAGCAGGCGCGGCTCGGGCTGGGGGGCCACTACCAGCAGGAGATCGATCTTGTCGCGCTGTTCAAGGACGTCGCGCATGAGTACGTCCAGATGGCGACCGAGGCCGGCCAGATCCGCCACCTGATCGACCGCGCGATGCGCATCGCCCTGGCCGAGCGCACCGTCACCTGCCTGATCGTGCCCAACGACCTGCAGATGGAAGAAGCGGTGCCGACGCCTCCGCACAAGCACGGCACCGTCCACTCCAGCCCCGGCTATGTGCCGCCGCAGGTGACCCCCCGCCAGGACGAGCTCGAGCGCGCGGCCGAGGTGCTCAACGCCGGCAAGAAGGTCGCGATGCTCGTCGGCGCGGGCACGCTGCACGCGACCCAGCCCGTGCTCGACGTCGCCGATGCGCTCGGCGCCGGGATCGCCAAGGCGCTGCTCGGCAAGGCGGCTGTCCCCGACGACCTGCCGTTCGTGACCGGCTCGATCGGCCTGCTCGGGACGCGCCCGAGCTGGGACCTGATGCAGGAATGCGACACGCTGCTGATGGTCGGCTCGAGCTTCCCCTATTCGGAGTTCCTGCCCGAAGAGGGGCAGGCACGCGGGGTCCAGATCGACCTCGACGGGCGCATGCTCGGGATCCGCTATCCGATGGAGGTCAACCTCGTCGGCGACAGCGCGCTGACGTTGCGCGCGCTCCTGCCGCTCCTCGAGCACAAGCGGGACCGCTCGTTCAGGGAGAAGATCGAATCGGGCATGGCCGACTGGTGGCGGCTGATCGAGCAGCGCGCACACACCCCCGCCGAGCCGATCAACCCGCAGCTGGTCTTCTACGAGCTGTCCAAGCGGCTCCCCGACCGCGCGATCCTGACGTCGGACTCGGGCTCGTCCGCGAACTGGTTCGCTCGCGACATCCGCCTGCGGGCCGGCATGTCGGCATCGCTGTCGGGCACGCTCGCGACGATGGGCCCCGGCGTCCCGTACGCGATCGCGGCAAAGTTCGCCCACCCGGACCGGCCGGTTGTCGCGCTCGTCGGCGACGGCGCGATGCAGATGAACGGCCTGGCGGAGCTGATCACGGTCGCCAAGTACCGCGAGCGCTGGTCCGACCAGCGCCTGATCGTGCTCGTCCTGAACAACCGCGACCTCAACCAGGTGACCTGGGAGCAGCGGGCGATGTCGGGCGACCCGAAGTTCGTCGGGTCGCAGCAGCTTCCCGACATCCCCTACGCGCGTTGGGCGGAGCTGATCGGCCTCGACGGCGTCCGCTGCGAACAGCCCGCCGAGATCGGCGAATGCTGGGACCGTGCGCTGTCCGCCGACCGGCCGTTCGTGTTCGAGGTCGTGTGCGACCCCGAGGTCCCGCCGCTGCCGCCGCACATCAGCGTCGAAGAGGCGCGCTCGTTCGCCTCGGCGGTGATGCACGGCGACACGGCGCGGCGGCGCATGATCGTGCAGTCGATCCGCCAGAAGCTGCCCGAGTTCCTGCCTAGCAAATGATCGGCGGGCTCGTCGGCAATCTGCGCAGCGGCCGCGTGCAGAAGCTGCTCGCCGCCGCGACTGCGTTCAGCGCGCTCCCGCTCGGGCTGGAGATCTACTTCGAGCACCTGCGCGGGTCGTTCGGCGACAAGTGGATGTGGACGCCGGTGGCGCTGTCGCCGGTCCTCAGCGTGGCCGGGATCGCCGGCGTCCGTTCACAGCGCGCCGCGCAGACGGCGCTGCCGACCCTGTCGGCGCTCTACTGCCTCGACGGCCTGATCGGCCTCTACACACATGTCCAGGGGGTCCGCAAGCGCCCCGGCGGCTTCCGCGAGCCCCTCTACAACGTGCTGATGGGCCCCCCGCTGCTGGCGCCGGGCTCACTCGCCCTGGTCGGCGGGATGGGGATCGCGGCGGCCGTGGCACGCCGCGAGGAGTAGCCATGTGCGCCGCTGACGGCGGTTCATCGAGCGGCGGCGCGGGCCACCTTCCCAACGTCGGCGGCCCGGTCGAACCCGGGCCCCCGGCGCACCTGCCCCGCCAGCGCCGCGGCACCGCCCCGCAGATGCGCGGGCGCTACCCGGACTACGACGTACTCGCCAGCACCGATCACTGGGATGCGACGACGCGCGCGGTGGTGCTCGGCCGCGTCGCCAACGTGCCCGAGATCCGCCTGTTCGACGCGGCCGAGGAGCGCGCGCTGCGCGCGTTCTGCGACGTCGTCCTCGGCCAGGACTCAGAGCCGCGCATCCCGGTGCTGGAGATGGTCGACGACAAGCTCTACTCGGGGCGCCTGGACGGCTTTCGCTACCACGACATGCCCCAGGACCCCGAGACCTGGAAACGCGTCGCCGCGAACCTCGACGCGACCGCCCGCGAGCGCGGCGCCGAGGATTTCGCGGCGGCCGGCGAGGAGCTGCGGCACGAGATCGTGGCGGACTTCGCCGACGGCAAGCTCGAATGGGACGACATCAGCGTCGAAAGGGCCTGGTCGGTCGTGATGCGCGGCGCCCTTTCGACGTTCTACTCGCATCCGTGGGCGTGGAACGAGATCGGCTTCGGCGGACCGGCCTACCCCCGCGGGTACGCGCGGATCGGAGCCGGGCAGCGCGAGCACTGGGAGTCCCCGCCGGAGTTCGCGGTGGACCCGGTCGAGGACGTGCACGAGCGGGGCCTGGAGTGAGCGGGCGGCTGCGGATCCTCCCCAAGGGCGCGCTGCGACCGCCCGACAACGACTCCGCCTTCCTGCTCGACCAGCACCGGCGCGCCGTGCCGGGCGCCGAGCGCATGCGCCGCTACCGCAACGACGAGGCGGTCGACATGCTGATCGTCGGCGCCGGCGCCGGGGGTTCCACGCTCGCCCAGCGCCTTGCCCGGCGAGGCTGGCGGGTGGTGGTGCTCGAGGCGGGGCCGTTCTGGGACCCCGACCGCGACTGGGTGTCCGACGAGGCCGGCTCGCATCACATCTACTGGACCGAGCCGCGGGTGATCGGCGGCGAGGACCCGGTCGAGCTCGGCAAGAACAACTCCGGCCGCGGCGTCGGCGGCTCGATGACCCATTACGCCGGCTACACCCCGCGCTTTCATCCCTCGGACTTCGAAGTGCGCACGCGCGACGGCGTCGCCTCGGACTGGCCGATCTCCTACGAGGAGCTGCGCCCCCACTACGAGCGCGTCGAGCTCGAGCTGCCGGTCGCCGGCAGCTGGTGGCCGTGGGGTGATCCCCATGGCTACCCGCACGGCCCCCACCCTGTGGCGGGCGGCGCCCTGCGCATGTGGGAGGGCGCGCGGCGCTGCGACATCGAGATGCGTGTCGGCCCCGTCGGCATCACCAACGGCTCCTTCGGCCACCGTCCGCACTGCATCTACCGCGGCTTCTGCCTGCAGGGCTGCAAGGTCGGCGCCAAGGCTTCGCCGCTGGTCACGCACATCCCCGACGCGCTCGAGCACGGGGTCGAGATCCGCAGCGAATGCATGGCGACCCGGGTCGAGACGGACGAGACCGGCCGCTGCACCGGCGTCAGCTACTTCTCCGACGGCCGCGAGTGCTTCCAGGCAGCCGACGCGGTGGCCGTCGCCGGCTACTCGGTCGAGACGCCGCGGCTGCTGCTGCACTCCACGACCCCGCGTTTCCCCGACGGGCTCGCCAACGACAACGGGGAAGTGGGGCGCGGGGTGATGGTCCAGGGCGCGCCCCAGGTCGCGGGCCGCTTCGAAGAGGAGATGCGCATGTACAAGGCCCCGCCGCCCGAGATCTCCTCGGAGCAGTTCTACGAGACCGACCCGGCGCGCGGCTTCGTGCGCGGGTTCTCGATCCAGACCGTCGGGCCGCTGCCGATCGGCTGGGCCGAGCACGTTCAGGCCGACGGGCACTGGGGGCAGGCGCTGCGCGAGTACATGCGTGACTACAACCACTGGTACACGGCCGGGGTGCTGTGCGAGCTGCTGCCACGACCCGACAACCGGGTCACCCTGGCCGACGAAAACGACCGCAACGGGATGCCGGTCGCGCGCATGGACTACACGCAGTGCGACAACGACCGCGCCAGCATCGCCTACTCCAAGCGCGTGCTCGAGCAGATCCTCGACGCGGCCGAGGCGCAGGACAAGCTCACGATCGACCGCTACGCGCACCTGGTCGGAGGCTGCGCGATGTCCGACTCGCCCGACCACGGGGTGGTCGACAGCGGGCACTGCGCCTGGGCCGTGCCGAACCTGTTCATCGCCGACGGCAGCGTGATGCCGACCCAGGGCTCTGCCAACCCGGCCCTGACGATCATGGCCCTGTCCTCGCGCCTGGCCGAGCTGCTCGACGCCAAGCGGACCGGTGGCTCGTACGCGCGCGCCCGCGGTGCGGCGTCTGCGTCCTCGGCGGGTACGGCGCCCGCTCCCTCCCAACCCCCCGCGCCGCCCGGCGACGCGCCGCTGCCACAGCGGGCCTGAACCGGCGTGCCGAGGCTGCGGCGGTCCAGCTGCGCGGTTGCCGGCATGGCGCGCAGGCGCCGCGGCCGCGGCTTCGAGTACCTCGTCCCCGAAGGCGAGCGCGTCGACGACCCGGAGGTGCTGGAGCGCATCGCGGCGCTCGCGATCCCGCCGGCGTGGCGCGACGTCTGGATCTGCCTGGACCCGCTCGGGCACCTGCAGGCGACCGGTGTCGACGCCGCCGGGCGCAAGCAGTACCTCTACCACGAGCGCTGGCGCGCCCACCGCGACCGTCTCAAGTTCGACGCGATGATCGACTTCGGCCGGGCGCTGCCGCGGCTGCGCCGCCGCGTGACCGGCGACCTGCGCCGTCCCCAGGCGGGCAAGACCGGGGCCGCCGCGCTCACCCGCGAGCGCGTGCTGGCCTGCGCGGTCCGGCTGCTCGACCTCGGCTTCTTTCGGATCGGCTCGGAGGACTATGCCGAGCGCAACTCCTCCTACGGGCTGACGACGATGCGCCGTGAGCACGTGACCGTAGCCGGCGGTGAGCTGGTGTTCGACTTCCCGGCCAAGTCCGGCCGGCGCCGCGTCCAGGAGATCGCCGACCGCGACGCGCTGGCCGTGGTCGCCGCGCTGAAGCGCCGGCGCAGCGGCGATCAGCTGCTCGCCTACCACGCCGGGCGCGGCTGGGCCGAGTGCTCGGCCGACGACGTCAACGGCTACATCGCCGAGCACTCCGGTGCGGCCTTCACCGCCAAAGACTTCCGCACCTGGAACGCGACGGTGCTTGCGGCCGTGGCGCTGGCCGTCCGCGCCGGCGAGAACGGGGCCCCCGACAGCCGCGCGCGGCGCGACCGCCAGGTCGCCGGCGCGATCAGGACGGTCGCGGCGTATCTGGGCAACACGCCCGCGGTCTGCCGCGCCTCGTATGTCGACCCGCGCGTGATCGACCGCTTCCATGCCGGGGCCACGATCGCGCCCGCCCTGGGACGGCTGGCCGCCTCTCGCAACGGCGACGGGCCCGAGCTCGGGAGCCCGCGCGTGCGCCGCCGCGTCGAGAGGGCGGTCCTCGACCTGCTCGGCGACGGCTGACAACGAAGGTTGCCGAGCCGGACGGTTCGAGAGCTTCGCCTCATGCCGGCCCGGGTAGCCGTGCGGTAATCCCCAAGCGAAGGAGGAGATCATGGCCAAGGACCATGGACCGAGCATCAAGAACGACAAGCAGTACGAAGGCCTGCGCGAAAAGGGCATGAGCAAGGAACGCGCGGCCCGGATCGCCAACTCCAAGGGCTCGTCCTCGCGGGGAGGCAAAAGCTCCGGCTCGGGGACGCGGCGCCGTTCGACCAGCCAGGGCGGCACCAAGGCCCAGAAGGCGGCCGCCGGCCGCAAGGGCGGGAAGAAGAGCTGATGGAGCCGGTCACGGGGCCGCCGGGGCTGGCGGGCGAGCAGCAGGACGCCGGACAGCCGGGCGGCGTCGGACAGCCGGGCGGCGCCGGACAGCCGGGCGGCGCCGGCCAGCAGCACGGCGGCGGGCAGCCGAACGGCGGTCGCAACGGCAGCAGCAGCCGCCGGGCGCGCGTGTTCTCGCGCGCGGGGATCGCACAGTACGCGCCCGGGCAGGAGCGGCCGCTCGGCGGCTACGCGGTGCTCGCCGGCGTCTACGGCGGCGCGACGCTCGCCGCG
>JADMIO010842053.1_pt1 | contig 20039 bp, 17 predicted proteins | sample 8958161 | NCBI WGS metagenome assembly JADMIO01 (sample SAMN16585339, study PRJNA669376) | soil metagenome | isolation source: Crop rotation soil | place: USA: Cullars Rotation, Alabama | collected 2011 | reverse complement strand
CGCGACAACTTGTCCACGTGGAATTCTAAGCTTAGGATCCCAATGTGCTGGAAAGAAGACCCCACGTTGCAGTAACAAGGTCACTACGTCTTTGGGTTTAATTCCCAGCTTCTCTGCAAACTCTTTAACTGTGGAACCTTCGATTAGACGAACGGACTTTAGTTCACCGGTCGAAGGCATTTCCAGCCTTCCGGCAATGCGATCTTCAAGTGACAACGCCTTGGGAGGTGGAATGAAATCGCCCTTATCGAACTTTCCTGCCTTGCCCTCGATCTTCCTTCCGCCGCGCGGACTGCTGCGACGAGAACGTCTCCGACCAGTGTCCGGAGGTGGAATGTAAGTCGTTTGCGGAGTGGCCGTCTCACCTGGCGTCCCCAAACGTTCAGAACGCGGAAGGGAGGGTCTTTCCCTTAATCTGTTTCGATCCGGTCGTGGTGCAACCGGAGGTGGTGGTGGAGCTGGTGCGGGAGCCCGCTCGCCTGGACGTATTCCTGCGTTAAGCGCGGCGGCAGTCGGCCGCAAAACTCTTACTTGTCGGGACGGTACCGCGGCGGCAGGAATGGACTTTATCTCGGGGGTGTCAGCAATCTCAGGCAGTTCCGGCAGGATTTCCACAGCAGGCGCAGCTTCTACGGGTATTGGTGCCTCTGGCGGTATGCTTTCAAGTTCAGCCTCGACCGGTTTCTCCGCACGGACAGCAGGTGTCAGCTTCTTAACGAGGCGCGCCGGAGTTATCGGTTTCGGAGCAGCTGGTTCAGCTGGCTGAGGAATCTCCATTGGCTGCTCTATTGCCGCGGGTTCAGGCTCCGGCTCCGCAAACACAGGCTCCGGCTCTGCAACGGCAGGAGTCTCGACCTGGGGCATCGCTGCGCGTTTGACGACCTTTACGGCACGCTTAACTGCCGTTTCCTTTTTCGGGAAATATTTATTGCGGATTTTCTCGGCGAGCTCTTTCGAGACAGAGTTTGATGGAACACTTACATCAACACCTTCGCGACGAACCTCTTCGATCAATCGCTTAGTATCGAGTTTGAGCTCTTTGGCGAGATCGTAAATGCGAACTTTTGACGAAACTGTCATGCACTCCTTCTTGACGCTTGTGCGTCCCGGCTACTTCAAAGTGATTAAGGGCCTCGCTCTTAACCACTTTCAAAGTGTCGTCAGAAGGGCGACCTGTGACAGCGGTAGCGGAGCGAGGAAAGCAAACAGGTCGATTTAGACGAGTTTGCGTTGCTACACATTTGCTGCATCAGTAGAAGCATCACTGCTTCTCTTCATCCGGACTCTCGCTTGATGCAGCATCTTCCGAAACTGCGGGAGTCAGGTCTGTTGCTTCGTAGTCAATTTCCTCCGAAGCAAATGCTTCATCGCTCGCCATTATTTCGGCGGCAATATTTTCAACGTTATCCAGACTGGGAATCTCAGTTGCACCCAAATCTGGGGCAGGAGTAATCGTGTCCGGACGAAGATCACGCGAAGGTTCTTGTAGAACGATCTCGTCTGCGGCTAAATCGGTTTCAGTCAGCGGACCTGGATCAATGGCGTCGAGCTCAGAAGAGAATGGAGTACTACCCTCCACAGCTTCGTCGTAACCTTGCGCAGTCATCTCATCTGAAGGTTCCACGTCACCAACTTCAACGCTCGCATCAAACTCAGCTGACACTGCATGTTGTTCAGTTTCAGCCTCAAGATCGCCTTCGGGATGCAGACTGCGATCGCGCATTCCGATAACAGCCTTGGCCGCGCTGAGGATGACTTCAGCTTCATCAAGACTGAGGTCAAGAAACTCGACAAGATCGTCAACCGAAGTATGGGCCAGGGCGTCGATGTCGTTGATGCCGTGCTCAGACAATGCTTCAGTCTGGAGAGGTGTAACGCCTTCAATCGCTGAAAGCGGCACTGCTTCACCAGAAGCAATGAGCGCACCCATCTGTTCGGTAACTTCTCGCTTAATCTCTTCTTCACTGCGAATGTCGATGTTCCAGCCCACGAGCTTGGTGGCCAGCCTAACGTTTTGACCGCGCTTTCCAATTGCCAGTGACAATTGATCTTCGTTGACTATGACTTCCATCTGACGGTTTTCGATGTCAGTAATTCTGACTTGATTCACTTTCGCGGGTGACAGAGCGTTTGCTGCGAATACGGAAGGCTCGTCGGACCATTCAATGATGTCGATCTTCTCACCGCGGAGCTCGCGGATAATTGCCTGAACTCGCGAACCCTTCATACCGACGCACGCGCCCACAGGGTCGACATCGCGCTCGTTCGACATCACCGCGATCTTTGCACGCTCCCCTGGTTCACGCACGGCTGACTTGATCACAACTGTGCCATCGTAGATCTCCGGAACTTCCATTTCGAATAGACGGAGCAACAGTTCAGGCGAGGTACGAGACACTTCTACTTGAGGACCTTTCGACTCCTTGGAGACGTTGTTTATGACAACGCGAATTCGTTCGCCCTGACTCCATTGCTCACCTCGCGATTGTTGTGAACGGGGAAGGATGGCTTCAAGATTACCGAGATCGACGATGATGTTGCCGCGCTCAAACCGTTTAACGTAACCGTTGACGAGATCGCCTATTTTGTCGATGTATTGCTCATAAACGTTACTGCGAACAGCATCTCGTACTTTCTGGAAGAGAATCTGTTTTGCAGTCTGCGCGGCGATACGGCCAAGTTCTTCCATTGGCAATGGCAGGAGCAGCGCATCTCCAAGTTCAACTTCATCACCGGCGAGTTCACGAGCTTCATCAATTGAAAGTTCCGTCGCGGGGTTTTCAACCGCGTCCACAACAACCTTTGAAGCCGAGAGCTCAATTCCAGTCTCGGAGTTCCAGTCCACCTGGATATCTTCACCGGATTTGAATTGCTTCTTCGCCGCTGCACGAACGGCTTCTTTCATGGCGTCAATTACCAGATCACGTTCGATGCCTTGTTCCTGGCAAAGTGCTTCGATGTTTTGTGCTATCGATGAACTCATGAAAATCTCGCTGTCTAGTGGCTCGACGTTAGATATTGATCTACGTCGTTGAGCCTATTCAATTGTTGTAGTTGCTGTCAGCAACCGCAGGTGATTACCGACCGCCCCGGCGAAGCTCCTGACCAAGGTCAACCTCAAGATTCGCCTTCGTGATAATGTCCAGGGGTATTCTAACCCTCCCGCTTGTTCGATCTTCAAACAGAACGTCGTTCTCTTGAATGCCCAGCAAACGTCCACGGAAGTTGCGCTGGCCATCAATCGGTTGTCGAGTCTTCAGCTTCGCATCGGACCCGGCAAATCGCTCGTAATCGGCGCGTTTGTACAGCCCTCGTTCCAGACCGGGCGACGACACTTCCAAAGTGTACGAAGCGTGAATAAAGTCTTCCACGTCGAGGATGGTTCCCAGATGAAGACTTACTTCCGAGCAGTCATCGTGGGTGACACCGTGGGGCTTATCAATGAAAACACGAACAATCGGCTTGTTTTCAGGTCCCGCTACCTCGGCGTGAACTAACTCGAGGCCATGGTCGATTGCCACTCGTTCAGCCAATTCCTGAACCCTCTCTGCAATCGAATTTTGCCCCATTGCCACCCTCCGAAGAAGCTCTCGCCCAAAAGAAAAAGTGGGCGCGAACCCACCGGACGAGACCCCCGTGCTTCGAGCAAGCGTCGAATTATACGGAAAGCACTTAGTACAAGCAACCGCAGGTCGGACGAACCCACACTGTGGAGCTCACGCGGTTTTTCGACGGCTCGCAAGCAGCGCATCCAACGAGATTTGGTCTTCTTCGGCAGGTAAAAGCAGGACGAAAAGCATCAGGGCAAGCCGCGGAATAACGTGTTCGTGAAATGCGTAAAGCGGCTCTTTAAGGAGATGGCCGAACGTGACAATAATAAGTACGAATCCGAGTGCGATGAGTGCCTCACGTATTCGAAGACCGATAAGTAGGAGTGCTCCGGTCAGCAGTTCCACGATTGGAATCACCGTCCCTGTTGCCCATAGCGCCCAAACAGGCAAGAAAGTGTCTGCGAATGGCAGAAAGTACTTACGGGCATGTTCCAGCGGCCCGAGTTGAAAAACTTTGTACACTCCAGCCATAAAGAAGATGAACGCCAGGACTTCTCGAGCAAAGAAGATAGCCCAACTTCGGCGGGTGATTTTTCGCATGGTTCGTGGAATCTGAATAGTGAATTCGATTCGGCTTGAGCTTTGTTCGTGTTGGTTCGTGTGATTTCGTGGATCGTCCTTTGGTTTTGAATGAAGAAGCGATCCACGAAATCACACGAACCAACACGAACAAAGGGAAATAGAATTAACGATTCATGAGCTCAGTTTACTCTTAACGATCTCGCTTACAACTCGTCCATCGGCGTTCTTGCCAGCCAATGCTGCCTGGACGGCTTTCATAACTTTGCCCATGTCCTTCATTGAACTCGCTTCAGTTGAAGCGATCGCTTCAGCAACGACCGCTTCGATCTCTTCCCGGGAGGCGGCCCTGGGCAGATATCCTTCAATTACTTCAATCTCGGCAGTTTCTTTGTCCACCAGTTCCTGACGTGCGGCTTTCTGATATTGTTCGATTGAATCGCGGCGTTGTTTTACTAATGAGCGCAGAAGCCTTGACACCTCTTCGTCGTCCAACGGACTACCTTTTTCGATCTGACGATTCATCATCGCAGCTTTGACCATTCGCAACGTCGACGTCCGCGCGGCGTCTTGCGCTTTCATCGATGCGGTAAGATCCGAAACGATCTTTTCAGCAAGTGTCATGTTGATTAACCTCTATGTCCGATATGCTTTAGCTTGTCGTGATGCAACCAACCAGGCACCGTGTTATCAAGAGGACCTCGATCTCCCGAAGGGCCTGGTTGGTTGCGTGACGACAAGCTAAAGCATATCCGACATACCTAAGGAACTAAATGCGGTATGTTCATATCGCCCAGCAGTCTTTTTTGCTTCATCAGGTCTAACAGCTCCGAGGCAAGCAAACGATGACCGATGTGGTTTGGATGTATCAGCTCGCCGAAAAAGCCTTCGTTAACTGAACCTGCAGCTTCCGTGAGCTCGAGCACTTCGAGATATGGAACTTGTTCCTGTTCCGTTGCACTCTTCAAACCTTCTCGATAACGCCTCATCAACCTGGCTTCCGGCGGATTCGTCGTCATGTCTCGGTAAGGCGCTCCGATAACAATAATTGCAGCCTTTGAGTTGCGAGCCAATTTAACGATCTCAGCCAAGTTCTTTAGATACTCTTCTTCCGACACCCGCGCGACGGGTTTTACGGGTTGATTCTGCAACGTTTGATTTCTACTGCGAAGCCAGCGAGTCGCATGTGCGAAAGCCTGACTATGATCAATCAGCCAACGCACTAGTACCGGATACCAATCAGTACGAATTGCTTCTTTGTCTTGCACGTCGCTGAAGCTTACGTCGTTCCAGCCAAAGCTTGCGATTACCATATCCGGTTGTAACCAGCCAATATCTCGACGTAACCACGCGACTCCCTGATGAGATGTGTAACCAGGAACTGCCATCGGAAGCACTTCGATTTTTCTATCAGGATTGGCAGCACGTAGTTGCTTCTCAAGCAACATCGGATACGGAAGCCACTCAGGATCGTACTCAGTTGGCTTATCAGGCCAAACGACTGGAACTCGATAACCGAATGTAACGGAGTCGCCCAGACAAACGATGCGGTACGTTCCCTGGTCTTTGCGTCCGATGGGGTAGTCGGCACGAAAACTCTGCGCGTTTGTTGAGATCACCGTGTAGTCCCACACTATGTGATTGAGGTTTGGCTTCAGCCGCCAGAGTAACAACGGGTCACCTTCGAAGATTCCAGACTGCTGTGGATTAGCAACCTGCATCTTCTGCTGAGGTGTCGAAACAAATAGATCAAGGCTGGAGACTGGAATCATGGTGAGACGGACTATCACCTCGACTCCGATAAGAAGCAGAAGAAAGACCGAATAGATGATCCCTATGTAAAGAAGACGACGAAGAAGAGGAATACGAGCTTGCGATCGAGGCTGATCGGGGGAAGAACTCATGATGTCAACTAGTCAGTGGTTCGTCGGATAGGTCCTATAAGTCCTCTATACACTCATCTTTCCATTCGACTTTGCAAGATACTCACGCAAGAACTTTCCAGTGTATGAACCGGGCAACCGCATGATCTCCTCCGGGGTCCCGACGCCGACGACATACCCACCGGCGTCGCCACCTTCAGCACCGAGGTCAATTATGTGATCCGCAGTTTTTACAACATCGAGATTATGCTCGATAACTAACAGCGAACCGCCCGCTTCAATCAGCGCTCTGAATGCCGCAAGGAGCTTATTGATGTCGTCAAAGTGCAACCCCGTAGTCGGCTCATCAAAGATATAGAGCGTCTTCGCGCCAGTTCGTTTCAACAAATGCGCGGCAAGTTTGATACGTTGTGCTTCGCCGCCTGAAAGTGTTGTCGCTGACTGGCCCAATCGCAAATAACCAAGACCAACATCATCCAGCACTTTGAGGCGGTTCGTTATCTTTGCTACTTCCCGGAAGAAACTAATAGCTTCGCGCACGGTAAGATTCAGTATCTCGTGTACGTTCTTGCCGCGATAACGGATATCCAGAATCTGCTGTTTGAATCGCGTTCCTTTGCACTCTTCACAAACCAGCTCAACATCTGCCAGAAACTGCATCTCAACCGTTACGGTTCCATCGCCCTGACAAACTTCACATCGTCCACCCGGCAAATTGAAAGAGAAGTGGGATGGATCGAATCCGCGCGCCTGTGCTTCACGTGTTCCGGCCAGCACTTCACGAATTGCGTCGTAGACTTTGATGTAGGTGACGGGGTTCGATCGAGGTGTGCGGCCAATTGGCGACTGATCTACAAGGATCACATCATCAATAAACTGTGCGCCCTCGATTCGTTGAAATGCGCCGACATGTCCTTGCCACTCGCCGCGCAGTTTTTTCAAGCCTGCGTAGATACAGTCGTGAATTAAGGTCGATTTACCCGAGCCTGACACGCCAGTAATGCAGACCAGCATATCCAGCGGTATATCAACATCAATTGCTTTCAGGTTATGTTCGGAAGCGCTCCGAATCGAAATCTGTCGTTTCTGTAAAGTGCGACGTTGCTTGGGTTCCTTAATCTCAGCATCGCCTCGCAGATAACGAGCGGTCAGTGAGCTTTCCTCTTTTAACAAACCGGTGAAGTCGCCTTCATACATGACTCGTCCACCTAGTTCGCCGGCAGATGGTCCTATGTCGAGAATGTGATCGGCCGCCCGCATCATCTCAGCGTCGTGTTCAACTACCAGAACCGTGTTTCCTATATCGCGCAGGTTTTTCAGCAGACGAATTAGTCGATCGTTGTCACGTGGGTGAAGTCCGATTGAGGGCTCATCAAGAACATAGAGCGCACCGACGAGTGATGAGCCGAGATTCGTGGCTAGCTGAATTCGTTGCGCTTCACCGCCTGAGAGTGTTGAGGCGAGCCGATCGAGAGTCAGATAATCGAGCCCAACTTCAACAAGGAATTGTAGACGACGTTTAATTTCAAACAGGATCCGTTCGGCGATTGCAGTTTGCTCGGTTGATAACTCGAGTGCCGCGAAAAAAGCATCAGCGTCTTTGATCGACATCGCACAGACTTCGGGCAATGTGTGATCGCCGACTTTTACATCACGGGCCTCCTGCCGAAGTCTGCCTCCACCACAGTCTGGACACAGCGTGTAACCGCGATACTTCGAAAGGAAGACACGCACATGGAGCTTGTACTTCTTGGTCTCCATCCAGTCGAAGAAGCCGCGAACACCCGCCCAGTCATCTCGTCCTTCGATGATCGCTTGCTGATCGTCTCGTGGGAGTTGATTGAAGGGTACGGTCAACGGAATCTTTTCAGAACGGCAGAACTGTTTCAATTCGCTCATTGCCCACTCGTGCTGTGGTTTGGTCCATGGCTCTATTGCGCCGTCCTTCAAACACAGGCCCGGATTTGGGATGACCAAATCCAAATCCAGTCCAATCGTATTACCGAAGCCCTGGCACGTGGGACATGCACCGTAGGGATTGTTAAAGCTGAACAGTCGTGGTTCAGGAGTGGCGTAGACCGTATGGTCGTACTTGCATTCGAAGCGTTCCGAGAAGTGGAACTGTTTTGGCTCAGCCGCACTTTCAATGAGGGCGGTTCCGTGTCCTTCCTGAAAACAGATTTCGAGCGAATCTACCAGCCGTTGTCGTACGTCTTGACGCGCTATGAGCCGATCTACGAGCACGAAGACGTTTTCAAAATCACTTTTGTGGAAGTCATCCGGTGAGCTGAGTTCGATGATTTCCTTGTCAGCGTACAAGCGCGTAAATCCTCGTTGCATCAAACTCATGAGGTGCGCAGTTATCTGCTGACGGGATTGGGCTTTACGAGAAGACTTCCCTCGGCGCTTCTCCTCAGTATTGCCGCTACTCAAGCCCGCAATTGCAGGAAAGAGGACATAGAATCTCGTGCCCTCTTCCAGATTGTTTAGAACCTCATCCGCGATCGATTCTGGCGAATCCCGATAAACACGTCGCCCACAAACTCGACAGAAGGTCTGTCCTACACGAGCAAAAAGCAGGCGCAGATAGTCGTAGACTTCGGTTTGAGTTCCGACGGTTGACCGTGGGTTACGGGTGGAATTTTTTTGTCGAATCGCAATTGCCGGAGCGATACCCCGGACCTCATCAACGTCGGGCTTGTCCATCCTTTCTAAAAACTGACGTGCGTATGCAGACAGCGATTCGACATAGCGACGTTGACCTTCAGCATAAATGGTGTCGAAAGCGAGGGAAGACTTCCCAGACCCACTTACGCCGGTGACAACGGTCATCTGATTAATTGGGATAGAGAACGAAATGTTCTTGAGGTTATTGACCCGTGCTCCCCTGACTTGGATGGCTTCGTCCGGCATGTTTCTTCAGCGACAACCCCTACAGAGACGAATCTTGCGGTGGTCGTAAACCTCGCATGGTAACGTGGGAACCAATGCGCGCGCAAATGCGCTTTTGGGACCTTGTATGACCTATAGGACTGACATGACCTATTGATTCGGATTGACACCTTAACGAAACGTGCCCGACAATCCCCAAGTCATGAACACTTCCAGATTCCTACTACGTGGATTTCGACGGCCTCGCGAAATCGCCTGTTTCGCGCTCGGCAAACTAGAACGACAGGTACTTGAAGAAGCCTGGCGCCAGGGTGAAGTTAGCGTTCGCGACATTTATCGCGCGTTTGGCGAGCGGTTCGCCTATACCACCTTGATGACAACACTCGACAGGCTCTTCAAAAAGAACTTGTTGCAGCGGCGAAAAGATGGTCGGGCATTCGTTTACGTCCCATTGGTCTCACCGGACACATTCGATCAGGGAATTAAAGAGGATGTGATCGATGGACTGTTGGGGCACGGCGCTGATGGCGTTGAACCTGTCCTTGCTTGCATTGTGGATACGATCAGCGAACGCGATCGTGAACTGTTAGACGAGCTTGACCGTCTGGTTCAGGAAAAGAAGAAAGAACTGCGCCGAAAGAGTTGATCATGTACGAGTTTCTCGGCATCACTCTGGTTCTCTCGATGTTGTTGATTGTTAATGCTGTCGCGACAGCAGCGGCAGCAGGTTTTTGGCATCTGTTCAAGCGACCACTGCTTCGTTGTTCAGCCAGAACACGTGCGGAACTCCTTTTTGTTATGCGGATGGGTCCGCCGGTAATCGCGGTAATTTGGATCGCGGCGTTCCTGATTCCGTCGTACCTCGTTTACGAGCCTTACGCTACTAATGAGTTTGTGAGCAAGAAGCTTGGTGGATTGGCAGCGGTCTCTGCGATTGGCGTAACGTATGCTATTTGGCGCGGATTACGCTCGTGGCTTGCAACAAGATCATTGTTAAAGACGTGGCTGTCTAATGCCACGCCATTCAACCTTCACGGTGTCGATGTTCCAGCATTCAAGTTATCACACTCATTTCCAATCGTTGCGGTGGTTGGTACTCTTCGACCGCGATTATTTATTGCGGAGCACGTCCTGAATTCGTTGACTAACGAGGAACTGGTTGCGGCAGTAGCTCACGAATACGGGCACATGGCTGCACACGACAATCTGAAACGATCGATGCTACGTGCAAGCCGAGCTGCTTTGTTGATTATTCCATGCGGTCGTTCGCTGGATTGTGCATGGGGTGAGGCTTCAGAATCGGCAGCGGACGAGTATGCAGCTCAACAAAGTTCAAATGTAGCCTTGAACCTCGCGTCGGCCCTGGTTCGCATTGCGCGTTTGATACCAAGGGATGAGCACGTGGTTATCCCTTCGTCAGCATTCCTTGTAGGTGGTGAAGAAACTCGAGGCGTGAAGGTAAGGGTGAACAGGTTGGTTGAACTTGCTTCTATCGATCCCAAGTTATTGGTTACCAGTGCGCCATTGATTCGCCTGCTGCCATGGCTTGCTCTCGTAGCAGTGTTAGTTATTGGCCTGACAATCGAGAGCCGGTCCAGCGTTCTTGCCAATGTTCATTTCCTGATAGAACACGTCGTTGCGTTTCTGAGCTAGCGCGAATTCATATAGCGAATTAGAACGGCGTTCAATCCTTAAGGGCGGCCGCTAATAAGGGACGCTGGATCCAAACGAAAAGACCCGCCGATATCAACTGTACGATCACACCAAACACAACGAGAGTAATAAGAGAATGATCGTACAGCACTCCCATTGCTACGCTGCCGAAAAACCAAAGCACGCCATAGACAGCATTAAAGGCGCCGAAAGCGGACCCACGTTTGTTCATCGAAACAACCTGTGCAATACCAGAACGCAGCGTAGCGTCTTGTGCGCCCAGCCCCGTCGCCCAGCACACAACACTTAAATAGCCTCCAACAGTTCCACCCAGAAATCCCAACGGAAGTGTGAACAACGAAATCACAATTCCAATTGCGATGACTTGAATGCCATACTTGTCGAACAGGCGCCCAAAGATTACGGCAGTCAAACCCACCACGCCCATCGCCGCAGCATACAGGAGGGGGATTACCTCAGGCTTTGAAAATGAGGTCTTTTCAAAGTGATAAGCGAGTAAAGGGAAGTCCACAAAACCAAGAGCAAGCAAGCCAGCCGCTGCAACATATATCCAAAAAACCGAAGGAAGCGTCTGTTGTTTGACGGGCGTTGGCGGCGTGCCTTTATAAGGACTAACAGCGCGAGCGAATATCAAAGAAACAAAAGCCCCGGCCGCCGGCAAGGCCAAAAAAAGAAAAGCTGGACCGAAGTGATGAGTCCGCGCCACTGACCCGGCGACCAGTAACGGTCCAAGGACCGCTCCCGTTTGATCCATTGCCGCATGAATCCCGAACCCGGATCCGTGTCCGACAACCTCAGTGGCTTCCGACAGCAGGACGTCCCTCGCAGGTCCACGCAAACTTTTTCCGGTTCGCTCTGCAACGACGAGTAGTGCGGCCGCCTGCCAACTTCCCACAAAAGCCAGTCCTGGAACAACCACGAGATTCAAAAAATAACCTAACGAGGTAATGGTCCAATAGGCCTTAGTGCGGTCGGCTAACTTGCCTGAGAAATATCGCAGGCTCGCGGCAATCATTTCACCCAAACCTGCGATGATACCGACTTGAGTGGCCGTAGCGCCCAGATCCTTGAGAAGTGGCCCGATAACGCTATGAGCCCCTTCGTAAGTCATGTCTGCAAAGAGACTGACAAATCCGAGGCACACAATAAAACGGAACGCCGTTCTTCGTTCCTGCTTCGAAGCCATCAATGATTAACGCCTCTCGATGAGAATCTCGAGCACTGTCAATAATCCGAGAAGTAAGAGCAGGCCGACTGCCGCATACCGTATAACCTTGGGCGAAACATGTTCCGTTATGCGCTGTCGAATTCCAGCTCCAAGAAACGTAGCAAGCGCACCCTTCGTGATCATTGCTCCGATCGCACCGAGCCAAACGACAAAAGGTAAGCGATAGCGGGCTGCGAGAGTTGCGGCTGTTACTTGTCCAACATCGCCCCACTCAGAAAAGAAGATTGCCGCAAAAGAAACCATGGCCGCCTTCCGGGCTGTGTGAGCTTTCTCTGATGACTTGGGAGTGTCCGGTTTGCGCCAAAGAACAAAAGCAACTCCCAGGAAGCTCACCGCGGTGATACTCGCCACCAGTAATGTCGGCAATTTAGAAATGGCTTGACCAACGATTACTGCCACCGCCATCTTCGCCATAAACGCGGTCGCCATCCCAAACATTATTGGCAGGGTGCGATACCGCGCGGCGAGAACGCTGGTTGTGTAAAGAAGCTTGTCACCAACGATCTCTGCGACAAACACAGTTCCAAAGGCGGTGAAGAAGATGATCACCATTTAATGATATTGCCGATTTTCGGTTGCCAATTGCAAATTTCCACCCGGTTCAAAGCAGCTTGAAACGAGATAGATCAATTGGCAATGGCAATCGGAAATCGGCAGTCAGAAATCGGCAATCGGCAATAGCTAGACGGTCGGTGTTTCTTCGAATGGTAGATCTGGTTGGAATCCCTTGTCTCGACCTGCGACATACAAGCGCATAGCAAACCATAGAATTCCCAGTGCTAAAACAATCCAAACTGCCGCCCAGAAGATTGGAGGGATACCGGTGGCATTTGCCATGTTCACTGCGTCCGTATGAACGGGCATCGCAAACGGCGAAGAGAGAAAGAACACGGTCTTTAGATCGAACAGTGCGTTGAGCACGCACTGCACAGCAAGAAAACAAACGAAGAAACTGGCAACACGCGCACTCGCAAATCGAGCAATCAAAACAAGTCCAGCCGCGATGAAGAGGCCAGCGATCAGAGTGAACGGAATTCCGGACCAGGCAGTGCCGCTAAAGATTGGCTTGAAGAGGCCGTAGATGATCGTGAGTGCCAACACCAAAAGACCCGATCCCAGAAGCACGATTCTGGCTTGAACTGATTTGCGAATAAGTACCAACAACAGAGCCCCGAAAGCCATTGAACCGAGATAGCCGGCACTGGAGACGAGCACCTGGGAAATCAGGCCTCCCTGAGTGGTGTATGTTTCGCCGCTGGCATTTGTCGCGACGCTCAGGCTGTTTACAGAGTTGCCGGTAACGAGCGCAGCGATGGCATGCCCTCCTTCGTGGATGAACGTCACGAAGATTCGGAATGGGTAAGCCAGGATCTCGGCGTAAGGGATAAACCAAAGGAGTACGGAAATGGTGGCAGCAACGAGAAGTGTCATTGCCTGGGGTCGTGCGTCTCTTGAAAGGCTAACTCTCATTTTTAAATCTCCGTCGTTCGCGCTGTAAGTTCAAGCCCATTGTAGAACCGTTTGGCCACAAATCTAAAGCTCGTTTTGCATAACGCCGAAACTCGGCATGATGTTCCCTAACCGGTTTTAGGATTGGGGCCCTCTGTGATAATCGCCTGATTTTCCCCCAGTTTTCAGATCCAGAACAATATCTGAAATTACCATCGACCTGTCCAATGCTTTGCACATGTCGTAAATCGTAAGTGCCGCCACGGAAACTGCGGTCAGCGCCTCCATTTCCACGCCAGTTTGGGCATTGGTCGACACCTCGGCACTTAAGCTGATGCCGCCCTCATAAATTTGAACTTGCACATCAACGTGAGTTAGCGGCAGTGGGTGGCATAAGGGTATTAACTCGGCAGTTTTCTTGGCAGCCATGATTCCTGCCAGTCGCGCAGTCTCGAGTGGATCTCCTTTGGGCGTACGGTGCTGTCTCAGCGCCTCAACTGTTTCAGACTTCATCAGTACACGGGCTGATGCAACTGCGCGGCGGGAACTTATTTCCTTTCCACCCGTATCCACCATTCGGATTCTGCCTTGTTCGTCGATATGTGAAAGCGGCTTCATTTTGGAAAAGTAGATAACAGAAAACCCTCATGAAGCAAATCAAAAACCTCGACAGGTCGCACCGATTCAGTCTATTTTTATCGGACTCAAGGTTAGTCACTTTTCGTCTCATTCAACTTGATCGTACTTATCGTTTCTTTTGTCATAGGGTGGCAAGGCTGGCAGAAATCCGATTTGTCAGACGTAAACGTAAATCTACCAACTTATCTTAAGCCTAACAGGGAGGCTCCCCCGTGTTTGAGACGGACAAAGAAGTTCTAGACTGGTACGAAAAACAGCCCCGAGCATTATCAAAAGATTACGTCAACAGTATCCGCTGGAGCGAGATCAAAAATTATCAATTGAATGAAGCATTCGTTCCGGTGCTCTTCTATATGCGCGACATCGAATACTTCACGGATATGTACTACCGTGAGTTGATGCGCACACCAACCGGCAGGGATCCAATAATCAAAAAGTTCATGGACCGCTGGAGCGTGGAAGAGCTACATCATGGGAACCTCCTTAATCGATTTCTAGAGGAAGCTGGTTACCCAACCGGCAAGAACTGGCAAGCGGAGGCGATGAAGAAGATTCCAAAGAGCTATTTGATTGGTAGCTGGGTCGCAGATCATGCATGCAGTGCTTTCGGAAGGCATTTTCACGCAGCTCATATGGTATGGGGAACAATTAATGAAGTTACGGCTGTTCAAGCTTACCGAAAACTGGGAGAGCTTTCCGGTCATCCAGTGCTGAAACAGTTGGTAATGGGTATCGTTCAGGAAGAATCAATTCATTCAAGTTTCTACTGGAACATTGCCCGCCTCAAATTGGCAGAAAAGAAATTCGCGCGCGATCTGGCAAGGTTTATCATCTCGCGTTTTTGGACGCCTGTGGGCCAGGGCGCCAAGCGTGAACACGAAACGAACTATGTCCTATCTACTTTGTTCAAGGGAGCGAACGGAGTTAAAGACTTCCATCGTGCGGTCACGGGGAGAATCGAGCGCCTGCCAGGGTTTCATGGCTTTAACGGCTTGACCGAGCGGATAGCTTCCGGGATGCACGCAGAAAAGGTTGCTGTGCTACTTTTCACGCTAATGCTCGGGCTGTAGCTGAATCAAAGCCAATAGGACCTATTCCAACCAGCCCAATCACGGCAACCGCAAAACCTTCACTATTGCATTCGAGTCCATGATCTTCACACCAGCTGGAATAACCACCAACGCAGTGGCTCGTGCGAAGGCGACGAAGTCTGAAGAGCCTCCCCACTTCAACGGAAACGCCACCAACTCTCCATCGTCGTTGGTTGTCAGCTGAGCCGGCAAGTAACTGTCCCGATCTAAAGAACCCTTTACCGGTTTCGCCAGAACACCATTCTCTGTAGTCAATGTGGGATCATTTGCACCTTGCATTGCCCGGAGTGTCGTTCGTGCGAAAAGATTGAACGTGACGGACACTGACACAGGATTACCCGGAAGTCCGAAGACGAGTGTTCCATTCGGCAGACGCGCGAAGACGGTCGGCTTTCCTGGACGTAGTGCGACTCGTTCAAAAAACAATTCAGCCCCAAGTTTCTTGAGAGCGGCTTTCGTAAAGTCATAAACGCCCATCGATACCCCGCCAGAAGTGACGAACACATCACAACGTTTGGCGGCATCGTCAATCGCTGTTGCCAGATCCGCAGTGACATCTCCCGTCAAAGGAAATCGTTCCACAAGAGCACCAGCGCGTTCAGCATATGCGGCGATCGAATAGTTATTTGAATCTCGAATTTGGTCCCGACCAGGTACCTGATCCACTGCAACTAATTCACTGCCAGTTGCCATAACACCTACGCGCGGTTGAACGCCGACTTCGACTGAGGCGTAACCAAAAGAAGCAAGGACTGCTTGCATTGCAGGGTTGATCACAACCCCTGATCGCAAGATCGTTTCGCCTCCGGTGATTTCGTTGCCACGCTCCACAATTGACCGACCTGGAGCAACACTCTCGAGTATCTCAACTACTGTGTTGTCTTTTAACTCGTGTGCTAGTTCGACCTGCTGAACTGCATTAGCGCCATTGGGGACAGGTGCGCCTGTCATGATGCGAACAGCCTCACCCTCCTTGAGATCGTGATGCCAACCCTTGCCTGCGGCCGACTCACCAACGATGCGCAAACGGACAGGGGCATCGTTGGTGTCTTCGGCCCGAACTGCATAGCCATCCATTTGTGAGCGATTGAATGGTGGCAGGTCCGTATCGGCAACTATGTCCTCGGCCAGCACACGGTCCAAAGAGTTTTGAATCGCTACTCTTTCAGTGGCGAGTCTTCGAGTTTGCTCTTTAACGATCTGAATGGCTTCTGCTACGGAAATCATGATGAAAATCGGCGGTAAAAAACCGAAAGGCCGGTTTGGACCGGCCTCTCAAGGTTGGCGGAGGCATTCAGCCTCTGTTGGTCACTGTCCTCACCCCAGCAACCACATGCGCCGTTGGCGTGAATTGTAGTCAAAAAGAGCGCTGGGTCAATAGCCCAAAGTGGTTATTTGTTTTCAAAAATTGCTGTCTTGATGTGTAGCAGCTATACAAAATCGACGAATCCGTGCGGTAGAGTACACAACTGACAGCTTTGAGACGGCAGCTCGATCGAATCAAACAATCGCAACGATATTTTTGTGTCGCAGAGGTGTGCTTCTAATAGCAAACTTGACACTCCAATCTCGTTCTCTTAGCATGACGCTCGTTTATTTCGGTAACATTGCGATTGATGTTTGATTTGCGGCCGTGCCAACCAAAGAGTTTTTTTGACGAAACTTCGTCTCGTTAGGCGAAGGTAGGCGACAGGGCCACCTTCAGTCAGGCACGTACGTCAATGGTAGACGGCTTCCCTTACAAGGAAGAGGTTGGGGGTTCGAATCCCTCCGTGCCTACCACTTTTGAGATTTCAGGTCTCAGAAAAGATTGAAAAGGTTTTGCGGAGTCGTAGTTCAGTTGGTTAGAACGCCGGCCTGTCACGTCGGAGGTCGCGGGTTCGAGTCCCGTCGGCTCCGCCAGTTATTTTGCTGAGTAGCTCAGAAACAGACACTGGGAGTGTCAAAGAGTTTCTGAGCTATTTTTCCTTAGGCGGAAACTCACCAAAGGAGCAGAAACGATGTTGCTCGACATATCCGATGAGGAACGAGCGTTTTTGATTGAAGTTTTGAGCGCTAAGCAGAATTCAATGCTGCACGAGATTAATCACACTGACACCCTGGATTTCAAGGAAAGACTCAAACGGCAATTCGAGCTCTTAGAGAAGTTTAAGTCAAGAATCGAGCAGGTTCCTTCATCTCAACCGTCCTCTGCTGCCAACTGAGCCTGGAAACTAGCAGGTGCACATGGCACCATCCTTTGAGTATTCTCCAGCGTTTGGCAGCGAGCCGTCTTAACAGTTATATTCTCGCCAAAGAACCCATCCGGATTTACAACCATGCGAGTAGAACTCAAACGTTACAGTTTGCTCAGCGTAACTCTCCTCATTGTGACTGGAAGCGGCCTCTTAATTGACTGGAAGCTGTTACCTCGCGTTGACGCTCAGCAGCGTGACAATCAACAGACTCAACGACCGAGAAGAGTTACCGGGACCGACCAGGGCGACCAAAAGAAACCGAACAATTCGTCTCCCGAAGAGTTGGACGAAGGTGATGTGGTGCGGGTCGATACGCAGCTCGTCTCAGTTCCAGCCGTGGTGACTGACGGCACCGGCCGTCCACTGTCAGGTCTGAAAGCAGAAAACTTTCAACTTATGGAGGACGGGCAACCGCAGACGATCGCCAACTTCGGTACGACAGATGCTCCTTTTGAAATCGCACTACTTCTCGACACCTCAGGGTCGACCCGCGAGGACGTGACACTGATTCGCCAGGCCGCAAATAGTTTCGTGAGCGCATTGCGAACTGGTGACCGAGTCGGTGTAGTGGCTTTCAACCAATCACAAGGGAAGGACCCGATTGCTACGGTTGACCTACTGTCGCCTTTGACCAGTGATCGAAGTGCCTTGAATAAAGCGATTGAAGACGTCGGCAGTAGCAATGGCACTCCGTATTACGATGCGCTCGAAAAAGTTGCTGATGTGATCTTTCGCGATCCACCTACTGACCAGGTTCGGCGGCGCGCCGTTGTTGCATTGACTGACGGCGTAGACTCGGCAAGCAACTCCGACTTTGCTTCTGCGAAATTGAAGCTTTCTCGCGCTGGAATTGCCTGTTATTTCATTCAAGTGAACACAGAAGATTTTGTTGAAGATCGTTTGATGAAAGACTGCCGGGATGACGGGCGTCTGGCTCTGTCTCAAAGACAACTACAGCGTTACCGAGAGATCTTCGTTCCACGTGCTAACGCTGAGGACTACGCAAACTTTTGCCAGATGGGACCATTCGAGAGAATGTCGATCAGCAGGGAACTCTACAATCTTGCACGTCGTGAGATGAACGATCTGGCAAAGACTTCCGGCGGCCGTACTTTCGACGCAACGACTTTATCTGACGCACGGGCCGCATTTTCTCGTGTTGCGGCAGACATTGGTACCCTGTACAGTTTGGGCTACTACCCAACCAACAAAGCTCGTGATGGAAAGTTTCGTTCGATCCATCTCGACATCAAAGGACTAAAAGGTAAGGCAGAGATTCGATCACGCGACGGTTACTACGCGCCGAGCAGATAGTAGTCAGTAGTCACCGGGGCGTATAGGACCTATTCGACCTATAGGACCTATCGGACCTATTTGTGCTGACCAAAGACCACTCCGAAACCCATGTCCCACTTCAACAGAGTCCTCTTAATCGTGCTTGACGGCGCTGGAATGGGCGCGATGCCGGATGCTGCCGAGTGGGGAGATGCAGGCTCCGACACCTTCGGTCACATACTCGAATCTCGACGCCTCGCGTTACCACACTTACAAGAATACGGACTCGGCAACATTCGACCATTAGCGAATCTGACACCCGTTGAAACTCCGATTGGCTCGTACGGGAAGTGCACGCTCCGTTCAAACGGAAAGGACACGACGACAGGTCATTGGGAAATGGCCGGCATCATTCTCGAGCGCGCTTTTCCAACGTATCCAAATGGATTTCCGCCAGCGATCATCGATCGATTCGTTAAAGAGACCTCGGTACCTGGAGTCTTAGGCAACATTCCTGCATCGGGCACGGAAATCATCAAGGTCCTGGGTGAAGAACATGTCAAGACAAAGAAGCCAATTGTCTATACGTCAGCTGACTCGGTATTTCAGATCGCTGCTCACGAAGAAGTCATTCCCATCGAGAGGCTTTACGAGATTTGTGAAATAGCGCGCCGCATCCTTGATGGTGAACACAAAGTTGGTCGTGTTATTGCACGCCCGTTTCTCGGACAGCCGGGCTCCTTCTATCGTACTGAGAATCGCCATGATTACGCGGTACCCCCTCCGCGAGAAAATCTTCTGCCTGCGCTCGCTGATGAAGACCTTGATGTGATCTGTATCGGAAAGATTGCTTCTATCTACGATTCCATCGGGGTTACTCAGGATCTGACAGCGAAAAACAATGAACAATCGATCAACCAAACCATTAAAGCGCTAAGCGAAAAGACAAAGGGTCTGATTTTTTCGAATCTGGTTGATTTCGACATGTTGTACGGACATCGACGAGACACAGAAGGATATGCGAGGGCGCTCGAACACTTCGATCATAGATTGCCCGAGATTGAAGCAGCGATGCGTGAAGACGACTTGATGATGATTACGGCTGATCACGGAAATGATCCAACATTTCCGGGTACTGATCACACTCGCGAGTATGTCCCATTACTCGTGTATGGAAAAACAGCGAGGGGCGTAAACCTGGGAACGCGCAATTCGCTATCCGATATCGGTCAAACTATTGCGGACAATTTTGGCTTGAGACTTTCTGCAGGTGAGAGTTTTTTGAAGAGTTTGTGATCCAGACATTACCCGCTTCACCCGCTTGCTGTTTACAAATGCCGCAACCCTTCAGGTCCGCCGTTTTGTCGAACAGAAGTCCCAACCCCAAACACACGAAAGCTCTTCTGTCGGAGCGCGTCCGTCCTCGGCCGCCCCCGTCGAACAGAAGTCGTTTCGTGTGTTACGGGATGGTGGTCCTGTTCGACAGGGGCGGCCGAGGACGGACGCGCTCCGACAGAAGAGCGTTTGTGTGTTTGGGGGTG
>JADMIO012757521.1_pt1 | contig 20044 bp, 14 predicted proteins | sample 8958161 | NCBI WGS metagenome assembly JADMIO01 (sample SAMN16585339, study PRJNA669376) | soil metagenome | isolation source: Crop rotation soil | place: USA: Cullars Rotation, Alabama | collected 2011 | reverse complement strand
CACCGCCGCGCGCCGCACAGCCGCCTGCACCACCGCCGCCGCCGCCGGCGCCGTAGGCATCGGTGCCCGTGTCGCAACCACCGCTGCCACCGCCACCGCCGCCGCCGCTGCCGTTCTGGCCGGTGCCACCGGTGCCGCCGAGGTTGCCGTACCAGAAGCCGCTCGTGAGATAGCCGCCCGCTACCGCCGTACCACCGGCGCCGTTCGCGACGAGGCCGCCGGTACCGTTGCCCGCGTCGCCACACGTGCCACCGCGCGCGCCCTGGATGCCGAACGGGTTCGACGCGAACGCCGCGTTCTGCCCGGCGATGCCCGGCGTGTTGTCGAAGTCGGGCGGGAAGCTGCAGTCCTCGTCCATCGTGCCGCCCGCACCACCAACGCCGCCGTTCGGTGCGCGTCCGCCCGGACAGCTGTTCGTGCCCGCCGCTCCGCCGCCACCGCGCGAGCTGTCGTTGCACGCGGTGGTGAACTCGTCGCCGGGGCCGCCCGCGCCACCGAACATGAAGCTCTGTGCGTCGACGAAGGCCGCGTCGGTACCGTTGCCGCCGGCGCCACCGGAGGCGCCGTTGCCGCCGACGATCTTGACGCGCTGGAGCTCGAGCTGTGCGCCGTCGACATGGATGCCGTAGCTCGAGCGACCATCGCGTCCCGACGAGCCACCGATGCCGGCGGCGTTCGGCGCCTGGATGATCAGGTCCGCCATCGTCACGGGGACGATCATGTTGTGCGCGCGCACGGCCATGTACTCGCCGGAGCCGCCGGTGCCGTTGTCCTGCGCGCCGACGATCGTCACGCGGTTCGCCGCGTTCGAATACGGGCCGCGCTGCCACGTGACGCTGTAGCCGCCCCACACATTGACGCCGTTCACGAGGACGACGACCTCGTTGTACGTGCCGGTCTGGACGAACACGTTGGGCCGCGAGGATTGCACTGCGCGGATGATGCCGAACGAGATCGTCGCGCACGGCGTCTGGTACGTGAGGCCGCACGTGCCGCTGTTCGCGCCCGCGCCGGAGACGAAGATGCCATTGGTCGCGTCACCGTCGATGCCGTCGCAGTTTTGATCCGTGTATGTCGCGTCCGGATCGTCGGTCGCCGATGGCGGTGCGCACGTGCCCCAGCCGTTGGCGCCCGCGCAGGTCTGCGTTCCGAGGCAGACGTTCCACGGCGTCATGATGTTGCACTGCTGCGTCGCGCCGCTGTTCGCTGCGGTGCAATCGCACGCGCCGCTCGACGCCATGCACTGCTTGTAGTTGACGTTGTTGATGACGACGTTCTCGCAGTCAAAGCCCGTCGGGCAGCCGACCGTGCTGCAGTCGCGCGCGCAGGCGCGGTCTCCGTCGGGATACGTGACGCACTTGTCCATGCCGAGCAGCGTGCACTCGGAGTCCATCGAGCACGTCGTGCACAGCTGATCGGACGTCGGGACGCACACGAATGTGATCTCGCCGTCGATGGAGATGCCGTCGACACCGACGCAACCGTAGCCCGCGGGACAGTTGTTCGTGCAGGTCTGCGTGCACTGGCCGGACGTGCCTACCAGGATGCAGAGATGACTCTCGCAGTCATCGTTGTCGCCGCATGCTTCGCCGAAGCCGTGGCCCGGCGGTGCATCGATCGCCGCGTCCGCTTCCGGCATCGCATCGACTTCTCCGCACGTTGTCGTGTTCGGATCGCATGTCCCTTCGGGCCGGCTCGACGCACAGCCGACAACTACCAACGCGAGCGCGAGCGCGCTCAAGCCCCTCATCATGGGCGAACGATAGCACTCCGCTAACGAGGCACGAGACGGCAAATCTCGACGGGAAGCAGGACGCTGGTGGAATCGATCTTCGCAGGACATCCGGCTGCGATCGGAGCACCGAGCTCGATCGTGTGGGTTTTCTCGTCACCTACGGGGGGACGAACGTGCAGATGGATCGTTCGACGAGTGACAACTGTGGCCGGGGCCACACCCAGTACACGTGGCTCGGCGAGCGCGCGCACGAGCGCATCGATGGAAGCGGCGTCACTAGGCCCGGCCGGCGTGCGAACCCATTCGCCGAGCACCGGGCCGCGCTGATAGGTCACGCCGTCGATGGCGATCTCGTCGATCGTCGTCGGCTCCTCGCGCCACGGAGTCGCGTCCCGGTACGCAGAGGCGCCGCGCAACAGAACTGCGAATGCGTCGGGCGCGAGGCGCAATGCGATCGGCTCTTCGGCGCGCTGGACGAGATTTCCGGGATGCAGCGCGAGGACGATGCCGTCCTGCTGCGTTCCGATCGCGAGTGCTCCGATCGGTTTTGTCGTCGGCGCGACGACCACATCTGACGCGTCGACCGGGCTGCGGAGCACGGTCATGAGCACGGCGACTTCTGCGGGGTTCGCATCGGCGCCATCGATCGTCGGGCGTTTGCGGAGATCGAGCTTCTTGTCGTCGACGAGCGTGACCCACTCGATGCCCACGGGAACGGGCGCTCGCGAACCGATCGCGGCCGGCGGCCCGTGCAGCTTCTCGACGAGCCGGCGCACGGCATCGGCGGCGTCGCGCGGCACACAGCCGTCGCCGGTGGTCGCGGCGAGATAGACCCGTTGTTCGCACGCACCACCGAGCGACACGCGCGTGCCCGCCATCTCGATCGCGATCGCCTCGCCATGCCCCATCGGCGTCGATGGCAGCGTGTCGATCGCGAGCTCGGCGAGGCTGCGCTCGAGCTCGCCGACGAACGCGGGATCGAGGACGAGGTAGCTCGTCGACGCCGTCGACGGCCTCGGGTGCGGAGCGATGCGCCGCGGCGAGCCTTCGACGTGCACGCCATCGATCGTGTACTCCGGCACATTCGCGATCCCGGCGAGCGGCGTGCGGATCGCGAGATCGAGCGGCGATGGCAGGAGCGCGTGCGTGACCCACGCATCGACGAGGTACGAACGATCGCCGATGCGGATCCACGCTTGATCCGCATCCGCCAGCGGCCGTCCGACCCACAGCTCGAGGCGACCACCCGCGTGATCCACCGCGAGGTGCGTGGACGCCGAGTCCTCGCGTGGATCTCGCTTCTCGCTGCGATGCCAACGCGCGCCGCGCAGCGTGGCGAGCAGGCTCGCGATCGGCGCTTGCTCGACCGCGCCCTGCGACGGAGCCGTGCGTCGCCACGGTTGCCCCGTGCCGCGCTCCACCGTCAGGTACGGACCGACCGGATGCGCGGTCCAGCCGAGGCGCGTGACCGTCGTCTCGTCGAAGCCGGGCACGAGTGTCCGGTCCACCGGACCGTCGCGCCTCGCTAGATCGACGACGAGGATCACGAGCAACGCGCCCGCGATCGCAGCGAGAGCGACCAAACCGCGTCGCGTCGCGATCACGAACGCCTCCTCGAGCGTCGGTCAGAAAACTCGACACGGAGGAAGGGAGGAAGGGAGAGGAGACCTGTTGGGGCGCGTCTCGATCGATCGACACGACCGCGAACGCTTGTCACGAGATCGGATTCGTCGCGAAGCGACAACAAGATCTCTCCCTCCATTACTCCATTCCTCCGCGTCGCATTGAGGTCGTACCTGTTGGGGCGGCGCGTCTCGATCGGTCGACACGACCGCGAACGCTTGTCACGAGATCGGATTCGTCGCGAAGCGACAACAAGATCTCTCCCTCCATTACTCCATTCCTCCGCGTCGCATTGAGGTCGTACCTGTTGGGGCGGCGCGTCTCGATCGGTCGACACGACCGCGAACGCTTGTCACGAGATCGGATTCGTCGCGAAGCGACAACAAGATCTCTCCCTCCATTACTCCATTCCTCCGCGTCGCATTGAGGTCGCGATCACGATCGCCTCCGGCGAAGGGGACCGTCCCCTTCGCGTCCGGGATTCGGACTCACCGCGATGGTGGAATTCACCATTCGCGATGCGTGAAGGGGACCGTCCCCTTCGATGCGCGCGAACACGAGAGCGACGCGTGGCGATCACGAGCGCCTCCGGCGCAGCAACACGATCGCACCGCCGATCAGGATCCACGCGAGCGGGATGCCTGCGACCGAGAGCGCGATCACGGCGCGGCGCTGGCCGTCCGTCATCACGAGGCGGATCTGATCCGGGCGACGCGCGGCGACGTCCACCTTCGGCTCGGGTGCCTTCGCGAGGTACCGCAGCGCCTGCGCGAGCCACAGATCGCCGGCGCTCGCATAGCCGGCCAGCGACACCGTCGAGAAATCCTCGGCGGAGCCGAGCGCGATCGTGCGGTCCCCCTTGCCGATCGCGGCGAGTACGATCGGACCCGCGAGATCCTCGGGGCCACGCTCGGCGGATTCCGCGTCCAACGAGGTCTCCGCCCAGCTCTCGGGGGACGCGCTGATCAATGGGCGCGCGCCGTTCTGCGCGAGCACCGCGCGCGGAAGCACCCACATCGTCGGGCGCGCCCCCTGGAAGCCACGATTGATCGGGTGATCCGCGTAGCCCGTGAGGACGAAGATCGACGTCGGGATGTCCTTCAGCGTCCACGCGGGATCGAACGCCATCGCGAACGGCAGCCCGAGCCCGCTCTGCGCGAGCACCGCTTCGAGCCCGGTCTTCGCGATGCGATCGTCACCGCGACCGACGACACGTGCCGGCGCCGCGACGAGGAGCGCGCCGTTCGCGGCGAGGTACTGCTGCACGACGAGGGCTTCCTCGGACGAGAGCGGCGACGACGGACCCGCGACGACGAGCACCGAGCAGCGCGGAGGAATCGCGGCGGCGAGCGTGACCGCTTCGATCGACATGCCCTCTCCGCGCAGGCGCTCGGCGACGAGCGACCAGTCCGCGCGCGTGTCCGTGATCTCGAACGGCAGCTCGCCGTGCCCGGCCGTGGTGCACACGGTGATCGGCGTGGTCATGGCCATCTGCGCGAGCGCGCCGGACAGGGAGCGCTCGACGACGAGCTGCTCGACGCTCGCGGCGCCATCGATGCTCTCGATCGTCGCGAGCGACAACAGGTCGATCACGCGGCGCTTGCCATACGCGTCGACGATCACCGCTCCACCGTTCGCGAGGTTCTTCGGCAGCACGCCGGCCGCTCGCGCGACGGCGGCGTTTCCGGACGCGTCCAGCGGATCGACGACCCGCACCGTGATGCCCGGCAGCTCGCCGACGAGCCGCACGACGCGCGTGACCTCGTCGTACAGCGGATCGAGCGCGCCGAGCGACGGCCGCACGACCGTCAGCGTCGCGCGATCGACGTTCGCGATCACCGCGCGCGTTTGGGGATCGAGCGAGTTGCGTCCGCTCGCGCTGACATCGATGCGCGCGGGATGCCGGATCGCGAGCGCGAGTGCGAGCACGCCGATCAGCGCGACGAGCAGCGTCGCGGCGATGCGAATGCGCACCTCGCTCTTGCGCCGGCGCCCCACGCACGAGAGCGCGATCGCGAGCGACAGCCCGGTGATCGCGAGCAGCGTCACGAACAGCACGGGCACGGCGCCTAGCTCGCCGCGCGCGAACGCCGCGAGCGCACCGCGCACGCCGACAGCGGACAGCGCGGCCGCCAGCGTCGGATGATCGACGGCCAGATCCGGCGCGAGCGAGGGCAATTCTCCGACGAGAAACAGCCCGATCAGCAGCGCGAACCCGAGTGCACCCGCTCCGAGCGTCGAGCTCATCGCCGCGCTCGCGGCCACGGTCCACGCGAGCAGTGCCGCACCGATCGCGATCGCTCCGAGGTAGCCCGTCGCGATCGTCGCGATGTCCCATCCGCCTCCGTCGCTGCGAAACGCGGCGACGACCGCGAGATACGCGAGCGTGGGGATCCACAGCAGCGCGTAGATCACGGTCGCGGCGAGCCACTTGCCGACGACCGCCGCACCCTCCCCGGCCTGCGCCGTGAGTAACAGCTCCCACCCGCCCGTCTTCTTGTCATCCGCGATCGCGCGCATGCCGAGGAGCGTGAGCACGACGAGCGACAGCACCCACGTGAGCAAGGTGCCCGCGAGCTGTTGCTCGAGCAGTGCGCCGAGCGGCGCGGGCTTGCGCGGATCCGAAAGCACACCGACGAGCCCTGCGAACGCGACACCTTGCACGACGAGGAACACGCCGCCGACGACATAGACGATCGGCGCGCGCAGCATGACGTGCAGCTCCCGCCTCAGCACCCAGTAGGCGGCCTTCACGAGGACTCCATCAGCGAAACCACGGCGGCTTCGAGGCGCTCGCTCTTCGTCTTCTCGCGAAGCTCGTCGGGGGTGCCATCGGCGACCACCCTTCCCTTATGGATCACGACGACGCGCTGGGCGAGCGGCTCGAGGTCCGCGACCGCGTGGCTCGACACGAGCACCGCCCGGGCCTTCGCGGCGGCTACGAGGTGCTCGCACAGCGCCTTGGTCTGCACGGGATCCATGCCACTCGTCGGCTCGTCGAGAATCAACAGCGGCGGATCGCCGAGCAGCGCGTCCGCGAGGCCTACGCGCTGGCGATAGCCCTTGGACAGCACGCCGATCGGCCGCTTCGCGACGTCGGCGATATCCGCCTGCTCGATCGCCTTCGCGACCGCGTCGTCGCGAAGCTGCTTCTGGCGCGCGCGCAGCCGCAGATGATCCATCACGGTCAGCTCGTGCGGTGCGGGCGCTTGCTCCGGCAGGTAGCCGAGCTTCGCCTGCGCACGTGCGCGGTCGCGCGCCATCGCGATGCCGTCGATCGTCACGTCGCCCGCGTCGGGATCGAGAAATCCCGTCGCGATGCGAAGCAGCGTGGTCTTCCCCGCGCCGTTGCGCCCGACGAGCAGCACGGCCTCACCGGCAGCGACCGCCAGCGAGACGCCCGCGAGCGCCTTCCACGAGCCGTACGATTTCTCGACGTCGCGAAGCGCGAGCATTAGTCGTTGTCGTTCGCGCGATTCAGCGGCAGGCGAATCTCGAACGTCGTGCCGCTCGAGCCGGTGTCACAGCGAATGGTGCCCTTGTGATCGTCGACGACACGCTTGACGATCGCGAGCCCGAGACCCGTGCCGCCCTTGCGACCCGTCGCGAACAGCTCGAACAGCCGCGCGTGAATGTTCGGCGGAATGCCGGGCCCCGTGTCCTTCACGAGGATCACGAACTGATCGTCCTCGCGATCGATCACGATGCGCAGCTTGCCGCCATCGGGCATCGCGTCGACCGCGTTGCTCGTCAGGTTGTGAAACACGCGCAGCAGCTTCTGCTCGTCGAAGAATGCGATGCCGTCGTAGCGAGCTTCGACCATGAAGTCGATGTTGCGCCCCGCGACGGCCGTGCCGAGCTGCGTCGCGAGCTCCTCGGCGAACTTGTTGATGTAGACCTTGCGCACCACGAGGTCCGAATCACCGCGCGCGAACGCGAGCACTTCGCGCGTCATGCCGGCCATGTGATCGAACTGGCGCTGGATCTGCTCGACGTACCGCTCGCGCTGCTCGGCTTCGTCGGCCGCCGCCATGAGCTGCGCGTAGCCCGAGATGATCGTCATCGGTGTCTTCAGATCGTGCAACAGGCCCGCGAGCATGCGCCCGATCGACGCGAGGCGATCGCGATTGCTCTGCTCGCTGCGCCGGCGCGCCGTGCTGATCGCGTTTGCCGTCTGCGCCGCGATGAGCACGAGGAGCTTCAGGTCCTCCTCGTTCCACGGACCATCGCCATCGCGCGCGCTGCGGCGCTGATCGATGATCTCGATCCCGCCGATCACCTCCTCGCCGTCGACGAGCGGCGCGACCATCAGGTGCTGCGGACGCACGCCGGCTTCCTCGGCCACCTCGGACGCGTGACGCGGATCCTTCGTCGGATTGTCGACGATGATCGGCTGCCGGTGCGCGATCGCCCACCCGAGTAGTCCCGTGCCGTGCGGCAGCGTGCGCTCGATCAGCCTCGGCGCCGCCGGTCCCTGCACCGTGCGGAATCGCAATGCGCCGTCCGGATCGACGAGCGCGATCGATCCGGCGCCACCACCGAGCACCGTGATCGCCTGCGCGAGAATGCGCGACAACAGGTCATCGAGATCGAGAGCTGCGGAGAGCTCCTTCTCGACCTCGTACAGCGCGTTGAGCTCGCGACCGCGACGCTCGAGATCGCGGCGTGCGCGCGACAGCTCCTGGTTCTGCGCGACCATCGAGTGATAGAGGCGCGCGTTCTCGATCGCGATCGCTGCTTGCGCGGCGAGCGCCGTGAGCAATTCCTCGTCGGCACGCTTGAACGGTCCATCGTGCTTGTTGAGCACCTGCAGCACGCCGACCACGCCGCCGAGCGCACCGAGCATCGGCACCGTCAGGATCGTGTTCGTGCGATACCCGCTCTTCAGATCCACCGCGGGGTGAAATCGCTGATCCGCATAGGCGTCCGGGATGTTGACGATCTCTCGCGTCTGCGCGACCCAGCCCGCGATGCCGTCGCCCACCTGCAGGCGGATCTCGACGCGCTCGCCGCCGTCGGTGACCTTGGACCACAGCTGCTGCCCATCCTCGGACAAGAGATAGAGCGTCGAGCGATCGGCCTCCATGAGCTCGGTGACCTTCGCCATGATCAACGCGAGCAACGTGTCGAGATCGCCGGTCTCCGTGAGGGCGCGGCTGACCTCCTGGACGAGCGCGACCTTCTTCTGCTCGCGCTGGAGCTGCGCCTCGAGCGAGTGGACGGACAAGGCCGGGTCGCTGATGGACCCCGCTGCACCCTGCGGTGCCAGCCCCTTGCCTTCCGACATGGACGCCATCCTACCCCAAGGAGTGCCTGGCTACTCCATGCCGCGGCGGCGCAGGTCGTCCTCGTCGAGACCCTCGAGGTGACCGATCTCGTGCAGCAATGTGTCGCGAATCTGCTCGGACAGCTCCGCGCGGGTCTTCACCGCCCGCGCGAGGTTCTTGCGATAGAGAGCGATCGACGGCGGATCATCGCCGGGCTGCGGCGGCAGCTGTGCGGCGTGCCCGACCGGTCCGCGATAGAGCCCGAGGATGGTCGGTGGGAACGGTGGCTTGACCGCCGCGAGGTCGGCGGCATCGGGTAGGTCCGCGACGTCGATCTTGATCGCGAGGACGCGCGCCTTCTTGTCCGCGGGAAGCGACGCGACGACCGCATCGACCTCCTTCTTGAATTCCTCGACGGGGATCAGGACCGGCGCGGTCAGCTCGAGCGGCGCGAGCTGGCGCGCCCGCTCGAGCTCGCCATCCGCTTTCGCGATCTCGCCGAGCTGCTCGAGCGTCAGTCCCATCATCTGATGCGTGTACGCGTCATCGGGCTGGATCGCGAGCGCCTTGGCGAGCGTCGCGCGCGCGTCCGTGAACTTCGAGAGATCGAACAGCGCCACGCCCTTCTCGTGCAGCGCGTCGCCGCGGCCGGGGGCGAAGCGAAGCGCGGCATCGATCCGCGAGAGCGCCTCGTCGCTGCGACCGAGATCGTTGAGCGCTTGTGCCTCGAGCACCGCGAGGTCCGCCGACAGCGGCGCGTTGCGACGGCGGCGTGCCTGCGCTCGCCGGCTCCCGCGCTGTGCGAGCTCGAGTCCGAGGCGAAGCGCATCGCGACCGCGCTCCCCTTTGCCGTTGATGTAGAAGTCAGCGACCGCGCGCAGCGTCTCCGGATCGTCCGGATCGAGTGCGAGCGCGAGCGAGTACGCGACCTGCGCCTCGTCATCGCGACCGAGCGCCGCGAGCGATGCACCGCGCAGGTGGTGCGCCTCGACGGACGTCGGCGTGATATCCGCCGCGCGATCCGCGCAGGTCCACGCTGCACCGTACGTGGCCTTCTCGATCTGGCGGTTCGCTTCCTCGAGCAAGAGTCCGACGCGCGCCTCGTCATCGGCCACCTCGGACAGCGCGGCCGGACACTCGACGACGTTCTCCTCGTGATGCGGCCGCAGCGTCGCGCCTTCGAGCAGTGGCTTGGACGGCGTGGCCCCCGTCGACGCCGCGACACCGGGCGAGGGAATCGTGGGTGGCGCGGGCGCGGGCGGCGGCGCGTCGTTCGAGGCTCGGCAAGCCGCGAGAACAACGACAAAAGCGGCGGCCGCGCGCATCTGGCTAGTCTACCGGGTCGGAGGTCAGAACGCGAAACTCCAAAATCGAGTTCAGCGGTCGTACAGCACGTAGGTCCCACCACCCGCAGGACCGCCGTTGCTGGTATTGGCGGTGCGCGTCGCGACGATGATCTCGGCGGGTGCGACGCCATCGAGATCCACCCGCACGATTCCGCGTGGTTCGCCGAAGTTCGCGCGCGATCGAGTCGCGACGTCACCGACCTTGCCCTCCGCGAGGTCGAACATGTAGCTGCCCGCTCCGAGCGAGTTGTTGAACAGCTGCGCCACGGATTGCTGTCCACCGATCACCGCGAGGACATCGACCGCACCCTGGCCATCGAGATCGATCGGCGCCGCGAAGCCGAACTCGGCGGCCGCGGGGAGATCGAGCACGCGGGCCGCTTCGAACTCGAGCATCGCCGAGCCGCGGTTCGCGTAGATCCACACGACGAGGTCGTGCATGACCGCGATCTCCGCATCGCCGTCTCCGTCGAGATCCGCGAGGAACAAGTTGCGCGGCTTGTTCGCCGTGGCGCGATCGAGACGCGTACCGAAGGCGGGCACCGTCGCTCCGATCGCGGTGGCGTTGAGGAACAGCGAGAGCTCGCCGGTGTTCTTCGACAGCACCGCGATGTCTGCGCGGCCATCCCCGTCGGCGTCGGTGGACAGGATATCGATCGGCTCCTGCGGCGTCGTGAAGTCGGTCCGCGCACCGAACGCGATCGCCCCCGTCGTCGACGCGTTGAGCCGCACGCCGAGCGTGCTCGTTCCCGAGAACCCGCCGTCGAGGATCGACGCGAGATCGGGCGCGCCATCGCCATCGATGTCGGCCGCGACCACGCCGATCGTCGGAGCAGAGCTCGACTCGGGGATCAGAAGCGGCGCCTCGAACGCGAGCGGTCCGCCGGGCTGCGTGATGTTGCGAAGGATCACGAGCCCGTCGGGCTTGCTCGCGGTGATCACGTCCTGCCGGCCATCGCCATCGAGATCGGCGACCGTGATGTCGACCGGATCGCTGCCGCCTTCGAAGCGATAGGGCGTGACGACGTAGTCCTTCGGCGCGGTGGTGCGGTTCACGAGGATCGCGATCGAGTCCGTCTGCGCGTTCGCGACGACCACATCGGAGCTGCCATCGCCATCGAAGTCTCCGACCGCCAGCGCATCTGCGCCCGTCGGATCGAGGCGGTTGGCATCCTCGTAGCTGACGCCATCGGACGTGATCTCGATCGTCACCGTTGCCGTCACACGATCGATCTCGTACACGAACGAGTCCGGCCCGAAGTAGCCCGGGGCGGGGATGTAGTGGCCCTGGTAGGTGTCGAATGCTCCGTGCGCCGGCCCCTCCACGATGTCGATCCCGTAGCTGTACAGGTGCTCGTCGTTCGCGCGAAGGTCGGTCGACGAGATGGAGCCTTGATCGTCCTCGGCGATGACGAAGTGATCGTCGTGCGCGACCGGCGGCTCGTTCTGCTGATCCGAGTCGTCATCACATGCTCCCGCGAACGCGATCGCGATCCACAACCAGTGGTTCCTCATGATCCCTCCACGTCCATTGACGGACATCTGGGCACGGGCAGTCAAACCGTTGCCTCGATCTCACGGTAGGCTCGCTGGGCGATGAGAACCGACGAGGTCTGGCACATCGTCGAAGCGCGACGCGAAGACGGCAAGTCCGCGCTGTTCCGCATTCGTGATCTGGAGCGCGTGCCCGGGCAAGAGAAGATCTTTGTCGTCGAGCTCCCCTACCCGCCCACGCAGCTCTCGCGACTGCCGGATGCCGCGTCCTACCGGCGGCTCGCGACGTTCGAGGAACAATGGGTGCGGCCCGCGTGCGCGGCGCTCGGCTGGACATTCGTCGCGGTGAAGACCGAGGACGGTTCGACGTTCATCTATCTCTACGGCGCCGGCGATACGCAGCCGATGATCGCGAAGCTGTCTCCCTTCGACGGGTCACTGGCGTTCTTCGACGAATGGGACGCGACGTGGGACGAGTACGCCGCGCTGCGCGAGCTGCTCGCCGAGGCGAACGCGCTGAAGAATGCCCCCATGACGAAGGCTCCCGCGAAGAACAAGCCGGCCCCGAAGAAGAAGAAGACGGCGAAACCGAAGGCCAAGCCCAAGGCCAAGCCCAAGAAAAAGTAATGCTCGAGTGGCTGTCCGAGCTGCTGTCGCCGGCGTTGCACGGCGAACGGGTCCGCGAGCGAATCGCGGCGCAGACCATCGTGCCGATCGCGCAGGTCGCCGATGGTGCGCGCGCGTGCATCACCGGGACGGTCGAGGCGGTGGGAAATCTCGTGTCGCCGATGACGAACCAACCCTGCGCGGGATGGTTCCTCTCGATCGAAGAGACGGGCATGGCGGATCGGCGCTTCGCCGGTGCGCTGGCGTGCCACGGCGAGATGGTCGTGCGCGATGACACGGGGAGCGCACTCGTCGTGTTCGAGGGCTCGCGCTTCGCGTGGCCAACGTCGACCTCCGACGACTGGCCGAGCGGGCTCGCGACGAGGGCAAAATGGACGGCGACGGAGCGCGACGCGTTCGCGCGATCCAAAGCGCGCTTGAACTATCCCACCAGCTCCGGTGTTCGCTTTCACGAGCACGCCATCTTTGCCGGCGCGCGCATCTACGTGTACGGCCACGCGCAACGCGAGCCCGATCGCGGCCAGGTGGATGCCGACGTGATCGGATACCGCGGCGATGCTCCGACGCGCCCGGTGTTCTCGGGCACGCGAAAGATCCCACTGATGCTGGCAGACACGACGCGCCACCGTAGGATCCGATGAGCATGATCACGCGCCGACGATTTCTCGCCGGGACTGCCGCATCGACTGCGCTGCTCGCGTGCCGTCGCGGCCCGCTCGTGCGAACGCCGGTCCCCGAGATCACGCATGGCGTCCAGGTCGGCGACGTCGGCGGTGGGAGCGCGATCGTGTGGGCGCGCTGCAGCGAGCCGGCGCGGATACTCGTCGAGGTGTCCGGATCGGCGTCGTATCGGAATCCGCGGACGTTCGCGGGTCCGGTCGTCGGGCCCGACACGGACCACGCCGGTCAGATCGCGATCGAAGGGCTCGCGCCCGGGCAAACGATCTCGTACCGCGTGAAGTTCGAGCGCGAGGCCGATCGCGGCGCGAGCGCGTGGACGACGGGCACGTTCGCGACGCCGCATGCGGACAAGGTCCGCTTCGTGTGGACCGGCGACGTGTGCGGCCAGGGCTACGGGCGCAATCCCGAGTGGGGTGGCCTGCGCGGCTTCGCGACGATGCGAACGACGCAGCCCGCGTTCTTCCTCCACTCGGGCGATCTGTTCTACGCGGACAACCCGATCCTCCCCGAGCACCAGGCGAACAACGGTCGCACGTGGAAGAACATCTCGAACGAGCGCGTCGCTCGCGTGGCGCAGGAGCTCGACGATTTTCGCGCGCGGCTCGCCTACAACCTCGAGGACGATCACGTCCGTGCGCTCGCCGCCGAGGTTCCGATCATCGCGCAATGGGACGATCACGAGACGCACAACAACTGGTGGCCCGGTCAGATCCTCGACGACGACCGCTACACGATCGAGCGCGATGCGGGAAAGCTCGCGGCTCGAGCGCTGCGCGCGGTGCGCGAGTGGATGCCGATCGGCGGACCGACCGTGAATCGCGTGATCCACTACGGACCGCTGCTCGACGTGATCGTCCTCGATCTCCGCACGTGGCGTACGCCGAACGACGCGAACACCGGCGAGACCGGCGCGATGCTCGGCGCGCCGCAAGCGGACTGGTTCGTCGAGCAGCTCGCGCGATCGAAGGCGCGATGGAAGATCGTCGCGTGCGATCAGCCGATCGCGCTCGTCATCGGCGACGGCCCCGGCGATCTACTGCAGGAAGGCTACGCGAACCGAGGTGGTCCACCGCTCGGGCGCGAGAAGGAGCTCGCGCGCGTGCTCGCCGCGATCAAAGCGCGCGGTGTGCAGAACGTCGTGTGGCTCACCGCCGACGTGCACTACGCTGCGCATCACGCGTTCGATCCTGCTCGCGCGTCGGGTAGCGACTTCACGCCGTTTCACGAATTCGTCGCCGGTCCGATCCACGCGGGCACGTTCGGACCCAACGCGCTCGATCCGACGTTCGGCCCGGAGCTGAAGTTTCAATGGGCTCCGCCCGTCGGCACGGGCAACCTCGCGCCGTGGGACGGTCTGCAATCGCTCGGTGTCGTCGACGTCACGGATGCCGCGCTGCGCATCGCACTTGTCGGGATCGATGGTCGCGAGCGGTACGCGGTCGATCTCCCCGCGACCCGTTGATACGATGGTGGGGTGAGGGCTACGTGCGTCACCGTGCTCGTCATGCTGCTCGGCTCGGGTTGCAAGAACATCCTCGGCCTCGAGAGCGGCGTCGTGGGTACGAGCGACGGTGCGATCGGCGATGACGATGCGACGAGCGACGGCCCGCCCGGCGATGCGGATGTCGATGCGATGATCGATGTGATGCCGGACGCGCGGACGTGCTTCGGCGCGTTCCAGCAGATCTGTCTGACCCAGCCCGTCCCGGACACGCTCGCGATCACCATCACGACCGTTGTCACGACGTGCAGCGAGACGCAGACGATCAATGGCGTCCCCGTCTGCATTCGCTCCGCGAAGCACATCTCCGTCGGCTCCGGAGCCACGCTGCAGACCACGGGCGCCGCGTTGGTGGTGCTCGTCGCCACCGAAGACATCACGATCGCCGGCACGCTCGATGGGTGGAACGCGGGCGCACCCTCGTGTGGAAACAACGACGCCACGGGATCGGGGACGGGCGGACCCGGTGGAAGCTTCGTCGCACAAGGCGGTGGCGGCGGCGCCGGTGGTAGCGGGGGCGCGGCGATGGCTGCCCTCGCCGCCGAGCCGACGATCACGAAGTTTCGCCGCGGATGCTCCGGTGGTGACGGTGGCTCGGCCGCGCCACCCGGCGGTCCCGGCGGTCTGGCGGGTACCGGCATCTTCCTCGTGGCTCCGACGATCCATCTCGCATCGACCGCGCTCATCAACGCGTCCGGCTACGGCGGAGCCGGCGGCGACAACGATCGCGGTGGTGGCGGCGGCGGTTCCGGTGGGCTCGTGGTCCTCGACTCCGACACGCTGTTGATCGATGCGGGCGCACGCGTGCTCGCGCTCGGTGGTGGCGGTGGCGGCGGCGGCGGCAATGCCGGCACAGCGGCGGATGGAACTCGCAGCACGAGCTCGACCCCAGGCATGGGTGGCCACGGCGGTGCCGGTGCGTCGGGCGATGGTGGTAACGCGAGCCTGTCGACCGGTATGAGCGGTGGCCCCGGCGGGAATGGTCACGGCGGTGGCGGCGGTGCGGGGAGCGTGGGCGCCATCCTCGCAACGGCAACCACGCCGACGAACAACGGGACGGTAGCGCCCGCGCTGCGAGCACCATGAAGCATGCGATCGCGATCGCGCTGTCCGTGTTCGGATGCAAGAACATCCTGGGCATCGACGATCCGACGCTCGTGGGCGATGGCGGCACCGACACCACCGGGACCGACACGATCTCCGACGCGGCGCCGTGCATCGGAACGTTCGCGCGCGTGTGTTTGACCGAGCCCATCCCGCAGACCATCGACTACACCGCCGACACGGCGTTGAACGCGTGTGACGATCTTCGCCTCGTCGACGGCGTCGAGCTCTGCGTCGTCGCGGCGGAGCACATTCACGTCGCATTCGGAGCGACCGTGCAGACAGCGCAGGTCGATCCGATCTTCGTCTTCGTCGCCACGAGCGACATCGAGGTCGCGGGCACGCTCGATTACTGGAATGCGGGCCCGGATCCGGTCTGCAACGGCGGCGTGGCGAACGCCCCGAACGGCGGAGCCGGCGGCAGCTTCGGAACCACGGGCGGACGCGGGGGGCCCAAAGGGAGTGGCGGGACCGAGATCCTTCCCGGCTCGGTCGTCGTGCCGACGACGATTCGCAAGGGATGCGCCGGAGGCAGAGGCGGCAACTCCGGCGGGCTCGGCGGAGCCGCGGGCGGCGCGATCGTGCTCATGGCGCCGACGATCCACCTCGCGTCGACGGCGCGGATCAATGCATCGGGTGGCGGTGGCATCGGTGCGCTCACCGGTCAGCGCGGTGGCGGTGGTGGCGGATCCGGCGGGCTCGTCGTCCTCGATTCGACGGTGCTCGACATCGACGTCGGCGCGGTCGTCATCGCGATCGGCGGCGGTGGAGGCGAAGGCGCCGGGCAAACATCGGGCGGATTCGATGGCGCACGCGGCATCGCGGCGGATCCCGTGGTCGCCGCGGCGGGCGGCGGCAACATGACGGGAACGGCGGGCGACGGCGGCGATGGTGGAACCGTCGGGGACGGAATCATCGGTCAGCACGCAGCCGGCGATCCCGACAACGGCGGCGGTGGTGGCGGGGGCGGTACCGGCGTCATCTACGTCACGTCGGCAGCTCCCACGATCATGGGCGCGGTCGTTCCGGCGGCACGACCGCCTCCCTAGACGCCCCTACGCGTCGGCCCAGTTGTCCGCGATGCCGATATCGACCTCGAGCGGAACGGCGAGCTTGTAGACGTTCTCCATCTCGACGCGAAGGATCTCGCCGATCGCGGGCGCATCTTTCGGCGGCGCTTCGAACACGAGCTCGTCGTGCACGGTGAGCAGCATCTTCGCGGGCAGCTTGTCCTTCGCGATCCGGCGCGCGGTCGCGAGCATCGCGAGCTTGATGATGTCGGCGCCCGCGCCCTGCATCGGCGTGTTCTGCGCGACGCGCTCGGCGGCGTGACGGGCCTGCGGGCTCTTGCTCATCAGATTCGGAATCGGTCGCCATCGGTTGAGCAGCGTGCGCGCCCCGCCCTGCGCGCGCGCCAGCGTGACGATGTCGTCCATGAACTTGTGGATCGTGGGGAAGCGCTGGAAGTAGCGACGCGAATACTCCGCGGCTTGCGTGCGCGAGATCTCGAGCGTGCGCGCGAGACCGAAATCGCTCTGGCCGTACGACAGGCCGTAGTTGACCGCCTTCGCGATACGACGCTGCTCGGGCGTGACTTGCTCGCGCGGCACGTCGAATACTTCGGCCGCGGTCTGCGTGTGCACGTCGACCTTGTCGCGGAACGCGGCGCCGAGCTTCGCGTCGTTCGAGAGGTGCGCGAGGATGCGCAGCTCGATCTGCGAGTAGTCCGCGGCGATCAGCACGTGGCCCGGTGCGGCGACGAAGCCGCGACGGATCTGGCGACCGAGCTCCGAGCGGATCGGAATGTTCTGCAGATTTGGATCCTGCGACGAGATGCGACCGGTCTCGGCGACGACCTGGTTGAACGTCGTGTGCACGCGGCCGGTCTTCGCGCTGACCAGGGGCGGCAGCGCGTCCAGGTACGTGCCCTTGAGCTTGCTGATCTCGCGATGCTCGAGGATCGGCTTGATCATCGGGTGCGCGTCGATCAGCGCTTCGAGCGTCTCCGCCTCCGTCGACCATCCGGTCTTCGTGCGGCGCACGCCCTTGGTGTCCATGCCGAGCTTGTCGAACATCAGCTCGCCGAGCTGCTTGGGCGAGCCGATGTTGAACTCCTGCCCGGCCGCCGCATAGATCGTGCGTTCGAGCTCCTCGAGCTTCTTGCCGACCTCCGCGCCGAGCTTGCGGAAGTGAGCCACATCGATGTGGATGCCGATGCGCTCGATGTCCGCGAGCAAGAACGCCACCGGCAGCTCGACGTCGCGATATAGCGACGACAGGCCGCTCTCCTCGAGCCGCTTCGGCAGCTGCGGGCCGATCGCGCCGAGCGCATGCGTGACCGCGCCTGCCCACGGCGCCGCGCGCTCGACGTCGATGCCTTCGAGCGAGTACTTGGCCTTGCCGGCAATCGTCGCGCGCGCCGGCAGCAGCACGCCGCCGAGGCGTTGCGCGACCGCTTCGCCGGGCTCCGCCTCCGCCGTGGGATCGAGCAGGAACGCCGCGAGCATCGTGTCCTCGACGATGCCGGCGATCAGCACGTGATCGAACAGGTGATCGTTCTCGAGCGTCCGGCGGATCGTCTTCGCGTCGTGGACGATCTTCTCGATCGACGCGTTCGCGAGCACATTCCGCAACGGCAACAGATCCGTCGCCACCGGCGGCGCGGGCGCTCCGATGTAGCGATGCCCGAGCGGCAGATACGCCGGCGCCATTCCGGGTACCGCGATCACCATCGCGACGAGCCCTGCCTTCTCGGGCCGCTCGGGATCGAGCTCGATCGTCAACGCGATCCGCTTCGCCTTCGTCGCCGCCGCCGCGAGCTCCGCGATCGCGTCGGGCCGCGAGACGATCTTCGGCTCCGGTGCACTCTCGATCGATGCGACGAGCGCCGTCGTCTCGGGCGCCGGCACGACGATGACGTCCTCTCCGGGCGGCATTCGCATCTTCACCTTGTCGACGAGCAGCGTGAACTCGAGCTCGGTGAACCGCTGATACAGCTTCGGCAGATCCCAGCCGGTCGCGACGAGGCTCTCGAGATCGCGCGGCAGCGGGACGTTGTCGCGAAGCTCGACGAGCTTGCGCGAGATCTTGATGCGCTCGAGCTGCTCGGGATCGCCGAACGGCTGCTTGACCTGGATGCGCGGCACCACCGGGTTCTGCGCGATCAGGTTCTCGAGCGTGCCGTACTGATCGAGCAGCGCCGCCGCCGTCTTGTCGCCGACGCCGCGAATGCCCGGGATGTTGTCGCTGGTGTCACCGACGAGCGCGAGGAAGTCCGGAATCTTCTCCGGAGGCACGCCCATCTTCTTGATCACCTCTTCGCGCGTGTACGTCTTCTGATGGAGCGCGTCGATCATCGAGACGCCCTCGCCGACCATCTGCATGATGTCCTTGTCGGCGCTGTAGATGACGACCTCCCAGCCCTTCGCACGCGCTTGCTTGACGAGCGTCGCGATCACGTCGTCGGCCTCGACGCCGGGCACCGTCACGACCGGCCAGCCGAGCTCCTCGACGATCGGCGTGAAGTACTCCATCTGGACTTGCAGCTCTTCGGGCGGCGCCTTGCGCGTGGCCTTGTACGGCTCGTACATCTCCGCACGAAATGTCTTCACGCCGCTCTTGTCGTCGAACACGACGCAGATCCGCTTCGGCGCGGTGTCCTCTTCGAGCCGCATCAGCATGCGCGTGAACACGTAGAGCGCGCCCGTCGGCATGCCCTCGCTCGTCGACAGCCGCACCTCGCGCCGCTCACCGCGCGAGATGTTCATCAGGCCGTAGTGGGCACGGAAGATGTAGCCGTGCCCGTCGACGATGTAGAGCCGTTCCGGCATTCGGCCGGCACCATAGCCGATCAGAACAGCAGCGTGTATCCGAGGAACGCCGCTCCCGCAGTCCCCGCAAACACCAGCACGTGCGCGATCACACCGGGCCGCTTCTCTTCCTTCGCCGGCTCCGGCGCCGGTGCGTGCGCTTGCAACGATGACAGCTCGCGACGCGCTGCTTCGAGCCGCGCCTCGGTGTTCGCGGCTTCGACCTTCTTGCGCTCGAGCTCGGCGATCTCGTCGATCAACGCACTCGCCCGCTCGCCACGAGCGGCTTCGTCGTCCTTGTACATCACTTGTAGCCCTTCTTGGCCGCGGCCTTCTTCGTCGACTTCATGAGCTCGGTGTCGAGCGACGGCGCGTTCTTGTCGCCGTTCTTCGCCTGATCGGCCGCGATGAACGCCGCACGCTGCGCTTCGAGCTCGCCGATCTTCTTCTTCAGCTCGGCACGCTTCTTCGCGTAGCCCTCGATCGCCGCGGTCTTCTCCGCAACGGTCTTGCCGCGAAGCTCCGCGGGCAGCTCCTCGTCCTTCGCGGTCTCGAGGAACTTGCCGTCGTTCTCGAGCCGATCGACGAGGTCCCAGTTGCGGTTGTCGTACGCCTTCTTGCTCTTGAGCTGCATGCGCTCGATCGCGACCTTCTTCGACATCTTTGCCGACGACGAATCGGCCAGCGACTGGCGCTGCTTGGACAGCTCGCCGAGCCGGCCGTACGAGATGTACGTCTGGTTCAGCTCGTTACCGAGGCGGAGGATCTCGTCGTCCTGCGGGGTCGCGATCGCCGTCGCGACGCGGTCTTTCCAGCACATTGGGATCCTAAGCTTAGAATTCCACGTGGACAAGTTG
>JADMIO011260390.1_pt1 | contig 20052 bp, 15 predicted proteins | sample 8958161 | NCBI WGS metagenome assembly JADMIO01 (sample SAMN16585339, study PRJNA669376) | soil metagenome | isolation source: Crop rotation soil | place: USA: Cullars Rotation, Alabama | collected 2011 | reverse complement strand
GACCCTCGACCCTCGACCCTCGACCCTCGACCCTCGACCCTCGACCCTCGACCCTTAACCCTCGACCCTTAACCCTCGACCCTCTAATGCGCGCTCGCGTAGCTGTGGCATTGTGCGTCAGTATCACTGCCTGTCACCGACAGCTGTCGATCGAGAATCACACTTCTCATATGGCGTCTGCGAGCAGTGGTGTCGTCCTGCAGGACTCGCCGCGATTGCCCGCCAGCAACGGCAACGCCGCGGCGCGGCTTGCGGCGAGTCCGCGCCGCGGCGAGTGGGTCAAGATCGCCTACGAGCCGGGATCGCGGGATACGATCATGGCGTGGATGGTGCAGCCGGCATCGCGAGCAAAGGCGCCGGTCGTTGTGATCGTCCATGACATCGGCGGATTGTCGGCGTGGGCACGTGCGGTTGCCGATCAAGCGGCGTCCGAGGGTTTCATCGCGCTTTCGCCCGACTTCACCTCGCGCGCTCGCGGCGCGCCGAGCGTGGAGGAGTTGCCGCGCGATTCGGTCGGCAAGTTGATGGCAACCGTGAACTCGGGTGAACGAAACCGCCTCATCAGCGCGGTGGCGAAATATGCGATGGCTCTGCCCAACGCCGAGCGGAAGTACGGTGTCGTCGGGTACTGCTGGGGAGGCTCCACCGTGTTCATGCACGCGGTGAACGGCGGAGCGAGCGGCTTCTCCGGCGGCGTCGCCTATTATGGACTTCCGTACATGGACAGCGAAGGACCGAACGCGGATTCCCTCGCGAAGATTAGAGTTCCTGTAATGCTGTTCAACGGCTCGAAGGATGCGCGCATCGGCGCCGCCATGCCGGCCGTCGACGCCGCGATGAAAAGGCTGGGAAAGACCTACACCAGCACGAACTACGAGGGTGCGACGCACGGCTTCATGCGGTCGCAGGACGATCCGAAAGCACAGCGCGATCTCGCGGAAGAAGCCGCGAATCTCAACGCCACCAAAGACGCGTGGCCGAGGACCGTAGACTTTCTGAAGCGCAACCGCGGCGTGAAGTAGGGTTGTTCGACTGAATACATTGCGGGCGTGAAGACACTCGTCATCGACGTTGGCGGCACAAACGTCAAAGTGTTGGCCACCGGCCACCGCGTGCCGATCAAAATCGAATCTGGTCCCACTCTGACACCGCGTGCGATGGTGCACGCAGTGCTCGCCGCGACGGAAGGGTGGGACTTCGATCGCGTCTCGATCGGATTCCCCGGACCTGTGCGCGCCGGTCGCCCCGCACGCGAGCCCTGGAATCTCGGACGAGGCTGGGTGCGGTACAACTTCAAGAAAGCGTTCCGGAAACCAGTTCGCATCGTCAACGACGCGGCGATGCAAGCCCTCGGCAGCTACGACGGCGGCAAGATGCTGTTCCTTGGGCTCGGCACCGGCCTCGGATCGACGTTGATCTGCGATGGTGTGATCATTCCTCTCGAGCTCGCGCATTTGCCGTATCGCCACGGCAACACATACGAGGAGTACATCGGCAACGCGGGCTACCATCGCCTAGGCAAGCGCGATTGGCGGAAACACGTGCTCGAGGTCGTCGACCTGTTCGTGGCGGCCCTCATTGTCGACTACGTGGTACTCGGCGGCGGCAATGCGCGGCACATGAAGGAATTGCCGAAGTACGTGCGACTCGGGAGCAACGCGAACGCATTCCGCGGCGGCTATCGCCTCTGGGACGATTGATTCTCATCAACGGATGGCGCTCGGGGTCGAGGGTCGAGGGTTCTCATAATTCCCCAGCATGGGTAATTAGAGACTGGGCGACATCATGCCTGAATGGCATCGAGTCGCCGCAGAAGCGCCGTCCACGAACCTGAATATCAATACATCATCCGGCGGATTCGGGAGGCACGAGAGGAGGCCGGCCTGACGCAGGTGCAAGTCGCGAACGCGCTTGATCGGCCGACGTCCTTTGTCTCGAAGTGCGAGCTCGGTGAGCGACGTATCGATCCCGTAGAGATCGATCGTATATCACACGGCCCTCGATTTCACCGGCGTGGACGACGGTGCCGACGTCGACCCGCTTCTCCTCGAACTCGGCCGGCGTACAGGCAATAGAACCATTCGATCGGGCGAAAACCGCTGGACGATCGCGTCCACGATTTTTTCCAGCACCCGATCTGCGACGACGTTAGCCATAGCCGAGAGTACACGTTGCGATCATGAAATGCCATCACCACAAACCCTCGGATCGTCGCAAAGCCTTGCGACGACCGGTTGCTCCCAACCTCGGCTCGCGACATCGTTTGTGTAAGCCGATTCCTCAGGGTCGAGGGTCGAGATCGAGGTCACTGGAGACTCGCATGCGTATCCGCTTCTTTCTGCTCGCTGCGTGCGTCGCGGGCCCAAGTACCTCTGCCGCCCAAGGCCGCGCCGTGCGCGACACCGTGCTCGCCGCTCGTCGCGATTCGCTCGAGCGCGCGCTGCAAGCGATCGCGGTCGTCGATCGAAAGATCATGGTGCCGATGCGCGACGGAACGCGCATGCAGTTCGACGTCTACCGGCCAAAAAACGTCGCGAAGGCTCCGGCGATTTTCGTCCGAACGCCCTACAACATGAACTTCTGGGACGTGAACCTCGGCGCGCCGGCGGACATGACGCAACAGCTCGACGCGGTGAAGCGCGGCTACGCATGGGTTGGGGCGAACGAGCGCGGCCACTTTTTCTCGGAGGGCAACTACGACATCCTCGGCCCGCCGCTCAGCGATGGCGTCGACGAGATCCAGTGGATCGCCTCTCGGCCATGGTCGAATGGTAAAGTCGGATTAATAGGATGCTCATCGACCGCCGAGTGGCAGATGGCGGTTGCGGCGCAGGGACCGAAGGGTTTGGCGGCGATCATCCCGCAGGGCTTTGGTGCAGGCGTCGGCCGCGTTGGACCGTATTACGAGCAAGGCAACTGGTATCGCGGCGGTGCGGTTCAAATGTTGTTCATCGACTGGCTGATGGGTGAGCAGAATCAGGTGCGGCCCATGATGCCGGCGAACGCGACGCAGGAGGATCTGATCCGCGCGGCGAAATCGTTCGATCTCGCGCAACGGATGCCGCCCGTCGACTGGGCGAAGAACTTCTGGCATCTACCGGAGAAGGATCTGATCAAAAACGTCGGCGGTCCGCGCGGCATCTTCGCCGACTCGATGCCGGGGATCGCCACCGGCGGCGCGATGATCCAGCGAGCGCCGAATGACCCCGCGTGGTATCGCGGCGGTCTGTTCCACGACAACATGAAAATCAACGTGCCGGGGTTATGGTTGATGTCGTGGTACGACGTGTCGGTTGGGCCGAACCTCGCGACATACAATCACGTCCGAAAGACCGCCGATCCCGCGATCGCGAATCAGCAGTACGCGGTCATCGCGCCGACGCTGCACTGCTCCTACACTCGGGCAACGCAGAACACCATCGTCGGCGAGCGCAACATGGGTGACGCGCGCTACGACTACGCGTCGCTCACCTACGGGTGGTTCGATCATTTTCTCAAGGGCGAGAACAACAAGCTGCTCGATACGATGCCGAAGGTCCGGTACTACCTGATGGGCCTGAACCAATGGAGGACGTCGGATGTCTGGCCGCCGCGCGGCGCCGAGTCGCTGACCTTCTTTCTGAGCAGCGGCGGAAAGGCAAACACGCTCAACGGCGACGGCGTGCTGGCGACGAAGCCGCCTGCGAAGGACACGCCCGACAACTTCGCCTACGATCCGATGCATCCCGTGATGTCGCACGGCGGAAACGTCTGCTGCCAGGCGAACGCACTGACTGGCGGAGCATTGGACCAGCGCGAAGTCGAGGCACGACCCGACGTGTTGGTGTACACAACCGAGCCGTTCAAGGACGGAACGGAAGTCAGCGGCCCGATGACGTTCACGGTGTACGTGTCCTCGGATCGAAAGGACACCGACGTGACGATCAAGGTGATGGACGTCTATCCCGACGGACGCGCGTACAATCTCGACGAGACGATTCAGCGCGTCCGCTACCGCGAAGGCTACGATAAGAAGCCGGTGATGATGGAACCGGGGAAAGTGTATAAAGTGCCGCTGCAACCGATGACGACGAGCAACTACTTCCCCGCCGGCCACCGCCTGCGGATCGAAGTATCGAGCTCGAACTTTCCGCGCTTTGATAGAAATCTCAACACGGGTGGTAACAACTACGACGAAACAACGGGTCTGATCGCGCACAACGCCGTGCACCACTCGGTCGAGTATCCGTCGTCGTTGACCATCACCGTCGTCAAGGGGCCCAGGCCAGTGCCGTGACGGGGCCGGGTATTCTCAAACACTCCTGCGAGGTCGCCCATGCTCTCGCACAATTCCATCGTTGCGTTTGTTCCAACGGCCGACGCCGATCAGGCAAAGGCCTTCTACGCGGACACGTTGGGGCTGCCCTTCGTCAGTGACGACGGGTTCGCGCTGGTCTTCGACGCGAATGGCGTCATGCTGAGAGTGGCGCGCGTCGGGAAGTTCACTCCGGCGAGGTTTACGACGCTCGGGTGGCAGGTGCGCGAGATCGAGCGCGTCGCGAAAGAGTTCGAGGCGAAAGGCGTCCGGTTCGAGCAGTTCGGCATGCCCGGCCAGGCGGCGAACGGAATCTGGACCGCGCCCAGCGGCGACAAGGTCGCGTGGTTCAAAGATCCGGACGGAAACGTCCTGTCCATCTCGGAACACGTGTCGTAGAAGGATCGTCGGTTATTGACGCGTCCGCCACGAGAGCGCGCCGTGGCGCCGACCGTGCATTTTTCGGTCGGTCCCACTTCAATCACTTTACCAGCAGTTGGCCGACTCTCGAGTGCTTCCTCGCTTCATCGTCAAAGCGTTTCCTCCAGACGTTAGCGCACGCGGCGATGAGTATTTTCGTTCCGGACGAGTTCGTCTTTTGCGCGCCGACGCGACGAGCGTCGCGGCGCGTGTCCACGGCTCGACGGAGTACGTCGTTCGCCTCGAGGCCGAACCAGGCCTTCTCGTTGCGAGCTGCACCTGTCCGTACGCGGCAGACAACGGCATTTGCAAACATGGGTGGGCCACGCTGCGGCAGGCAGAAGCGGAGCAGAAGCTCGAGCCATTGCTCGAGGTCGGCGGCTCGCGTGCCGTGTTCTCATCGGAAAGCGGCGACGAAGCCTGGGGCGCCGATCTCTGGGACGACGAGCCCGACGATGTTCGTCGCTCGCGTTCCGAATTGCGTCGGCTGACGCCCACATCAGCGGCAAAAGTTCCAGAGTGGAAGGCCCTGCTCGACGCCGCCGGGCGCCAGATGTCGGATGTTCGCCCTGGCGACACGTCGCGCGCGACCTGGCCCAAGGAACGCCGTCTCGTCTATGTCATCGATTCGGTTGCGACGTTTCATAGTGCCGGTGTCGTGATCGAACTGGCGACGGAGCGACGGAAGCGCGACGGAACCTGGGAGGCACCCCGCACCTTGCGCCTGTCTACCGGCGCATGGCACGCGGCGCCGGATCCTGTCGACCGTCAGATCGCACAGATGCTCGTCGGCGCGAACGCGTCGAGCGCCTACCTGTCTCCGATGCCGGCGTCGCAATTCATCCTCCGCGGTCCGGCGATCGAGACGACGCTGCGGATGATGTGCGACACCGGCCGGTGTCGCGTTCGCACCGCGGCAAACCAGCGGCCGACCGAGCCCGTGCAATGGGACGACGGTCCGCCGTGGCAGCTTCGCATCCACGTCAACCGTGAGGAATCTGGAAAGTATTCGGTGACCGCGGCGCTCTGTCGCGACAACGACGAGATGTCGATCTCGGAGCCCATGCTCGTCCACTGGGAGGGATTCGTCGTCGCGCGGGGAGCCGTTGCGCGATTCGATCATTCGGGCGCATTTGCCCTTGCGGCGATGTTTCGAAACACCACACAGCTGTCGGTTGGACGCGAGGAACTTTCTGAATTCCTCACGAGCTTTTACGCACTGCCTCGCACGCCACCCATCGACCTTCCGCATGGCAGTCCGGTGACCGAAGTGCACGCGGCGCCGCTTCCGACGGTGACCATCGCGCCCCACGACGACTGGGACCGCAAAGTGCGCCGACTGATGCCGGGGTTTCAGTACGGCACGATGAAGATCACCGGCGCCGAACGCGGCGGAACGCTCTATGACGCGACCAAGCGAACGGTGTACTATCGCGATTTTGCGTTCGAGGCGGCGGCGCGCGCGCGCCTCGTGTCACACGGCGCCAAACAGGAGTGGGACTACGAGCTGTCGGCTCGCAGTCTGGTCATTCCCGCCAAAAGAGTCGGTGCCCTGGTGGGTGATCTCGTCACCTCGGGGTGGCGAGTCGAAGCGGAAGGTGGCGTCTATCGCACGGCGAGCAAACCGCGGGCGATGGTCCGCTCCGGCATCGATTGGTTCGAGCTCGAGGCAGGCGTACGATATGGCGATATCGAGGTGAGTCTACAGGACTTGCTCGAGGCGCGCCGAGCCGGCGCAACAAGTATTCTCTTATCGGACGGAAGCCACGGCGTTTTGCCGCTCGAGTGGCTTGCTCGGCTCGGTCCATTGGCCGCGGGCGGCAAAGCGGTCGACGGCATGATGCGCTATCGGCAGTCGCAGCTTGCGCTGCTCGATGCGCTGCTCGAGGCGATTCCCGACGCCGACGTCGACGAGACGTTCGAGACCGCGCGCGCCCAGCTGCACACCTTCGAGCGCGTGACGGCGGCGGATCCCGAACCCACGTTCGTCGGAACACTCCGGCAGTACCAACGGGAAGGCCTCGGCTGGCTGTACTTCCTCCGCCGCTTTCAGCTCGGCGGCTGTTTGGCCGACGACATGGGGCTGGGAAAAACCGTTCAGGTGCTCGCGTTGCTCGACGCACGGCGCACCGCCTTCGAGGGTGCCAAGCGGCCCTCGATTGTCGTCGTACCGCGTTCACTGGTGTTCAATTGGATTCGAGAAGCCGAACGGTTCACGCCCAAACTGCGTGTGCTGGACCACACGGGGCCGAATCGGCGGATTGCGTTGATCGATCCCGAAGTCGTCGACGTCGTGATCACGACCTACGGCACACTGCGTCGCGACGCTGCGGCGCTCGCGTCGATTCGGTTCGATTACGCGATTCTCGACGAGGCCCAGGCGATCAAGAACCCCGCGTCAGGATCGGCCAAGGCCGCGCGACTGCTCGTCGCCGATCACCGGCTGGCGATGACGGGCACACCGATCGAGAATCGTCTCGAGGAGCTCTGGAGCCTCTTCGAGTTCTTGAATCCCGGCATGCTCGGCAGCGCCTCCGGGTTTTCGTCGCTGGTGCGCCTCGCGGATGACGACGACGGCGACGGAACTCGAGCCGCCGATCAGACTGGAACGCGAGATGTTCTCGCGCGCGCCTTGCGGCCCGTCGTGTTGCGGCGCACCAAGGAGCAGGTGGCTCGAGATCTCCCGGCGCGCTCGGAGCAGACGTTGTCGGTCGAGCTCGAGGCGCCGCAACGAGCATTCTATGATGGGTTGCTCGAGTCCTACCGCCGCAGCGTGCTCGAACGCGTGGATCAATTCGGCATCGGCGGCGCGAGAATGCACATTCTCGAGGCGTTGCTGCGCTTGCGGCAGGCGGCGTGTCATCCGGCTCTCGCGGATCCACGGATGACCGATGCCCCGAGCGCGAAGCTCGACGCACTGATTCCCCGCCTCGAGGAGGTGGTCGAGCAAGGTCACAAGGCGCTCGTCTTCTCGCAGTTCACGTCGTTCCTCGCGCTCGCGCGCGCTCGGCTCGACGCCGATGGCATTCGCTATGAGTATCTCGACGGCAAAACACGCGACCGTCAGGCGCGCGTGGATCGGTTTCAGAAAGACCCGGCGTGTCCGCTGTTTTTGATAAGTCTAAAGGCCGGCGGCCACGGACTGAATTTGACCGCGGCGGATTACGTCTTTCTGCTCGACCCCTGGTGGAATCCTGCCGTCGAAGCGCAGGCGATCGACCGCGCGCACCGCATCGGCCAAACGCGGCACGTCATTGCAACCCGGCTCGTCGCGCGGAACACCGTGGAGGAAAAGATTCTGGAGCTGCAGGCTTCGAAGCGCGCCCTCGCCGACGCCATCCTCGGGCAGGATCAGGGGGTTTTGTCGCAGATCGGGCGCGGGGAGCTCGAAATGCTTCTCTCGTGAGGGTTAAGGGTCAAGGGTCAAGGGTTACGGGATATCCCTCTCGACCTCGACCTTCGACCCTAGGGCTCCGCCTGTCGTTCCGCGGATCGCCTCTCGAGGAAGTCGACGCAGCGATCGTCCCACGAGTGGCCACCCGAGCTCCAGCTCGACGCCATGGGAAAATTGCTGCGGCAATAGGCGCGGCGGGCCTCGAAGTCGAAGGCCGCCTGCGGATGGCCGTTCAGGAGTAAGGCCACACGTCGCTCATCGGGCGACCAGGCGATCTCGATGTCGCACGGGGCGTAGACGTCGAGATCCTGTACGGGATGTTCGAGCAACGCGGTCACATGATAGATGTGCACCGAGTCGACGATATTGTTGTCGTCGCCAAGCCGGCGATCCATCCCATAGAAGTAGCCGACCTTCCCATCGTCCTCGAAAAGCGCGGCAAATGGAGTCGCTTCAGCGGACGATTCGACGACCGTCGGCATCCCGAAGTGCAACGTCTGGTGCATGCACCCTCCGCAAGAGTCATCCTGATGGTCGCGAAGCGACCGGAGGATCTGCTTTTTCCGCCCCAAGTCGAATTCTGAAAGAAAGGCAGCGGAAGCGCCAGCGGCGCAGCGAACCCGGCTTTGTACCCTTGCCACGGCCGCGCCCGCGGTCGATCATAGGCCCATCGCACTCGGCCCTGCCCAGGAGCCCGCATGACCGGATCTGCCAGGCCCTCCAATCCGTCCACCACCCAGCGCGCGCCGACGAACGTCGCCGACCCGCGGTATTACCATAAAGTCGTCGACTGCCAGTGGGCGTGTCCCGCCCACACGAACGTCCCCGAGTACATCAGGCTCATCGCTCAGGGGCGATACACCGAGTCGTATCTGCTCAACCGCGAGTCGAACGTGTTTCCCGGGATTCTCGGCCGAACGTGCGACCGGCCGTGTGAGCCCGCTTGCCGCCGCGGCCGCATCGATACGAAGCCTGTCGCGATTTGCCGTCTCAAGCGCGTCGCGGCCGATCATCGCGACGACATCAGCGCCTTCTTACCAAAGGCTCCTCAACAAAAAAATGGCAAGCGAGTCGCGTTGATCGGAGCCGGCCCGTCGTCCTTGACGGTTGCGAACGACCTGATGCCGCTTGGCTACGAGGTCGTGATCTTCGAGAAGCTCGCCGAGCCGGGTGGCTTGATGCGAATCAACATTCCGTCATTCCGCCTCCCGGCCTCGGTTCTCGATGAGGAGGTTGGGTTCATCCTCGGGATGGGCGTTGACATCCGCTACAGCTCGCCCGTTACGAGCATGCGAGCCCTGCTCGCGAACAAATGGGACGCAGTGTTCGTCGGCAGCGGAGCGCCCACCGGCAAGAATCTCGACATTCCTGGTCGTCGCGAGGCGGCAGCCAATATCCACATTGGCATCGAGTGGCTCGCGTCAGCGCACTTCGGGCACATCGATCGGGTCGGCGAGCGCGTGTTGATCATCGGTGTCGGAAACACGGCGATGGATTGCTGTCGGACGTCGCGCCGCCTCGGCGGAACGGACGTGAAGGTCATCGCCCGGCGGGGCCGCAAGTATTTCAAGGCGTCGCCCTGGGAGCTCGAGGACGCCGAGGAGGAGGGCGTAGAGATCGTCGAGAATCACGCGCCAAAGCGCTTCGTTCTCGAGAATGGACGGCTCGTTGGAATGGAGATGGAGCGCCTCCGCTGGACTGAGGAGAATGGCAAGCAGAAGAGTGAGGTCATCGACACGGTTGTTCTTCCCTGCGACGACGTCATTCTTGCGATCGGCCAAGAGAATGCGTTTCCGTGGATCGAGCGCGACGCGGACGTCGGTATTGCGTTCGACCCACACGGCATGCCGATGGTCGATCGGACGACGATGCAGTCGTCGCGTCCCGGCGTCTTTTTCGGTGGCGATGCCGCGTGGGGACCAGAGAATATCATCTGGGCCGTCGAACATGGACATCAGGCGGCAATCTCGATTCACAACCATTGTCAGGGCGTGTCCCTCTCCGACCGTCCGCCGTGGGGGATGAATCTCGTCAGCTCCAAGATGGGCATGCACGCGTGGAGCTACAGCAACGACTACAATCCGCTGCCGCGCACGAAGATGCAGCACGCCGAGCTCACCGAGCGATTCGCCGGGCTCGGAGTCGAAGTGGAGTTGGGCTTCACGGCGGAGCAGACGGCGACGGAGGTCGAGCGCTGTCTGAACTGCGACGTGCAGACGCATTTCACGGCGAGTCTGTGCATCGAATGCGACGCATGCATCGATGTCTGTCCGGTGAACTGCCTCACCATCGCGCCGGATACGGCGGATGATTTCGACCTGCGCGCACATCTCTCCGCGCCCGCGGTGAATCCGACGCAGGCGCTGTTCACGTCCGACGCGCTCCCGCAGACGCGACGGATCATGGTCAAGGACGAGGACGTCTGCCTTCACTGCGGCCTCTGCGCCGAGCGGTGCCCGACCGCTGCGTGGGACATGAGACAGTTCGAATTATTGGTTCCGTATGCGGGACTGAATCCGGCGGGACATCTGCGCGCCGCGCGCATCGATCCGGCGACCGCAATGCTCGTCGGAGGTGCCGGCCGGCCGGAGGTCGCACGTTATGTCTGAGCGGTCCCGCATCAACGACTTCTCGTTCAAGATCGGCACGGTCAACGGCACGGGCTCGGCGAGCGCCAACAGCCTGCTCATGCAAGCCATCTTTCGCATGGGTGTGCCGGTCACCGGCAAGAATGTTTTTCCGTCGAACATCCAGGGACTTCCGACGTGGTACGAGATCCGGGTGAGCCGAGACGGATACATCGCGCGGCCGGAAGAGGTGGACCTCGTCGTCGCACTGAACCCGGCGACGTACGCAAAAGATGTGGCCAGCGTCCGACCTGGTGGGTACCTGCTGTACGACTCGTCGTGGCCCTTGGACGGATCGCTCGTTCGCGAAGGAATTACGATTCTCGGAATTCCGTTCGGCAGGATGTGCGTCGACGCATTCCAGGGGGATCGCGAGCGGACGCTGCTGCGCAATATTGCATACGTCGGCGCGCTCGCGGCGCTTCTCCAGTTCGACATGGACGTCGTGGGCGAGATGCTGCGCGAGAAATTCGCCCGAAAGAAGTCTCTGCTCGACGCGAACTTCCGCGCCATCCGCCTCGGCTACGATTACGCGATGGCGAACTATACCTGCCCACTCCCGTTTCACCTCGAGCAGATGGATGCGACGAAAGACAGCATCCTCTTGGACGGCAATTCGGCGTGCGCGCTGGGGGCGGTGTATGCAGGCGCAACGGTCGGCGCGTGGTATCCCATCACGCCGTCGACGTCCCTGATGGAGGCGTTCAAGGAGTACTGCGAGCGATTTCGCGTCGACCCCGAAACGAAGCAGCGTAAGTATTGTCTAATACAGGCCGAAGACGAGCTCGCCGCGGCCGGCATGGTGATTGGCGCGGGGTGGGCCGGCGCACGGTCGTTCACGTCGACCGCGGGCCCCGGGATCTCGCTCATGAGCGAATTCATCGGCCTCGCGTACTACACCGAGATCCCGGGCGTCTTCTTCGACATTCAGCGCACCGGCCCATCCACTGGCATGCCGACGCGGACGCAGCAGGGTGATCTGCTGCCGATCGCGTATCTCTCGCACGGCGACACGAAGCACATCGCGCTCTTCCCGGCGAATCCCGAGGAAGCCTTTTATCTCAGTGTCGAAGCGTTCGATCTGACGGAGCGATTTCAAACGCCGGTGTTCGTGGTTTCGGACCTCGACATCGGGATGAACGATTGGATGTGCCGCAAGCTCACGTGGCGTGACGATTACAAACCGGATCGCGGCAAAGTGCTGAGCGCCGACGACCTCGAGCGGATTCAGCGCTTCTCGCGCTATCTCGACACCGACGGTGACGGCATCGCGGCTCGGTCGCTGCCGGGCGTTCACCCGAAGGGCGGCTACTTCACGCGCGGCTCCGGGCATGACAAACACGCGTTGTACACCGAGGACTCGGACGCGTATCAGGAAGTCGTCGATCGATTGGCGAAAAAGCTGCAGACCGCGGCGCGCGCGGTGCCCGCGCCGGAGCTTCACCTGCAGGCGAACAACAATGGGACGAAGCCGATTGGCCTCGTCTCGATCGGCGGATGCCATGGTGCCGTCATGGAGGCGGTCGACCGCCTGCGCGCTCTGGGCCACGCGATCGACTACATGCGAATTCGTGCATTTCCGTTTGCTGAGAGCGTTCGTGACTTCGTCTCGGCGCACGAGGAGTGCTACGTCATCGAGCAGAATCGCGACGGTCAACTTCGCAGCCTCATTGCCATCGAAACGGGACTGGCTCGCGACGCGATGCGCTCGATTCTCGACTACGGTGGATTGCCGTTGACGGCGGATCGTGTCGTGAAAGGCGTTCAGGCCGGCGTCGCGCCGATGGCCGGCTACGCGACCACGAAAGTAGATCCCACGCTCGCTCCGCTCGCATCGGGATGACAATCGAATGACCTCAATCACCAAACCCCCCGTTCGACACCCCTCGCTCGGCAAAAACGCCCTCGGGCTCACCAAGCGTGAATACGAAGGCGCGATGTCGACGCTGTGCGCGGGCTGCGGACACGACTCCGTCACCGCTGCGCTCGTGCAGGCGCTGTGGGAGCTCGACGTCCCACCGCATCGCGCCGCGAAGATGAGCGGCATCGGCTGCTCGTCGAAGACAACCGCGTATTTCCTCAGGCAATCGCACGGGTTCAATGGCGTGCACGGCCGCATGCCGGCGCTCGCCACTGGCGCCAACGCGGCCAACCGCGGGCTCACGTACATCGGCATTTCCGGCGACGGCGATTCGCTCTCGATCGGGCTCGGCCAGATGTGCCATGCGATCCGCCGAAACGTCAACGTGGTCTACGTTCTCGAGAACAACGGCGTCTATGGCCTCACGAAGGGCCAGTTTTCGGCGTCGTCGGATGTTGGATCGAAGTCCAAGCGCGGCGAGCCGAACATCCAACCGCCGATCGACCCGGTGCTTCTCGCGCTGACGCTCGGCGCGACGTTTGTGGCGCGCAGTTTCTCCGGTGACAAGGCGCAGCTCGTTCCAATCCTCAAAGCAGCATTGCGTCACAAGGGCTTCGCCCTCGTCGACGTCATCTCGCCGTGCGTGAGCTTCAACGACCACGAGTCGTCCACGAAGAGCTATCGGCACACTCGCGACCACTATCACGAGGCGGCGCCGGTCGACTTCGTGCCGTTGCGGCGTGAGATCACCACCGATACCGACGAATCCGACCTCGTGTCCGTGACCATGCACGACGGCAGTACCGTGCGGTTCCGTCGCGTCGCGTCGGACTACGACGCGCGCGACCGCGACGCCGCATACGCGTACGTTCGCGAGCACCAGCAGCGTGGCGAGATCGTGACGGGTTTGCTGCACATCGACCCGAGCGCGCCGGACATGCACGGCGTCAGCGGGACGATCGACCGCCCGCTGATCGAGGTTCCGTACGAGGAGTTGTGTCCCGGCAGCTCGGCCCTCGACGAATTGATGGCCGAGTATCGATAACGTGCCCGCGCGCGACATCGCGCTGATCACCGTTCCGTATGACAGCGGCCACCGCGCGCAACGCATGGGTGGCGGGCCGCTACGGCTGGTCGAGGGCGGCGCCGTGGATGCGCTGACGACGCGGGGGCACCGCGTGCGCCATGTGCCGATCGAGTTGCCGGATCAGTTCTGGACGGAGATCGGTGCTGCCCGGCGGCTCCAGCAGCTCGTCGCGGAGGCGGCTCGGACGGCGGCCGCGAACAGCGAGCGGCCCATCGTGTTATCAGGAAACTGCAATTCAGCCATTGGAACAACCGCCGGCGTTGGGCCGGCGGACCTCGGCGTGGTGTGGCTCGACGCTCATCCGGATCTCGAAACGCCCGAGACGACAGCAAGCGGGTTTTTCGACGGTCAGGGACTGGCGATGCTCACGGGGCGTTGCTGGCAACAGATCGCGTCGACGGTTCCGGGATTTGCACCGATTCCCGACGAGCGCGTCCTGTTCGTCGGGGGACGCAGCGCCAGCGATGCCGAGGCACAGCGACTGCGGGCGGGCAAGATCACCTGGCTCGATGAGCAGAGTCTAAACGCTGGAACCGCTGCGCCGCTGTCTCGTGCGAGACGCGTCTACCTACACGTCGATCTCGACGTCCATGGTGCGGAGTGGTTGCGCGCCAACGGATATGCGAGTGTCGGCGGCGCGTCGCCGGACAACGTGCGGGTGTTTGCGCGTGACGTCGCTGCGCGGGCCGAGATTGCGGCGGCCGCGATTACGGCGTTCGACCCAGCGTGCGACGAGGATGGTTCCGCGTTAGCCGTGGCTCTCGACCTGCTGGCGGTCCTGGCCGAGATCTGAGCCGACAGCCGCATCGTCCGTGGCAAAAATCTGCACGAGGTGCACCAACGTCTCCGTCGTCTTCTCGAGCCCGCGTCGCGAGTTGAACTCCAACTTGCTGTGAAAGTTGTGGCCGCCCGTAAATACGTTGGGACACGGTAGGCCCCGAAACGTCAGCTTCGATCCGTCCGTCCCGCCGCGAATCGGTTTGGTGAACGGTGTCACGCCCGCGCGCCGCGCCGCCTCGAACACGTTCTCGATCAGCCGGGGATGATCTTTGAGAATCTCTTTCATGTTCTTGTAATTCTCTTTGACATCCAATCGCACGGTGACGGCCGGGAACTTCGCCGCGGTCGCCGCCGCCATATCGCGCATCAGCTGCTCCTTCGCGTCCAGGCCGGACAGCTCGAAGTCGCGCAGCAAAACCTTGATGCTCGACAGCTCTATATCGGCGACACCCGAGTACGGGTGCACGAAGCCGACACGACCTTCCGTCGTTTCCGGAAGCATGTCGGACGGCATTCGCGTCAGAAAATCAGCGAGCGCGTAGATGGAGTTGACCAGGACACCTTTGGCTGTACCCGGGTGTGTGTTTGCGCCAGCGAACGTAACGGTCGCAAGCCGGGCGCTCCACGTTTCGTCGCTGATTTCGCCTATCTCGCCGCCGTCGATCGTGTAGCCGACGTTCGCGCCGAACGCGTCGACGTCGAACTTCTCGATTCCCGAGCCGATTTCCTCGTCGGCCGTGAAACCGACGGCGATCGTGCCGTGCGGCAACTCCGGGTTGTTGGCCAGAGTGTCGACGAGGGTCATGATGGCCGCCACGCCTGCCTTGTCGTCGGATCCCAACAGCGTCGTCCCGTCGGTGGTGATGATGTCGTCGCCGATCATTCCCGCGAGCACCGGATTCTGTGCGAGCGTGATCACCTGGGTCGTATCGCCCGGCAGGGTGATGTCACCACCGGCATAGTTCCGATGGATGACAGGATTTACGTTCGCGCCGGTGACCGCCGGCGACGTGTCGACGTGCGCCAGGAATCCGACAATTGGAATTCCGCTTGCCAACTCGGGCGGGAGGTTGCCGGGAATCGTCGCGTACACCATGCAATGCTCGCTGACCCGCACGTCGGCGGCGCCGAGCTCGCGAAGCTCGCCCGCGAGCATATTCGCGAGCGTCCATTGGGTGTCGGTACTCGGGGTGACGGACTGATCTTCCTTCGACTGGGTGTCGACGCGAACGTAGCGGAGAAAGCGGTCGACGACGGATTCTGATGGTGGTTTGATCACGATGGCATTTGGAGCGGCGCGCTTATCCTTGCAGTATCAGAGGCTCGGATGTCTCGAAGACCGAAATTACGGCACGGGCTCTGCCGACAACAGCCGCACGGAGGATCGCCAAAATGACTGACACGAATCGCAAGAACGCCGACGAGAAAGCTCAGGATGTCATACATGGACGCAACCTTGCCGGCGCGTCCTACGGGGCCAACGAGCGCGAGCAGACCGAGGATGCCCGGCGGGCCGCGCGCGACAAAACGGACGAAGCCGGTGAATTTGTGACCGACGCCGAGATCGAAAGCCGAGAGGACGACATCACCCCCTGACCGATGGGTGGGGTCAGAGTCGACTCTGACCCCACCCTGAACTCGACAGATGGCGCGCGTCGCAATAAGCTGCAGTGTTCTCCATGGGGGGTCTTATGCTGCGCCGCGCCTGTTCGATCGTTGCCCTGCTGACACTGACGCTGACCACCGGCGCCCACGCGCCGAAAAAAACGGTCGCCATCCTGTACTTCGACAACAACACCGGACAGGCCGACTACGATCCGCTGGGCAAAGGGATCTCGTCGATGATGATCAGCGATCTCTCGGTCGTGCCCGAAATCCAGCTGGTCGAACGCGAGCGCATGCAGGATCTCATCAAGGAGATGGACCTGCAGCAAACCAAGTACTTCGACTCGACGACGACGGTGAAAACCGGCAAGATGATCGGTGCCGAATACGTCGTCGTGGGCTCGTTCCATCAGGCGCAGCCGCAAATGCGGATCGACACCCGCGTCGTTCGAGTGGCGACGGGTGAAGTGGTGAAGACCGCGCAGGTCGTCGGGGACAAGGACAAGTTCTTCGACCTGGAGCAGGACCTCGCCAATAAACTGATCGACGGCCTCGGCGTCGCCCTCTCGCCGGAGGACCAGAACCGGCTCGCGTCGCAGCAGAAGGCGAACCGCGTCGACCAGTTGAGTACCATGGCCAACTACTCGCAAGCGCTGGCGCTCTACGATCGAGGGGATTTCGCCGGCGCGGTGCAGAAGATGGCGCTGGCGGCGTCCGGAGCGCCGAACTCGCTCCTCATTCGAATGGCCTATTCCGACGTGAAGCGCAAAGCGACGATGGCCGCTACCGACAAAGCCAAGGACAAGATCAAAGCTGGAATCGGAGGTCTCATCAAACGCCCGCCCTACTGACCCGCCGCGCACGAAGCGGTCTTTACGAGCTCGCTGTTTTATGTCTGTTCGGCGGGGGCGTGCGATCAGTTCCTGTTTCAGAACCATACCGGCGTGTCGAGTTTCGGACTTCATCGACGGCGGCGATCGCGATTACAACGACTTGATGTTCGAGTTCGGCGGCGTTCAGGATGCGACGGCCACTCCCGAACCGGCGTCGCGGGCGTTGATGGGAACCGGCCTGTTTGGTTTGGCCGGCTTCGGCTACCGCCGTCGTCGCACGAACAAGACCTGAGCTCCGCAGCCTGTACGTCAGCGAGGCCCGCTCCAACGCAGCGGGCCTTCTGTCTTCTCCTTCGACGGTTCCACGTTCCACCTTTCGACACTGGCCTCTTTCCACCATTCTCTGTCGACCACTCTCGAGGCCCTCAATGCGCTCACTCGTTCTCGCGTTGTTGCCGGCGACGCTATTCGCTCAAGCGCAGCCCGTCCCGCAGACGAACGCCAAACCCGGCTGGCAGTGGACGATGGACAGTGTACGGTCCGTGGTAAATGCCGTGCGCGCCGGGCGGAATCTTCAGCCGGCGGCGTGGCCGGGCGGCGCCAGGGTCGCGGTTCTGTTGTCGTTCGACGTCGACAACGAGACGATTCCGATTCGATTCGGCGCACCGACGGTAGGCGAACTGTCACAGGCGCAGTACGGCGCGCGGGTCGGTTTGGAGCGCATCGTCAAGCTGCTCGACGCGCACAAGATTCCCGCGTCGTTTTTCATTCCGTCGGTCAGCCTCGCGATCACGCCGACGATGGCCGACGTGATCAAGAAGAGCGGCCGCCATGAATTCGGCGTGCACGGCTGGATTCACGAGATGAACAGCACGCTGCCGGATTCGGTAGAGCGGCGGCTGCTGCGCAAGGCGGTGGCGGAGATGACCCAGCTCACCGGCACGAAACCGGTCGGCTATCGTGCACCGAGCTGGAATTTCAGCCCGAACACGCTGTCGATCCTGCGGGACCTCGGCTTCCGCTATGAGAGTTCGCTCATGGCCGACGACCGGCCGTACGAGTTGCTGCAACATGGCAAGCCGACCGGTCTCGTCGAGATTCCGGTCGAGTGGATCCTCGACGACGCACCGCTGTTCGACCCGCGCGGCGAGCGGTACGCCTCGCCGCGCGACGTGGCGCAGGTGTGGAAGGACGAATTCGATCGCGCGTACGACGAGGGTACGATGCTCGTGCTCACCATGCACCCACACATCTCGGGCCATCGATCGCGCATCGTCGCGCTGGAGCAGTTGATCGCGTACATCGAATCCAAAGGCAGCGGGAAGGTCTGGTGGGCCACCCACGGCGCGGCCGCCGATTACGTCCGAAAGCAAGCAAACCTGGCTCCAATTCCATGACATCGACCCGACTCACCAGCGTCGTAGTATTGTTGCTTCCGGCGGCCACGCCGCTCTTCGGGCAGTCGCCGCGTCCGTTTTCGGTCGTCGAAGCAAGTATCACAGACCTCCGCACGGCACTCGAGCAAAAACACACGACCTCGCGCGAGATCGTGCAGCAGTATCTCACCCGCATCGCGATGTACGAGGACCGCCTTCACGCCGTGATCACGGTGAATCCTCGGGCACTCGCAATCGCCGACTCGCTCGACCGGTTGCGCGCATCGGGACGCGTTCTCGGGCCGCTGCACGGTATTCCAGTCGCGCTGAAGGACAACATTCACACGACGGACATGCCGACAACCGGCGGCGCGCTCGCGTTCGCCGATCTGGTGCCGCCGTACGAGGCAACACTCACCAAAAACCTCGAAGCGGCCGGCGCGATCATTCTCGCGAAGACGCAACTGACCGAGTTGGCCAATTGGGTCGCGAGCGGCATGCCCGGCAACTACAACGGGCTCAATGGCTATGGCATGAACCCGTGGGATCCGCGGCGCGATCCGCGCGATCAGTTTTTCGACGGACGTCCGGTCCTCTCGACCGGCGGCTCCAGCTCCGGGGCAGGCACAAACGTGAGCTTCTGGGCCGGCAACGTCGGTACGGAGACATCGGGCTCGATCCTCAGCCCGTCGAATCAGAATATGCTCGTCGGCATCAAGCCGACGGTCGGCCGCATCAGCCGGTACGGCGTCATTCCGATCACGGCGGATCAAGACACGCCCGGCCCGATGACTCACACGGTCACCGACGCGGCAATCATGCTCGGCGCGATGGAAAACCCGCGGCCGGATCCGGGGGATTCAGCGACCCGCAAATGCCCGCCGCCGCCAGGACGTGACTATACGAGATTTCTCAATGCCGGCGCGCTGAGGGGCGCGCGGATCGGCATTCCGCGGGCGTTTTTCTACGACCGCACGTCCGCCGGTGGGACATCACCACGCGGCGGTCTCACCGACGCGCAGCGGGCGGCCATGAACGACGTCATCGCCGTGCTCAAGCAACAGGGCGCCGTCATCGTCGACCCGTCGGATATCCCCAGCGTCGTCGACAGCAACCCGGCTCGCAATTTTCTCAACTGGAGCCCGTGTAGTGGACTCGAGAACGCAAAAGGGCTCGATCTCAGCTGCTCGGTTGCGTTCAAGTACGGAATGAAGCGCGACTTCAATGCCTGGCTGCAATCCCTTGGCTCGAAGGCTCCGGTGAAAACGCTCACCGAGCTTCGCCAGTGGAACATCGCGCATCAGCGCGCCGGCGCGATCAAGTACGGGCAGGCGAACCTCGACATCTCCGACGAGATGGACGTTCAGGCAGATCGCGCGCGCTACGAGTCGGACCGTCGCAAGGACATTCTCCTGTCGGCGACGAACGGCATCGATGCCGCCATGAAGGCAAATCGATTGGACGCGCTCCTATTCCCCGGAGTGTCGAGCGCCAACATCGGCGCTCGACCAGGGTATCCGACGGTCACGGTTCCCTACGCGCTGCTTCCGGTGCCGCCGGGAACCGGTGCTGCTGCGTTCCCCGCCGGCTTCGAGCCGAAACCGGCGCCATTCAACGTCAGCTTCACTGGCTCGGCGTGTATGGAGCCGAGGCTCATCTCGCTGGCTTTCGCGTTCGAGCAGGCGACAAAGAAACGATTCGCGCCGCCGCTCTTCCCTTGAGGGTTAAGGGTTAAGGGTTAAGGGTTAAGGGTTAAGGGTTAAGGGTTAAGGGTT
>JADMIO010809378.1_pt1 | contig 20053 bp, 16 predicted proteins | sample 8958161 | NCBI WGS metagenome assembly JADMIO01 (sample SAMN16585339, study PRJNA669376) | soil metagenome | isolation source: Crop rotation soil | place: USA: Cullars Rotation, Alabama | collected 2011 | reverse complement strand
TATTGATATTGATATTGATATTGATATTGATATTGATATTGATATTGATATTGAGAAAGTCCAATAGAATATTTATATTGATAGCTTACCGCCGCTATTGTGGATGCAATTTTTACTACTCTCCCACCGAAAAGGATCGAATTTGTCGAGTCACTAATATAGTCTACGAAAGTGGCCATTAAAATTAGATAGAATAGAAATTAGAATTAGATTAAATAGAAACTATTTTCTCAATTAATTCAATGCATTAACTCACTCTTATTATTATTCAGTTCCAAATCGACAAGTGTCGTTTTGGTCGGTAGGGGACAGAATATCAATGAGATTTCATCGCTACCCGTATGTATCGTATTACAATTGAATTCTCTTATCAAATCGAACGAAGTCTGTAACATGGCATAGCGAACTAAACAATGAAAAAAATAGTTCATTTCTTAGCATTTTCCCTCTAAAAAATAATCAAATTACCCAAATCCGACAATCTATGAGAGCTAACTATCAACTATCAACTATCAACGATTAACTATTAACTATTAACTATTAACTATTAACTATTAACTATTAACTATCGTTTATTGACTATTAATTATTGGCTATTGACTATTAACTTCTAAATTTTACCAAAAAATGAATAAAATAGAAATAAGAAATAAGAAACACTCCTTTAAAGAGTATTTACTTCGCTCATCCATCGGTTTGTCGACATCTTTCGTAAATTGCGAAAATCGAGCTCCATCGACTCGCACGACAAAAATTTTGTCGGTAGGTAAGTATTGTTCGAACTTGCGCTCGAACTCTTTCATTTGATCGTGAACTTTCGAACTCAATGCAAAAAATCTACGAATATCCAATAATAACAAAGACCGAGAAAAGGTATAGCTTCGTTCAACGGTTGGTTTAACAACAGATTTAGAGAAATTACAACAATAGTTATTCGACGAATGTAACTTGCGAACGTTGGTCTGCGATTTCCAGAACGTAGCTCGTTGAATCCATCGATAAAAAGCAAAAGAACTCATCTTTTCCTTTTCCTTTTTCTTTTCCTTTTCCTTTTCCTTTTCCTTTTTCCTTTTCCTTTTCCTTTTCCTTTTCCTTTTCCTTTTCCTTTTCCTTTTTATTTCGTTTTCTATTTTTTTCTCTTTTCAAACTAAAGAAAGTTGAAAGATCATAATTCGGATAGTGGATGAAAACTTATAATTAGGTAGTAGAAACGAATGCACGAGCTCTTTGAATTATGGTCATTTTCGAATAAATAAAGAGTATTATTTGCCAAAATCAGTCATTTATATTTGTCATTTTTCCTTTTTCTTCTTTTTTCATTCATTTTTTCTTTTTGTTTCTTTTTGTTTCTTTTTGTTTCTTTTTGTTTCTTTATTTTATTTTATTTTTGGTTCTTTGATTTAATCAATACGAGTGCTGGTATATTGAACTATTAGGTTCAAATATTGCTATTTATTTTTATTTTTTTATTTTTTTTAACAAATGATGAAAAGCGCTGTTAAGAATAATGATATTCCACATTGTAATAGTTGTGGAATAACGAGTGACAAAATTTTAAATAGCGATGATAAGAAGAAGAATCTACTACGTTGTAGCGGTTGTAAGAAAGTCCAATATTGTGGGAAAGAATGTCAGCTTAAAGATTGGAAAGTACACAAGGTAGAGTGTAAAAAGGTAACCAATAGTAACAGTGTCAATCAAGGTAGTAGCAAAATTAGTGATGCAACTAGAGATGAGCAGAAAGTGGTTAAGAGACAACTTGAAGATAGTAGTGCGGAAGAGGTCGAGTTTGATGCAGTAGAAGAACAAGAAGTTGGCAACCAGGAATGTATCGAGCTTTATCCTGATCGTGGAGTAAACTATTGTCAGCAAAGCGAGAATGCGAAAGTAAGAATCGGTCTATGTGGCATTCACGAGAAAACAGACGTTTCCTATTATGTCCACGCACTTAATGTACGTTTGCATTATCTCCGTTCTTTATGTCGCATTAACTTTAATTTTTATATAGAATATGGCAGGAAAGCATAACATTCATAAATTGATGGACGAAGAAAGCGATATTGAAGATGTATGTAAAATCTAATTTTATTATTTTGATTTGATTTTTTAAATTTTATCTCATTATTATTATTTATTATGATTTATTATTATTTATTATTATTTATTATTATTTATTATTAATAATTATTCTATTAATTATTATTTATATTTATTATTAATAATTATTCTATTAATTATTATTTATATTTATTATTTTTGTAAATAAATTTCTTAAAAAGTTTGCTATTAATTTGAATTAAAAAATTTATTGAATTAGTTTTCTCCGTTTGGAGTAAATTGGAAGCGAATTTCCGAATTCCCAAAACCATTAGCGAATGGTATGATACTTCAGCTCGATGCAAAGTATAAGCCCGTGTTCAGGTATTATTTTGTAAATGACAATTTTTGTATTTTATTTTATTTTTAACCTTCAATTTATTTTTTCTTTAGTCCATTTGGTGTAGGATTGAGAATCAAAGGCAAAGTATGGTTGGGAGTTTTGTGTAAGAAGCGCAGTCTCTCTTCTCCTATTAATACTACAGTAATAACATCCACAGAAGCACAAGCTACTACTCAATTGAATAGTAGTGAGAATCTATTAATAGTCGATTGTGATAAGAATTTCTCGGGGTATGTCGTGCCGGAGAATTTTGAATTGCTATTATCAAAGCTTGTTGCGATTGATCTTTGCATGGAAAAAAGCAAGAGATTTATGAATTACTCTAAGAATTCGACTGGTCGACTTGATAAAGAAACTAGTTGTGAGAATGACAAGAAAGTACGAGAAAAATTTTTTAAGGACACGTTATTGGATTTACGAAAAAGAAAACAAATTGAGGAAACACATTATTCGACAACCACGGAAGATTTTGGTCGAGACGAAGATGCATTAATAGTAATTGATGAGAAAGGAAGTATAGATAAGAATTTTACAATTCAAGGGCCGTTCTCATACGGACAATTGAATTTTGGAGCCAATTTTGGCATTCATTATAATGGATGTGTTTTTGAGAAGAAGCCGATCGACCATGATGAGAAATCTACTCACATTCAATCGACTATTAGTAAAGAAATTTTTGACAATAATAATAATAATAATAATAATAATGCGCAAAGCTATCGATATGTTGAGATTTGTATCGATAAATTAATTAACGACAAGAATTCAAATAATGATCAAAGTAAATAAATCATAATTATAAGATGAAATTTTTCTGAGATAACCTGCAGATCAAATTGCATCGACATTTTAATCTCTCTTTCTTTACTAAATAAAATTCATTGTTTATGTGTATGTTTATGTATATGTGTATGTTTATGTTTATGTTTATGTTTATGTTTATTCTCGATTATTTGAAAAGCCAAAAGTCATTTAAAAAAAAATCGCCTTCTAGCCATTTTAGCGAATTATATATATATATATATATATTTGAGATAGTGTAAATTATATCGTCCTTGAGAAATGATCAAAATTCAAATGAGAGATAATTATATCAACTTTTTTATCATAATCGATGGAATGATTATCATTATTTATTGATTATTGATTGATTATTTATTGATTATTATTGAGTATAAGATTCCAATTATGTTAATAATTTTTGTTATCGTTATTATTGTCGTTAATTTTTATTGTGATTTTTTGTTCTAATTTTATTGATATTGCTATTGATATTAAAGTCATTATTAATAGCTAACACTAAATTATCTATTTATTAATTATGATAGTATAATTATTGTTGTAATTTCAAAAAAAAATTAATATTGAATTTGGATTATAAGATAGAAGGGAGAATAGATAAAATTATAATAAATAAGGAATAGGTAATAGGTAATAGGTAATAGGTAATAGGTAATAGGTAATAGGTAAGAAGAAAATAAGGAAATAAAGAAATAAGGAAATAAAGAAATAATTAAAATAAATTCTTAATAATTCTGGATTAATTTATAATACCAATATATGCTTTTTAATAACGAAATATAATAATAATAATAATTTATTCTAATAATAATAATAATAATAATAATGATAATAATGATAATAATAATAATAATAATTTATTCTAATAATAATAATAATCACTCATAAATATAATGAATATCAATTGAAGTATAAATCATTCACTGATAGTATCAACAAATTGATATGAATGCCGCATACTCATATCGATAGCGCATTGGTGCAATTTCTCAGTCAACGATTGATAAATAGCCAATAATGGAGTGACAGCTTGCATTGCGGATTTATGAATAGCTTGAATTGAAGCAGCGAGTGTTTCATCGAGCGTTTCTGAACTCGACAATCGATCCGACTGATAGACAGGTGTCGAAACACCGCAAAGACTTTTAACATGATCGAGACCAAACTTCTCGACGTTGGCCACAGGTTCTCGCTCGCGATACGAAAAGCCACCAAGTCCGGCAACCATTGAGATTACTACATGCGAGTCGAAAATCGGATGCACGGTGATGCCAAAATTTAGTCGCAATAATTCGATAGTATTACGTCCGTCATGAACAATTTTAAGTGTACACGAAGTACTTAAGAGATTGCCAAGCGAATTGATCAGGAAAACACGATGCGGATTCTCAGTCGAGAGAATAAATAACGAAAGCAACGGTATACCAGTGGCCGGACAATGATGACAGACTGCAACTACTGCAGATTTACCGGTATCGTCGAGTTTATAACACTCGAGCCCAATCTCGCCTGCACCTTTAATCGACGCCAATGCAGATTCGCATTCAAGTTCATTTTGTATTAGGCCACCGGCAAATCCTACACTGAATTCTTGCGACTCGAAATCGGACGACTTTTGCGAATTGTCCAAGCTGTTCAACTGTCGAGTGAGCTTCGTGTGAAATCCGCGCGACTCATACATGAGTCTCATATTTTGCGCTTCCGATACCGTTTGCAACACTGTAACGATTTCGTCGCCAATACCGAACGACTCTAAGTCGGTCCACGCGTCATGACCGTGATCGACTGCGATTTTGGTTGACGCTGCTTTCACAGTAAGATTTGGATTCAGTCGAACGATATTTGCGAGTGCGGACTGCAAATGCTGCACATAGTCTTTTTCTTTGCTATATTTTAGGCCGCAGCCACACACCGAATCGTTCTCGTCCGAGTCGAACAACTGTGTAACTCGATGCGACGAACCGGAACTTTCAAGCGTGGTGGGCAAAATCGACGCACTTATTGTCGACGTTGCACCTTGAATAACTGCTTGTGTCCATTTCGAGCGTTCGGACACAGACGACGAGCGTTTACGTTCGGTTTTCAGTAATGAATTAAGATCTTCTTCGCTACGATTCCAAGGTGAATGATCGCCGCGCAAAAATGGTGACGAGAAACCCGACGAGCTCAAATACGAAGAATTGGTAGACGAGGTGGCCGGCGAAGTAGAATCGCAACCGGACGACGGTACAAGTCCAATCCAACCCTTAACTTTTACTCCGCGTGCAAGTTGCTCGGCCGTGAAATCGACAAACTCGAATCTCGACCGCGATTTACCATCGTCGGGAGCTTTACGCGCCGCAAACACTACCACCGTACCGTTGAGTGGACGATCGCGCTTCGATGCAGGTAAAAATCGCTCGAGTGCTCTATTATTTTTTACGGTCGCCGTTCGACAATAGAAAAGTAATAGAACATATTGTCGCTTAGGTGAGAGTTTAGCGACCGAGTAACGTACACTATCAACTTCCCACTCGTCATCGCCAATCTGATTGACCTCCATTTGTTGAATTGCAACTCGAAATGCTTGTCCGACTACTGTATTCACATCTCGCTTACTAATGTGTGAGACCGGTAAGGTCCAATCCCACCAAGCAATTCCTTCATCGGATGGAATCACCACTCCTTTCGGTCCTGTCGACTCCATCAATGTCGCCAGTTACACTAATTTTACAAAAAATTATTCTAAAGCATTTTCTTACGGCAGAAATCTGCCCATCGCTTTCAAAAAATTTAGTAGTTAACAAACTCGAACTTCAATTTTTTTTTAAACTTCAATTTAAAACTTCACCTTCAAGTTTAATTATAATTATAATTATAATTTCAATTCAATTTTAATTTCAATTTCAATTTCAATTTCAATTTCAATTTCAATTTTCAATTTTCAATTTTCAATTTTCAATTTTAATCCAATGTAATAAGAAAGCGAGAAAAAAAATGGAGAGAAAAAGGTTGTAAAATTCGCTGAGAGCAGTCAGTCGACAATAAATAGTGACTAGATCTCACGATTCACAATGATCAGAAACAAATGGGAAAAAAAAGAAAATAAGGCAACACGTCAATTTTTCAAACTGCAATAGCGAAGATGTAGACCCGAGACATCGAACCAAATTGTTTGCACAATGCACTAGATCCAACAGTTTGTTGACAAATCCACGAAAATTGCAATAAATTTAATCAACTGCCAATTCTAGCCACTTTCAACGAAAATTTCTCCTAATACATTTTATTTATCAAATACAAATAAAACAAAAAAAATTATTTATTTATTTATTTATTAATTAATTAATTATTAATTAATTATTATTATTATTTCGATTATTATTCTTTTCAATTATTCTTTTCAATTATTATTAATTATTATTTTTGAAAAAAATGGAAACAAGTTGTACATTAACTCCAACTACTCTTACAGTTGCACAAAAGGAAACTTTACAAAAGTTCATCGAAATGTTGCCCAAATTATTCGAACACGAGGAGATTATTTCTCTATATGGTTCTAAGGTTGTTTTCGTTCACTATTATTCTTTAGTCTTTTTCTTTTTTTTAATTTTATGTGTTTTGTTTTTTTTTTGTTTTGTTTTTTGTTTGGTTTTTGTTTGGTTTTTTTTTTTAGATTAATCTATGGAACGTTTCGTTAACTGAAGAATCGAACAAGCGAGATGTGATCTTATTGAAATTTTTAAAAGCTCGGGAGTTCGATCTTGATAAAGTACGTGAAAACTATTTGTAATATTTCCACTGCGTACAAGACTAAGCAAAATTTGGTGCCAGAGTGCTACAATGCTTACGAATTGTCTGATATGGCGGAAACAGTTTGATTGTGAAAAATTGGCAAATGAAAATTTTAGTTCCGATAATTTTAAGCCACGTCTTGGTTACTTGCATGGTAGAGATAGACATGGAAATCCAGTAATGTACAATGGTAACATTAATATTTCGGTTTCGTTAGATACTTGCATTATTTTCTTGTTAATTTCTTTTAAAAAAAATTAAAAAATTTAAAAAAATTGTTATTTACTATTCTATTTTTTTTTGGTTCCCCAGTATATAAACTTTTGGATCCAAAAGACTGTTTTGAACCGTTCGGAGGAGCTGAAACTTTTATTCGCTGGCGAATTCGACTCATGGAAGAATGTGTTGGTTGTTATTTAAAAAAAACCGCGTATTTTTCTATTTCTGTCGCTAATATGCACTCTTATTAGCATTAATGGATTTTGAACAAATCTCGAAAACAACTCAACTTCACGATTATGAAGGCGTGAGTATGTTGGCATTGGATTCGGAAACCAAAAAAGCTTCAAAATATCTTATTCAGTATTTTCAAGATTACTATCCGGAAATGTTGCACGCCAAATTTTTCATTAACATGCCATGGTTTTTCGAAAAAGCCTACTCTGTTTTTAAGAGCTTTATCGCAGTCGAAACACGTAAAAAGTTTCATTTGTGTGCGAAAAATTATCGCGCTGAATTATTCGACGTTGTGTGTCCCTCCCAAGTGCCTCCCGGATATGGCGGCTTCAATCCGTTCGTAGCCGATGGCGAAAACGAACAGCAAATTGACAATGGATTGCTTCTTCCGCGCGATTTTCGTCTAGTGATCGCAAAATTACCGATGGAATGCGAGCACATTCCCGCTGGTACAAAGAAGAAAATTCAAATTCCCTGCACTGAACACAATTGTATTGCTCTATGGGAGATCGTCACGTCTGAGAACGACATTGGAATCGAGTTAATCGACGAAACTCTTGCGAATGCATCCGACGATCAAACAGCAGGTCGTCTATTGCCTATGACACGTGTCGAACGTCACACTGGATTCGAAAAATGTACAACGAACGCGTATTTGGTTTTCGATAACAGTTATTCGTTGTGGACTGCAAAAAAGATCTACTATCGTGTAACTGCATGTAGTGAAAAGAACGACACTGACACTAACACTGACACTGACACTGACGATAAACGAAATAGTCAGAATCTCGACAAGACGAGCGATCTGAACACTGATCATCAAAATAAAAGCGAAAGTGAAGAAAATTGCGATCATGCAAGTAAGAGCGAAAATAGTACTAGCATAGTAGTTGAAGAGACTACTGAATCGTAGTAGGATTGATTGATGTCGTTTTTTTGTTTTTATGTTTTGTGTTTTTGTTTTGAATAGTTGAAGTGACGTGTAATATGAAACAAGCCAAAAAAAAAAACCAATAACAAAACTATATTTATAAGCTATTAAGGTTTTTAAAATACATATCGACTATTATTATTATTATTATTATTATTATTACCATTGCTTAAATACAATTCGAACCGTCGTTCTCATTTCTAAATACAAACGACTTTGGATCGATTGTGACACTTTTCGTACAATTTTGTGTCTTATAGATTCCAACTAAACGATCTCCCAATTCAAACATATTATTTCGAAGACTGATAATAATGAATTGTGCGTTCTTAGTTCTTTCCTTGATATAATGAGCTACTATACTAACCTGTTGAACAAAAAAAATTCATATATTAATTTTAAAAAAAAAACCTTAATCATTAATAATAAACAAGTTTGTATTATTTTTTTGTATTATTTTTTTGTATTATTTTTTTGTATTATTTTTTTTTGTATTATTTTTTTGTATTATTTTTTTGTATTATTTTTTTTTTGTATTATTTTTTTGTACTATTAGCAATTAATCGACTTCATAAGGGAAAGAAAATATTACATTTTTGAAATCTAAAGCCGCATCGATTTCGTCCATAAAATATAAGGGCGTCGGTTTGTAATGATGTAACGAAAAAACAAGTGCCAAAGAGCTTAGAGTCTGTACAACCAAAAGTTAGAATACAATTTTTTTCATTTTATTTATTATTTCAATTATTATTTTAATTATTATTATAAAAATAAAAAAAAATGATTCGCAAACCTTTTCACCACCCGAAAGATTAGCAATATTTTTCCAACTCTTTTTCGGAGGCCGAACACTGAAAACAATTCCCTAAGAAAAAATAACGATAATAACTTGTTAAATGGAACCATCAAGAAATGAAAGCTATCTTTTTACTTCAGAGAATGGATCGAGACTATCGACAAACTCAAGCTCAGCATCTCCGCCTAACGTGATCATACGATACATTTCCTTTAGCTTGAGATTAATTTGCGAAAATCCAGTCATGAATTCTTCCAACCTACATACCATCATTTGAGGTTAGGATTTCTTTCTTTTGATTTTTTAAATAAAAAAAACGTTCTTTTTTTGACAACTTGAATTTAGATACCATACCTTTTTTGTCTTAAATTTTCGTGAATTTGTTGCTGTTCATCTCTTTTATTGGTGACTGACTCAAGTTCTCGCAATCTTCCGCGATGTTCTCTACCTTTCGCAACATATTCCTAGATATTATTATACATAAGTTTTTAATCAACAGATAGGAAACTCGATTCAAAATAGAAGAATTTTTGAACAAGAAACACATCCAAAAAAAAGAAAGGAAAAGGAAAACCTAATCAGTCCCTTACCGCAATTGCCGCCATATTTGGATTAATATCTGCTAATTTTTTCTGCAACGCATCGAGTTCTTTCTGCATCGCTTTCTCGCTAACATTCGGAAGATCTTTTTCTGCTAACAGTGAGAGTGTTGGCGAGAGAGCTAACAACTGTTCATTTTCGGTATTTTTTTCAGTTGTATTATTACTACTATCATTACTACTACTAGTAATAGTAGTAGTAATGATAGAATCATTCATAGATTCATTCAAATGAACCATTAGAGATTGCACTAATGAAGATTTCTTTCGAGAGAGCGTTTCCAAATGATTCTTACAGGTTTCCTCAAAATGGCGCATTTCTTCTAATTCTCGTTCCAAATCTTCGAATTTATTTTGCAAATCTACTTCTTCTTCGCGTAGTCGTTCAACGCCATCCTTTTGTTCCTTAAATGTTTCCTCAAATTGTTTTATTTCATCTTCTTTTTCAGCGAGCAACTATCAATTTTTATGTTTAAAAAAGTGAATAAAGTGAATAAATATATTTTCGTAGCGAAAAGAAATTTTTGGAAAAAAAAATAGAAAAAATGTTTACCTCTTGAAATTTATTGTACCATTCGGCTACTTCTTTACCTTGTGTAGCAATTTCCTCTTTCTCTTTCTTCAATTCGACATTACGAGCGATCAACTGCTCCAATTCCTCTTGTGTTGTGGCTACTTCTTTCTCACTTTTGGCAATGGCTTTCTGACAAGATTTGATTTGAACGTTTGCTCTCGTTATTACTCCTTGAAGTGCATCGATTCGCTCTGCCATATCTTCCAATTGTGCTTTTTGAACTTTCAACGGATTACCTCCAGCAGAAATAATCTGATTCTGAAGTTGCTTTATATCTTCCTATTGTTATAAGGGAAAAAGAAATTAAAAAATAAATAAGTAAATGTATGAAAGAAAAAAAAAATATGGAAAGAAAAAAAATTCGAATAAGAATAGAATTGACAATAGCTTTTCAATCGACATACTGAGAGCGATTCAGTTTCTTTTCTCGACTTTTCAACCGATGGCATCAAACGCGCAATACTCAATTGCACTTCTTTCAATCGATTCGACACTTCGCTATTCCTATTAACAATCGTATTATTATTATTTTTACTTTTATTTTTTATTATTATTATTTAAAAATATATTGAAATCTCATGGAACACATAAATTAACACTACTTACTCTTTTGAGGCTTGAGTTTTTAATGCAGGAAGTTGCTTTTTAAGTTCTTCAGCTTGTTTGATGAAGGACTGTTAATAAATAAATAAATATTAGCAATTCAGGTCAAAATATTAATTATTATTAATTATTATTAATTATTAATTATCTATTTCTATTATTAATTTATCTATTTCTATTATTAATTTATCTATTTCTATTACATCAATATCCATTTGCAATTTTTCGAGATCAGTAACATGCGTATCGGTATCTTTTCTTAATGTATCGATTTCGTCTGAAAAAGTTTGTTAGATAGGATTTGAAATTTCCCGAATCGTTATTTTGAAATACCTTCCGATTCCGCAATCGTTTTCAGTAGATTCTTTGATGATCTTTCGTATTCGTTCATTGTTTCCTACATAGATAATAATTAATGTGGAAAGAGAAAGAAAAAAAAAAAGAAAAAAAAGAAAAAAAAGAAAAAAGAAAAAAAAAGAAAAAAAAGGAAAAGAGAAAAAGAGAAAAAGAAAGGAAAATCATATAAACATACCTCCATCTTAGCGATTTCCTTTTGTGAAATTGGCTCCTTACCAGTTGTTTTGCGATTGCCACCGATTTGACTCTCACTCAAACACATTGCGCCATTGAATACAGTCGTGCCACCACCACTCATTGCACCACTCGATTCAATCAGTTGTCCTTCGAGTGTTACCACACGCCACGAGACTTTGCCGTATGCAATCCTATACTCAATAGGTTAGTTACTTGTTGTCCAGAAAAAATTACACATTGAAATAAGATAGTATAATAATAGATAATAATAGATAATAATAGATAATAATAGATAATAATAGATAATAATAGATTGATGAAACCAATTACTTTGTAGCATCATCTAAACTCTTAACGACAAGTGTATCATTTAGTGCAAAATAGAAAGCAGGCAAAAATCGATTATCTTTCACTTTCACTGAATCAAACAAACGAAGACTCTGTGTACACACAAAAATAATTTCTTAGAATTAATCATAATCTATCACCAATGTATTTTACTGATTACCTCCTTGGGAACTTGAATTGGTTGAGACATACGAGATTTTGCTTGATTCTGCTGATCTAATATTATGAACGTAGCTCTGCCTAATTTTTTCGTTCTTTTATCAAGTCAGTATATGATTAAGATCGATAAGAACTGCAATTAGGAGACTTACTTCAAATAGTCAACACATTTCTGAGCATCACTAGTTGATTCGACCACTAAATTATGAAGTGAAGAAGCCGCAGTAGATACTGCAATATCGTATTTTGGATCGATATATCCCAAATCACCAAGTCTTCCCTAAAAAAGAAAAAAGAAAAAAGAAAAAAGAAAAAAGAAAAAAGAAAAAAGAAAAAAGAAAAAAGAAAAAAGAAAAAAGAAAAAAGAAAAAGAAAAAGAAAAAAGAAAAAGAAAAAGAAAAAAGAATAAGAAAAAAATAATTGTAAACGAAACTGTATTATTCTTATTAAGACTTACATAGAAATTGATTCCATTCGCATTTGAAAAAGTAGATAATTCAGTAACAAGCCTACTCGTTCCGATTACTGCTTCACACTCTGATTTGACTGTCGAAATTTTTTGCCTTAAGGATTTGATTTTTTCCTATTTTTAACTTAGTTGATATATTTATTTGAAAAAAAATAAAAAAAATTAAAGAAAAATTAAAGAAAAATTAAAGAAAAAAATCCCATATAAATACCTGAAGAATAGATTGCTCTTCTTGATTCTTGTCCAATTCTTCTGTCGCTATTTGAATTCTTGATTCTAAATCCTTGAGATTACTTTTCTTTTCGGCCATCTCTTCTTTCTAAAGCAGTAATTAATAAATGTAAATATTCAAACAATAGGTAATAAAATTTAAAAACAATCATTAAATCAATAATAATAATCAATAATCAATAATAATAATGAAAATTATTATCATATGAAAATTGTCAATATTATTATGAATTAAAGTATACTTACAGAATTAGCCACTTTTTCATTTAGTGATTCGAATTTTTCAACAGCTAGTGAATATTCTCTTTGAGGAGCTTTCAAAGTTTCTTGAAGCTACATCGAATAAGCTAAAAAGAACACAAAATATATAAAATATATAAATCTTACAATGTCAAGTTCTCCATTAAGAACGGCTAATTCTGACTCAAGAGTGCTCAATTCTTTCTGTTTTGGAACCAATTCTTTCTTTTTCGCATCAACTTGATCTCGAATATCTTGTGTTTTATCTGTATTTAGGTGACAGTACACGTTAATATAAAACCAAAATCAGAAAAAATAAAAATAAATTGAACTAAAAATAAAAATAAAAATAAAAATAAAAATAAAAATAAAAATAAAAATAAAAATAAAAATAAAAATAAAAATAAAAATAAAAAAAATAAAAAAATAAAAATAAAAATAAAAAAAGGAAAGAAGAAGAAGAAAAAAATCATACTACCAACCTTGTAATTTCTTATGAATATCTTCTAATTTTGCTTCTGCTTCTTCGTGTCTAACCGTTAACTCTTTCAAGTCAGTCTATTTTGAGAAAGTAAGATTTCATTGAAGAGTGTGATTACTAATTAGAAACAAACCTGAGAAGTTTCAATTTCCGCTTCTAATGTATCCAGACAATGCTTCTTTTCTGCAATTTTTTTCAATTCCTTCGCCAAAAAAACCAAATTAAAAAAGGCATAAAAGTACCGTATATTTAAAAAAAAAGAAATATAAAAAAAGAGGGGGAAAATACCGTATCTCGAACTGATTCTAACTTCTTTCCTCGAGTTTTAGTATGATTCAAATCTTGTTTCACTTTTTCTTTCCTCCTCTCGAATACGGAAAATTCAGACTTTCGTTGATTCAAATCTTTAACAATAGTCTGCAACAACAACAACAACAACAACAACAACAACAACAACAAAATAATAATAATAATAATAATAATAATAATAATAATAATAAATCGTTAGAATAAATCGTTAGAATAACAACTCTTTTCTTTTGCAAAACAAATCATTAACGTACATCTCGTTCATCTTTCATTTTCTTGGTAATATTATCGCGCTCATTCAACTCATTTTCAATCTTCTGTAAAGCTAATTTCTTTTCTGTGAGCTTTTTCGAACAAATTTCGTGTTTTGATTTCAACGTGTTTAATCTTTCATTCACACATTAGAATAAGAAGGTTCAAGCGAAAACAAATTTGGAAAGGAAAAAAAAAGGTAAAATAGAGTCATGAGCTACCCTGCAGATGAATTGAACGTCTGAATTTGAATAATATTTGCTTGAGCATCGAAAATTTTCGATTGTATTTCCAAGTAGTTCTCGGCTTCAATTTTTGCTCCCTCAAGATTTGCTTTTTCATTTTCTACCGCACGTACACGATTAAGATGCAGTACACGTTCCTCGTTCAATTTCTCGACAGCTCGAATCGACTCTTCGATCGCAGGAATATAGCGATTACTTCCGATAATGTCTTCGATATACTCGAGTATGCCTTCTTCATGCTCGTTGGGTGCCTTAGGCTTCATTAGAGAGATTTGCTCGACTTCTCCTTGCAATATAAGAAATCTATTATTGTTGAGGTCGATTCCGTAGCCCATCAACTTGTCTCTCACTTCAGTTGGTCCACACTTTACATTATCGATATAGTAATTCGATTTATTATTCGAGTGTGCCTAACAATAATATCATATGGTCGGTTAGTTCCAAAACAAAAACAAAAAAAAATTGCAGTGATTTTTTAACTTACGGTGCGTGAAACGACGAAGTCGGTGCCAGGCACGATTTCAAAACCATTATCGATGTCCTAATACAAAGATTATTGTTAGTAATCAATAGGAAATAGACAAACTGCGTACAGTGTCGATTATCAAGCAAAAATGCACTTCTACAGTTGCTTTCTCCAAGTCGGGAAATTCGTGACTATTGTGAATAAGTTCCGAAATCTTATTCAGTCGTAGTTTATTTGTTCGAAAGCCGAACACGAATAGCAACGAATCGACTACATTACTTTTTCCACTTCCATTCGGGCCGACCACAGAAGAGAAGCACTTATGAAAGGGACCGATTTCTTTCCTTCCAGCGTAGGATTTGAAATTTTCCAATACCAGATTACGAATGATCAATCTGGGTGCTTTTCCTTTATATAATTCATGGACAGCACATGTTAACTTTTCGGGCTCAGGCACGATCACTTGCAATAAAGAAATATCTTTTGGTGCCCTCATTTTCTTGTTTTCGTCTCCAACAGACTCTACATCCAGCTCGTTTGACAAAACACTTGACTCAGTCGCATCACAAACAGGTACAACTGATTCGTTCATTGTGTTTATGGGAAGTTCCGCCAATTCGGCCACCTCTTCATCTTCTGTTGCTATTTTCTTTATTTTCTTCGGCTTCATTTTTCGCTTTCTGTTTGTTTGTGAGGAGTAGGAAACTGAACAACTCAATAATTTAATAACTCAACAACTCAACAACTATAAAAATGTTGAATCAGTCTCATCAGTCTCTCTAAATGTAGAAAATAACCAATTCCACATTTGTTCGGATTTTGATAGTTAAAAACGTTAAAAGAATTGGCGCGAAAAAAAAAGTTTTTGAAAATTTCACCAAAAAAGAAAATTTACCACCCAATGAAAAAAAAAAGTCTGATCCAAATATAAAAAGAGATTGATTTTCAAGGAATTTATTATAAAATGTGCCAATTATTATTATCTTTTGTTTCTTATTATAATTCTCTTTTTTTTTAATCGAAGAAATCAGAGTAAGAACTGAAATCATTTATGAATGGGTAATAGTACAAGTGCGTATCCTGCCGCCGGAGGTGCACAAGTGCAACCGAGCGCAAGTTCCAGTAACTCTGGCTATCCTGGAGCAAAAGTAAGCGCGCCAGTGTATGCTCCACCTCCAGGCTATAATAGTCCCTATATTAATCAAAACTATGCACAACAGCCATTTGGTACTGCTCAGAATGTTTCCACCCCCACACCTCAACAACAACAGTGTCCATCGTATGTCGGACAACCAGTTACATCCTATCCAGGGCAAGTTGACTATTCGTATCCTCCGCAACCTGCCCAATATTATCCGCCTCAATTTGCGCAACCTTATCCAGGTCAACCAAACCAACCTTATCCAAGTCAACCAAATCAATCCTATCCAGGTCAACCTGGACAGTCATATCCTGGAAAGCCTTTATTTTATCCAGCTCAATCGATGCAAACCTATCCCGGCCAACCCGTACAATCATATCCTGGTCAACCATATCCCGGTCAACCACAACCACAACAACAACAACAACAACAACAACCGCAAACTTATCCAGGTCAATATTCTCAAGGTTATCCTGTTCAACCTGTTCAAGCTTATCCTGGTCAACCTGTTCAAGCTTACCCATCTACTCAGAACTCGTTTGCGCCACAACCTTTTGGTGCTTATCCAGGACAAAACTCTAATTCTAATGGTGCACCATATCCTTATGCTAATTCTTCTTCACAACCGTCCAATACATCAACTAATACATCTACACCTACTGCAGCGAGTAACGCCGTTGCTGCAAGCAGTCAACATTATCCAGACCTACCACCTATTGCATTCGATAACCTAACAAGTAACCCGAAGCTAGATCAGGAACAGCATCATGTGATTGGCATTCCTACATTTCTTGTTAAAACGGGACTTGCTGGTATTCCCGATGCTCCATCGAACCCAAATTTAGTGGCAATGGACGGTCCGACATTCGAAGCCTTTCTATCTGATTTAAAGAAACTTTCAACCGCTTCAGAAAAAGAAACTTTTATTCGTCAAAAGGCTGCTCAGAACTTATTTTCGTGTAAACAGGTATATTTCTATTTCTCATGTTTATTCTTTTAATTGTACTTTTTTTTGTTTTCTTTTATTATTATTTTTTTATTTTTTTATTTTCTTTTCTTTTCTTTTCTTATAAATTATTTGTTTATAAAATTGTTTCAATATTCTAAATTTTTTAATCAAATTAATTTTATATCAAGATCAAATTTATTATCAAGGATATTGATTCCCAAGCTGGTAAACGAACAGCCGCACTGGGACTTTATCATGTATGCTCAAACCGAGCATTTTACGAAAATATAGTCCTATCGGAATTGGATCCCGAAGATAGAAAGAATCTCAAAGAAATGCTCCACTTGAATCAATGAATTACTCAGTGCGACTCTCGCTGTGGTTGAATTATTGTGAGGTTTTTCCACTCGTATACTATATGTTTGTTGGTTTGATTTTTCTTGATTTTGGCGTGGCGCCATTTGTGCACCTTCGATGTAACTAGAGAGTAGTTTTTTGTGACTACTATTCAGTTCCTAGAATTGAATTTATTGTACTCGATTTTTCCATATTAATAAAATTGCTGGCACGATTAGAAACGGTAGAATGAGAAGCCACTAAGGAAATAGTAAGAAGCAAGAAATCTTTGAATTAATTCATATTTTAATTTAATAGATTCATTTTTTAATTTTCATCTTTTTAATTATTTCTATTATTGTATTATTATTTTATTTTAATCCTCCAACGTACCTTAAAAGATTTCTTTATACTGAGATTAAAATCAATGACTACTTCGTCGAAATAATACTGTCCCATATCATTCATCATTTCCACTAGAACCGATGTAATCTTAGTACACTATCACAAGCCCTATGCGAGCATTTACATTCCTAACCTTTCACAACGTTGCGTCCAATAGTATCCGGGCATGCAAGTTGAAGAATATACTCACCAGGTTTAGAATACTGTCTAATAGTAAGTACGCGATGTCCCATCAGTACCTGACAAAACGAAGGTAAATTATTCATTAGCATCGACAGTTAGATAAGACTAGAAACCAAACCTTCACCGAAAATGAGGCATTTCTATTCTGTCCGAGAAATTTATCGACAATAACGAATTGTACAACAAAATGACTACCAGTGACTTGTCGTGTACTATTTCTACTGTCCTGGAAGCTTCCGATAAAAATGCCTCGAAATATTCCGCTCGACGAAAGACCTCTTCTACGAGCACTCTGTGTCCTATTGCAAATTATGAGTTCAAATTCCTACGAGACTACTTTCAATAAAATATACCAACGAGCAAGCGGATGAAACGGAAAACTGGTAGAAAGCAACGTAATGCGACCTTCAACACCACTCGCCACCACCACGTCGAGTAGTCCATTGCCGTTCACATCGTCGATCGAAATAAGACCAGACACACGTTCACCAAGGTCGATCGAATCGATGCATCCTTGCGAACCGTCAATGAAATAGACCTTACCAGTCGAACTGCCAGCAATAACTATTAATCGTCCATTATTAATTCCATCTTTGCTAATCCACAATAGACTAATTGGGGAGTAAATATGACCTACACAATTATTCTTAGATTCTTATCAAGTAATTTTATTATTCTATTATTCAATTATTCTATTCTTCTGTTATTCAATTATTTTATTATTATTCTATTATTATTCTATTATTATTACGTACCAGAAAGTTTCACTGGAAAATTGGGAATCATAGATCCATTTTTCGCATCAAAGGCAAACACAATTCCATCAGTAGTACCCATGACGATATCCAATCGTCCATCGCCGTTGATGTCACCGATCGCTGGAACCGCATGCACTACACCCTTCACCTTATTCGCCCAAATCTCTTCGCCACGATTACCGAATCGATTTATAGTTCCCTTACTATCGACCACAAATAGATCTAATTTTCCATCGCCATCAACATCTTCGATTGCAGGTTGAGCAAATACTGCATCGAGTGTCAACGGAAATCCCTCGTCAAGTGTTAACTCGATCTTCAAATTCTTTCGCTCGTTGTCTGGAAATGGAAACGCATATAACATTCCTGCACCAGTCGCCTGAATAATGTCCAATTTTCCGTCCCCGTTGAAATCGACGATTATCGGCGACGCAGTAATATAGGCTCGTAGATCTTGTTTATCTTTTGTAACATCAAGTTGAATCACTGTACGTACAGTTCCATGTTTCGCGTGTTGTTCGTCGGAAGCTTCCAATTCGATGATTGCAATGCCACAAGCAAGAGTGCGCTCGAACTGCTCAGTAATCACTTCTTTGTCATATGCGCGAAGACGATCGGCAGTTCTTCCGTCGTGAAAATAGGAAACTGGTATCACTAATTCTTCTTTACCATCACCATCGAAATCTCCCACAATTCCACCGGTTAGAAAGTGAGGATCCAAGAAAATCCAATCGTCGAAGTTCGATTGACTCATTGAAATTTCGTCGACCGCATGAAGTAATGAGAGATACTGACGCGAAAATAATTGGTTCGTGTGCGAGTTGCGAATCGAAGGATCGGAAAATAGTCCAAGCGAGGAAATTCCCTTACTCATTAAAATACTCTTCATCTGCTTTTTGGCAATTGCTTCTGATCGAGACTTTTCGTCGATTTTCGGTACGTTGAAAATTTTCGGCGGACCACTATAGTGTAATAATTGCGGTGGATCTTCTCGCGTAACAAACGAAAGTGCAACCAAGTAATCGCCTTCAAGTCCATCTGACCAATCTTTTCGTAATCGTAGAGGTCCCACTCCAATCGAGCGTGGATCGAACTTCACTTCGCCGTCACTATAGTACTCGTCGTTTCCTTTCACTTTTCCATCAGCAGTTACAATAAGCACTACTCCGAGGTGAAGGAGCGTAATAATTTCCTCTTCACCATCATCGTCAATATCGTACACGATTGGTGGTGTTGATGCTGGTTTATTGCCACAATGAAATGGCCAACCTAAAATCAATTATCACTTTATGAGTTTTTTTATGAAGGTAAATTAACTAAAAAGAAAGAAAAAAAAATTAAGAAGAAAAAAATTAAGAAATTAAGACCTCTCAAAATTGAACCGTCTTGTCCATTGAAGCTAATAATCGATCCAGATTCACTACTTGCGATAATTTCACGCTTATCATCACTAAACTCATTTTTAAAAAAAACTTCGATAAATGAAAATAGATTAAAAAAAAAATTATTTATTATTATTTATTATTTATTATTATTTATTATTATTTATTATTATTTATTATTATTTATTATT